>Ga0114964_10001628_pt1 | contig 16302 bp, 16 predicted proteins | sample C_131016_MF_Meta_FD_92638 | JGI IMG/M metagenome (GOLD analysis project Ga0114964, IMG submission 92638) | Freshwater microbial communities from Lake Croche, Canada to study carbon cycling - C_131016_MF_MetaG | ecosystem: Environmental > Aquatic > Freshwater > Lake | place: Lake Croche, Canada... | reverse complement strand
TTGGCATCGACCTGATCTGGTTCGGGGTCATTCTGGGGGTCAATATGCAGACCTCCTTCATTCATCCCCCCTTCGGCTTCGCGCTGTTCTACCTGCGCTCGGTGGCCGCCAAAGAGCCGTATAAGGACCGCGTAACCGGCAAGATGATGGATCCTGTCACCACCGGACAGATCTATTGGGGGGCCGTGCCCTTCGTGGTCATCCAGCTGATCATGGTCGGGCTGGTGATCGCCTTCCCGCAAATGGTCATGCACTACAAATCGACCGGCGTGGTCATCGACCAGAAAAAGGCGATGGAGCAGCTGCAAAACCTGCCCGGCCTGGGGGCTCCCCTACCGATGATGGATTTCAATTCCATGCCCGGCCTGCCAAGCGTGCCGAAGAAGTAAAGCGGCGACACCAAAATCCAGGCAACAAAAAACCCCGGATCGCAAAATCCGGGGTTTTTCTTTATCGGTCCGTCCTCATCCGCGGCTGCGCTGGCGGATCATGAAGCTGTCATAGTTGTATTCGGCGATCTGCCACCACAGATATTGCTCGCCGCGATAGGCCATGTAGTGATCGTGGATTTTCTTGAAATCCGCGCTTTTGGCACTGAATTCGGCATATAATTCGGTGGCGGCCTTGTAGCAGGCTTCCATGATTTCGGGGGAGAAGGCGCGCAGTTGTGCGCCGTTCTGCAACAGGCGGATGATGGCGGCGGGGTTGCCGTGATCATATTTGGCCTGCATGTCGACGTTCACCATCGCGGCGGCCGAGGTCAGGATCGCCTTGTAGTTTTTCGGCAATTCGTTCCACTTGGCCTGATTGATCATCATGTGCAAGGCGGCATTGCCTTCCCACCAGCCCGGAGCATAGTAGTAGGGGGCCACTTTGTTGAAGCCGAGCTTTTCGTCGTCATAGGGACCGACCCACTCGGCCGCATCGATCGTGCCTTTTTCAAGGGCTGGATAGATATCGCCACCGGCAATCTGCTGGGGCACCGCGCCCATGCGCTGAAGCACAGTGCCGCCCAAACCGGCGATGCGCATTTTCAGGCCCTTCAGATCGTCGACGGTCTTGATTTCCTTGCGGAACCAGCCACCCATCTGCGTGCCGGTGTTACCCGCTGGCAGTGCAACGACATTGTATTTGCCGAAAAACTCGTTGAGCAGCGGCAGACCGCCGCCATGATAGAACCATGCATTCTGCTGGCGGGCGTTGAGGCCGAATGGCACAACGGTGCCGAACGCAAAGGTCGGGTCTTTGCCGATATAGTAGTAGGGCGACGTGTGGGTCATTTCGACGGTGCCGTTTTGCGCGGCATCGAGCGCCTGCAGACCGGGGACGATTTCGCCCGCTGCAAAGACCTGGATCTGGAACTTGCCATCGGTGGCTTCCGACACGGCCTTGGCAAAGGTTTCAGCACCGCCGTAAATCGTATCCAGCGATTTCGGGAAGCTCGAGGTCAGGCGCCATTTGATTTCCGGTGCGCTCTGGGCGATGGCCGGTGCTGCGACAGCACCGGCGGCAACCAGCCCCAGGCCTGTCGACTTCATAAAGTCACGACGTTTCATATGTTCCCTCCACGTTCAAGTGTTCTGGATATCCAAATCTTCTACAGATATTCCGTAGGACCATCATAAAGCCTTGCACAGTTTGTTCAATGGGCTTCAGAAGGACCTTTCTGGCCGCGCGGCGGCGCGCGCATCATGGGCACCAGCGCGATCAATCCGATAAAAATCAGCGTCAGGGCCAGAAACACATCGGCCATGCCCATCACCATCGCCTCGCGCCGCACCATCAGTGACAGTTGCTTGGTTGCCATCAACGCGCCCTGCCCCGCATCGTCGGAAAACAGCCTGGTCAGATCGGCCATGACCTCCTCGGCACGCTGGTGCCCCCAACTGATCGACTCGCGCAGCCGCAGGATATGCAGATCCGTGCGGTCGTTCAGCATGGTGTTGATCAGCGCCAATCCGACCGCCCCGCCAAGATTGCGGGTGAGGTTATAGAGGCCCGAGGCGTTTTTGAGCCTTTGCGGCGGCAAGGTTCCCAAAGCCAGATTGTTGATCGGCACCATGCATATCATCATGCAGAAACCCCGCAGGATTTGCGGGATCAGCAATTCGTGAAAATCCCAATCCTTGGTCAGATCGACGACCAGCCAGGTGCCCAGGGCAAAACCGGCGAAGCCGGTGGCAATCATGGCCCGCAAATCGACCTTGGCCGACAGTTTGCCGACAATCGGGGCGGCAATGAACATCGAGATGCCGGTGACGAACATGGTCTCGCCGATCATCAAAGCCGAATAGCCGCGCACCCGCGCCAGATAGACCGGATAGAGATAGGTCAGGCCGTAAAGCCCGATGCCCATCGCCACCGACATCAGGCAGCCTGTCCAGAAATTGCGGTCATCAAAGGCGGTCAGATCGACAATCGGTTGGGAGGCAGTAAAACATCGCCAGAAAAACACCAATGCGCTGGCCAGAGACATCAGCCCGCACAGCACGATCGTGTCATCGTTGAGCCAATCCTTGGCAGAGCCCTCTTCCAGAAAATATTCGAGCGTGCCGAGAAACAGCGCCATCGACAACAGACCCGCCCAATCGAACCGTTCGAGCAGGGTCAGATCCGGCTCGTCGAAATCGACCATTGTCCAGACGGTGGCCGTGACAATGATACCGGGAATGACATTGACCAGGAACAGCCAGTGCCACGAGAACAGATCGGTCAGATAACCGCCGACTGTCGGGCCGATGGTGGGGGCCAGAGTGGCTACAAGGCCGATGATCGGGGCTATGATCGGCTGCTTCTCGCGCGGAAAAATCGTATAGGCGGCCGCAAACACCGTCGGGATCATGCCGCCGCCGATAAAGCCCTGCAGGCAACGCCAGACGATCATTTCGGGGATCGAACTGGCCGTCGAGCACATCACACTCATCAGGGTAAAGCCCGCTGCCGAAGCCGCGAACAGGTAGCGGGTCGAAAAGGCCCGCGACAGATAGCCCGACAGCGGAATCATGATCACTTCGGCGATCAGATAGCTGGTCTGCACCCAAGGGATTTCATCGGCACTGGCCGAAAGGCCCGCCTGGATTTCCGACAGCGAAGCCGAGACGATCTGGATGTCCAGAATCGCCATGAACATGCCGAACACCATCGCCATGAAGCCGATCACCCGTTGCGGGGTCAGCGCCGGCGGCGGTGCATGGATCGGGGCAACGGGCTTGTCCGCTTTGAGCTTGGCTTCGGCCATTATCCGTGCCCCGTCCGGCTGGTCATGCCCATCTCAGGGCCGTGTATCGATGGTCGCGACGACCGACATGCCCGCGCGCAGAAAACCCTGATCGATCTGCACGCGATCGATGGCAATGCGCACCGGAAAGCGCTGGACAATCTTGGTGAAATTGCCGGTGGCATTTTCGGGCGGCAACAGCGAGAACAGGGCACCGGAGGCTGGCGCAATCCCCGCCACCCGCCCTTCGATGACCCGTCCGGGCGCGGCATCGACCGTGAGGCGGGCCGTTTGGCCGACCTTGATGCGCGCCAGTTGCGTTTCCTTGAAATTGGCTTCGACATAGACACTGTCGAGCGGCACCAGAGCCATCAAGCGGCTGCCAGGCTGGACATATTGACCCGGCTGGGCGGCCCGATTGCCGATGGCTCCGTCAAACGGAGCTTTGACCTGCGCGAATTGGAGATCACGGCGGGCTTTGGCCACACCGGCTTCCACCTCTTTCAGCGAGGCTTGCGCTTCGGCCCGCTCGGCTTTGAGCACGTCAAGAGTGGCCGCAGCCCCTTGCAGCCCAGCCCTTGCCCCCGCCAGATTGGCACGGGCACGGGTATCATCGGCCTGGGCCTGATCAAAGCGCTGGCGCGAACCATAATCATTGGCCACCAGTTTCTGGGCGCGCTCCAGATCGGCCGCGCTGCGCAACACCTCGCCTTCGGCGGCCCGCATCTGGGCTTCGGCCTGCGAGATCATCGCCTGCTGGGCCTGCATCTGGTTGCCGATGCGGCTGATCATCGCCTCCTGCGTCGCCAGACGCGCTTCCGAGGACTGCAGGGCAAGACGATAGTCACCCTCGTCGATGACGGCCAGCAGATCGCCCGCCTTGACCATCTGGTTGTCGGTGACCGCCACCGACACCACATAGCCGGGAACCTTGGCAGCAATCACCGCCATATCGGCGCGCACATAGGCATCATCGGTGGACACCAGGAACCGCCCTTCCACCACATAGCCGAACAGCAACCAAAGGCCGTAAAGGCCGATCACGGCGGCGATACCCGACAGGACCAGCTTGTTCCTGCCCTTGCCGGGCGTGGCCAAACTCCGCTTGGGCGGTGTTGCGAACGGATCGGTTGGAATATCGGTTTGCGTCTCGGCCATGGAGGCTCGTCCTTATCTCGTCGTGTCGATCACTCGTCCTGAATGGGTCAGGCGCGAGGGAAATAGCTTTTATGAATGGTTATGGGGTGGATAAACCCTGCTAGTAATACCTGCGGCCAGAGGATAGTCCTACCTAGTCAATCACGATTTTCGGCGTCTTGCGCGCAGGGGTGCCGTTGACGATGTCCCAGAGTTTTTGCGCCATCGCCTTGTAGATCTTCGAATGGGCGCCATCCGGCAGGGTCGCCACGACCGGACGGCCGGAATCGGAGCGTTCGCGTATTTCCAGTTCCAGCGGGACACCGCCGAGATAGGCCACACCGTATTTCTCGGCCTCGTGCTTGGCGCCGCCATGCCCGAAAATTTCCGACCGCGTCCCGCAGGACGGGCACAGGAAATAGCTCATATTCTCGACCAGCCCCAGAATCGGCACATCGACCCGCTGGAACATCGCAATCCCGCGCCGCGCATCGATCAGGGCCAGATCCTGCGGGGTCGAGACAATCACCGCGCCCGCCAGTGGTACCGATTGCGCCATGGTCAGTTGGGCGTCGCCGGTGCCGGGCGGCATATCGACCACCAGCACGTCGAGATCACCCCAATTCACCTCGCGCAGCATCTGCTGCAGAGCCGACATCACCATCGGCCCACGCCAAATCATCGCGGCATCTTCTTCGACCAGAAACCCCATCGACATCACTTTGAGACCATAGGCCTCCATCGGCTCCAGAATCCGGCCTTCGCTGACCACCGGCTTGCCTGACAGAGCCAACAGGCGCGGCAGCGAGGGGCCGTAAATATCGGCATCGAGCATGCCGACTTTCAGGCCCAGAGCCTGCAAACCCAAAGCCAGATTGACTGCAGTGGTGGATTTGCCGACGCCGCCTTTGCCGGAGGCCACCGCGATGATGTGCTTGACACCCGGCACCAGCTTGCGCGCCGTTCCGGCCGCCGCGCGGGGACCGGGTTGGGCGGCTGTGGATGGCGCTGTCCCCGAGCGCTCAGCAGTGAGCATCACCAGGGCACCCGACAGGCCAGGGACCGACTTGACGGCCGCTTCGGCCTGCAACCTCAGAGGCTCGAGGGCTTTGACCTTGTCGGACGGGCACAGCAACGTCACATAGGCCTTGTCGCCCTGCACCGACACGCCCTGCAGCATCGGCGAGACCGCGAGCGAGGCCGAGCCATCGGGAGCCGCGATTGTCGCCAGAGCCTGACGGATTTGCTGTTCTGTCACCATTGCCCATCTCCCGAACCGGAATCGTCATGACTTTTAACCGAGACGTCTGCGTGAATCGAGACAAGATCGCTCTCCTAAGGCATTTTATGCTCCGCAAATCCATCCATCTGCTTTTTTTTGAGGGTTGAGACTGTCGCTTGCCCGTGTGCTGCGCTATGTGAGAGGCAGGAACGGGCAAGGGCCAATGGCAGGAACCACCCGCCGCCATCAACCGAATTCGAGGGAGTAATTTTATGGCTAATGTGGCTTTTCTGGGACTGGGCGTTATGGGCTATCCGATGGCAGGCCATCTGAAGGCCAAAGGCGGCCATGATGTGACTGTCTACAACCGCACCTTTGCCAAGGCCGAAAGCTGGGCCAAGCAGCATGGCGGGCACGCAGCAAAAACTCCGCGCGAAGCCGCGCAGGATTGCGATTTCGTCTTTGCCTGCGTCGGCAATGATGACGATCTGCGCTCGGTTGTGCTGGGTCCGGACGGGGCTTTTGCCGGTATAAAAAAGGGTGCCATTTTCGTCGACAACACCACCGCCTCGGCCGAAGTGGCGCGCGAGCTCTATGCCAAGGCGCACGAGCACGGCGTGCATTTCATCGATGCCCCCGTATCGGGCGGCCAGGCTGGCGCAGAAAACGGCGCTTTGACCGTGATGTGCGGTGGCGATGCCGAGATTTATGCCAAGGCCGAACCCGTCATCACCGCCTTTGCCAAGGCCGTGAAATTGCTCGGCCCGTCGGGTGCCGGCCAGCTGACCAAAATGGTCAACCAGATCTGCATCGCCGGTGTCGTGCAGGGGCTGGCCGAAGGCATCGCCTTTGCCAAGCGCTCCGGCCTTGATGCGGAAGCCGTGATCGAAGCGATCTCGAAAGGGGCCGCCCAATCCTGGCAGATGGAAAACCGCTACAAGACCATGAATGCCAACACCTATACCTTCGGCTTCGCGGTTGACTGGATGCGCAAGGATCTCGGCATCTGTCTGGAAGAAGCCCGCCGCAACGGCGCGCATTTGCCGATGACGGCACTGGTCGACCAGTTCTATGGCGATGTGCAGGAAATGGGTGGCGGCCGTTGGGATACGTCAAGCCTGTTGGCCCGCCTGATCAAATAAGATCGGACGTCACGCCCGATACACCAAGTCAAAGCCCCTGCGGACCCGTCCGCAGGGGCTTTGTGCTGTGAAAGGCTCAATGCCTGCTGACTGCCGGATCGGCGCCGATGCCGACCTGAGCCAGCGTATGGGTGCCGTTGTGGCAGGCCACAGCGGTCTTGATCATCACCATCGCCATTGCGGCCCCCGAGGCTTCGCCCAACCGCATCCCCAATGACAGGATCGGCTGCAAGCCCAGATGCCCCAGCACCTCCGCATGCGCGCCTTCGGCAGACAGATGGCCGGCCACGCAATGATCGATGCTGTGCGGATCGATCGCATGCAGAATGGCGGCAGCCGCCGTCACGACATAGCCATCCAGCACCACCGGCACCCGTTGCAAGCGGGCAGCCATGATGGCCCCCGCCAGAGCGGCAATTTCGCGTCCGCCCAGGCGGCGCAAGACCTCGAGCGGATCGGACAAGGCCTCCTGGTGCAAAGCCAGCGCATTGCGCACGGCGGCGCGCTTGCGCTGCATCTGCGCCGCGTCGGCACCGGCCCCGTGACCGACAAAGCGGTCGGGATCACCGCCATACAGTGCCGCATAGATGGCCGCCGCTGCCGTGGTGTTACCGATGCCCATTTCGCCGAGCCCCAGCAGATCGACACCACCCGCCAGTGCTTCCATGCCGAAAGCCATGGTCGCGACGCAGGATTTCTCGTCCATCGCAGGCTGCTCGGTCATGTCATGGGTGGGCAGATCGAGCGCGAGATCGAAGGCCTTGAAGCCGAAATCGAAAGTGGCGCAAATCTGGTTGATTGTGCCGCCCCCTGCCCCGAAGGCATCGAGCATCAGACGCGTCACCCCGGCAGGGAACGCCGTCACGCCCTGCGCCACCACGCCGTGATTGCCGGCAAACACACAGACCAGCGGACGCGTGACATGCGGCTTGTCCTCGCCCTGCCAGGCCGCCATCCAGACGGCCAGCTCCTCGAGCCGCCCGAGGCTGCCTTGCGGTTTGGCCAATTGGCCGTCACGCAGGCGCACCGCCTCGCTGGCACGCTCGTCGGCGTCCGGGAAAGACGCCATCAACGCCCGAATATCATCAAATGGAGATACCATCGCAATCAACCCCAACCCTGTTGCTGCCCTGGCACAAACGGCACTGACAGACTCATCCGATTTCTGCTTATAACGTGCTCTGCCCCTGTTTCGACAGGTTAATGTTTCGCTGCGGAGCCCGCCATGCTGAGCGCCCTGATTGATTGCATCCGCTTCTACTCGCGCCTGCCGGTCCCTGTCTTTGCCTTTGAAAAAGATCCGCATGGCCTGCCTGATTTTCCGCGCATCGTAAAGATGCTGCCGCTGGCCAGCCTGATCATCACCCTGCCTGCCGCATGTGTGCTGGTGCTGGCAAACCTGTTCTGGCCGCCTATCATTACAGCGACCTTGACCGTGACCATGATGGTGCTGGCCACGGGGGCCTTTCACGAGGACGGACTGGCGGATGTGGCGGACGGGCTGGGCGGCGGCCAGACAGTTGAACGGCGGCTGGAGATCATGACCGACAGCCGCATCGGCACCTATGGCGGGGCGGCCCTGGTACTGTCCTTGCTGCTCAGGGCGAGTGTGCTGGCCGACCTGACAGACGGGTTGGATGCCCCCGCAACGGCCCTGATTGTGCTGGCAGTCGCACCGCTCTCGCGCATGGCCGGCTTGCTGCCGCTGATGCTTCTGGCCAATGCCAAGCCCGACGGCAAGGCGGCGGCGGTCGGACGCCCCGGAGCGACAACCTATCTCGCAACCCTTGCCTTCGCCTTGCTGGTGTCGGGCACTCTGCTATGGTGGTCCGGCTGCGATGAGATCACCCTGCTTCTGGTCATGCCTGTTGGTTTTTGCGCGGTTGTACCCTTATTACTGATGGCGCGACGGCTGATCGGCGGCCAGACCGGCGATGTCGCCGGGGCGGCGCAGCAGATTGCCGAAATCGCATCTCTGCTCACCCTGTCTGCTTGCGCGAATTAGGACATCATGATCATGCCAGCCGCCTCAAGTCCCTGCATCAAGCTCTGTGTGATCGATCGCCTCAGCGGTTTATGCGAGGGCTGTGGCCGGACCTTACAGGAGGTAACGCAATGGGGCGCGATGAGCGAGGCCGAACGGGTGCAGATCATGACGCAACTGCCCGAGCGCAAGGCGGTCTGGGGCCGGCCCGCCAGCCGTTGCGCCGGTAAGCCAACCCACTAGATTACGCGATATCCGGGGTGTGTGCAGGCGGTTCTGGGGTCCAGTCGCGCGAGACCAGCGCCACCGCATCGCGCAGGACCGAGAGAGGCGCATCGCGCTTCACGGCATGGGTGGCCAGATGACGACGGAAGGCGCGCGCGCCGGGTCGCCCCTGGAACAAACCGAGCATGTGGCGGGTCATGCCATGCAAATGCCCGCCGGCCTCGAGTTGCCGGGCCATATAGGGTTCATAGGCTTCAACCGCTTCGAAGCCCGAACTGAAAGGGGCCTCCTGCCCGAACAGCAGCGGATCGACACCGAGCAGCAATTCGGGATTGTGATAGGCCTCGCGCCCCACCATCACCCCGTCGACTTCGTCCACATGGGCCAGACACTCGTCCAGGGTCCGGATGCCGCCATTGATCGCCACCGGATAGGGTCCGAGACGGTGTTTCAAGCGATAGACACGGGGGTAATCGAGCGGCGGAATATCACGGTTCTCTTTCGGAGAGAGGCCTTTCAGCCAGGCCTTGCGAGCATGCACGACCAGATGGTCGCAACCGGCCGCCATCACCCGATCAGCCAGCGCGTCCAGCGCCTCCTCGACATCCTGCTCGTCGACCCCGATCCGGCATTTGACAGTAACGGGCACAGCGACAACGGCTTTCATCGCAGCCACGCACTCGGCCACCAAAGCCGGCTCGCGCATCAGGCAGGCACCGAAACGGCCATCCTGCACCCGATCGGACGGGCAGCCGACATTGAGGTTGATCTCGTCATAGCCGAAATCCAGACCGATCCGAGCCGCCTCGGCCAAAGCCTGCGGGTCGGAGCCGCCAAGCTGGAGGGCGATAGGATGCTCGCTGGCATCGAAACCCAACAGACGCTGGCGATCACCATGGATGATCGCACCCGTGGTCACCATTTCGCTGTAAAGCCGTGCGCGCCGCGACAGGATGCGGTGGAAGGCCCGACAGTGGCGGTCGGTCCAATCCATCATCGGGGCCACGCTAAACCGCCAGGGGCTCGGCACAAATGTCTGAGAAGTCGTCTGCATGGGAGGCCTTATACCCCATGAGCCTGCGATTTTCGACAGGTGGATTGCCCATTTCCATCATTTAATCTGTTCCTCCGAGCAGGACCGGAACAACGGATGATGCCTTTATCCCCATCGACACCGGACGATCCTGCGGTTGCTGAACAAGGCTTTGACGAAGCACGCACCAGCTTCGATTATGACGGCCTTCTGGCTATTGCCGTGTCTTTGCACATGTCACAGCCGGTTGCGACCAGCGCGACGCCGACCCTTGCATGGTCGGCCGAGCCGCTGGCCCGCTCCCTGTGGCGGCGGCTGTCGGGTCTGCTGCCCTTTGGTGGACTGTGTCTGGTGTGCTGGGCACTCGATCTCCCTCTCAGTATCGTGCTCTCTGCCCTGATCATACCGGTGCTGATATTCCGGCTCTGCGTGCTGTCGGTTCCGTTGCCGCAACAGGATCCGGCTTCTGACCAGACCGATGAGACACTCCCCGTCTATTCGGTTCTTGTCGCGCTCTATCGGGAGCCAGACATTATCGACCAGTTGCTGGCAGGGCTGAGCCGGCTCGATTATCCGCCCGACAAGCGGGAAGTGCTGTTCCTGCTGGAAGTCGATGATGCTGAAACCCGCCATGCCCTTCTGGCCCGCTGGCTTCCGGCCGGTTTCCGGCTTGTAATGGTGCCCGATGGGCAGCCGCGCACCAAACCGCGCGCCCTGAATTACGGGTTGAGCCAGGCACGTGGCTCGCTGCTTGTGGTCTATGATGCCGAGGATCGCCCCCATCACGATCAGCTTCGGCTTGCCGCACACGAATTTTCCAAGGCCGATGCGCGTCTTGCCTGCCTGCAGGCGCATCTGGTCATTGCCAATGCCGGAGCACATTGGCTCGCCCGCTTTTTCGCCTTTGAATATGCCTTGCAGTTCGATGCGCTGATCCCCCGTCTGGGGCTGGGTGGCTGGCCGGTGACGTTGGGGGGAACCGCCAACCATTTCCGCCGCTCCTGCCTCGAACAGGCAGGGGGGTGGGATGCGTGGAATGTCACCGAGGATGCCGATCTGGGCATCCGTTTCGCGCGGTTGGGGATGGGAGTGCGCCACCTCGCGTCCGATACGCTGGAAGATGCGCCCGACCGCCTCGGTGACTGGTTCATGCAGCGCCGCCGCTGGATCAAAGGCTGGCTGATGACCGCCATCGTCCATTTGCGCGACCCCTTGGCCATGGCGCGTCAGATCGGCACGATCCGGACCCTGCTGATTGCCATTCAAAGCCTCGGCCTTGTGCTGTCGGTCTTGTTCTGGCCGCTGACGGTGATGTCCGTACCCTGGCTGGTCATCAACGGCCCATCTGCGGCCCCGCTTTGGCTGCTGGTCCTGCTGCCGATCGCGATCACCATTCCGGCCATTCTCGTCCCGCTGCTGCTGGGGGGGGCGAGGCGCGGACTGGGTCCGGCATGGCGCGATCTGGTGCTGCTGCCTTGCTATTTCCTGCTCGTGAGTGCTGCGGGCTGGATGGCGGTTTATGAATTCATCACCCGCCCCGCAGTCTGGAACAAGACGCCGCACCGGCCCTCCGCCTGATCCGCCGGGCGGGGGGATGATCTTTGCCGAACGGTTTGCTAGACTTCTCCGAGATTTACCAACCCGCCCAGACCGGAGATACGCCCATGCTGCCCTTCGAGGTTCTCGACCCGCGCTTTCAACCGCTGATCAATGGCTCGGTGCATCTGGAACAACTCTATTCGGGTTGCCGTTGGGCCGAGGGTCCGGCCTATTTCCAGGGTGGGCGCTATCTGGTCTGGTCCGACATTCCCAACAACCGCCTGATGCGCTTCGACAGCACAGACGGGCATGTCTCGGTGTTCCGGCAGCCGTCCAACAATGCCAATGGCAATACTGTCGACCGGGAGGGCCGTTTGCTCAGTGCCGAACATCTGGGCCGCCGGATTACCCGCACCGAGCATGATGGCCGTATCACCGTGCTCGCGGACCGCTATCAGGGCAAGAGATTCAATTCGCCCAATGATGTGGTGGTCAAATCCGACGGATCCATCTGGTTTACCGATCCGACCTACGGCATTGATGCCGATTATGAAGGCGAGATCGCTGACAGCGAAATCGGAGCCTCCTATGTCTACCGGATCGATCCGCAATCGGGCGAGGTCAGCGTCGTTTGCGACGATTTCGTCAAGCCGAATGGCTTGGCTTTTTCACCCGACGAAACCAAACTCTATATTGTCGATACAGGGGCCACCCATGTGCCGGACGGCCCGCGCCATATCCGCGTGTTTGATGTGCTGGACGGCAAGAGCCTGAAAGGCGGCGCGGTGTTTGCCACCTGCACCCACGGGCTGTTCGACGGCTTCCGCTTCGACGAGCGCGGGCATTTATGGACCTCGGCGGGCGATGGGGTCCATTGCTACCATCCCGACGGCACACTGATCGGCAAGATCAAAGTGCCGGAAGTGGTCGCCAATGTCTGCTTCGGCGAGTTCTACCGCAATCGCCTGTTCATTTGCGGCACCACCTCGCTCTATGCCTGCTATCTGCAGGTGCGGGGCGCGAAAACCTATTGAGCCGCATCAAGCATGGCTAGCGCTTTGGTAAAGAAATCGACGGTACCGAAATTGCCCGATTTCAAAGCCAAAGCGATGGATTTTCCGTCTGCCGCCAGCGTCCACGGCACGCCGGGATCGATTTCCGGTCCGATTTCCAGCATCGAGACGCCCAAAGCGGTCACAACCGCGCCGGAGGTTTCGCCACCGGCGACCACCAGTCGGCTGACGCCGGCCTTCTGCAAACCGACAGCGACCGCACCCAGCAGCGCCTCGATCATCTGGCCGGAATGGTCGCGGCCGAATTGATCCTGCACCGCGCGCACCGCATCGGGCTCGGCTGTCGAATAGACCAGCACGGGCTTGGCCCCCAACCGCGGCCTGGCCCAGGCCAGAACGTCTTCAGCCTTTTGCTGGCCAGTGGCAATCGAGAGCGGATCGAGTGCGAAAGCCTCGACACCGTGGGCGATGGCATGGGCAACCTGTCCGCGGGTTGCGGCCGAACAACTTCCTGCCAGCACCGCTGTATGGCCTTTGGGAGCATGGAACGCATGGATCTGGCGGGTAGCGGGCAGCAGGCCCGCACGGCGGAAATTGTCGGGCAGTCCCAAGGCAATGCCCGAACCGCCGGTCAGCAGCAATTGGCCGTCAAAAGCTTCGCCCAGCACCCGCAAATCCTGATTGCTGATCGCATCGGCCACACCGATGGCCCGCCCCGTTTGCACCAGAGCCTCGAAGGCCGCTTTGGTCGCTGCCGCACCTTTGGAGACTGTCTGATAGGGCACCAGTCCGACCGGAACAGAGGTCTGCCGCGCCAGCACGCGCACGAGACTGGAATCGCGCATCGGCGTCAGCGGATGGTCCTTCATCGGACTGTCGGACAACAGGCTGTCACCGACAAACAGATGGCCCTGATAGACCGAGCGGCCATTTTCGGGAAAAGCCGGACAGGCCACCGTCCATGCCACACCCAGATGGCGCATCAGGGCTTCGGTCACCGGCCCGATATTGCCCTGATCGGTGGAATCGAAGGTCGAGCAATATTTGAACAGGATTTGCCGCGCTCCGGCATGGCGCAGGGCATCGCAGGCCTGCAGCGACCACGCCACCGCCTCATCGGCAGGATTGGTGCGCGATTTCATCGACACGACCACCGCATCGGCTTTGGGCAGCGCGACACCTTGCTGGGGCACGCCGACGGTTTGCACGACCCGCATGCCTTCGCGGGCCAGCATCAGGGCGACATCGGTCGCCCCGGTCAGATCGTCTGCAATCACACCTAACAGCATTTTATGTCACCATTTCACGCCAAAAGCGGTTTCAAGTTCTGAGAGTTGCGCCCCGTCCAGCGGTTGCGCATTCTGTCCGCGGGTCAGAAAAACCAGCTTGGCTGTCTCCTCCGCCTCTTCCAAAGCGGCGGAGGCCTCGGCCAGTGTCTTATGCCAGAAGGTCGGCCCGATGCGCGGCAGCATCACACCGTGGCAGCGGTTGACCAAAGGCCGCACCAGATCGGCCGTGACCGGATCACCCGGTCGATGATAGGGCAAAAGCGGCACAGGTCCAGCCTTCATTACGTGATAGGCGGTGAGCGGCGGGATCAGATTGTCCATCGGGCCCCGAGCCAGAATCGACAAGCCGACCAGATGGGTTGCATGGGTATGGACCACGGCATTGAGATGCGGTCCAGCCTTATAGATGGTCTTGTGCAGCAGAATGGTTTTGGAGGCCCGGTCTCCGTCAATCTGCTGGCCGCCGGCATCCAGTCTGGCAAGCCGTGCCGGATCGAGCCGCCCCAGACAGGCATCGGTGGGGGTGATCAGAAACCCGTCTTCCAGCCGCACCGAAATATTGCCGGCACTGCCCACGCAAAAGCCGCGATCGAACAGGCTTTTGCCGATCCGGCAGATATCCTCGCGCTGTCTGGCTTCGCTGCTCATATGATTTCCCCGGTGCGCGCTTCCAACCGGAAGCGGATGATCCGCAACACCTGCGCCAGCGCGGTCAACTGTTCCTCGCGTCTGGTGCCGTTGACCCGCGAGGCAAAGCTCTCGAGAATTTGCTGTTTGGTTGCCCCTTTGACCGCCAGAATGAACGGAATACCGAAGCGCGCCCGGTAGCGGTCATTCATGGCGTGGAAATCGGCATATTCGGCAGGGGTCAGCGCCCCAAGACCCGCCCCTGCCTGCTCGCGCGCGGAATCGGCAGTCAATGCCCCCGCCAGGGCCGCCTTGCCGGCCAGATCGGGATGGGCACAGAGCAAAGCCTGCTGGCGGGCCGGATCGGCCCCCAACACGGCCAACTGGAAGGCATCCACCATCGCATCCGCATCCGCAAAGGGACGCTGGCTCGCAGCCAGCTCGGCCACCCACGGCGCATGTTCGGCGATCTCGCCGAACTGGGCCACAAATTCCGCCACCGGCAATCGATTGATGGCGTCCACCGTCATCGCGCCGCCAGCCATGCGCCCAAAGTCGCGCGCTCCTCGTCGGTCATCTTGCTTTCATTGCCCAGCGGCATCACACGGCCCTGCACGGCCTGCGCCATCACGCCCTGGCGGTTCTGCCGGACATGGGCAACCGTATCGAGCAGGACACCCTTGGGCGGACCGGAATCGCGGAATGCCTCATGGCGCGGTTTGGCGGCATGGCAGCTGGAACAATGGGTCGTGACAATCGCCATCATCTCGGCGTCCGACACGTCCTGATGCCCGGCCGAACCCGATTGCGGCGCGGTGAGGATGATGGTGGCGATCAGCCCGCACGCCGCCAGCGGCAGGGTCCAGAACACGCTGGCTGGTGTTTGGCCCGCATCGACCCGATTGATGAAATGGCGGATCAGCCCGCCGGCCAGCACGATCAGCGCAATCACTGCCCAAGCCTGCGGATGGTTGTAAAGAAAGCCGTAATGGTTGGACACCATGAACAACAGCACCGGCAGGGTCAGATAGTTGTTGTGCAAGGAGCGCTGCTTGCCGATCCGCAGCAATTCGGCATCGGGATCGCGTCCTGCCAGCAAATCGCGCGTCACCAACCGCTGGTTGGGAATAATCACCCGAAACACATTGGCCGTCATCATCGTGCCGATCATCGCACCGGTATGGATAAAGGCTCCGCGTCCGGAAAAGACATGGGTGAACAACACGCCTTCCAACACGATCAGGGCGAACACCGAAATCGCCAGCCATCCAGTATGCCGGCCGATGGCCGAGCGGCACAGGAAATCATAGCCGGCCCAGCCGGAGAACAGCAGAAACAGCGAGATCACCACCGCTTCGGGTCCTGTCATCACCAGAATTTGCGGATCGACCAGAAAGGACGAGGCGTTGACGTAATATTGCGCCACCATCAGCAAAAAGCCCGACAGGAAGGTCAGATAGGCTTCCCATTTGAACCAGTGCAGATCATCGGGCAGGCTGGGCGGAGCGACCTGGTATTTCTCGACATGGTAGAACCCGCCGCCATGCACCAGCCACGAGGTGCCATAGACGCCGGGATTCATGGTCTCGCGCTTGCGGAAGGAGAAATCCAGCCAGACGAAATGGAAACTCGCACCGATCCACGCAATGCCCACAATCAGATGGAACCAACGAAAAAAGAGGTTGAACCAGTCAATCACAAAGGCCGACATCGCATGTTCCCGAAACTGTTTCTTAAATCCTGCCACAACTTATGCGGCTTGTCCTCTGGATTTCAAAGTGTGTCCTGCTTAATAGGCGATTTTGTCGGTTTTGGCAGTCCAGGCGGCAAAGGCCGCTTTGGCGTCCTCGCGCGGATGGTGATCCATCAGCATC
>Ga0114964_10001627_pt1 | contig 16305 bp, 14 predicted proteins | sample C_131016_MF_Meta_FD_92638 | JGI IMG/M metagenome (GOLD analysis project Ga0114964, IMG submission 92638) | Freshwater microbial communities from Lake Croche, Canada to study carbon cycling - C_131016_MF_MetaG | ecosystem: Environmental > Aquatic > Freshwater > Lake | place: Lake Croche, Canada... | reverse complement strand
CCAGCAACAAGGATTCACCAGAACGCTGCTGGGTCCAGAGCTTGCGCCCGTTTGCTGCATCAAAGGCATAGACCGTGCGGTCCGCAGCCAAAACAAACACCCGCTCACCTGCGACCAATGGTGCAGTGACGACCAGCGAAGGTATTTTCTGGCGCCATATTTCTTTTTGCTCACTTTGGACAATCAATTGGTTGTCAAGGCTGAGCACCGCGACAAACTGCTTGTCGGCACCTACACCGGCACTGAGCGACTGCCCAGCGCTGGCACGCCCACGGACTTGTCCGCTGGCGGCATCGATCAGGTTCAACTCGCCTTGGCTGGCTGCCGCCCAAAGCATGGGGCCGACGGCTCGCATCTCCAAAGGCGACGCCGTAGCGCCCACATTGACGCGCCATACTTCCTTGACAGCAAGGCTGGCGGGATTGGCCTCCAGAGGCTCTGGTTTTGGTTTATCGAAACTGGCACAAGCGCCCAGTACCAGTGCCACGCAGCAGGCACACGCCGCAAAGAGACTGCGCAAAAAAGATCCGCCTTGCGCCATTACTTGAGCCCCTCAGCCACCTTGGGAGCAGCGACCGCCTCCGGGTCCACACCCAGCGCGTTGAGCTTGACCTGTACCACGCGCCGGTATTGTGCGCGCTCTTCCAATTTTTGATAGGCCAGTAAATACGCCGCTTTCGCCTCGGCACGCTTGTCCTGCATGGCAAAAATATCACCTTTGCGATCGGCCACCAATGCCGCAAATGCATCGTCTGATACGCCGTTTAGCATCGTCAGCGCCTGCGCATAGTCTTTGGCATCGAAGTAAATATTGGCCAAGCGCAGACGGGCGATCGCCGCGTAACCTTCGTCACCGGCTTTGTCCACCACCCACTGCAAAGCCGCTTTGGCAGTTTCGGTCTGGCCTTTATCGCTGGCTTGGCGCGCCAACGCTAAGGCTGCCTGTTGGGTGTAGGCGGCCGATGGGTAGCGCTCTTTCATATCCGAAAAGCTTCGCTGCGCCATCGCCATATCGCCTGCTGCTACGGATTTGCTCATTTCATCAAACATCGCCGCGGACTGGCCCGCCTGCGTACGCTGCCAGTAGTGGTAGCCGTTCCAAGCGGCGACCGCCAGAAGTACGACGACAAGCAGCCCGGTGATGAGGTTGCCGTACTGGCTCCAGAAATGCTTGAGCTGGTCGAGCTGTTCTTGTTCTTCAAGGTCTAATTGGTTGGCCATGGCAATACGTGGTTAAGCACCGGATTGTAGGCTTTGCGCCCACTGGGGCCAGTCGGCCATTGCTACCGTGCGTTGCAAGGTCGATGCATTACGCAAGTCTTTGATGCTGAGGTTGCCGCCCGCCATCTCGTCGGCGCCAAACACGAGGGCATAACGGGCACCGCAAGCGTCGGCCTTTTTGAACTGCGATTTCATGCTCGCCATGGCTCCGTCCGCGCTGGCGTGTAACTGCACCGCCACACCCGCGGCGCGCAATAACTCCAAAATGCGCAACGCATGGGGTAGGAAATTCTTATCGGTGACCACCGCAAACGCATCCGGTGCCATCGGCGCGCTCTGAACGCCCTGTGTCTTTAGCAACTCCAGTAATCGCTCCATGCCCAACGCCCAGCCCACAGCGGGTGCAGACTTACCACCCACTTCTTCTACCAAATAGTCGTAACGTCCGCCACCGCAAATAGTCCCCTGGGAGCCTAGTTCGGTCGTCACAAACTCAAATACCGTGAGGTTGTAGTAGTCCATGCCGCGCACCAAGCGGGGGTTGATGACATAGTCGACGTCATTGGCCTTCAGCATACCCAGTACCGCATCCAAATGCGCGCGCGATGCATCGCCCTGAAAATCCATGAGCCTGGGCGCTGCCTCAATCAGCGCCTGCATGGCAGGGTTTTTGCTGTCGAGTAATCGCAGAGGGTTAAGGTGCAGGCGGCGGCGCGATTCAGCGTCCAAGAGTTCATCATGCTTTTCAAAATAGGCAATCAAGGCGGCGCGGTGCAATTTACGCTCGTCCGGTTGGCCCAGGTTATTGATGTGCAACTGCACGCCTTCAATGCCCAGTTCTTTCCAGAGCGCATGCGCCATCAAAATGAGTTCAGCGTCGAGCTCGGGACCGGCAAAGCCCAGTGCTTCAGCGCCGATTTGGTAAAACTGGCGGTAGCGCCCGCGCTGCGGACGCTCGTGGCGGAACATGGGGCCAATGTAGAACAGGCGTTTACCGCCGTTATAGAGAAGGTTATGCTCCACGACGGCACGTACCAAGCCGGCGGTGTTCTCGGGACGAAGGGTCAGGTGCTCACCGTTGAGTCGGTCTTCAAAGGAATACATTTCCTTTTCAACAATGTCCGTCACCTCGCCTAGGCCGCGCACAAATAGTGCGGTAGGTTCGACAATCGGCGTACGGATACTCTCATAAGCATAACGGCGCATCAAGGAGCGAACCCGTCCCTCCAGGTCTTCCCAGCGCGCCGATTCCGGCGGCAGGATATCGTTCATGCCTTTGACAGCCACCAGGCGTTCGGCCTTGCGTGGCGATGGAGCTTGATTCATAAAGTGTGTTTTATTTGAGAGCCGGTGCGCCAAAGCGCTCGCGGATATAGTTTTCCACCACCGCTTGAAATTCGGTAGCAATCGCTTCGCCGCGCAAAGTCATGCGTTTTTCACCGTCAATAAATACCGGCGCCGCAGGGGCCTCGCCGGTGCCCGGCAGGCTGATGCCGATATCGGCATGCTTGCTCTCGCCTGGGCCATTCACGATACAACCCATGACCGCGACCTTGAGGCCCTCCACACCCGGAAACTCTTTGCGCCAAACCGGCATTTTGTCGCGCAAAAAATTATCGATCTGCTGGGTGAGCTCCTGAAACGTGGTGCTGGTGGTACGTCCGCACCCGGGACAGGCGGTAACACTGGGCACAAAAGCGCGCAATCCCAGCGCTTGCAAAATTTCGGCTGCAATCACCACCTCCTGATTACGCGACTCGCCGGGCGCGGGGGTAAGCGAAACGCGGATCGTATCGCCAATGCCTTCTTGCAGTAAAACCGACAACGCTGCACTGGAAGCCACCGTGCCTTTGGTGCCCATACCCGCCTCCGTCAGACCCAGATGCAGGGGATAGGAGGTGCTACGGCCGAGTTCGCGATAGACCGCAATCAAATCCTGCACGCCACTGACTTTGCAAGAAATAATGATCTGATGGGCCGCCATGCCCATAGATTGCGCCAGTTGCGCTGAACCTACCGCCGAGCTGATCAAGGCCTGGTACATGACCTGCTTGTAATTGCGTGGCTCAGGTAGCTTGCTGTTGGCATCCATCAAATCAGCGAGCAACTCCTGGTCCAGACTGCCCCAGTTCACCCCGATGCGCACCGGCTTATTCCAGCGCATGGCCGCTTCAATCATTTGCCCGAACTGGCGGTCCTTCTTATCTCCCTTACCGACATTGCCCGGATTGATACGGTATTTGGAAAGCGCCTGTGCGCAATCGGGAAAGTCTGTCAGCAGTCGGTGGCCGTTGTAATGGAAATCACCGATCAAGGGAACGGCAATGCCCATGCGGTCCAATTGTTCACGGATATGCGGAACTGCCTGCGCCGCTTCAGGGGTATTGACCGTGATGCGTACCAACTCGGAACCAGCCAGAGCCAACTCCTTTACCTGGATAGCCGTGCCGATGACATCTACCGTGTCGGTATTGGTCATAGACTGGATACGCACTGGCGCACCGCCACCCATCGTTATGACATTGCTGCCCCAGCGGACACTGGCCTGTAAGCCTTGGCGCGCCGCTACGCCGTTGGAGTTCAAAACAATCTGATTTGTCATCATGGCACCTTGAATCTAGCAACATTGTCTTGGGTATGCGCTTCCAATGAGAAAGGCGAACCCCGCACAAAAATTTCGGTGTGGTCGGCCCGACCTACCACCACCGCAAGTGGCAAGTCGCCACCCACTTCGGCGGTTTCAGCAGTAGCCAAGGTGCGTCGCAACAAGACCGTTCCCTTGGCATCGGTGACTTCAATCCAGGTGCTGCCGCGCGCCTTGAACAACAACACAGGCTGCACTACCTTGGGTGTCGACGCGCCACGATCCGGTGCGGCGGGGACCGGCGGCGCCTCGGGCATGGGCACAGAAGGCATGTTGACAGGCGCGGTTTGGACAGCAACTTCGGCAGGCACCGCTTGGGATGCCGGTGCTGAAGGCGCGATAGCCTCCAGTGGAGCCGCTGCTGGCACGCCGTGGCTCATTGGCGCGATCTGCGGATAGAAATAAACCAAACCTGCCAAGAACAACAAAGCCAAGGCGATCCACCAAACGGGAGAAACGGGCCCCCGTTCATCGCGCCGCATGGTGAGCCGGGTTTCCTTGCTGAAACTTCCCATCGCTTCGTCCATACCGGGCCCCGGCCCCTGGGACCTTGGCTGCGGCAATTGTGCCAGTATGGTTTGGGCATCCAAGCCGAGAAAACGCGCTACGCTGGCGACCATGGCGCGACCGATATGCAGATTGGGGCCCTTTTCAAATTGATCGTTTTCGAAGGCCTGCAATCGCTGTACCGATACTTTCAACCGGGCCGACAAGCTCTCCAGGGACATCCCCAAGTCCAGGCGCGCATGCTGCAACTGTTGCCCCACGCTAGGCACCTTCTCTGCAAGCGGCACATCCGCAATTTCCGACGGCACCCGCAGGCCGATCGTTGCTTCGTCCGCATTAGTCATCGAACACCCCTTTATCGAGCAAACCCACCTCACGTGATTGTGAAAAACGGCTGCGTAAGCTAGCGCTCAGTGCCGTCACCAGCAGGCCGTCGCCATTCTTGCGGGCCAGCTTGATGCCCAGCCACAGGGTCTCGGCATTAGCCCATTGCGAAGCATTGACCGGCGCAATAAAAGCCTGTGCACGGTCGAAATCTGCCTGCTTGAATAGTTGCAAGGCCAAGTTGTAGCTCACCACCGGGTTAGTCGGTTCCAACTTAAAGGCCGTAACTAAACTCGTTTCCGCATTGGCGGCCTGCCCGGCCTTGGCCTGACACAAGCCCTGGGTCATCCAGGTTTTGGCGCGTGCGTCGTAGCTTGGATTAGCCAAGGCAAGGCCAAACATGGCCATCGCCTCGCTCATACGCCCTTGCTGGCACAAGAACCATCCGTAATTGTGTTGCACTGCCGCCGCCTGTGGCTGTACCGCCAGTGCTTTGCGAAAGCCCTCCTCGGCAAATGCCGGCTCGTTCAAGCGCATATAAATCAGCCCGCGCAGGTTATGGCCTTCGTACAAGCCATCGTCTGCTGCCAGGCTTTGCTTCACTGCGTCCAGCGAATAGGCGTTCATTCCGTCGGCAAAATACGTGGAGGCTAGCTCCAAGTACACGCGGGCGCGCCTGCGTAGCGCGTTATCGTCGGAGCTACTACCCAGGTCGGACTTGCCAGCCCCTGCGCAAGCTGCCAGCAAGACAAGCAAGTACAGACCGACAAGTTGACGACCGCAGGCTAACAAAACGGCATAGTTCCTGCGGGGTACTATCGCCAAACCAGCCTGCGCGTCAAACCGCATGTAGCACCTCCACCGAGGCTGCAAGGCCAGGCCCCGCGGTTTCCCGCGCTTTACGCTTATCCATGCGCATCAGTACGCTGGTGCGGTCGCGCACTTCGCCTGCCAATTGACCACAGGCGGCGTCAATATCGTCGCCGCGGGTTTTGCGTACCGTGGTAATGATTCCCGCGTCGTTCATGCTGCGGGCAAAGGCCGCTACGGATGCCTGCGTAGAGCGCTGCAAGCCGGACGCGGGAAACGGATTAAAAGGAATCAGGTTAACTTTGCACCACGCGGCGCGGCCCTGGCCATAACGGCGCAGCAGCGCGATTAATGCTTGCGCCATGGCCGGCGTGTCGTTCACGCCGTCGAGCATGCAATATTCAAAAGTGATGAAGTCGCGCGGCGCAACTGCCAGATAGCGTTCGCAAGCACGCATCAGTTCATCCAGCGGGTACTTTTTATTCAAGGGAACCAAGTCATCGCGCAGCCAGTCCTGCGGGGCATGCAGCGAAACCGCGAGCGCCACCGGGCAGTCCTGCCCCAAGCGGTCCATGATGGGCACCATGCCGGAGGTGGAAACCGTAACGCGGCGGCGCGACAAACCATAGGCATGATCATCAAGCATCACGTGCAACGCCGGTAGCAGCTCGGCATAATTTTGCAGCGGCTCCCCCATACCCATCATGACGACATTGGAGATGATACGTTCGTCGCGGCCAAGGTGTTTGCGCAAAAAATGCTCGGCAAACCACAGCTGAAAAATGATTTCACCTGCTGTGAGGTTGCGGCTAAAGCCCTGATGACCCGTGGAACAAAAGCGGCAGGCTACCGCGCAACCAGCCTGCGAGGAAACACACAAAGTGCCACGGTCGGCCTCGGGGATATAAACCGCTTCGATGGCGTCACCGGCGCCGACATCGAACAACCACTTTATCGTGCCATCGGCAGATACTTGCTGAGATACCACTGGCATAGCTCGCACCATGGCGCTGATCTTGAGCTTTTCGCGCAAAGACTTGGCCAAGTCGGTCATGGCATCAAAGTCGCTCGCTCCTCTTTGGTGTATCCAGCGGAACAACTGCACTGCCCGAAATCGCTTCTCGCCCAGGCGCTCGCAAAAACGGGCCAAACCCTCGAGGTCGTAGTCGAGAAGATTGGCCCGCATAGTCGGGTTTAGCGTGCGTAAATCTGCATGCCAGGGAAGAAGAAGGCAATCTCAACTGCCGCGGTTTCCGGCGCGTCCGAACCATGCACCGCGTTGGCGTCAATGCTGGCCGCAAAGTCGGCGCGAATGGTGCCGGCGTTAGCTTTCTTGGGATCGGTAGCGCCCATCAGATCGCGGTTGGTGATGATGGCATTAGGGCCTTCCAGCACCTGGATCATCACCGGACCGGAAATCATGAAATCCACCAAGTCCTTGAAGAAGGGGCGCTCTTTGTGCACTGCGTAAAACGCTTGCGCTTCCGCGCGAGAGAGGTGGGCCATACGGGCCGCGATCACCTGCAGTCCAGCGCCTTCGAAGCGTGCGTAAATCTGTCCGATGACGTTTTTCGCCACCGCGTCGGGCTTGATGATGGAGAGCGTGCGTTCGATTGCCATAGTCTTAAGTAAACCTTCGTTTTAAATAGTATCGCCACCCTGCGTGGCAAAGCGCCCGATTTTAGCACCCGGCCCCTAGCGTGGGCGACCTTTTCCCCTGGGGCCAAAGGGCATGGCGCCGAACTTGCCGCCCTGCTGTTTGCGCTGGCGCGTCAAACTATCTGCACCGATATAGCCTACGGAGGTTTTCAAGGGATCGGGCTGACCCGCCGGCGCCCTGGCAGGCGCTGGCCGCGGCTCACCCACCGGGCTGGCAAACTTATTCTTCGCAAGCATGGGTCCACGACCGTTCCGTGGCCCGCTTGCGGCACCCGGCCCCCTTGCTTTACCGTAGGCCGGTTTGCCTAAGCCCATGCGTTCGGCCCGCCCAGGTGCGGCTTGCACAGGGGCACCTGCGGGACCGCCGGCCGCCTGGGTCAAGGCGCGAATGTCGGATTCTTCCAACTCCATCCAAGCGCCACGCTTAAGTCCACGCGGCAAGAGCATTGCGCCATAGCGGATGCGAATGAGGCGGCTGACCGCATGGCCCACGGCCTCGATCATCCGGCGCACCTCACGGTTACGCCCTTCAGAAATCGTCACGCGGTACCAGCAATTACTGCCCTCGCCACCACCGTCTTGGATGGTGCCAAACTGCGCCACGCCATCGTCTAGGCGAACACCGTCGAGCAGCATGTGCTTCTCATCGCGGCTCAGGGAACCCAAAACCCGCACCGCGTATTCACGCTCCAAGCCGAAGCGCGGATGCATCAGCTGGTTGGCCAGATCACCAGAGCTGGTAAACAGCAACAAGCCTTCGGTGTTGAGGTCCAATCGCCCTACGGATTGCCACTTGCCTTGCTGCAGTTTGGGCAGCCGTCGAAAGACCGTGGGCCGGTTTTGTGGGTCATCGTGCGTCACCACTTCGCCGACCGGCTTGTGGTAGGCGATCACCCGCGCAGGCGGCGGGTCAATCCGAAAACGCACCGGCTTGCCATTGACCTTAATATGGTCACCAAACTGAATCCGCTGCCCGATATGCGCCGGCTCGTTATTCACCGATATGCGCCCTTCCAAGATCAGACGCTCCATCTCCAGGCGCGAACCCATGCCCGATTGCGCCAAAATTTTGTGCAACTTGGGCGTCTCGGCTTGCGCTTGCAAGATGCGCCGAGACACTGGCTCGGTGGCATCAGCATCTTCCAGGTCAAACGCGCCTGACACCACCGCATCAAACAGGCTGACGGACTGCGGCTGCGCACCGTCCGATGCAATGGCCGCGCTGGCAGGTGGCTGCTCCAACGCGATTGCATCTACGGGCAATGCGTCTTGGGCCTTGGGGTTTGTCACTGTGGTGGGCTTTCCTGGGAAATGATCAGACGGGGCTTGCGGAGTCGGCAGAGTCGGGCTCTGGCGTATCTTGGACTGCGCTCAATGCCAGCTCCGCCGTGGCCGGGTCGGCATCGCCGCTCGCGGCATCGGGTGCGGCTAACAATAGCTCTGCATGGGGACTGGCGCCTGCCACCGCATCGGCCAGCATCTGGACATTGGCTTGGCCCATCGCTTCCAAGGGCGGCAAATCCCCCAAGCTGGACAGCCCTAAATCATCTAAAAATTGCTTGGTAGTGGCAAACAAAGCCGGGCGTCCTGGCGCCTCGCGGTGGCCAATGACTTCGACCCAGCCCCGGTCTTCCAGTTGTTTAAGCAATAGGGAATTGATCGTAACGCCGCGTATATCTTCCATATCGCCGCGCGTGACCGGTTGCCGGTAAGCGATGATGGCCAGCGTTTCGAGCGTAGCGCGCGTATAGCGAGGCGGCTTTTCCGGGTGCAGCCGGTCCAGGTATTCGCGCATTTGCGGGCGGCTTTGGAAGCGCCAGCCGGTGGCCACTTGGACCAGCTCAATGCCTTTGGCCTCCCACTCGGTTCCCAGTTGCAACAGCAGCGCATGGATTTCCTCTTCACCCAAGGTGTCCTGAAACAAAGTTGTCATGTCGCGCAAGCTCAGGGCTTGTTGCCCGCACAACAGTGCAGTTTCTAGGATTCGCAAAGCGTGGGCCATATTCATGATGCAAATAGCGGGGCGGGTGGAGCTTGCGCTCGCAGCCTAAAAGTAGCGTATTCTGAAACCCATAAGCGGCTGCTCCAGAAGGCCGCGGGGTTCAGGCGCCGGGGCACCTAGATCGAATCTGCATTGTAGCTAAGGCCCCAATCGGTCAGTAGCGCCGCCAAGTCCAGTGGCAAAGCGCTTTCAAAGGACAGCGGCGCACCCGTAATCGGGTGGGCAAACGCCAGCCTGAAGGCATGGAGCGCTTGCCGTGCCAGCTGGGGTACGGCTGGTCCCCCATATACGGAATCCCCCAATAACGGGTGGCCCAAGGAGGCCATGTGCACCCGGATTTGGTGGGTGCGTCCGGTGTGCAGCACGCAGTGGACCAGGCAGCCTTGCGGGACCTGTCCAAGTAAATAAATATCGGTTTGTGCAGTTTTCCCTGGCGTGGTGGCCAGATCAACGACGGCCATGCGCAGGCGGTTGCGCGGGTCGCGGCCTATTGGTGCTTTAACGCTTTGCTTAGGTGTGCCGCGCCATGGGCCTTTGGCCAGTGCCAAATACTGGCGGCGCATGCTACGCGCGGCGATAGCCTGGACCAAGGCGTCCATGGCCTGGCGGGTGCGCGCCACCACCATCAAGCCGCTGGTATCTTTATCTAGTCGATGCACAATGCCCGCGCGCGGCACCGTTGCCAAGCCGGGGTCCATCGCCAGGAGCCCGTTGAGTAAAGTGCCACTCCAATTACCAGGCGCCGGATGCACCACCAGGCCCGCCACCTTGTCCAGTACGTAAACCTGCGCATCCTGATAAACCACCTGCAAGTCCATGGCCTGCGGCGCAAATGCCTGGCTTTGCGCTGTCGGACGCAATTCCAACTGCAATGCATCGCCTGCTTTGAGCTTGGAAGCTTGCTTGTACCACTGCACGCCGTTAACACAAACGCCACCAGCGTCTATCAACTGCTGCAAGTAATTGCGGGAAAACTCTGGAGCCACCTGCACCAGCACTTTGTCCAGTCGCTGGCCATGCATGTGAAGATCGACGCTGAGCTGGCGCAGTTCCACACCACCCGGTAGGATGTCATCAGCCTCATCCTGTTCAGCCGCCTCTACGAGGGCGGTCGATATAATGGGATCGACGTGTTCCAAGAAAGTTTTTACCATGTTGAGAGTCAAATTATCGGTTGTTTACTCGGTGCTTTTGGCTCTGACACTTGGCTTATTGAGCGCTTGCTCGACCACCCCTGAAGATAAGACGGCGGGATTGAGCCCAGACAAGCTGTACAGCGAGGCACGGGACATGATGGACTCGGGCCAATGGGACAAAGCCGTTCCCTTTCTGGAAAAACTTGAATCCCGGGCTGCAGGAACCCCTTTAGCCCAACAAGCCCAACTGGACAAAGCCTACGCACAATTTAAAGCGGGAGACAAGGCCCAAGCCATTGCGACGCTGGACCGTTTTCTGCGCTTGCACCTGGCCAGCCCTGCTCTGGACTATGCGCTTTACCTCAAAGGTTTATCCAATTTCAATGAAAACCTAGGCATTTTGGGCGCCTACACCGGGCAGGACTTGGCGGAACGTGACCAAAAGGCGGCTAAAGAGTCTTTTGAATCCTTCAAGGAGTTAAGCAGCCGCTTCCCACAATCGCGCTACACCCCGGACGCACTTTTGCGCATGCGCTACATCGTTCAGATGCTCGCCAAAAATGAAGTCTATGTAGCCAACTATTACTTTAAGCGTGGAGCTTATGTGGCGGCCCTGAACCGGGCGCAAACTGCTGTTGCCGATTACCGCGACGTACCCGCAGTAGAAGAAGCGCTTTACCTCATTTACAAATCTTATGAGGCCTTGGGTATGACCCAGCTAAGCCAGGATGCAAAACGTGTTTTGGAAGCGACCTACCCGGGTAGCGAATTTCTCAGTCCAAACGGGAAAAAAGATGCGGATAGCTGGCTGGACTTGAACAAACTCAATCCCACCAAGTTGGATTGGAGTTTTCCCAATTTCAATTGGTTTAAGTCAAACTAGTCTGGCCGGACGCGCCCACCAGGCTCTCGCCAGAATGTACTTGTCGCTCCTTGCCCAAGCCTTCTAAAGCTTCCAGCCATTGCCGCTCATCGGCCAATCGACGCATAGCAGGTAATGCTGCCAATAGTTTCTTGCCATAGCCTTTTTGCACTAAGCGCGGGTCGCACACGACTAGGACACCGCGATCGCTTTCGCTGCGTATCAAGCGGCCCGCGCCTTGCTTAAGCGCCAGTGCAGCCAGTGGAAGGTGTAAATCTTTGAATGGGTTTCCGCCCGCCTTTTCAATAGCCCAAGCGCGTGACTGCACCAAGGGGTCATCAGGCGGAGCAAACGGCAGTTTGTCAATCACCAGCATTTGCAAAGCATCTCCTGCAATATCGACGCCTTCCCAAAACGAGGCAGTCGCTACCAGAACGCACCCGACGCCGTCGACCTGGGCTGTCGCAGCTGTGCTGGCAGCATTCGAATGCAAAAAGTTTTCAATCAATAAGCGCTTGGCATACTGCCCTTGTACCAACACCTCGATACCCGTCCCGACCAAGTCCCTGGCCAGAGCTTGCGCAATCGCACGCATTGCGCGCAGCGTGGTGGTGAGCACCATGGTGCGACCTCCCAGAATTGGAGCTGCTCTGGCCACCAGTGCGGCAACCTGCGCGCTGTGATCCGAGGCGGCAGCCGCGGACACACCATCTGGCACATACAACGCAGCTTGCTTGGTATAGTCAAAAGGACTGGGCACTTGCATTGCGGTGTGTCCCTCTAAACCGCAGCTGTTCACAAACCAACTGAGTTTGGCATCGGTGCCCAGTGTGGCCGAGGTAAAAATCCAGGACCTAGCGCGCTCTCCGTCCTGTTCGGCGGCACTTGGCAAAAGCGCCTGCATATGCGCCGCAATGGTCAGCGGCGCTTGGTGCAAGCTCAGTTCGACACCGCATTCCAGCCAACGCAATTGATCGGCTGGCCGCGCTTGTGCAAACAGGCTTAAGGTGTCATACATATCCTGGCTGCGCTGCGCCAGCGTGCCCAGTTCGGGCCAGGCCGTGCCAAGTGAACTGCTTACCTGCAGAGCCCTATCCAGGCAATTAGACAGCTTGTTGATCGCAGTATCCCAATTGGTTAGCGGCACCCTGTCAGGGCTGGAGTCCGTCCAGGATCGTCGGGGCTCTTGGCCAGCGGCCGCTGGCAATGCGTGCAATGCCTTGGTCACCTGCACCAAGTCGGCCGCCAGTCCCAGCCAATCGGCCATGCCGCGCGCGGGCCCGCTGTTTTGTTCAGCCAGAAGTTGGGCTAAAGAACGCGCCTGCGCGGTGCTCCAGCGTCGCCCCAAAAACTGCACACCGATGTCGCTGAGCTGATGCGCCTCATCCAATATCACTGTGCGCACGCTGGGCAGAAGTTCGGCTACGCCGGATGCGCGTATCCCCGCATCGGCAAAAAATAAATGGTGGTTAACGACCACCAACTCCGCTTGCATGGCTCGCTGGCGCGCCTTCAAGGTATGGCAATTTGCGATATGCGGACAGCTGGCACCCAGGCAATTTTCGCGCGTGGAAGTCACCAAGCTGGTCAGCACCGCATGTTCTTGCAGAGCACCTAGTTCGGCGATATCGCCCTCCTCGGTGCCCTGGGCCCAGGTGCGCGCTGACTCCAGCAAATGCAGGTCTTGCGACGAAAAATCATAGGCCGCCCGGTGCGCCGTAGACAGGCGCTGTGCACACAGGTAACTACTGCGCCCTTTGAGTAGCGCCATGCGAACGGGAAAGCCCAAGGCGCGAATCACCCTGGGTAGATCGCGCAAAAATAGCTGCTCCTGCAAGTTCTTAGTGGCGGTAGAGACGATGACCTTCTCCCCACTAAGCAATGCGGGTACCAGGTAGGCCAAGGTCTTGCCCACCCCGGTACCAGCCTCCACCGCCAGCACGCCACCCTCTTGCATGACCTTTGCTACTGCATGGGCCATGGCCTGCTGACCCGGGCGCAGCCGAAACCCATCCAGGTTGCGGGCCAAAATACCAGCTTGGGAAAATGCGGACTCCACCGCATGAACCAGTGACTCCATACGCGCTAAATCAATCCTCGATTGCGTGCGCAGGAAAACGGGCAGTAGCTATGTACCACCGGTCTTACCAACAGAAGTAGCGAGACGTTCACGTCAACCCTGTATCGACCTTGCGGCGCTCAAGGTCAAGAAATTGCGGAGTTTGCATTTCATTGAGGCGCGATACTGTGCGCGGGAACTCATGCGCCAGTGGACCTTCGGTATACAGCGCCTCGGGCCGCACTTGAGCCGACAGAATCAACTTAACGTGCCGGTCATAGAGAACATCCACCAGCCAGGTGAAGCGCCTTGCCTCGGCGTTGCGGTTGACCGGCATATGGGGAACATCGCTCAGCAGCACCGTATGGAACTGGCTGGCAATTTCCAGATAGTCATTTTGCGAGCGGGGCCCGCCGCAAAGTTCTTTGAAATCGAACCAAACCACGCCCCCGGCGCGTTTTCGGGCATAGATGCTGCGCTGCTCGATGCGCAACACGCGGTCACCCTCCTGGGCTTCGGCCAGCTTAGCAAAGGCCAGGGCCATCGCCTCATCGGCAGCCGGCCCGTTGGGCACGTGGTACAAATCCAAAGCGCCCATCGCCAAGCGGCGATAGTCCACGCCATGGTCTACGTTGATGACTAACATATGGCGGTTCAAAAATTCAATCGCGCCCAGTACCCGGTCCCGGTGCATGCCGCCCGGATATAAATCATCGGGCTTGAAATTCGAGGTGGTCACAAAGCCCACCTCATGGGTATGCAAGGCTTCCAGCAGTCGGTGCAATATAAGTGCATCGGTGATATCCGCCACGTGAAATTCATCAAAACAAATCAGCTTATATCGCTGGGCCATGCGTTCACCGAGCACGTTGAGGGGATTGGCGGTGCCCTGTAAATCGTGCAGTTCGCGGTGCACTTCGCGCATGAATTCATGAAAATGCAGGCGGGCTTTTCGTTGAAGCGGCACGGCCTCAAAAAAGCAATCCATCAGAAAACTCTTGCCCCTGCCCACTCCGCCGTAGAGATAAACACCTCGGGGAATTGGGGGATGGTGGATCAGCTTTTTAAAGGAGTTGCCACGCTTTTCTTTGTAAATAGCCCACTGCTGGGCGCACAAGTCCAAAGCGTGGGCCGCGCGCAATTGGGCCGGATCGCTGTGAAACCCTCGGGCCGACAATTCTTTCTGGTAGTAATCAAGGACTGACATCGCAGGCACTATTGTGCCTTGCACCCGGGCAGGCTCCGCAGTTCAAGGCCCAATGCGGCAACGGACTGGCAAACCAGGCTCAGCGCAGATATACCCTAGACCGCCAATGCATCTTGGAGCGCGGGCGCCGCCTGGTAGCGCACCCGCTGGGAAGGAAAAAGGATCTGAAAATGCGAGCCTTCTCCCGGTACGCTGGTAATCGACAATTCGGCACCATGGCGCTGCACGACGTGCTTGACGATGGCCAGTCCCAACCCGGTACCACCCGTGTCACGCGAGCGGCTACGATCGACCCTGTAAAAACGCTCCGTAAGGCGTGGAATATGCTCTTGCGCAATGCCCATACCCTGGTCGTGGACCGCAAAGAGAGCACTCCCATCTTCCGTCGCACTGGCAATCACGCGAATCGACTTGCCCGCCGGGGTATAGCGCACCGCATTTCCAATCAAATTGAAAAAAGCACTGTGCAATTCTGCAGATGAACCGGTCAGCGACAAACCACATTGAATCTCAAAACTCAAATTATGGGTTTGTCCCCACAAAACCCGCGATAGCTCGCCCGCTTCCTGCCGGCATTGCTCCACCAACATACTGACATCAATCCATTCGTGCGTAGACGGTGGTGGACTGCCCTCCAAGCGCGAGAGCGTTAACAGGTCACTGACCAAGGACTGCATACGCGAGGCCTGCTGCGCCATTAAATCCAGGTACCGTGCGCGCTCGGATTCGTTTAAGGGCAGGGTTTGCAGGGTTTCGACAAAACCGCCCAGCACGGTTAGCGGCGTGCGGATTTCGTGCGATACATTGGCCACAAAATCACGGCGCATCGCCTCGGCCTGCTCTACTGCGGTGACATCGCGGGACAGCAACAGGCTTCGCCCATCCCCATAGGGATGCACATGCACCGACAGACGGACCGGCAAGGAGGCGGCATGCGCCCGGCCCGGCATCAGCACGTCGCTTTCAAAGTCTTTGGCCGCCACATAGGCCGCAAAGCTTGGATCGCGCACTAAATTCGCAAAATGCTGCGCCATATCGCGCCGCGCGTCCAAGCCGAAATGCAGTGCTGCAGACTGGTTAAACCACTCGATACGGAACTCTTTATCGAGCAATACCACCCCATTGGGCGAGGCTTGCATTGCGGCCAAAAATTCTTGCAATCGCTCATCACGCTGCTGCACTACGCGTTCGTTGTGGCGCAGCAAACGGCGGATTCGATTAGAAAACTCGCCCCACAAACCCGACTCGACCGCCACCTCGCGGGTTTCCTCGCTTTGCAACCAACGCATGACCCGCAAACCACGCGATAAATCCCACAGCAACCAAAAATAACAAGCGCCCAAGGCGCCCGCTAAAGTCGCGACCAAGTAGCTGCCCTGAGGCGGCGCAAAAGCGCGCATGAAAATAGCGGCCAGCAATGCACCCACACCCTGAAACAGGGCAAAACTGAGTAATCGAATGAGCACTTTGAGGCGAGTCGTACTTAGCTAGTCTGGCCTGCCAAATCGCTGGGCTGGGCTTGCAGCAGCGGTTTGGCAGTCAAGCGATAGCCCGCGCCGCGCACCGTTTCCACCATGGCGGCTGCTTCGCCCAAGGCTTCCCGTAGGCGCTTGACGTGCACATCCACCGTGCGCTCCTCAATATAGACGTGATCACCCCACACCTTATCGAGCAACTGCCCACGGCTGTGCACTCGCTCGGCATGGCCCATTAGATACTGCAAAAGCTTAAATTCAGTGGGGCCCAGCTTTATGGCCTGGTCGTTGAACGACACCCGGTGCGTAGCTGAATCAAGGCGCAAGCCCGATATCACAATGGCCTCATCTTTCGTTTGGGGCGTACGGCGACGCAAGACCGCACGTACCCGCGCCAGT
>Ga0114964_10001626_pt1 | contig 16308 bp, 14 predicted proteins | sample C_131016_MF_Meta_FD_92638 | JGI IMG/M metagenome (GOLD analysis project Ga0114964, IMG submission 92638) | Freshwater microbial communities from Lake Croche, Canada to study carbon cycling - C_131016_MF_MetaG | ecosystem: Environmental > Aquatic > Freshwater > Lake | place: Lake Croche, Canada... | reverse complement strand
GTCAGGCCCCAGGAAAGAATTAGCGAAACAATCAGCGCACTATGCATCGCTTCGCGCCTTAAGGAGTTTTCGACTCAACGGAATCATGACGATTCCCATCGATACAAAACCTGCAAGGGCAACAGATGGTCTATTGAGGAATGGCGAGAACCACACGGCGTGCGCAAGTGCTCCGCCTAGCCAGATCCACATCAACATGACAAACGGAATCGTGTTTGTCCATTGTGGCGTGGCGCGCGCAAGTAGGCGCAGTGCTAGCCAACCAATGAATGCTGACGATGCAAACCAACCGACATAGTTCAGTATGGGAATCGCATTCACTTCCAGGCTCGAGTGCGTCCAAGTCCAGTAACTTTCTCTGGTCATCTGTGGATCTAAGTAGAAATCCCAACCAGTCATCAAAGTCGCAATAACTATGGTTTGCTTGGCAGTTGTGGTCGCGAGATACCGCGCGGCCAATGCGCACGGGTAGATCATCATGAACCAAGCCAGCGGGATCAACACGGGCACGCCACCAATAACGACACCGAGTGAATTTCCGTAGACATAATGGCCGAACGGCAATCCGGTATGGACACCTATGAACTCAATGACACAAGTAAGTACAACCACCTGCGCCACCAGTAGAAGTGTGATCTTGTATCCAAAGTTCACCAAGCAGTGCACGACGCTCACGATAGTGAATGCGAGTACTCCTAATACTGTGTTGATCGCTCGCGCATCGCCATGGCTAAGTGGCCAGGCAATTTGCAACAAAATGGCCAGTGCGACGAAAGCACTGCAGCTTCTCTTTAGCGTCTCGGTCATAGGGCGTCGAAGTCCACATTTTTGTAGGTTCCAGTTGCACCGATGACTTTGAAGCGGGCAAAAAGTTCTTCCTTGTACCAACCTGTCTCGTGTGTGCGTCGAATGACATCGCGGTGTGGTTGTTGCTTGATAGCAAAGTCACTGATGCTCGTGTTGGATTGCCACACACTGAACGTTCCTTGTAGTCCAACGGGTGCTTCACCAATTCCAAGGCTGGCAATCAGACCGGGTGTGTTGTTTAGATCTGTGGCCACTGGTGGAACGGCCTTCCAAAATTGTCGCCACCAACGCACTTTGATACTTGCCCGAGTGAGTGCGGCAGTTAAGCCATTCCATGCTGGATCAGGTTGTGCGCTAAAAGGCTCAGCGCCTGCCCACTGTCCTTTACTGGAAAGTGGCTCAAGTACGAATTGCGCATGCGATGTTGAAATGGAGTTCCATTGCCGAGCTACTTTCGAAGCCGCGAATTGTTGCGGACCCGTGATCGAATCCCACGCAGTAAGAACAACCCAATGGTTGAGGTCAGCATCGCGCATGGTGAACGTTTGGCCTGAACCCGTTCCCATCAGCTTGCAAAATGTAAGGCCTGACATGTTGCGCAATGTGCGACGCTGTCGAGCCATGTTGAACAAGGCACGAAACACAGAAGTTCTCTTGATGCGCCACACATCAACGCAAATGACCGAAGAACCCATAGTTCTAGTCTGTCGCAACTGCCGTGGGTGTGCCCAGCGTCATTCGGACGAGGTCATCAAAATTTGATGGAAATACCGCGTGGGTGTGGCCAGCCGCGGCCCACACTTCCGTGTAATCAGCCAACGAAGTGTCTACGAGTGTCAAGGGTTGATAGGGGACACCGTCGTGTAGCCAACCAACTGGGCTGACCCCGCCGATGGCAAAGCCACTCCACGTGCGAACAAAATCGGCGTCAGCGCGACCGAGTTTACCCAACGAGTGTTCGGCTGTGACTTTGTCGGTATCAACTCGATGACGCCCCGAGGTCACGACTAACAGTGGCACTTCTTGATTGTCTACGTGAATACGGAAAACAATTGAGGAGGCAATTTGCCCTACTTCGATGCCGAGTGCCTGTGCCGCGTCGATTGCAGTGCGGGCAGAGTCGCTCAACTGTGTGATGGGTGTTTCTGATGTACCCAGAAAAGACTCAAGCACACCGCGCACGCGCTTTATGGACGCATGTTCGGTGTGCTCGGTCATAATGCTAAAACCTAGCTCACTTTCGAGTTAGGCAAGTGCCTCTTTGAATTGCTGTTCGATGATGGTGAGTGCATCTTCAAGCAAATGTTCTGGCATTACTAGTGGTGGCAGGAAGCGCAGGATGTTTCCATATGTTCCTGTCGTGAGTACTACGACACCTTCACCATGGCAACCCTTGGCAATCTTGCTGGTCAGTTCGGCATCTGGTTCATGTGAGCCTGGCTTGGTGATTTCAACAGCGAGCATTGCACCTCGGCCTCGGACCTCGGCAATTACGCCAGTGTCTTCAGCAATCTTTTCAAGTCGAGGCCGCATGATCTGTTCAATCCGAACAGCCTTGGCATTCAAATCTTGACTTTCCATAGCAGCGATTGATCCAAGTGCAGCAGCACAAGCCACAGGATTGCCACCGTAGGTGCCACCAAGTCCACCAGCATGAACACTGTCCATGATTTCGGCGCGACCAGTTACTGCGGCTAGTGGTAGTCCACCAGCAATTCCCTTAGCAGTTGTGATGAGGTCCGGAACAATCCCTTCATGTTCCGAAGCGAACCACTTGCCAGTACGGCAGAAGCCAGCCTGTACTTCGTCAGCCACAAAAACAATGCCGTTATCGTTTGCGTACTTCACGATGTCCTTGAGGAATCCTTCAGCAGGGACAATGAAGCCACCTTCACCTTGAATCGGCTCGATGACGATTGCAGCAATTTGATCTGCACCAATTTCCTTACTCATGCGACTGATTGCCTGCGCAGCAGCTTCTGGACCTGACAATCCATCGTGCAATGGGTACGACATTGGCATGCGATAAATCTCAGGGGCGAACGGACCAAAGCCTGTTTTGTATGGTGCAGCTTTTGCGGTCATTGCCATAGTCATGTTGGTGCGACCGTGGTAACCGTGTTCGAAAACAACTACTGCTTGACGCTTTGTGTAGACGCGGGCAATTTTGACGGCGTTCTCCACTGCTTCGGCTCCCGAGTTAAAAAGCGCTGAACGCTTCTCGTGATCGCCAGGTGTCAGTCGGTTCAATGCTTCGCACACTTCGACGTAACCTTCGTACTGCGTGACCATAAAGCAGGTATGTGTAAATTTTGCAACTTGTTCAGTAACGCGATCAACAACACCTTGATCGGAGTTACCGACTGAAGTCACTGCGATACCTGAACCCATGTCGATGAGTGAATTGCCATCGATGTCTACAACAACGCCACCAGCGGCGCGCTCGATGAAGATTGGCATGGTTGCCCCGACGCCGGCGCTGACAGCACCATTGCGACGCTTCTGCATCTCGAGTGATTTTGGACCGGGGATTGCGGTCACCAGGCGACGCTCTTGGGCGATGCCATTGACCAAGGTTGATGAGTCTGTAGTTGTCATGTCGCCAATGTTAGCCCCTGACCACGGTTCCAACCATTCGTAACCATCCAGATTTGTGGGGTCAAATTGTGACCTTCCTTATGTAGACGGGCAGATCTCATGTGGACGGGCAGATCTTATGTGGACGGGCAGATCTTATGTGGGTGTCTTACGTGGCTGTCTAATGTGCGTGCCTTATGTGGCTGTCTTATGTGGGTGGGTAATGTGCGTGTCTTATGTGGCTGTCTTATGTGGGTGGGTAATGAGTTGCGTCACACCACGCTCTGAATCAGCGCATGGGTTTTTGTCCAGCGACATAGCGGGCGTAACGTAGGGGCATGACTCAGGTATATCCATTTTGGTTAGCAGGCACCGCCACAACGAGCGACACCATTCGCGACGTTCAACATCCAGGTGACGGCAGCCTTGTCGGTCAGTATTGCGTTCCAACCGCGGAACAAGTTGATCAGGCAGTAGCAGCAGCATGGGAAGCACGACATGATGCTCGACGTACCACCGCATCTGAACGCGCCGACATCTTGATGCACATCTCACGACGCATTGAAGAACGTCAAGACGAGATTGCCCAGCTCATCCTCGAAGAAAATGGCAAGCCACTTATGTGGGCACGCTCTGAGGCATCTCGTGCAGTCATGACTTTCCGGTGGGCAGCCGAAGAGGTTCGTCGCTTCAGCGGCGAATTGCAGCGCTTGGACACTGAGGCCGCCACAAAGGGACGCATGGCAATCATTCGTCGATTCCCAACTGGACCGGTGCTTGGAATTACTCCGTTTAACTTCCCCCTAAATCTTGTTGCCCATAAAGTTGCCCCTGCAATCGCAGTCGGTGCGCCGGTTATTGTGAAGCCAGCCCCGAGCACGCCGTTGAATGCACTCTTACTTGGCGAAATCATGGCCGAAACTAACTTGCCCAAGGGCTCATGGTCAGTGCTACCTATTGATAATGCCGACGCACCTGCGCTTGTGGCAGATCCGCGTTTGCCTATCGTCTCGTTCACCGGCTCGGACAAGGTTGGCTTTGAAATTCAAAAAGCTGTCCCGAGCAAGCACATCACTCTTGAACTTGGTGGAAATGCAGCCGCAGTTGTCCTGGAAGACTGGAAGAGCGAAGAAGACTTGACCTGGGCAGCAACCCGTCTTGCACTATTTGGTAACTACCAAGCAGGCCAGTCGTGCATTTCCGTCCAGCGGATTCTGATTCACGAATCGCTATTCGATGACTTGTCTGCGCGCATTGTTTCTGCTGCAGAGGCGTTGCCAAATGGTGATCCACGCGATGCAAAGGTCGTGGTTGGTCCCATGATTAATGAAGCCGCGGCGATTCGAGTCGAAGAATGGATTAATGAAGCTGTCGCTGGTGGCGCAAAAGTGTTAACCGGTGGTACTCGCGATGGTGCGTTCATTGCCCCAACAGTGCTCACTGGCGTTCCAGTTGATGCAAAGGTTTCGTGCAATGAGGTATTCGGACCTGTGATGGTTCTTAATAAAATTTCCTCTACGCAAGAAGGCTTCGACATTGTCAATGATTCACCGTTTGGTCTACAGGCTGGTGTTTTTACCCACGACATCCAGACTGCGTTCCGTGCGCACGCAGAACTTGAGGTCGGCGGTGTTGTTATCGGCGACGTACCGACATTCCGTTCAGATCAGATGCCATACGGTGGCGTGAAATCATCTGGCGTTGGCAAGGAAGGTTTGCGTTGGGCGATGGAAGATATGACTCACGAACGTATTCTCGTCCTTGGCGGCCTTGAACTTTAATTTTGAATTTTGAATTTTGAACTTTAATCTTGAACTATAAAGAGGTAGGTCACTGTCGTGCGTGAAGTCATAGTTCTGGGTTCAACCGGCAGCATCGGCACGCAAACTCTCGATATCATTTCCGCAAATCGTGACAGCTTTCGCGTAGTCGGTTTGTCGGCAGGTGGGGGAAACCCGACGCTACTTGCTCAGCAAGCAATTGACTTCGACGTCGACTACGTGGCTATTGCAAATGGCACAGCCGCTCAAGATTTCCAATTAGCGCTCTATGCACATGCCCAAAAAGTTGGCTACGCAGAGGGTACCTACGAACTTCCAAAATTGTTGGTTGGACCGGATGCGTCGACTGAACTTGCCAGCGTTGCTTGCGATCTCGTAATGAATGCAATCACGGGTGCACTTGGACTTGGACCAACAGTCGCTGCGTTGAAGGCTGGCACCACATTAGCGCTGGCCAACAAAGAGTCACTCGTTATTGGTGGGCGTGCAGTCACATCACTTGCTTCGCCGGGACAAATCGTGCCAGTTGACTCCGAGCACTCGGCATTGGCGCAATGTCTACTTGGCGGCAAGCATTCCGAAGTGTCGCGTTTGGTGCTCACTGCAAGTGGCGGACCATTCCGCGGATTCACTCGCGAACAGCTTGCTTCGGTTACTGCTGAACAAGCGCTACAGCATCCAACGTGGGTCATGGGGCCTGTGGTCACTATCAACTCAGCAACGATGATGAATAAGGGTTTGGAAATTATCGAAGCACATCTACTTTTTGATGTTCCGATGGATCGAATCGATGTTGTCGTTCACCCACAATCCGTTGTGCATTCAATGGTCGAGTACGTCGACGGCTCGACGATTGCACAAGCCAGTCCGCCTGACATGCATTTGCCGATTGCACTTGGCCTGAACTGGCCACATCGAATTGCCGACGCGGCACCGGGTTGCGACTGGACCAAGGCCACATCCTGGACTTTCGAACCGGTCGACACCGAAGTATTTACCGCGATCAATCTGGCGCGACTGGCCGGATCTCGCGCTGGCACCGCACCAGCAGTTTTGAACTCCGCTAACGAAGTCGCCGTACAGGCATTCATTGATGGGTCGCTGTCATTCCTTGGAATCATTGACGTTGTTGAAACGACGTTGACCAACCACCTCGCGGGTAACTTTGTGTCAGATGAAGACCTCACAATAGAAGAGGTGCTGCGTGCTTCACAGTGGGCAGGCCAACACAGTTGCGAACTGATCAGTTCGCATACCGTTCTATAGAAAGCCGGCTTGGATGTCCTTTTTGGGAATGTTCGGATTTGCACTTGCGTTACTTGCATCCATCGGCTTGCACGAACTTGGTCATTTTCTGCCTGCGCGAAAATTTGGAGTGCGTGTTCCACAATTCATGATTGGCTTCGGTCCGACGTTATGGAAGCGCCACAAAGGCGAGACAGAATTTGGTATTAAAGCAATTCCATTTGGTGGTTACATTCGCATGATCGGAATGTTTTTACCCAGCACCAAGACTGATGACGAGTGGAATGAATTGGGACGGATCGAGCGCGTTGTCGAGGAAGCGCGTTATGCAGCAAATGTCGAAGTATCCGACGCAGATGCTGGACGCACGTTTTACAGTTTGTCGGTTCCTAAAAAGATCACCGTCATGTTTGGTGGACCATTCATGAACTTGGTTCTGGCAACATTCTTTTTCAGCATCGTCATCGTCGGTATTGGCCGACCAGATGCGGTACCAACTGTTACTGCAATTTCGGCATGTGTTCCAACTGTCGCTAATCCCGATGGCATTGTGTCAAACGATGGTTCGTGCGGTGAAGGAGTCAAGACTGCGGCGGCCACACTTGGCCTGCAACACGGAGATAAAATTACGTCGGTCAACGGTCACCAGATAACCACCTGGGATGAATTTGGAAAAGCAGTACAGCCCATTCCTGGTAAAGAAGTTGCGCTCTCGTATGTTCGCGACGGAGTAACTATTTCCAAGAACGTTGTCATTGGTTCAATTGCAAAGTCATTTATTGACGGCACCACAAGTGCAACTGGCGATCAAGGTAGTTACGGATTTTTTGGAATCCAACCTCAAGTAGTTCATGTGCGGGGGAGCTTTACTGAAGTATTCCCATTCATGCGCGACATGGCAGCAAGTGCCGTATCTGGGTTGTCGTCGTTTCCATCCGCTGTATGGCAAACCGCATCCGACATGGTCACGGGTAAGCCACGCGACATCAACGGACCAGTTAGCGTTATTGGCATTGGCAAGATCAGCGGCGACATTGCATCAGCTCCAAATGTCACCAGTGCGGACAAAATCTCTGAGCTGCTATTCCTCATCGGTTCGGTGAACCTGTTCTTATTCCTTTTTAATCTTGTTCCCATTCCGCCACTTGATGGCGGTCACATTGCTGGGGCAATCTATGAAGGCATCCGCAAGACCGTGGCCAAACTGCGGGGGAAGCCAAATCCAGGACCAGCTGACACCGCACGTTTGATGCCCATCACAGTCGTCGCCACCACGTTTCTTATCGCGATGTCGTTGATCACTGTGATTGCGGATTTGATAAATCCGTTGTCGTTCTAACGCCATTTGATGTGGTGGTCAGGCGCTTTCGGGCGTCGTACCCGATAATGGAGATATGACAGTCAATCTTGGGCTACCGTCACTGCCACCTCCTGTACTTGCGCCACGTCGCAAGTCACGTCAGTTGATCCTCAAGCACCCAACACACCCCGTTGCTATTGGCGGTGATGCACCGATCAGCGTGCAGTCCATGGCCACTACTTTGACAGCAAACATTGACGCCACACTTCAGCAAATCGCAGAACTCACAGCCTCAGGTTGTCAGATCGTTCGCGTTGCAGTTCCTAGCCAAGATGATGCTGATGCACTTCCCATCATCGCCAAGAAGTCGGGTATCCCAGTTATTGCAGATATTCATTTCCAACCAAAATACGTCTTTGCTGCAATTGATGCCGGTGTTGCCGCTGTTCGTGTGAACCCAGGCAACATCAAACAGTTTGATGACAAGGTCAAAGAAATCGCAAAGGCTGCTGGTGATGCTGGCATCCCAATTCGAATCGGAGTTAACGCCGGCTCGTTGGATAAGCGTCTCCTGGAAAAATATGGCAAGGCCACTCCAGAAGCACTTGTTGAATCTGCGCTGTGGGAATGTTCCTTATTTGAAGAGCACGGTTTTCGTGACATAAAGATTTCGGTTAAGCATCACGATCCTGTGGTCATGGTTCAGGCATACCGACTATTGGCTGCGCAGTGCGACTATCCGTTGCACCTAGGCGTCACAGAGGCTGGTCCGACATTCCAAGGCACAATCAAGTCAGCGGTTGCGTTTGGCGCTTTGCTGAGTGAAGGAATTGGCGACACGATTCGTGTGTCACTGTCCGCGCCGCCTGTTGAAGAAGTAAAGGTCGGCAACCAAATTCTAGAATCACTCAATCTGCGCGCACGCGGTTTGGAAATTGTGTCGTGCCCATCATGTGGGCGCGCCCAGGTTGACGTGTACACCTTGGCTGAACAAGTCACTGCTGGTCTTGAGGGTTTAGAAGTTCCATTGCGTGTTGCTGTGATGGGTTGTGTTGTCAACGGACCTGGCGAAGCCCGCGAAGCTGATCTTGGCGTTGCCAGTGGCAACGGTAAGGGTCAAATTTTCGTCAAGGGTGAAGTTATTAAGACAGTCCCTGAAAATCAAATCGTAGAGACGTTGATTGAAGAGGCAATGAAACTTGCCGCGTCAATGGATGCCGAAGGCGCACCAATCGTCTCTGTGTCGTAGCAATGGCTCATGAAGTCAAAGCGATAGACAACTCTTCACTGCCTGCATTGCGCGCGCTCATCGCGAGTGAACCGGTGCGTCACTGTTTTGTCGCCTCGCGAATCCAAGCAGGTGGGCGCAGCTTTTGGAAACCAAGCTTTCCCGACATCCTCGGATACTTCGATGATGGGCACTTAACTTCTGCGTTGTTACTTGGGGCAAATGTTGTTCCCATCAACACGACATATGAAAGCCGCCGAGAGTATGCCGACATACTCATTCGGGCCGGCCGGCGTGCCTCGTCCATCGTTGGTCCTGCTAATGAAGCCCTGGATTTGTGGGACATGGTTAAAGGCCCGTGGGGAAGTGCACGAGAGGTACGCGCAACCCAGCCAGTGCTGGCGATGACCGTGCGTTCATCACTTCAAGTCGATGACCAAGTGCGTTATTCCACGCTGGCAGATCTAGACATTGTCGTTCCTGCATGCGTGGAAATGTTCACCGAGGAAGTTGGAATCTCGCCTCTAGTAGGCGGCTCGGCAAATTCTTACCGAGCCAGAGTGAGTGAGCTTGTCTCAAATCGTCGGTCTTTCATCAGGCGACAAGGAGACGACGTCGTATTCAAGGCAGAGGTCGGATGTGTTGGTGGCGGTGCAGCCCAGATTCAGGGGGTGTGGGTCAATCCAGCCTTTCGCGGACAAGGTATTGCTGGACCGGCAATGGCAGCTGTTGTTCAGCGCACGATTGAGGACATTGCGCCAATCGCGTCGCTGTATGTGAATGATTACAACACCGCGGCACTCGCGCTCTACAAATCAGTGGGCTTTCAGCAAGTCGACACCTTTGCCACGGTGTTGTTCTAGGGTTTGGCTGCCGTTCTCGGTTTACGGTTTGCCTCTCAAGTCTTTCCCTCGTCACTCGGTACGATGAAGGCACTATTTATTAGAAGGCACCATCTATAAGTTTGAGGAGTAATCGTGCTGCGCATGTCTACGCTGTTTTTGCGGACTCTACGTGAGGATCCCGCGGACGCCGAGGTGCCCAGCCATCGTCTGCTAGTCCGTGGTGGCTATGTGCGTCGAATTGCTCCAGGCGTATTTTCCTGGCTCCCGCTTGGTTTTTTGGTTTACCGAAATGTCGAGCGTATTGTGCGTGCGGAAATGGATGCTGCTGGATTCCAAGAAGTACATTTCCCTGCCTTGCTACCGCGCGAAGCGTACGAAGCTACTGGTCGCTGGACTGAATACGGCGACAATCTATTCCGCTTGCAAGATCGCAAGAAAGCGGACTACCTGCTAGGTCCTACCCACGAAGAGATGTTCACATTAATGGTGAAAGGCGAGTATTCCTCGTACAAGGATCTTCCGTTGTGTATCTATCAAATTCAAACGAAGTATCGTGACGAAGCACGTCCACGGGCTGGAATTCTGCGTGGTCGCGAATTCGTTATGAAGGACTCGTATTCGTTCGATGCCACTGATGAAGGTCTCGTCAAGTCATACGGACGCCATCGCGAAGCGTACATCTCAACGTTTAATCGGTTGGGAATGTCGTTCGTGATTGTGTCGGCTATGTCCGGGGCAATGGGTGGCTCGGCCAGCGAAGAGTTCTTGGCACCTTGCGTCAACGGTGAAGACACCTATGTGCAATGTCCTTCGTGTGGGCTTGCTGCAAACGTTGAAGCAATCGTCACCAAGGTTCCAGACTCAATTGACTTTGCAGGATTGCCGACTGCTCATGTTGAGAACACTCCAGACACACCAACGATTGCTTCGCTTGTTGATATTTCCAATCAACATCCTGAACTCCGTCGCACAGATCGCGACTGGGTTGCTGCAGACACCCTCAAGAATGTGGTTGTCATGGAAGTTGCCCTCGATGGTACGCGCAAGCCGCTCGTCATTGGTCTGCCTGGCGATCGCGAAGTTGATCTCAAGCGAGTCGAAGCAACATTGCACCCGTCAGCAATCGATGCCTTTGAAGAAACTGACTTCGCAAAGTACCCAGCCTTAATCAAGGGCTACATCGGTCCCGAGGTACTCGGCGAAAAATCTACCTCAGGAATTCGCTATCTCGTTGATCCGCGAGTTGTCGATGGAACACGCTGGATTACTGGTGCAAACAAGCCAGGTCATCACGTCTATGACTTGGTGGCTGGACGCGACTTCAGTTGGGACGGCGTTATCGAAGCCGCAGAAGTTCGCCAAGGTGACGGCTGTTCAAGTTGTGGCGCCGAACTTCAGATTGCTCGTGGAATTGAAATTGGACACATTTTCCAACTGGGTCGCAAGTACGCAGAAGCGCTGGACCTCAAAGTCCTAGATGAAAACGGAACACTTGTCACTGTCACGATGGGTTCCTATGGCATTGGCGTTTCACGTGCAGTTGCGGCAATTGCGGAACAGTCACATGACGACAAGGGTTTGATCTGGCCACGCGAAGTCGCCCCTGCCGATGTGCATATCATTGCTGCCGGCAAGGAAGATTTGCCATTTGATGAAGCGAACAAACTTGCCGAGGCACTCGAGGCTCAAGGAGCTCGCGTACTTTACGATGACCGCCGCGGAGTTTCCATCGGCGTGAAGTTCAATGATTCTGAGTTGTTGGGAATCCCGACCATTGTTGTTGTGGGCAAGGGACTTGCGGACGGCGTGATCGAGGTGCGTGATCGTGCATCGGGTGAACAAACTCTCGTACCAGTTGCAGACGCAGTGGACTCACTCTTAGCAATAGTGCGTGCCTAGGCATGGCGATAGAGGCAGTCATATTCGATTGGGGCGGCACGCTGACCCCATGGCATGACGTGGACTTGCTCGACATTTGGCGCATCTACGCAAGAACCTACGATGAGTCGCGCACCGAAGAATTGGCAGCGTCATTGCACCATGGCGAACAGGCACGATGGTCGCAACAGTTTGAAACTGATGGCGCACAAGGTACTGGCGTCTTAGAAGAGTTATTCGAAGAATGCGGTGTTGATACATCAAGCCCGCAACATGCGGTCGCACTTGCTGCCTACCTTGCTGCCTGGGACCCACACACGATTACTGATGATGATGCAACACCGCTTCTAGAAGCACTGCGCGGTAGGGGTATCAAGACCGCTGTGTTATCCAACACGATGTGGCCACGTGCACATCACGAGGGTGTCCTTTCGCGCGACGGGGTGCTGCACCTCTTCGACTATCTGTTGTTCACCAGTGAGTGGGCAACGGGTAAGCCGCACGCAACAGTTTTCACCGATGTGTTGTACAACCTTGATGTGTCTGCTGAGAATGCTGCCTTCGTCGGCGATCGACTCTTTGATGACATCCAAGGTGCTCAAAACTTAGGAATGCGCGGCATTTGGATTCCGCATTCAACAATTCCTGCATCGCAGTCAACAGATTTGAATATCACACCAGCTGCGACAGTTGATCGACTTGGTGAAGTTCTGGATGTTGTCCTTGCCTGGAATGAAATATAAGTCGGCCTGATGCACGACATTTCCATGGCAACCGTAGTGCTGTGTGTGCTTGCAGCCTTACTGGCTGGATTCATTGACGCTGTTGCCGGCGGCGGGGGATTGATCCAGCTCCCAGCGCTACTTTTCGCGTTACCGAACCTTCCGTTAGCAACAGTGCTTGGCACTAACAAATCGGTTTCAATCGTTGGGACATCGGCGGCCGCAAATACATATCGCAAACGCATGCCTATCGCACCAAAGTTTGTTGCAGGCATGGCGGCTGCTGCATTTGCAGGATCGCTCGTTGGTTCGTTACTTGCAACCCATGTCACTCGATCGGTATTTGAACCAATCATTCTTTGCATTTTGATTGCTGTGGCAGTGTTTACTTTCTTCCGGCCCGATTATGGTTCCGTGGAAGTGGCGACCAAGGTCCAACACCCAGCGACTGCTCCGTTGATTGGCGCTGCCATTGGGTTCTATGACGGATTGATTGGACCAGGGACTGGCATGTTCCTACTCTTTGGCCTGGTGAGCATCGTTGGCTTTACATTCCTAAGCGCATCTGCCACAGCAAAGTTTGTCAACGTGGCCACAAACTTTGCCTCGCTTGTCATCTTTATTCCGACTCATCACGTGCTGTGGATCTTGGCGGCATTGATGGCCCCGGCCAATTTGCTTGGTGGCATCCTCGGAGCGCGCACAGCACTCGATCGAGGAAGTGCATTTGTCCGCGTGGTTTTCCTCCTCATGGTTTGCGCGCTAGTTCTCAAACTTATTTTTACCTTGCGCTAATCAAAGAAATCTCGCACGTGTTTTCACTTGAGGGGATTCGGCTGTAACCTAGGGGCATAACTGCACGACCCAAGTGAATCCCAAAAATTGAAAAGGTACGCCATGTTGTCCCCAGAACAGTTGACCGAGTTTCTAGAACCCATCGTTGGTTCTTGCGGAATTGATCTTGATGATCTCCGTGTTGTCAAAGCCGGCAATCGCCGAATCCTTGAAGTTGTCGTCGACGGTGACCAGGGTATTGACCTGGACAAAGTAGCCGAAGTTTCGCGAGCAATCTCCGAAGGCCTCGACGAACATCCCGAAATGGGCGAGCAGGCGTACACACTTGAAGTCAGTACTCGTGGTGTCGGAACGCCGCTATCAAAGCCAGTTCATTGGCGGCGAAATGTGGGCCGATTGGTCACAGTGACGGGTGACTCGGTCAATGCATCTGGCCGCATCGTTGAATTTGAAGAACCAATTGTGACAATTAACGTCAAAGGCCAAATGCGCAAGTTCGACATTTCAACGTTCTCCAGCGCACTCATCGAGGTTGAATTCAACCGCAAAGACACGGAGGCCTAACCATGGATATCGACATGAGCGCACTGAAAGGTTTAACCCGTGAACGCGGGCTATCCCTTGAGTATGTTGTTGAGGCAATCGAACAGGCTTTGACTGTTGCATATGAGCACACACCACATGCACACGAACAGGCTTATGCACGACTGGACCGAGCAACTGGTCACGTCACGGTGATCGCTAAAGAACTCGACGATGATGGAAATGTCATCGGCGAATTTGAAGCCACTCCCGAAGGATTTGGTCGGGTAGCTGCCTCGCTTGCACGCGGAGTGATCACCCAGCGTCTCAAGGCCGCCGATGATGATGCCACTGTTGCCGAGTTTCAAGCGAAGGAAGGCGACATCGTCTCTGGTGTTATCCAACAAGGAAACGACAAACGACTCATCTTTGTTGACCTTGGAAAAGTTGAAGGCGTACTGCCGCCCGAAGAAAGTGTTCCTGGCGAAGAGTACGTTCACGGTGCGCGTATCAAGTGTTATGTGGTCGCAGTCAAAATGGGGCCAAAGGGTCCAATCATTACGTTGTCGCGAAGCCATCCCCGCCTTGTCGAAGAACTTTTCCGGTTCGAGGTCCCCGAGATTGCCCAAGGCGCCGTCAGAATCGAAGGTCTTGCTCGTGAGGCCGGCCATCGCACCAAAATGTCGGTCTCAACTGACGTGCCCGGTATGAATCCAAAAGGTGCTTGCATTGGACCACTTGGTGGGCGCGTGCGTGCAGTGATGAGTGAACTTGGTGGTTTGAGCGAGCAGGGAGGCGAAAAGATCGACATTGTCGATTACAGCGATGATTTGGCTGAGTATGTGGCACACGCTTTGTCCCCAGCCAAGGTGCTCTCGTCAACGTTGATCGACGAGACAAATCGTGTCGTCCGAGTCGTTGTGCCAGACTACCAATTGTCACTAGCGATAGGTCGCGAAGGGCAAAATGCCCGACTTGCTGCCCGATTGACTGGTGCCAAAATCGACATTAAATCAGATAGCGCACCAGTCGAGTAGTGCTCTGAAAAAGCCTACGAAATCGCCGATTTAGCGACTATTTAAGGGTTTCAGCAATAACAGGTACAGTAAGGGAGGGTTAATTGAGTACGTCACCGACGCGAATGTGTGTCAGTTGCCGCACACGATCAGCCCACGACCAGCTCGTCAGAGTGGTTTTGCAGGGACAATCCTTTGTGGTTGACCATGGCAGAACTGCAACTGGGCGGGGTGCACATGTGCATCCCACAGCGGAATGTGTGAACAATTCGCTGGATCGTCGGATGCTCCACCGGGCGCTTAATGCCACCGGCGAAGTAAATGACAACTCAGTTCGCGCTCTAATCAGTTAGTCAGTCCATCCGTCACGACCGTTTAACAATCGGGAGTAATTATGTCCAACAAGGTCGCGTTCTAACTATGAACGCCCTCGAAACGTGTGCTCAGTAATGAGTGCCAAAGAACTAGAGACGGTCCGGAAAGACTAGAAACTCCCGGACCAGAATGGAAAACAGTGTCCAAGGTCCGGGTATATGAACTTGCTAAGGCGTTAGGTCTTGAAAGCAAGGACATCATTTCAAAACTTGAAGAAGTTGGTGAGTACGTCAAGTCGGCATCGTCGACTGTCGAAGCTCCCGTTGTTCGCAAATTACATGCGAAGTTTCCTGAGCTAAAAGAGAAGGCTGCTGCTGCGCCTCCTGCTCCGGCAAAAAAGGCTGCTGCTAAGAAGACTGCAGCCAAGCCGCCAGTTGATGACGCACCGGTCGATGTTGCGCCGGTTGTAGCGGCGCCAGTTGTAGAAGCACCAGCGAAGGTAGCTGCTGCACAGCCCTCAACTCCTGCGCCGACTGAATCTGAATCCGATGACTCAGCCGGCTCGGTACCAGGTGCTCCGCGTCCAGGTCCACGTCCAGGCGGACCGCGCCCAGGTAACAACCCATTTTCTACTGGTGGTGCTCGTCCAGGCGGACCGCGCCCAGGTAACAACCCATTTTCTACCGGCGGCGGTCGTCCAAGTGGACCAGGTGGACCTCGTCCAGCTGGCGCAGGTGCAGGCGGTCCTCGTCCAGCAGGTGCCGGTCGTCCAAGTGGTCCCGGCGGTCCCCGTCCGGCAGGTGCAGGCGGACCTCGTCCAGCAGGTAGCGGCTTTGGCGGTCCTCGTCCGGCAGGTGCAGGCGGCGGCTTCGGCGGTCCTCGCGGCGGATCAGGCGCTCCAAGTTCGGGTGCTCCAGGTGCAGGCGCCCCCGGTCGTCCAGGTACCGGCGGCCCAGGTCGTCCAGGTTCAACTGGTGGTCGCGGCAATACCGCAGGTGCATTTGGTAAGTCGGGAGGACGTCCTTCCAAGGGTCGTAAGTCAAAGCGCGCAAAGCGTCAAGAGTTTGACAACATGCAAGCCCCAGTTATGGGTGGCGCATCAGTCACAATGGGTCGCGGTCAAACACTGCGCCTAGCTCGTGGATCGTCGCTTGCAGACTTCGCTGAAAAGATCAATGCCGAGCCAGCATCCTTGGTTCAGTTGCTCTTCAAGATGGGCGAGATGGTAACTGCCACTCAGTCAGTCAATGAAGACACATTGATGTTGCTCGGTGCTG
>Ga0114964_10001624_pt1 | contig 16313 bp, 13 predicted proteins | sample C_131016_MF_Meta_FD_92638 | JGI IMG/M metagenome (GOLD analysis project Ga0114964, IMG submission 92638) | Freshwater microbial communities from Lake Croche, Canada to study carbon cycling - C_131016_MF_MetaG | ecosystem: Environmental > Aquatic > Freshwater > Lake | place: Lake Croche, Canada... | reverse complement strand
GGAATCGGTGATGTTGCATTTGAAAGAAATTGCCGAAAAAGGTTTTTCACCCACAACATTAACAAGTTACATTCGAAATCCAATTCAATTTTATTTTCAAAGAATTTTAAAAATTAAAGAAGTAGAAGAAGTCGAGGAGAATATTGCTTTAAATACTTTAGGAACAATCATTCATGAAACTTTAAAATCATTATACGAACGACTTATTGGAAAATTTATTTCGGAAAGTGATATTCTAAACTGTATCAAGCATATTGATGCGGAAGTAATGAAGCAATTCAAACTAGAATATAAAGAAGGGGAAATTAAAAAAGGAAGAAATTTACTGGCTTTTGAAGTTGCCAAACGCAATGTTTACAATTTTTTGAAAGTGGAATTAGAGTCTATTATTTCAGGCGATGCCATTAAAATAATTGCACTTGAACAACGATACGAGCGCACTTTCGAACATTCCAATTTGCCTTTTCCAATAAAAATTGGCGGATCTGTAGATAGAATCGAGCTTCGAAATGGAGTACTTAGAATTATAGATTATAAAACGGGCAAAGTTGATAAAGGCAATGTCACGTTAACCACTTGGAATGATTTAACAAAAGACATCGCAAACGAGAAAATAATCCAAATTTTAGCCTATGCTTTTATGTATGAAGAAATGGCGTTAGAGCAACCAATGGAAGCGGGAATTATCTCTTTCAAAAATTTAAAATCAGGCTTTTTGCCATTTACATTTAAAGAAGGAAAAGAACTAAACACAATAATTAGTAAAGAAACAATCGAACAGTATTTAGAGCAAATTTCCATTTTATTGGTAGAAATATTTGATGAGAACATTCCTTTTGAGGAGAAAGTTTAGGTTTTTTTCACCACAAAAGAAGCAATAGTTAATTTGTTTTGTTTATTTCTTTTGTGGTGAAAAGCCTAAATGCCTTTTAAAAAACCAATTACAACCTTTTTCAATTCCTCTTTATTTTCAATTTGGCTCATGTGCCCGTCAGGAAAAGAAATTAATTTGGTGTTGGTGTTTTCAACTTGAGATAAATTGTCTTTGTAAATTAAAACGCCGTCTTTTTCTCCAAGAATTAGCATTTTCGGAAAATCAGTTTCTTTCAAAATAAATTGCCTGTCTTTTCTAATTTTCATGCCTTCTAAAGAAGCCACAATTCCTTGCAAAGGCGTTTTTAAAGCTTCTAATTTTACCTTTTCAATTTCATTTTCAAGTCGTTCTCGATTGTTTTCACTGAATAAATTTGCAATTGACATCCTAACAAAATTAATGTAATTCTGTTTTACGGCTTTAATAGCGCGGTCCCGATTTATCTTTCGATCTTCACTGTCTTCTTTTGCAGTTGAATTCAATAAAACAAGACCTTTTATAGTTGCAGGATACAATTCGGCAAAAGCCAAAGCCACATATCCCCCCATAGAATGACCTAATAAAACCGCTTTTCTAATTCGTAATTCAGACAAAATGGCTTTTACAATTGCAGCATTTTCTTCCATAGAATGAATATAACCTAGGCACTCTGTTTCTCCATGACCCAATAAATCAATTGAAATAATACGATTTTTTTTAGCTAATGAAGGGGTTAAATCCCGCCACATGGTTTTGTTTTCCAAAAAACCGTGAAGTAAAACCACAGCAGTTCCTTTTCCAATATCGGAATAATAAATTGCAGTGTTTTTGTAAATGATTTGTTTCAAAAGAGTTTAAAGTTCAAAGTTTAAGGTTCAAATTTTAACACATGCGAGCGCAACTTTAAATCTTAAACTTTAAACAAATTTAGGAATTCATAATTGTTTCAATTTCTTCAATTTCAATTGGAATATTTTGCATCAAGTTAAAAGGATTTCCTTTTTCTTGAATGACCACATTGTCTTCTAATCGAATTCCGAAACCTTCTTCTGGAATGTAAATTCCCGGCTCAACTGTAAACACCATATTGGCTTGCATTGGCTCAGTCAAAATTCCATAATCATGAGTATCTAAGCCCAAGTGGTGCGAAGTTCCGTGCATGAAATATTTTTTGTAAGCTGGCCATTCAGGGTTTTCATTTTGAACATCGGCTTTGTCAATTAATCCTAAACCTAACAATTCAGAAGTCATTATTTTACCCACTTCAACATGGTATTGTTTCCAAAGTGTTCCCGGAGTTAGCATTTTCGTGGCTTCATTTTTCACATTCAAAACAGCATTGTAAACTGCTTTTTGTCTTTCAGAAAAACGACCAGAAACGGGAATCATTCGGGTCATGTCGCTTGAATAATTGGCGTATTCTGCAGCAACGTCCAATAATATCAAATCGCCGGCTTTGCACACTTGGTTGTTTTCTATATAATGTAAAACGTTTGCGTTATTTCCCGAAGCAATTATTGGTGTATAAGCAAAACCTTTGGATCTATTTCGAATAAATTCGTGAATGAATTCGGCTTCAATTTCATATTCTGTGACATTTGGCTTTACAAATGACAATGCTCTTCGAAAACCTTTTTCGGTGATGTTACAAGCATTTTGAATCAATTCAATTTCCTCTTTTTCCTTAACCGACCGAATGCGTTGTAAAATCGGATTGCTTTTTGCAACAGCATGAGCCGGATATTTCTCTTTCCACCATTTTACAAAACGGGCCTCACGAGTTTCTGTTTCCACAGTGGCTCGGTAATGCTCGTTGGTATTGATGTACATCGTATCGGCATGCGTCATTATTTCGAATAAAATTTTCTCGAAATCTTGCAACCAATAAACTGTTTTTATGCCTGAAACTTCAAATGCACGGTCTTTCGAAAGTTTTTCACCTTCCCAAATCGCAATGTGATCGTTAGTTTCTTTTAAGAATAAAATTTCTCTTTGGTGTTGATATGGTGCATCAGGGAAAAGCAACAAAATGCTTTCTTCTTGATCTACGCCAGACAAATAATAGATGTCGCGGTGTTGTGCAAAAGGCAAAGTGCTGTCGGCAGAAACAGGGTAGATATCATTAGAATTAAAAACCACCACACTTTTAGGCTTCATCTGAGCCGTAAATTTCGAACGATTTTTTACAAATAAATTACTGTTAATTTGGTGGTATTTCATAATGCAATAAATTAGAATACAAATCTAATCAATCCATTTGTAATATCTAGCACCTATTAAGTTAGGATTTTCATTTTCTATTTTATCCAATACCCACTCGCTTTTTGGTGATTGTATACTCGATTTTTGCTCTTTTTTGTGCAATTTTTCATACGTTTCAAATCCAATTTCGTGACTTTTTTCTAATGTTTGAAACAAATTAACATTCGAAATTGCTTCAGCCCAATTGGGTTGAATTGTTCCTTCAAATACTTTCGATTTAGAGCCACTTCCGTAAGCTAGGAAACCAAATTTTTGATTTGAAAGGTCTATTTTTGATTCATAAAAATGAGCTAAAGTAGATAGGAATCCCATAAAAATCGAACCCGTATATAAATTACCAATTAACGAAGAAGCAATTTCTGCAGGTTGTAATTTTTCGTTTACAAAGGTTCGGTATTCTTCTGATTTACTGATTTCTTTCAGCTTATTTTGGTAATCCGAAGCGTCTTCATTTCCAGTAACAATATGGTTTTCGTGATCCAAACAATAAATTTCTGACAACATTCTTCTGCCTTGAAAAGAATAGGGAAGGTGCATGATAATGCTTTTCCAAGATTGATAAACGGAGCTTTCTGAACCAACTAATTTTTTAAATGTAAAATACGCGTTTCGGGTCCTGTCCATGTAACATTGGTTGGAATATTGCCCTTCAAAAACGGGTTGGTCTTTATGAATCTCAATTTCGACTTCTAAATTACCAAACCAATTTTCATTATTTGAATTTCCGGTAATTGCTTCTTTTGAAAGCGTTCGGTACGGTTTGAAAAAATCAAAAACGCCTTTGGTACTCGTTGCCCAATTGTTTTCAAATGCAATAATTCTCGGGTTTTGTGAAATTAATAATGCAACTGCACCAGCCCCTTGAGTGTATTCTCCAGTAGAATTTAAATCGTATTTGGCGATGTCAGTGGTAATTACTATTGCCTTTTTATTCGGATTTAATTTTACAAAATCAATGCAATTTTGCATCGCATCAACCCCACCAATGCAAGCAAATGTAAAATCAACAACGTCGCATTCTGCCAATCGATTTTCGCCAAATTTTTGTTCCATTAACGACACTAAAAATGAGGCAATTGGCTTAGAACTGTCGATGGCACTTTCAGTTCCAACATAAATTCTAGAAATATCTTCTAAATTAATAGCATTATTTATTATTAATTTAGTCAACGCATTAGCGCCAAAAACCACAGTGTCTTGGTGGGTGTCTGGTAAAGTCATTTTCAACAAACCCAATCCTTTTTCTAATTTTTCTGGGTCGATATTTCTATTATTTGCCAGCGTTTTAATTGGTAAATGTATTTTTGCAACATTAAATGCAATTGCGTCTATTCCGAAATTCATTAGTCTTTTATTTTTTGTAAAATTACAAAGTGACACCGATGTTTAATAGAAATTAACTCGTAAAAATGCCTCGACAATCAATTTTTACGATATTTAAAATAAACGGGAAGGTCTTGTAAGAATTTAATAATTTTACTATCATTCTTGCACAAATTTATTTAATTTAGCAAAAATAATATTTTAACAACTGTTTTTTATGAAGTCGTTTTTCTTAATTTTAATGTCTAGTGTTTTTCTATTTACAAGTGCTCAAAATAAGCAATCGTATAAGATATATGATCAAAACGGAAAAATAGCAAGCTACAATGACGTCATTAACAGTTCCCAAAAAGCTGACATGCTTTTGTTTGGAGAATACCATGATAATTCTGTTGCGCATTGGCTAGAGTTAGAAATTACAAAGGATTTATTTGGCAAAAAGCTATTGGTTTTAGGAGCAGAAATGTTGGAAGCCGACAATCAAAAACAGGTAAATCAATATTTAAATGGTGAAATCAATCAGAAAAAATTAGACAGTACCGCAAGACTTTGGCCAAACTACAAAACAGATTACAAGCCATTGGTAGATTTTGCAAAAGAAAACAAGATTGATTTTATTGCCACAAATATCCCCCGAAGATTTGCAAGTTTGGTTTTCAAGAATGGTTTCGAAGCATTAGAAAAACTTTCCGATGAAGAGAAAATATGGATTGCGCCGTTGCCTATTTTATACGATGCCACCTTGCCAGGATACGCCAAAATGGCTCAAGAAATGGGCGGTCACGGAGGCGAGAATTTGCCAAAAGCCCAAGCTTCAAAAGACGCGACTATGGCCTATTTTATAAACAAATATCGAAAAGAAAATTCGTTGTTTATTCATTACAACGGTTCTTACCACAGCGACAATTTTGAAGGAATCAATTGGTATTTAAAACAGCAAAATCCGACATTAAAAATTGTAACGATTGCGACAGTTTCTCAAAATAACATCTCAAAATTGGAATCAGAATATCTTGGTAAAGCCAATTTTATTATTGTGATTGATGAAGATGCAACCAAAACGTATTAATTGCTTAAAATGAAATTTTATTTTTTGCAGAATTTTCATTATTTTATTGAATTATTTTAATTGGTTTCAACAATAATCAAACAATTGTCCAAAACACTTTAAATTCATTATAAATAATCACGAAAAGGTTGTAGTATGTTTTATTAATGATTATTTTTGTACATAATTATAAAAAATTGATTTTATTATGGCCAATTCTTCATTTCTAAAGTCTTCAATTGCAAAGAAAGTTGCAATGGCGCTTTCGGGACTTTTTTTAATTTCCTTTTTATCACTTCATTTTTTCATCAATTTAACCTCAGTTTTCAGTGAAGACGTATTCAATATGATGTCTCATTTTATGGGTTACAATCCAATTATTCAATTTGTAATGCAACCGATTTTGGTAGCAGGAGTTATTTTCCATTTTGTAATGGGAATGGTTTTAGAATTAAAAAACAGAAGTTCTAGACCGATTGGTTATGCAAATTATAACGGAGCGGCTAATTCCTCTTGGGTTTCAAGAAATATGATTGTTTCAGGATTAGTAGTATTGGCGTTTTTAGGTTTGCATTTTTATGACTTCTGGATTCAAGAAATGACCTACAAATACATTAATGTAAACGAAATTAATCCAACAAGATATTATGAAGAATTAAATCATAAATTTGAAAGTCCAGTTCGAACAGGATTGTATGCTTTGGCATTTATTTTATTATCAATGCACTTGTGGCACGGTTTTAATTCTTCGTTTCAATCGGTAGGATTCAATAATAAATATTCAAAAGCACTTCATAAATTAGGATATGCGTTTGCAATTGTAGTCCCATTTGGGTTTATTTTTATTGCGTTATTCCATCATTTTAATCAAATTTAATTCAATTTATAATGGCATTAGATTCAAAAATACCTGAAGGTTCAATTTCGGACAAATGGACAAATTATAAAAATCACATCAACTTAGTAAATCCAGCAAACAAGCGTAATTTAGACGTTATTGTTGTTGGAACAGGATTGGCAGGAGGTTCTGCTGCTGCCACTCTAGCAGAGTTAGGCTACAATGTAAAAGCATTTTGCTTTCAAGATTCTCCTCGTCGTGCACACTCAATTGCTGCTCAAGGAGGAATTAATGCTGCTAAAAATTATCAAGGAGACGGAGATTCCACTTTCCGATTATTCTATGATACTGTAAAAGGAGGAGATTATCGTGCGCGTGAAGCCAATGTGCACCGTTTGGCCGAAGTTTCTACCAATATTATTGACCAATGTGTAGCACAAGGAGTTCCTTTTGCTCGTGAATATGGCGGATTATTAGACAACCGTTCTTTTGGAGGAACTTTAGTTTCTAGAACTTTCTATGCCAAAGGACAAACCGGACAACAATTATTATTAGGAGCCTATTCAGCAATGAACCGCCAAATAGGTCGTGGAAAAATTAAAATGCACAACCGTCACGAAATGCTCGATTTAGTGATAGTTGATGGAAAAGCCAGAGGAATTATTGCTCGTGATTTGGTTTCTGGAAAAATTGAAAGACACTCTGCACATGCCGTTGTTATTGCTTCTGGTGGATATGGAAATGTGTTTTTCCTTTCTACAAATGCCATGGGTAGTAACGTAACTGCTGCTTGGAAAATTCATAAAAGAGGCGCTTTTTTCGCAAATCCTTGTTACACACAAATTCACCCAACTTGTATTCCAGTTTCTGGAGATCACCAAGCAAAATTGACATTGATGTCGGAATCGCTACGTAATGACGGACGAATTTGGGTTCCTGCAAAAGTAGAAGATGCAAAAGCCATTCGCGAAGGAAAATTAAAACCAACACAAATTGCAGAAGCCGATAGAGATTATTTTTTAGAAAGACGTTACCCTGCTTTTGGAAATTTAGTGCCTCGAGACATTGCTTCTCGTGCGGCTAAAGAAAGATGCGATGCGGGTCATGGTGTAAATAAAACGGGTGAAGCAGTATATTTAGATTTTGCTGCGGCAATTCAAAGATACGGAGTGGATCAAGCGAGATTAAAACACTTGGATGAGAATGATTCCGCTACCGTTATCAAATTAGGAACAGAAGTAGTAGCCAATAAATACGGAAACTTATTTCAAATGTACGAGAAAATCGTTGACGAAGATCCATATACTACCCCAATGATGATTTACCCTGCGGTGCACTATACCATGGGTGGAACTTGGGTCGATTATAATTTACAAACGACAATTCCAGGTTGTTTTTCTATTGGAGAATCCAACTTTTCAGACCATGGAGCCAACCGATTAGGAGCATCCGCATTGATGCAAGGTTTGGCTGACGGTTATTTTGTTTTGCCTTACACTATTGGAGATTATTTAGCACCAGACATCAAAATGGGAACTATTTCTACCGATTTGCCAGAATTCGAAGAAGCAGAGAAAAATGTGGTTGCCCAAATAGAGGCATTAATGAACAACGGCGGTTCGAAACCAGCAGATTATTTCCATAAGAAATTAGGAAAAATAATGTGGGACAAAGTTGGAATGGCTCGAAATGAAAAAGGCTTATTAGAAGCGCAAGCTGAAATTGCTCAAATTAGAGAAGATTTCTATAAGGAAGTAAAAATTCCAGGAACAGCAAATGGTTTCAATCCTGAATTAGCAAAAGCATTACGTGTTGCCGATTTCCTAGAATTAGGAGAATTATTTGCTAAAGATGCCTTACACAGAAACGAATCTTGTGGAGGTCACTTCCGTGAAGAATACCAAACTCCAGAAGGAGAGGCGCAACGTGACGACGAAAACTTCGCTTATGTAGCCGCTTGGGAATACAAAGGAAACCCTAGTGATGCCGTGCTTCACAAAGAAGAATTGAAATTTGAAAACGTTAAATTAGTTCAAAGAAGTTATAAATAATTTGTCAAATGTCTTAATGTCTACCGACTTTCGACTTCAAGACTTTCAATAGAAATACTATGAAATTAAATTTGAAAATATGGCGTCAGGAAAACGCTAAAGCTGCCGGTAAAATGGTAGATTATACAGTTGATCACATTGAACCAGACATGTCATTTCTTGAAATGCTTGACATTTTAAATGATCAATTAATTGTTAAAGGACAAGATACCGTAGCTTTTGACCACGATTGTCGTGAAGGAATTTGCGGAATGTGTTCACTATACATCAATGGTGAAGCGCACGGGCCAGACCGATTGGTAACTACTTGTCAATTACACATGCGTAAATTCAAAGATGGCGACACTATTTATATTGAACCATTTAGAGCTAAAGCATTCCCAGTAATCAAAGATTTAGTGGTAGATAGAGGTGCATTCGATAGAATCCAACAATCAGGTGGATTTGTATCTGTAAACACTTCAGGAAATACAATTGATGCTAACACTATTCCTATTCCTAAGGCCGATGCCGACAGAGCTTTTGACGCAGCAACTTGCATTGGATGTGGCGCTTGTGTAGCCACTTGTAAAAATTCTTCTGCAATGTTATTTGTTTCGGCAAAAGTGTCACAATTCGCATTATTGCCTCAAGGAAAAGTAGAAGCTACTGATAGAGTTATGAATATGGTTGCCCAAATGGACGCCGAAGGTTTTGGAAATTGTACTAATACTGGAGCTTGTGAAGTGGAATGTCCAAAAGGAATTTCCCTTGACTACATTGCTCAAATGAACAGAGAATATTTAGCCGCAAGCTTAAAAGGTTAAAAATACAATATTTAAATTTATTAAAGACTGTTCAATTGAGCAGTCTTTTTTGTTTTCTTGAAGCACGCGTTTTTGTTTTTCTGTCACAATTCCTCCCGCCATTCGCTGTATCCACGCAAGGGTGTGGGATGCCGCTGCTGTCGGGGCTAGCAATTGCGTTTAGTTTTTCTAATAAATTTCACCAAGCCACTAAATAACTTTACTTCGTGCGTCTTCGAGTGTTCTTCGAGCGCTATATGAAATAGTTAATTCTTGTTCACGAACTTAAACCTTTGACTGGATGTGATATTCTAACAAAAAAACAAGTAATTATGTAACTTATTGTTGTAATTCTGCAATAAAATAAGCAACTAACACAAGTAATTTTGTGATAAATCAATACATGAATTATCATGAAAAAAAATACTTTTAACTTATTTTTTTTAGTTTCTTTAAACACCTTTTTGTGTTTTTCGCAAGTAGGAATTAACACGAACTCACCCAACGCTACATTAGAAGTAAAAGGATTACCAAGCGATGCTCTGGCTATGGATGGTATTATACCACCCAATCTTTCGGGAAATGAGCTAAACAGTAAAACCTATACAAATTTACAAAAAGGAGCGCTTGTCTTTATTAATTCACCTATTACAAATACTGATAATGGGCAATGCGCAAATGTTTCCTCCACGGGCACTTACTTTTTTAGTGGAAGTGCTTGGCAAAAGTTAACTCAAACGGGTGAAAATTGGTCAACCAATGGAAATACAGGACAAACAAACGGAACTAATTTTATTGGAACCATTGATAATAAAACCATTACGTTCAAAACCAATAACATTATCCGTGCCACTTTGGGTGAAGATACAACAGGGACTACATTTACAAATTTAAGTTTAGGTGTAAATCCTACAACTGCTTATACTTCCAATATAGCTTCATTTAATAATGGCATTGACATGCAAAATGGAGCTTCAGCTAGCAACGCTTTTGGAATTGAAAATTTAATGTATTTAAGAAGTGGTTCATCTCTGAATGATACAACGGGAACTTTCAGGGCCATTAGAAATAGGTTATGGAACATACAATCGGTCAATTACCCAAATGTTGTGGGAACACTAAATGAATATAGAGGAGAAGGTACCGACATTACGAATTTTAAGGGATTTGTTAATACTTTTGACTTCCGAGCAGGATCGAATACAACCGACCTTAGAGGCTTTTCAAATGAATTTACGGGGCAAATAAGCGGAACCATTTCAAATTATTATGGCTTTTATTCGGGTATTCATAGTACATTAAGCGGGTATACAAACTATTATGGTTTCTATCAAGATAATGTAGGTGTTGCAGCTAATAGATATCCATTTTACTATAACGGAGACAATCTAAATACCAAAAAAGTTGTAATTACTGGAACAGGAAGATTGGGAATTGGCACAACAACACCTAATTCTTACTTACAATCCGAAGGGTCAATATCGTTAGGTTATGCATCCACAGATTTATTAACTGGAACATTTAACCTTACCGAAATGAACTACACTTTAAGAATTTTGAATGCCATTTCAATAATAAATTTACCCAACCCAAAAAACTGTACAGGAAGAATTTATATTTTAATAGGTGCCAATACTATTGGCTCAAAAAGCATAACGGTATCTGATGGCACTGGAATTTATGATGAAGTTACCAATTTAAATATTACAACTATAGCGGCAAACCAAAGGTATCAAATACAAAGTGATGGCAATGGTTGGATAGTAATTGGTAGATAAACAACATTTTTATTATTTGGATCAATACTAGTAATTACCAAAAATGTAATTTCTTTACTTTCGTGGCTTGCAATTGCGTTTTGTTTTTCATAATAAAATTAACCTCAGTTTCTAGAACTCATTTTCGAAATTTAGACAAGTAAAACCATGAGGTTACGAATTAGCATACTTTTTAAAATAAAAAAATAGGTAAACAAACGTTTACCTATTTTAAAATTGTTTAATTGTCTTTTCTATGTTAATTTACCTAATAATCCAGGTAATGATTTACCTCTTATTTCATAAAATGACTTGAGCCATAAAGGAAATAACATTGGTACTACAATAAAAGCTAGTTTATTAAACTCCCATGATTTTTGAAATTCAAAATGAATAAAATGCATAGTCGATCTAGTTAAACCGCATGCATAACATTCCACACCTGCTAAAGTTTTAGACAGACAAATAGATTCGCCATTATCAAAAAAGTCTGCAGGCATTAAAATTAATACTAATGGGGCTACCATAGTAATAATTATTCGGCTGTAAAAGACAATTTTTTTTAACATTTAATAGAATTAAAGTGTAGAAGAATAACTTCCGTCTTTTGGTCCTAAATCACCTGTAATAATTCTGATTAAATCGATAAGTGCCCAAACACCACATCCACCAGCAGTTAACAATTGAACAATTCCTTGCCAAGTGTACCCTAGGTAAAAACGGTGAATACCCATACCACCTACAAATAACACAAGTAGAAGTGCTATTAATTGGCTTTTGTTTCCTCCAATTGCAGCTGGAGAAGAAAGATCGTCATTGTTTTTTTCAACTACTGTTGTAGAGATAGTACTAGACGTTGTTGCTCTTTCTACTGGGAAAGAAGCATAAGTTGCGAATACAGATACAAAAAGAATCGCAATCATTGAAAGGAAAAATTTTAATTTCATAAAAATTAATTTAATTGATTTATATTTGCCAAACATACAAAAAAATTTAATATGCATAAAATTAGCATAAAAATATTTACATTTATTACACTTTGTTTTTTTACTTTTAGTTCATATTCTCAAGAAAAGTACGAATACTTTGGAGCACTAAAACTAAATGGAAACGATAAAACCGTAATTACCTATAGACTTATGTTTTACGAAAATAAAGGAGTGTTAGATGGCTATTCTATTACAGACATTGGTGGTCCACATGAAACAAAAAACACTATTTCTGGAAACTATAATTCAAGAACTAAAGAAATCAATTTTAGAGAAGAATCCATTTTATACACAAAATCACCTATAACGCAAAGTATGTTTTGTTTTGTGAATTACTCAGGTAAAATTAAATTGCAAAATGAGAGTAGCAAATTAACAGGAGAATTCAAAGGGTTGTATCAAAACAAGAAAAAATGTATCGATGGCACCTTATCTTTAATAGGATCTAATAAATTATATTCTCTATTAAATAAGATAAATGATAAACTTCAAAAATCTAAGAAAGTTGACGAAAAAACGAAACAAAAAGTCAACCCAATTTCTATTTTAGATAGTTTAAAAATTAATAATTTAAGTAGTGGACAAAATTTAAATGTTTTCACAAAGTTCAATTCTATAGACATTTTTGTTTGGGATTCCAAAGTTGAAGACGGAGATGTAATAAACCTCTACCATAATGATGTGTTGATCCTAAAAGACTACGTTTTGGTCAACAAGAAGAAAAAAATAGCAGTAAATATTAGTAAAGGAAATAATGTATTTAAGATTGAAGCTATTAGCGTAGGAGATATACAAATTAACACCGCATCAATTCAGATAACAGATCAAGAAAGAACTTTTGATTTGGTTTCTAGCTTAAAAAAAGGTGAAACGGCCTCTATCACAATAATCAACTAAAGTAAATTAGTTTTATATAACCTGCTTTTCAAGGTCTCCCGACTTTGTTCTATTATTGTATATTATAGTTACAAAAAATATACTCTAGCACAGTGTTATTAGTTAGCATTTGTATTTTAACTATTTAATAATTACCCTTATTTTAAAATAGCAACATTAGAAACAAATGATTAAATTTGCAACTCAAGTATAAATAAATTTTAGATTTATAAAAATTACACTATGTTACAAATAACATTTATTAGAGAAAATCAGGAAAAAGTAATAAAAGCATTGACCAAGAAAAATATCGATGCCAAAGCCACCGTTACTGAAGTAGTTCAATTGGATGAAAAACGTCGTGCTACGCAAGTAGAATTGGACAACATTTTATCTGAATCTAATAAATTGTCCAAAGACATTGGTGATTTAATGAAAACTGGAGAAAAATCCAAAGCAGCAATTTTAAAAGAAAAAACAGTACTTCTTAAAGAAAAAAGTAAAGATTTAGCTGAAAAAGCAGATACTTTGGCGAATGAATTACAAGAAAAATTATACACCCTTCCAAATCTTCCTGCAGCTATTGTTCCTGAAGGAAAAACTCCCGAAGACAATGTAACTACTTTTCAAGAAGGGGTAATTCCAGTTTTGCACGAAGGCGCGCAACCGCATTGGGAATTGGTTAAAAAATACGACATCATCGATTTCGAATTAGGAAATAAAATCACAGGTGCTGGTTTCCCAGTTTATAAAGGAAAAGGGGCTAAATTACAAAGAGCCTTAATTGCTTATTTTTTAGATAAAAATACCGATGCCGGTTATAAAGAATACCAAGTACCTCATCTTGTAAATGAAGCTTCGGCTTATGGAACGGGGCAATTACCAGATAAAGACGGTCAGATGTACCATGACTCAACCGATAATTTATATCTAATTCCAACTGCCGAAGTTCCCGTTACCAACTTATTTCGCGATGTGATTTTAAATGAAAATGAATTTCCCGTTTTAGCCACGGCTTATACGCCTTGTTTTAGAAGAGAAGCAGGTTCTTATGGTGCTCACGTTCGTGGATTGAACCGTTTGCATCAATTTGATAAAGTGGAAATTGTTCGTATAGAAAAACCTGAAAATTCTTATGCTGCATTAGACGGAATGGTTGAACACGTAAAAGAAATATTACAAGAATTAAAATTGCCTTACCGAATTTTACGATTATGTGGAGGTGATATGAGTTTTGCTTCAGCATTAACCTATGATTTTGAAGTGTTTTCAACCGCACAAGAGCGTTGGTTAGAGATTTCATCCGTATCTAATTTTGAAACTTTTCAAGCGAATCGTCTAAAATTACGCTACAAAGATAAAGACGGTAAAAACCAATTGGCACACACTTTAAACGGAAGTTCATTGGCTTTGCCAAGAGTTTTAGCTGGTATATTAGAAAATTATCAAACGCCAGAAGGAATAGTGATTCCTGAAGTTTTGAGAAAATATACAGGTTTTGACTTGATTGACTAATTTTAGTTTGTCATTTAAAACAATGTACTAACATGACACAAAAAGGTTATTTTAGTACATTGTTTTTTTAATCCATTTTGAAATGAAAAAAATAATTTTCCTTTTTTCTCTGTTTTATTCCCTAATTGTTTTCTCGCAAAACGACCAATTAGCGCAAAACTATTTTGACAAAGGTGAATTTGAAAAAGCACTCCTATCTTATCAAGAACTTTTTAATGCCCAGCCCAATAACGCCTTTTATTTTCAACAAAAAATAGAATGTTACCAACAACTCAAACAATATGAAATTGCCGAAAAAGCAATTTTAGAACGTTACAATAAATTCAAACAAAGTTCCCTTTTGGTAGAATTAGGCGCCAACTACCAACTACAAAAAGACGAAAGTAAAGCCAAAAAATATTTCGAACAAGCGTTGGATAAAATCAAAAAAAATCCTTCAGAAGTATATGGAATTGCGACTGTTTTTGAAAAAAAAGTATTGATAGATTATGCGTTGCAGGCCTATCAAATGGCGTTAGAAATTGACCCAAAAATGAATTTTAATTTTCAAATGGCGGTGCTTTACGGGCAAAACGGGCAAACCGATAAAATGATTGAAAAGTTCTTAGAAGAATCATACAAGAACCCTCAAAATCTCATTTTAATTCAAAATCAATTCACCCGATTTATGAACGAAAATGCAGATGTTACTTTCAATGAGGCACTTCGAAAAGCACTTTTAATCAGAATTCAAAAGAACCAAGAGGTGTTTTGGAATCAATATTTAAGTTGGTTTTACGTACAACAAAAAGAACTTGGAAAAGCTTTTATTCAAGAAAAAGCCATTTACAAAAGAAATCCGGAATCGCTTTCCAACATTGTAAATTTAGCTCAGATTGCCATTGAAGAAGACGAAAAAGAGACGGCAAAAGAAATACTTGCTTTTATTCTAGAAAATTCAAAAGACACCGATTTACAAATGCAAGCGCATTATTTTCTTACTGAAATGAAAATAAATGATCCCGCAATCAAAGATTATTCTGAAATTGAAAAAGATTTGGTTTTCTTATTAACTCAATTTGGAATTACACCCTATTCTATAAAATTACAAATATTGAAAGCCCATTTTGATACTTTTCAAATGAAGAATCCAACGCTAGGAAAAGCAATATTAAAAACCGCTTTGGAACTACCAATTGATGAATATCAAAAAGCAGATGTAAAAATGGAATTGGCCGATATTTTTTTATTTGAAGAAAAATTCAACCAAGCTTCATTGTATTATTCGCAAATAGAAGAAGATTTAAAAAACGATGTGATTGGGCACGAAGCCACCTTAAAATCAGCAAAAACAAGCTATTTCAAAGGAGATTTTGATTGGGCTTTGAAACAATTTAAAGAATTAAAATCAGTTTCTTCACAATTAATTGCCAACGACGCTTTAGAGTATTTTCTATTGATAAATGATAATACGGTTGCCGATTCAACACAAACGGCTTTAAAACAATTTGCCCGAGGCGATTATTTAATTTATCAAAACAAACCTCAAGAAGCGTTGTTGCATTTTCAAGACATTTTGAAAAATTTTAAAGGACAACCAATAGAAAGCATAACTTTATATCGATTAGGAAAAATCTATGAAAAACAAGGCGATTATCTATTGGCTTTAAACCAATACCAACAAATTATTGACCAACATCCAGAGGACATTTATATTGATGAAGCCTTGTTTTTTAACGCTGAAATTTACAGCAAAAAATTAATTGATTTAGAAAAGGCGAAGTCGTTTTATGAAAAATTAGTATTCCATCATCAAGACAGCATTTACTTTATAGATGCTAGAAAAAAATACAGGGAATTGCGAGGAGACAATAAGGAGCTTTAAATACAAAAGTTTAATCGGTAAATCGTTGATTCGGTTAAACGATTAAACAATTAAACGATTAAACAAAAATAAATGATAATTTACAACGTAACAATCAACATTCACGAAAGCGTTCACGACCAATGGATGACTTGGATGCAAGAAAAACACAT
>Ga0114964_10001621_pt1 | contig 16320 bp, 12 predicted proteins | sample C_131016_MF_Meta_FD_92638 | JGI IMG/M metagenome (GOLD analysis project Ga0114964, IMG submission 92638) | Freshwater microbial communities from Lake Croche, Canada to study carbon cycling - C_131016_MF_MetaG | ecosystem: Environmental > Aquatic > Freshwater > Lake | place: Lake Croche, Canada... | reverse complement strand
GTGACAAGCGCGGAATGGAGTCCATGCTCTCTGAGTGCCCACTCGGAGAGATGCTCGTAGAGGTATTTTGCGGTGTCCGCAAATGCAGTGAAGATGATGAGCTTGCGATTCCCGGGATTGAGCGGATGGCGGACCTTCTCGGAGATGATCTGTCGGAGTTGCTCAAGCTTAGCATCCCGGGAAGCATCAATGAGGTGCGCTGCTGAGTAGAGGGTAGCAAGACGGTTGCGGTCCTCGGTGAGCTCTTGCTTCCAGCGAATCAAGTCGACGTCCTGAAGGAGAACCTTGACTTTCCGACCCACAAGAAGGCTCTCAAAGACGGGGTCGTCGACATCGACATCCTCGATATCAATTTCCTCGACTTCCGACTGGTGCTCCTCAATTTTCCGGAGGGTGGCCTCAACATCCGCCAGCTGGCGCTGGACAGTGAGAGCAAAGGAGGCCACGGAGCTCTCCATGCGCTTCAGGGTATTGACGCGAATCAGATGGATGAGACTCTCTTCGCGGTCCACCTGGCGGAAGAAGCTCTTCCCTCCCCGGATCTGGGTGCTGTATTTCGCGTTATAGGCCTCTTGTTTACTCGGGAGGATATAGCGCAGTGGGGCGTAGGCGGCGAGATTGAGGCGGCGAATCTCGTTGTTGATATCGCGAATGGAACTGAACTCCCCAGAAAGATCAACATCGGGTTTGAAATTGATCGGTTTCCGGCGAACCGGGAATGTCCCTGTCTCGTCGGTGCCGTAGTATTTCTGGATGTGCTTCCGGGAACGGGCGATGGTGAGAAGGTCGAGAAGCTTGAAGTAGTCAAACCCAAGCATTTCCATAAGGCTCGCCGGGGTGCGCTGTGACTCCTCAGACTCAAGCCATCGGTTAAACTGCCTCTGCGCCATGCGGACGGTACTCTCAATGCTTGGAATCCCGTGATCAAGCAGGGCGGTGTCCACACCCTCGGTCACAAATGCAATCTGGTTCTTAAGATCAGAAAGTCGGTTATTAACAGGCGTAGCAGATAGCATCAGTACGCGTGTCTTAACTCCCTCCCGGATAATCTGGCGCATCAGACGGTCGTAACGTGTCTCGCGGCCTTTGTAGGGAGACTTGTTCCGAAAATTATGGGACTCGTCGATTACCACGAGGTCGTAGTTCCCCCAGTTCACATGCGAGAGATCAATGTCTCCTGAGAGCCCATCATCACGCGAGAGATCGGTGTGATTAAGAACGTCGTAGTTAAAACGATCCGATGCTAGGAAGTTTCTCTTGTCGTTCGCCTTGTAGAGGGTCCAGTTGTCTCGAAGCCGCTTCGGAACAAGCACTAGGACACGATCATTTCGGAGCTGGTAGTACTTGATGATTGCCAGGGCTTCGAAGGTTTTTCCCAGACCAACGCTATCGGCCAGAATGCAGCCACCAAAGCGCTCGAGCTTGTCGATTGCACCGATTACCCCATCGCGCTGGAACCTGAAGAGCTTTTTCCAGACTGCCGAGTTTCTGATGCCAGTAGCAGTCTTGATGACTTTCTCTTCATCAAGTGCATCATCCCTCCCTCGGAAAAGGTGAAAGAGGATCAGCTTGTAGAGCAAGGAAGGCGCTCGCTTTTCGAGAAAGGACTCCAAGACCGAGAGGAGCTGTTGCTTTCCATCTCCTGAATCAGGAAGGGAAGACCAAAGCTGTTCAAACCAGGCCGCCAGTAGGCGAGCCTCGTCAGGACTTTGAGTTGCTTGAACAAGACTGAAAGGGTCCGGTGGGGTAATTCCGAGGCCAGATGTAGTAAGAGAACAGTTACCGCTGATTGTCTGAATTGGGTCCCCATCAGAATTCTTCGATACAAGAATCGACTGCTGCAAGGGGAACTTCGAGGTCTTAATCAAGCCTGACCCCTGGAGCCAATCGCGAAGGGATCTAGCTAGCGCGGAAATAGTAAGTCTGTTCCTTAAAGCTCGATCGCTCTCTGATCCTAAGAGATATGAGGTGTGTAGATGATCTGCAGGAAGAATAAATCTACTAACCGAAAGGTTCGTGATTCTTTCTCTAAGCTCATCAAATGCAAAAAAAGAAAGACCTACACTGGCTGCATCCAACTTTCCATTTTTATCCAATGATTTGCTCAAAACATCAACAACACGCTCTGAGCCTTGGTTGGAGAGGATTTTCATAATTTAACCAAATCAAAAGTTATGCGATCAGATTCCGTGGGAATCTGAGTCAAGGTCACTAAACTTCACGAGAGCGGAGGTAGCTCCTCTAGGATAGTAGTTGGACCATTCGACAAGGTCATTTTTTATTAATTCAAATTATAATGCCGGTAAATAATCCTGCCATCGATTAAGAACTCGATTTAGAAAGATTTATTCTTTCCATTTTGAACTCAGAATTTAAGTCCATAAATTCAATTTCCCCAGATTTGCATTTAGCTAGGATAGCAGCACAATTATCGGAAATGATGTCTATGTTTTCATTAAAGATATAGCGCCCCTTTCCGTGTTTACTGATTGAATGCTTAGCTATTTTTTTACATAGCGCCTCAGATACCGATCCCATTAAATGAATCCCAATCTCAATAACGAGATCCATACTTGCCCTGAGAGTATTACTATTAGAAGGTTTAGTATTTTTTATCAGCCTCTCTATTTGAGCATCAGTTAACGCTAAAAAAGATTTTTCTGATAAATGTAAAGTTCCCTTAAACTTACAAATTTCTCCTATAGCATCGTCTGATACTGATTCTAATTCATAAAGATAGATAACATGCCCCCAATCAACGCCATTTTTAGAGATAGTTTTCCTTGCAGCCTTCTTATCTAGGTGAGTTATAAAATAGTCTTTGTAGAGCTCAGTTTTTGCATTTTCATCAAGCCATTTTCTGATTTTATCCGGCTTGGTTTCTTCTCCTGCAACCACAAAAGACCAGCATGACTCTGTAATCTTTCGCTCAACAGTAAGTTTTCCTCCACGATTAAAACATATCGTGGATGGGTAGAGGCCAGTCTCTACATGCGGGTCATCTTTGCGTCCGTACTCATAGCTGTCCTCATACCCCTCTTTAAGTGATTGATCTCCTATCTCGTAGCCGTTTGCATCGGCCCATTCTTCAATGATATCAAAAATAGCGAATAACTGGTGAGTTCCTACTGCATTACTAAGCCCCCCACCCACTTCACTGATGTTTTTTATTCGATAGATTTCCGATGCTTTTGATTTTCTTGAAATGAAGACTTTACCTCCATTTTCTTGGAGCCAAACCTCGCAGGGAATCGGATCGATGTTCGAAATCGTTACGGCGACCCCAGCACCTTGACTCTGATCTTCTGATTGCACCCACGCAGGAGGGGCTTTCTCAATCTTTGCACTGATCTTATATTTGTTCTCTTTTGCCCATTTTTTAACAGCGGCGAGGATCTGATCGGTTTTCATATAAAAGTGGGGATGGAGATTTTAATTTTTTACTTCCAAGAGTTCTCCACCTCTGAATTCATACTTGGCGCCATTGATCCAGATGGGCTCAAGCCTATTCTGATCAACAATACGGAAAGCGATTTTCTTGAGCTCATCCAGCGAGAGGACATCGCTTTCCAACTCAGGCTCGGGATTAGACCAATCCATGAGCCCTTCTAACGCTTCCTCAAACGAACTAAAAGCAACCTTGTCCCACGTATCATTGGATAAAACAAAGTAAAAACCGTGCCACTCTAAGATGCGAGAGTCACCACCATCTTCAAAACTTCGTCCACCGTTCCACGATAGTAGAAAAATCTTCCTCCCTTGATTTTTCAGATCCTCTTGGATTTTGTCCTCGTCTGCTTGATAGGCAGCACACAGCTCTGCTGATACGAAACTCTTAAACCGTTCTTTCCCCAGTAGTTCCTGAATGTCGATGCTCATAGTGATGATCCTTAGTGATTTGATCCTGCCAGCTCGCCATAGAGCTGGATGTAGGCCGTTTCCTTTCTAAGATCCTGTTCCTCGGGTGAGTCCGGTTGATGCCTCTGGCTCTTCAGAGAGGCATACTGATCAAAGGAGATGACTCCGGTTACTGCGGCTAGCGGGAGGAAGAGTCCAGCATAGTGCATTCCGTTCATCAGGATGAACTGGACACGCTGAGTGCGGGCAAGCGAAGCCATTCCCTTAGAGAGGATTTTTGCAGCATCCGCCAGGTACATGCTGATCCCTTCACCCCAGATCGGCTGGGTGAGGACTTTCTTCTGTGTATCCATGAAGATCTGCATGACTTCAGGGTCAACGTCATCAGGTGAATACTCGAACTGTCCTGATACAAGCTCGGAGATTAACTCATCCGGCATCTGGACCGAAGTCTCAAAGTCGCGGTAGGTGCAGTAGGCCGAGTAGATCCCGAAGTTGCCGGCATCGAGTTTGCCAAGTGTCAGCTGCTCAAAGGCTATTGCCTGGATCAGCTTCTCAGAGGACGACTCAACAGAATGACCAGCTGGTGTCTTTGCCCCAGGTAAGGAGTAGATGTCATCTTTCTCCTCAACAAGTTTTTGTGCCTCATCAAGTAGCGGCAAATCAGAACGAAGCCTCTCTGTAAATTCAGTGCTCAGCGGAAGGTCTTGACCAGGAAACCAATTGCCGAATCCCACGAATCCGATTTTATCCCCCTGGAGGAGGACAAGTAATTCATTCTGGATAGGACGGGAACCGGGATGCTGCTCCCCTGCCCTAAGCAGGGTCCTGAGCATCTCTGCCGTCTGATACCGAGGGATGTGCAATTGCTCGACCCTATTCACATTCCCACCTGGACATTGAAGGAGGACAAAATGCCAAAGATCCACTCTCAATTCACCGTAGAGGGTGAATTCTGAGTTTGAGGCGATTTGCTCGACATTAAAGTCTCGAGCTGTGACCTGAATCATGAAGTTCTCGTTGGGCATAGGGTAGATTACTTTTGATCGTGTCGTGTCGTTTTCTTAGATTAGTAAATACCGAGCATATGATCAGTACGAGAAACGAAAAACTCACGATTTATAAAAAGGGACGGCCTATTAAGCTGCACATAAGCAAACAACCTGTCAGCGGCACTTTTAAAATCAGATATCTTAATAAATGCATGAATTACACCAAGAGAACAAAACCGGCCCTCCTTCTCGAGTTTGCGAGCACGCTTTGATTGTCCATTTCGAGCAAGAAAACATGCATATATACATTGCGCATAAGTTTTTATTACAGGATTTGTAATCAACTTTATGATTTTCCCAGCATCCTTAGACGATTTTATTGTATAATCGGTTGTCGCAATTAGCGCGCCAAGAATCTTGCAGTAAGCTTCAGAGCGTATATCCAAATCACGAATTTCGATTGCATGGGCTAATGCAAGCTCTACTCCTCCATAGAGAGCGATATCCCCCAAGGTTTCTGCAAATCCTCTCCACCTAGGCTCTAATCCCTCCCCCCCTTCGGGAAGAACATTTCTGTACAAAATATATTTTTGACACATGACTCTACCGGCAGTGATTGCCTTTTCAAACAACCCCCTCTTGTTCATGTCGTTGGCAATGCATTCTAAGTTTAAGAGATGTTCAGAGTCAGGGTCCATCCCTTGTTCGCACCAATAGAGACTGCTTTCATAAATCTTATCGTAAAGAGTATATGCCTTATCTCTCTGTGCTATAATTTTTTTGTCTATAGAATAATCAGCATCACCGTAACAGCGCTCCTCAATTGATTCTACAATCCCAAGGAGGTTCTTAGCAATTTGTCTAAACCGATCATTGATACCAGCTATTTTATAGCTTTGTCTTTTGGGATCTTTTAGTTTTTTAGCTTTATTAATGAGTCCTTCGTAGTTTGAAAGAGAGAAATTAGGTATATCGGGTAATGCTAAGGGATTACGATTTTCTACAACTACAGGATTCATTCCTGGGGAAGAAATAAAGTCCGAAGGGACAATATCATCATACCATTTTCCCCAACGCATTTGATCTTCTGGCACAACATTCTTAACAGCCGCTTCAATCTTTTTAATAACTTTCAACGATGGTTCTTTGTCAGACGCTTTTAGCCTGAGAACATATCCGAGCAATAAATAAGCACATTGTTCTTTAAACTCTGGCCAAGGAAGATTCAGTGCTTTTAATCGTTTTAAAAACTCTGAAATAGCTTTTTCTTCTGGCAATGAACTTACAGATTGTCCGTTTTGGTAACTGCAAAATAGATCGGCTAAATAGCTTTTCTTTTTTGACTCTTCATCAATTGGAGAAATGAATCTTTTTTTCCAAATCCCGTATTGACGTGGAGCTAATCCAATTATCCAGGGACGATCAGAATTCTCAACATACTTTATTGCTCCTGGAATTGAAATATCATCAGTTAGTTCATCATAATTATCATATACAGTTTTATTGAAGTTATAATAATCGCTTGCCTCATAGAAGGTTGTAGTGTTCATATTACCCATATGGTAAAGGAAACTTTTACTTATTGAGTCAAATCCCTCAGCATGGGCTACAAAGAGAATATGATCGCAGTGGCCAAGGTCTTCTAACCTCTCCACCCCTCCTTGTGGATTAATTATTACTCCGCAAAAAGGACACTCCAGCATCTCCTCATATTTATATCTAACTTTTTTAATCTTATTCACTTTGATTATTTGGTTAAAATAATTTTTTTCTCTAACCAGTCAGTTAAACTCTTTGCATTGCGCAGGTTTTGTTGGCTGTCAGACACGTGTATAAATCCGTCCGTTCCGAATTCATCATCTCCATAGCATGCATCTGATAATGTGCGGACTTCTCCCCAACCAGCCACACCAATTATTTTTGGACTGGGGTAGTCTTCCCATGGATCGTCAAACTCGATGACGTACCAAGAACTAGAGCCGACCATCTCTACAGCCTCTCCAGTGCATTCAGTAATTTCGGTTTCTACATACTTTAATCCTTTCCCATCGAGCCAACGCTGTAGAGACGGAACAAAGACGTATTTCTGATAAAAATCACATAGACTAAAATCCAGATTCCCCTGAAGGGCTTCCATTCCTTCTTTTTTTATTTCATCGTGATCAACAATGGTAAAGGCGCGGTACTGAAACCAATCCTTCCCCAGTGTCGCGATCTCATCATCCCCTTCTCGGCACATGAGGTAACTTCCCCCCTTGCCTGATACTGGGATCCAGCAGGCAAGCGAGGCTGGGGCCTCATCGGTCGGCTCGGGCTCAAGGATCGTCAGGCAGACGCCCGAATGATCGGCGGGGAGATCCTCCGGCTTCATTGTTGGACGTAGATCTAGTAGTGCCGGTGATTCACTCAAAATCACGGCCTCGTAGTTGAGTCCTTGTTCTTTGGCCCAAGTGTGGACCGATTCGAGGATGGATTCGTTGGTCATGGGGAAGGCGTACCCTTTACTAGCAGAGCCAGCGTCAAAAGGAAGGAGGGAGTTGTCGGATGTCATGCTTTTTTCTTTTGTCCATGTCTATCACCACTTTGAGACAGGAGATGTCGCGTCTGCTGGGAATTTGCAGAGGATTTCATGGCGACACCGAAGAATTTTATCGGTTATAGTCCTCTTTCGTCCCACGAATTCTGCCCGCCATTTTGACCTATGAAGCAATCTTCCCCCTTGCCATCGAAACCCAAGGATTCTTACCGTCTTCTTCACACGGCCGATTGGTACCTGGGGAAGATACTCAATGACCAGTCCCGGGAGGAGGAACACACGCTTTTTCTGGAATGGTTGCTGACTTCAATCGATCAATATGAGGTCGATGCCGTGCTTCTTGCAGGCGACGTTTTCGACTCTGCAAATCCACCCCAGTCCGCCCTTTCTCTCTACTACAACTTTGTCGCAGAGCTTTACAAACGAGGCACTTGCTCGTTGGCCGTCATCTCGGGGAACCATGACTCCGCTGCGTTGCTGGAAGCTCCGAAACAGGCATTAAGGGCCCTTAATGTCCATGTCACCGGCACGATGGCCGAGGATCAGTCAGATCGCTTGCTCCTTCTGGAAAAGGATGGAAGCCCACGCTTGGCTATCGCAATGCTTCCCTTCCTGCGGGATCGTGACCTGCGCATAGGGCGAGCAGGTGAAAGCCGAGATGAAATCACCCGGGAACTGACCACTGGGATCGCCCAACGTTATCGCGAGGCATCAAATGCGCTTCCTGCGGGAATCCCTGCCATCGCTGCCGGACACCTGACGGTCACAGGAGCAAAAACATCGGATGCCGAGCGTGAAATCCATATCGGTGGCCTCGGAAGCGTCACGGCCGATATTTTCCCTAAGGAATTCTCCTACGTGGCTCTTGGTCACCTTCACCGCCCTCAATCAGCCGGATCTGCTGAACATGTGCGTTACTCTGGATCTCCTATCCCACTCAGTTTCAGTGAGTATACAGACGAAAAGGAAGTTAGGGTTTTAGATGTAACCAGCAAGGGAATCACCCATCACGGGCTGGAAATCCCGCTCTTTCGTCACCTCTCTCAAATCCACACGACGGTCGCCTCCTTGGAGAAAGATTTGAAAGGATTTAAGCCTCAAAGCGGAGAACTCAAGGCATGGGTTGAGGTAGTTGTAGAGGATGCTTCGCTGCAAGATGACCTCAACGAGCATGTGCGTACGCTCACGGAGAAGGCTTCCTTTGATGTTCTGAAAGTGTTGCGCGGACGCACGCAGGCAGTAGTTGGGCCATCAGCTGGGGAGATATCTGACGACGAGGCAATCGATGAGCTTCTTTCCGATCAGAAGAGCGTCTTTGATCTCCGTCTCTCTCAGGAGGTGTCCTTATCCGATAAAGAATTGGATGAACTGCGGAATACATTCGCAGAGCTTCTCGAACGCATCCACTAAAAAATACCGGACTCTAAAAATCACATTTCTTTGACTCTATGAGAATCAAGTCCATCCGCCTCAAAAACTTAAACTCCCTGAAAGGAGAGCACTTCATTGATCTGACGAAGGAGCCTCTAGCCGGAGCGGGTCTCTTTGCCATCACGGGCCCAACCGGCGCCGGAAAGTCTACGCTGCTCGACGCTATCACTCTGGCTCTGTACGGGAGGGCCGCCCGGTATGGCAATGAGTCCAATCCCGAGGATATGATGAGTCGTCATAGCGCAGAGTGCTCAGCCGAGGTGGAGTTCGAGATATCCAGAGATAGTGCCAAGGAATCCTATCGTGCGGTCTGGAAGCGACATCGAGCGGGCGGCAAAACTGATGGAAAACTGCAGCCTCCCCAGCGGCACATCTACAATGCAGCGGGCGAGGCACTCGCTCAACAGGTCAGGGAGGCCGAGGTGAAAATCGAGGATCTCCTTGGTCTTAACTATGAACGTTTTCTACGAAGCGCCTTACTGGCACAGGGGGAATTCTCAAAATTCCTGAAGTCCAATGACAATGAGCGTGCAGCCCTGCTTGAGAGTCTGACAGGAACAGAAATTTACTCGGATCTGAGCAAGCTCGCCTACGAAGAGGCCAATACCAGGGAAAACTCACTTCGGGAAAAGGAGGCCGCCATTGGATCCATCGAAGTAATGGAAGCTGATGCCAAGGTCCTGTTGAAACAGGAAATTCAGGACGGCGAGACTCAATTGAATAAGCTCAAAGCTGAGGTTGATAGTGGTAGCGGCATGCTTGCTAAAATCGAGCAACTTGGTGAAGCTAGGAATGCTGAGTCAACAAGTGCGGGTAACCTTGCTGAGCTCGCGGAGGAGAGTGAAAAGGCTGCGGGTCATCTGGAAAGGCTCGAAATTCATAAGAAGACCCGATCCTTTGCTAAACCGCTGGCTAATTTGGAGAGTGCCTTGGAAAAGCGTGAGGAAACGAAAGCCGAAGTGGAGGGAGCAGAGCACGCTGTCCAGTTATCAAAAGATGAACTTCATTCTGCCATCTTTGTGCTGGCTTCATCACTCAAACACGAGATCGAGCTAGCCAAGGCAGCCAAGGCAGCGGCTGAAGTTGATATAAAAGAATATAAGAGGGGAAAACAAGTTGCCGAAAGTTGGCTATCCAAGAATAAGCGAGATGCCTCTCTTGCAGAAGACATCGGAAAGTTAACCGCAAATATAGGCAATCTTTCCTCTGAGCGTTCGACGCTCGAAGCAAATTGGCGCAACTGGCGAGAGGAGGCGCATACCCTGCTTCCAAGTGATACCAAGTCACTTCCTAAGGAAACCTCCAGCCTGAGCATTCCCCAACTAAAGGCCGTCACGGAGACTTTCTTGAAAACAGTGAGGACTTCCCTCACGCGGGTTGAAGAGGAAATCATTCACGCCAATAAAATCTTAAATCAAAGAAATGAAGAGATGGACGAGGCCAAGTTGCTGTCTGGTCTTTCCGCTCATCGCAAAAACCTCAAGGAGGGTGAGGAATGTCCACTTTGTGGTGCCTTGGAACATCCGTACACCGGAAAGAACATAAAGGGTGCCAACATCGATTCGCTTGTCTCTGCCGCAACCAAGGCCAGGGAACTCTTGGATCATTTGACAGAAAATAAAAGAAATCTTGAACAAGGGCTCCAAAGACTCTCAAGAAGGCTTGAAGAGGTGCATAAGTCCAGGGCTGACCTGATAAAGGCAGAATCAAAGACCGAGGCTGTACTCACTCCTCTAGGTCTGAATATTCCCACTGCTGGAACTGAGCACCAACTGCAGGAGACGCTTCAAAATCGTTCCGATCAGTACAGGGAAAGAATTGCACAGAATCAGCAATCAACCTCAGATCTCAAGGAAGCGGAATCTGCTTTTAAAGAGTCTGCTCACTCCCTTCAGGCACTCATTCAGGAAATCCAAGGGCTACCGACGCTTCCCAAAGGCGTTGAGTTTGAATCCATGGATCTTGATGAACTGCCCGCTTACAATGATGCCAAAGAGCAATACCGGGTTGCTATGGACTCATTTAAGGAGGCAGACACTCTGTTTAAAAAATCATCCCATGCGCACAAGGCAGCATTGGCAAAGTTTTCAGACTTCAAATCAACACTCTTGGAGAAGTTAAAAGGTTCAATTTTCAAAACAGTTGATGCCCTTCGAGAGGCGGTCATGGAGGAAGAAGAGGCCGAACAAGTCGAAGCATTGAAGCAAGCACTGAATGATCGTAAGACGGCCGCAGAAACACTCCTCAAGGAGGCCCGCGCTAGGATTGCTGCATTGCTGAAGGACAAGATTCTCGAAGGTGATGCTGCAGAGTCTTTTATAGAGAAGCATGCCGAACTAGTGAAAGCTTGGAACACGCTAATAAAAGAACAGGCCTTCCGAGTGACTCGGATCAAAAATGACGATGACAACCTAAAGAAACGCGGCTTGCATGAAGTGGCTTTAGAAAAAGGGCGAAAGGAGCTCGTGGTATGGAGACGACTGCGTGATCTCATTGGCAGTCATGACGGCGCGAAGTTTAGAAAATTTGCTCAGGCTATCTCGCTCGATATTCTCACCAGGCATGCCAACAAGCACCTGATCAAACTGAGTGACCGTTACCGTATTCGACGAGACGAGAAGGAGGCCCTGAACCTACAAATCGAGGATCTCCATCAAGCAGGTGCATTTCGACCCATGGCCAGTCTCTCGGGAGGAGAAAGCTTCCTCGCAAGTCTAGCTTTAGCACTGGGTCTATCGGATCTCGCGGGACGTTCGATTCAGATCGACTCTTTGTTTATCGATGAGGGATTCGGAAGTCTTGACCCTGAGACCCTTGAGGTTGCCATCGATGCTCTTGAAAGCCTCCGTCAGAACAGCAAGACTGTGGGCGTGATTTCACACGTTGGCCTGCTCAAGGAGCGTATCGGAACTCAAATCATTGTGGAAAAGCGGGCCGGTGGAACGAGTACGATAAGGATTCACCCAACGGTGGCCTGAGGGCCGCCGAAGAATCTGCAAAAAAGGTTCCGCCCCGTCGGACGCTTTAGGCCCTTGATCGGCTTTGTTTCCCCGTAGTGGGGAGCTTGACGCGCATTGCCCGTGATCGGCATTTGACGGGACGGAAATTCATATACTGGCTCTCCGGTAGTGGATGGCTCGGTGAACCGATGGAAGCCTTCGGCCTGTAGGATCAGGTTCCCCGGCCATTCTATGGACGGATCGGATCATGGCATGGAGAGAGCTGTCCAACTTCTTCCACTGTCCCTCATCCTTTGCCAGGGCGTACCATGAAGGGCGCGAACTGGTTCGACCAGACACCTCATCGCGGATCTTCCTATGGAAGGCGCGGAGTATCTCCCTCTTTTCCGCGTCTGCGGTGGCAATACGAAGCTCCATGACTGCCTTCTTTCTGATGTACGCAAATTTCCTGATCCATCGTCCGCTTCGATCAGCCTCTGCAATCACTTCGTCCGGGTAATGCACCAAACCGAGCCAGGGTACTCCCTCGGAGAGGTTTCTAATGCCTGTCTTAGTGGTGGAGTGCTCGAGGCCCAGCTCCCTCAGGAATGGCAGCAGCCAGTCCATGGCATCATCAGCTTCCCTCGATGAAGGGCAGACCACGGCTATGTCATCGACATAACGAAACCAGACCAATCTCCTCGCGGCGGCGGCACGATCTAACCGCGAGGCCCAGAGCTCGGCAAGGGAGGCGGAAATACTCAGCCCTTGGGGCAGTCCGTGGGCCTTCGCATCGCCTCGGCCACCACTCATCCACGGCGGACGCACATTGACCCCGGCTGCCCATTTGCAGAGCATGCCGGCAACTTGAGGATCAAGCCCCAGCTCCAGGGCATCCGCAACGACGCGGGAGCGGGGGACATTGTCAAAGAAGCCTTTGATGTCGGCCCGAAGGATTTTCGGAGCCTGCACCAGTGAGAGAGACTCCCTGAAGCGCTTCACCATCCCGGCCGGAGGCGGAATGCAGAGGTTAACGCCCCGTGCTGCGGCCTTGGCAACCAACTCCTCGTGGATGACCCGAAGGACAATCTGGTCACGGATTCTGGGGATGTGGATATGCCGGTATCCCCCGGATCCCTTGACTTGGTCAAAACGGAGAAGTGGAGCGAAACGGTATGAGGGAAGCCCGTCCACCCCTACCCTGGAAGTCATGCGAGAGATCTCCCTGAAATTGGCTTCCAGATTCCGTTCAAAAGCACCGGCACGCATGCCGTCCACTCCGGCAGCTAATTCCCTAGTCTGACCAGTAACCTGATGGGTCCTCATCCTCCGCCACACATTGGCGAGGGACTCGGGAGAAAAAAGGCTCACTTCCCGGCGGACTCGGTACGAAATCGTGAGCCGAGCGTGACTGCCTCCTCCCGCGATAAATGCCATGAGCGTTCCCCGTGACCAAGCAGGATCCGACGATAAGTCAGATCCCTCTCCCTTTCCTTATCCTCATCCAAGGCACAGCACAGGCTCCACTCCCCGACGCGAATCACATCCGATGAGTCGGCGATCCTCTCGATACTTTCGTGCCGGAGCAACTCCCCCAAGCGGGAGGCCTCCTCAGGGGAAACGTGAATACGGACATCCCCGATGGCGAAGGTTGGCTGGCCGGACGGGGAGTTAATGAAGTCGATCATGGGTTGTTCGGTTGGGTTGTGGATTTTCGGCGAATGACACGTGGGTCGAATAGCCGGGGATCAATCACCGGAATATCCTTCCTTATCTCCCACCTGTAAGGCATTCCCGTATCGGGATGCAAGCCGGCAACAACGCCCTGCTGTCTCCTTCCAAGGAATTCCCCAACCCTACGTCCGGAATCATCTTTGAGAGCAAATCCGGAAGACTCCGCTGCTGTTCGGACAAGCCACTTGCATCCCCTCGCACCGATCACGCGGGAGGCGGTTTCAAGCTGAGGGTGGCGCTCTTCATAAACGGGCACCAGTTCGTCGCGATCAATGTCGATTAAGCAGAGTCCCGCCGAGGGAGCCCCGCAGACCAAACCGATTCCGGCTTGCCCCCGGAAATTCATGCGATGGACGGGGTCTTGCTGAACGACTGAAGTCAGGTCAGCCCAGTCCTTGAGAAATGGATTCTTTTTCCCCTCATAAAGAGGAAGGAGGAGAAGGGGGCGCGGTAGTATGGACTCGAGATCGGTTAGCGCCTCGGCGGAATTATATGATCCGGAGCCGCAACCGGGCAGAAAATCCCCTTTCTTGATCCAGTCTTGATGAGGCTTTTCCTCAGGCATGGGTTAGGCAATTCATCAGCGGGTCTCCGGATTCCTTTTCACGGGAACATTCTTATCCAGCCATTCATGGAGCTGTTCCTTTGAGGTTAGACCGAGTTTGTGTTTATCAAACCCGAAACCACCAGCCGTTTTGACAATCGTGGCGACTTCACCAAGGCCATGGATGCCGAGGTGGGTGGAATGAGGATACCCTTTCCATGGAGGCTGGAAATTCACGATCTTCCAGCACTTGAGATTTTCCTCCTTCAGGGGTCCCTCCACAGGGTCAAGCTTCACGATTTCGTGGTCCAGCTCATGGATCGCCAGCCATGACTCCAATGCAGGCCAGAAAAGCGTGTCGGGGATCTTCCGTTTATCCAGATCTTTCTTATACTTCTGATAGGCGGGGGGTCTTGCAGGAGCCTTTCCAGCTCAGCATTACACTCTTCCTGGAAAGCTTCCATGTCTTCAAGAGGCAACTTGGAGGTCATTGCATGGTATTTGGCGATCGCCCAGTCCTCTCCTTCGTCAGCCTTCTTTTTCACGATCTCCAGCACCTTGTCCCGCTGCGCCTCAGACTTTTCTCTCCAGTATTGGGCCTTCACTTCGTCTTTCTTTACACCGCATCCCCCGAGATAGCAGATCCAAAGGCGCTCCTGTGCGAAGGGATCACCGACCTCCGCTGCCTCCAGAGCCTCCTTGAATTCCTCTTCGCATTTCTCCTGATAATCCAGGGTACACTCCTTCCATTTGTCGTTCAGTAATGCCATCCAACACCCTTGATCCGCCGACTTCTTCATCCAAAGGAGGGCAAGAGCCAGGGTCTCTTCCCTGCGATCGATGAATCCGGTGTAACGCTCGAGGTGGAACTGCCCCAACCAGTACTGGGCTTCATCGAATCCTTGTTCCGCCGCTTTTTTGAGCCACAAAATACCCGCGTCATCATCTTGAGCAACACCATTGCCCATCAGGTAATATCTCCCCAGTTGGCACTGGGAATGACTGTCGCCGGCATCAGCCAAATCATTCAGGATGGCGATGCCTTTCTTTTGCTCGGCTTTGGTCGAATCCTTCCAAGAGCAGCTTTTGACATCATAGCGTCCCTCGACAAGAGAGCGCGCCTCCTCAAGGGGCTTTTTGGATTTGGACATAGCCTCTTACTTTCAGGAAAATACTGTGTGAATGGTAGGAGAAGCGACGTTTCTTCCCTCGCAGTGAGGTTCTCCAATTTAGGCTGACCTGTCGACGCCCACTATCAAAGAACATACAGGGGGACGATGAGCTTTAGTCCGTATATTTAACCGGGTCATGGGGAGAGTCGAAAGATGATGCGAGATCTAATGATAGAGGAGGAAAAATATCAGGCTTGCTTGCTCATTGCATCCTCAAGCCAGACGGTGAGTTCCGTCCCGGTCTTTAGTCCGTTGGCACGGAGATCGAACTCTAGAAAGCCATCCTAATCGCAGGTGAATGTGGCAGCCTCTCCGCGTCCCGAAATGCCTAGGGTGACCCCGTAACCTTCCCCGTACTCAACCTCGATGAAGAGCCAATCATCAAACCCGCTGCTTGAGCAGTAGTGGCAAGCCTTGGCCCCCAACTCGAAAACTGACGAGGGCTTGGCACATTCCTCGTAGCGGATCCCTTTTGAGGCGGCCCATTCGTCCAAAGCCGGTCCGAAGAGATGCTCCAGTAGAAAGCAAATCGTCCTCTCCTCGATGAAGTCCGTCATCTCGCTGGTGCTGTCGAAATTAGGAAACCATTCGGCACAGATTTCCTCAACTCCCTCGGCGCACGAGCAGACCGCACCCCTCTTTCCATCACGTGTGATCCAAAAACCGAGCCGGGCTTTGGATTTAGTGGCCACAGGAGGTGTGATAGTGCGGCAGATGCCGGGAGCGCAAGCTGCGGCCTGCTTGGGCGTGAGGAGGTGGCGCATGTCCAGCAACGCCGGAGGTTCCGGCAGGAGATCCACCGTGTGGAAAATACGCCGCGGATCGACCCATCGCTCGATCGCGGACATCTGCATTAACGGAGTCATCCGGATTGGTGTGTCAGGGTTTGGTCCTTCGAGAGCTTGCTTGTGAAAGTAGGTAACTACTCAGTAAACGACGGGGCTGGCGTATACTGCCTGGTAATACACGGGCTGCGGGGGGATGTAGGCTGGGGCCACATAGACGGGCTGTGGGGCGACAACTACTGGAGGGCTAGCAATCGCAGCGACTGCCTGGAGGCCAAAGAGGGTCCAGCCCAGGCCATTCGGGATGCCGGTGCCATTCCAGCCGCCTG
>Ga0114964_10001620_pt1 | contig 16324 bp, 16 predicted proteins | sample C_131016_MF_Meta_FD_92638 | JGI IMG/M metagenome (GOLD analysis project Ga0114964, IMG submission 92638) | Freshwater microbial communities from Lake Croche, Canada to study carbon cycling - C_131016_MF_MetaG | ecosystem: Environmental > Aquatic > Freshwater > Lake | place: Lake Croche, Canada... | reverse complement strand
CGTGCCCGCCGTATTTAACTTTGACGTGCCCTTTAACGCCGAAGACTATGTGCACCGCATAGGCCGCACCGGCCGCGCCGGGGCGTCCGGGCTGGCCGTGAGTTTTGGGGGTGGAAAAAACGATGCGCGCCTGGTGGCTGACGTTGAGAAACTGATCAAAACCAAGAGCGAGCTCGAAGCCATCGAGTTCGATGAAGACAGCCCCAATATCAGCGCCCAAGGCCGTATCAACGACGGCCGGCGCATGTATCAGGACGAGGCCCGTGATGATTCGCGCCGTGCCCCGCGCAGCAGCGAGCGTGGCGGATTGCGCGATATAGCGCACGAAGGCCAGTATGCCCGCCCCGCCCGCGACGAACGCGCCCCCCGGCGCGACTACACCCGCCCGCCTGCACCACCCAAGGACCCGTTTTTTGACCAGCCCTATGAGCCCAGCGTGGCGCCCGAAGTCAAGCCTTCCTGGGAAGCGGCTCCGCGCACCGGCGGGCGCAGCATCTCGGCCAATATTAAGCCCAAGCGGCGCGTGGCCTTTTTGTTCAAGGCGGCGGAAGAAACCTCGTCTTAGTCGCCCGGCGCTTGCGCCTGGTCGCAGGGCACTTGCATCAGCGTATGCTGCAGGCGCCCTTGCCCATCGGGCGCATCCAGGCGCAGCGCGCTGAGGCAGCCACCCCAAACGCAGCCACTGTCCAAGGACAGCACGTCGCTGCGGCCCAACCATCCCAGCGTAGACCAATGGCCGAAAGCCACGGTGTCCCCAACCGTTCGCCGTCCCGGCGCGTCAAACCAGGGCGTAAAACCCAAAGGCGTGGCCGCCAGTCCCGCCTTGGTCTCAAACTCCATGCGTCCCTGGGCGTCGCAAAAGCGGATGCGCGTCAGGGCGTTGACGATGACGCGCAAGCGGTCATGGCCTTGCAGGTCATAATCCCACTGGTCCGGCAGCTTGCCGTACATCGTCGCCAAAAAAGCGGCATAGTCTGGGCCGCGCAGCATGTTTTGCACTTCAGCGGCCAGGGCCATGGTCTTCTCGCAAGTCCATGCCGGCAAAACTCCGGCGTGCACCATCAAGACCGAGGCGCCATGGTGGCGCAAGTGCATAGCCATCGACTGATGGCGCAGCCAGTCAAGCAAGTCTTCCCGGTCCGGTGCCTGTAACACGCTATCGAGCGTGTCTTTGCGGTGCGCTTTGCGCAGCCCCTGCGCCACGGCCAGCAAATGCAGATCGTGATTGCCCAGCAGGCAGTGCGCCGCGCCATCGAGCGCCCGCAAGCGGCGTAGCACGCTCGCGGAGTCGGGCCCGCGGTTGACCAGGTCGCCCAGCACATACAGCGTATCGCGGCTGAGTGAGAAATCGATATGGGCCAATAAGCGTCCCAGCGCGCTGTCGCAACCTTGGATGTCGCCTATCAAGTAAAGTGCCATACCGCTGATTGTCTTGTGGATTCCATGGAATTTTTGCTGATTATTTTTTTGACGCTGCTCAACGGCGTCTTTGCTATGTCCGAATTGGCGCTGACCGCCAGCCGCCGTGCCCGCTTGGGCGCCTTGGCCGAGGCCGGCGACAAGGGCGCGCAAGCGGCGCTGGAGCTGCTCAGCAACCCCAACCAGTTTTTGTCCACGGTGCAAGTGGGCATTACCTCTATCGGCGTACTCAACGGCATTGTCGGCGAGGCCGCTTTCAGTGATGGCGTGGCCGCGTGGATGGTGGCCCTGGGCATGGCGGACAAGGCGGCGGCGCTCACTGCCACGGCTTTGGTGGTGACCGCCATTACCTTTACCACCATTATTTTTGGCGAGCTGGTCCCTAAGCGTATCGGCCAATTACACCCAGAAACCATGGCCTGCTGGGTGGCGCGGCCCATGCTGTGGCTAGCCCAGGCGGCCAAGCCCTTTGTGAAATTGCTCTCGGGCACGACCGCCGCCACGCTCAAGCTCTTGCGCATAGACACCAATACCGCGCGCGCGGTGACCGAGGAAGAAATATCAGCCAGCCTGGAGGAGGGCGTGGACGCCGGCCTGATTGAAGAACATGAGCACCAGATGGTGCAAAACGTATTCCGCCTGGATGAACGTCCACTCACCTCACTGATGACGCCGCGCAGCGATGTGCAATGGCTCGACGCCTCGGACAGCGTGGATGATTGCCTGCGACTGGCCGGGCGTGGTGCAGGTAATGGTGCACATTCTTGGTACCCGGTGTGTCGCGCTTCCCTGGACGATGTGGTGGGCATCATCAGCGTGGCGCACTTGCTGGACCTGGGCGCGCACAGCCAGGAGCCGATTGCCGCTTTTGCGCAAGCGGCGGTTTTCGTGCCCGAGACCTTGAGCGCCATGGAGTTGCTGGAGCAGTTCCGCCTGAAAGCGGCGCGCTTGTTGTTCGTGGTCGATGAATACGGCGTGGTGCAAGGCCTGCTCACGCCGCGCGACTTGCTCGAGGCCATTACCGGGGAATTGCAATACGGCGCGCAAGCCGACGCCTGGGCCACGCGGCGCGAGGATGGCTCGTGGTTGCTCGACGGCGTCATGCCGGTCGATGAAGTGAAGGCGCGTTTGGAATTAGACGAGTTGCCCGACGAAGACCGGGGCCGCTACAACACCCTGGCCGGCTTGCTCATGGCCTTGACCGGCCATTTGCCCAAGCTGGGGGAACGTATCAGCCACCAGGGTTGGGTGTTTGAAGTCATCGATCTCGATGGCCGACGTGTGGATAAGGTCCTGGCCACGCAACGGGCCCTGGCGCCGCCAAAAGCCTAGCGCTGGCTTAGAGCACTTGCGCCGCCGGGCGCGCTGCGACCCGTTCGCGCCATGCTTGCAGGGCTTCATAACCCAGGTCAGCAGGTTTGAATTTCAGGAGGCCGCGCGCGAACTCCAGCGCGCAAAAAGCGGTGATATCGGCGATGGTAAAGCGCTCACCGGCCATCCAGTCCTGGTTTTGCAGCATCGCATCAAAGACTTGCAAATTGGCTTTGAGTTTGGCCGTTTGCGACTGTCCAAACTCCGGGAACTGCGGCTGCTCCAGGGTCGCCAGGCCCGGGTGGCTGTGGCGGATGCTATTGGCCGCACCCAGCAAAATCGTCCACTCCACGCGCCGGTCGGCCATCTCGATAAAGGCACGCTCGGTGCTGTCATGGCCCATCAAATTGGGCTCTGGAAACAGGCCTTCCAAGTAGGTGCAAATCGCCCGGGTTTCGGTGAGTACCCGGCCATCGTCCAACTGCAGTGCCGGCACTTTGGCCAAAGGGCTCTTAGCCAGGTAGTCGCTGGCGCGGTGCTCGCCGGCATTGAGGTCTATGGGTACTTGCGCAATCGTGGTGATGCCTTTTTCGGCCATAAACATATGGACCCGGCGCGGGTTGGGCGCGCGTGGCGCGGTGTAGAGCTGCATTGAAAACCTTTGCAAAATATGCGGTGAGCCCGTGAGCCTGGCCCATCTATTGGTAAATCATCAAAATGAACGATACCAGAGACCTCCCTGGCCTACCTATTGCCCTAGACCTGGGCCAAGTCCACCACCATCAACGCCACCCCTGCGCCCGCCGGTGGGTTTGGCGCACTGACCTACCTTCCCAAATTCAATCTGTTCAAAAATCGCAGCACAAAAAAAGGCCCCGAGGGGCCATTTTTGTGGGTTAGGTGAAAGCCACTTTTCAGTATTGCTTAAGCGCCCACCAGCTCCATTGCCAGTTCACGCGGGTTGTCGGCCCGCAGGCTGATGTCCAGCATTTCAATGCCCAGCACTTTGCCGTCCGCATCAAAATCAAAAACAACACCCGGACGAATTTCGTCACTTTCCACCACGGTGCCCGCTTTCAGACGAATATACATAGCGTCCGCTTGTTGGTCGTATTCGATTTTCATGGTGATACTCCGTATTTTTCAAATTTGCTGGTAGCCATGACGGTTACCACCAATATGACCAAATTGCCTTCAACCAGAACACGTAGCAACTGCTGCTTGCCGGCCCGCTCTATCCAGCCTTGAAACTCTTCGCGGCCATTTTGCGCCAGAATTTTTCGCAGCGGTGCAGCTATCGTTTGGGCAACTTCTGCCTTGCTGATGCCCCGCTCAAGCATGCGCTTTTCGGCGTGCTGAGTATAGGAAATACTTTTTTGCGCATTTGCGGCAATGCTTGGGACTTGCGTCATGACCGAATCACCCTCTTTTCCATAGCGAGTACTCCACAAATCTAAAAGTCACGGACTGCCGGTACTTGGGTTGCCAAAGTCGCTAGCGGGCGGCCAGTGCGCCGCCTAGTTAGGCGCTGAAAACGCGTGCCTCTTGCAAACTCATGCGCAAGGCGCTGGCCTCGCGCCGGGCTGCTTGCGCGAAATCAGCTGCTTCAGATGCATAAATGATCGAACGTGAAGCATTGACCGCAATCGGCCCCGTGGTGTGCTCTGGCGTGCCGCGCCAGGCCGCCCGCACGGTGGCCTGCGCGTCGCCGCCTTGCGCGCCGACGCCCGGGATTAAGAGCGGCACCGTGGGCGCCAGGGCGCGTACGCGCTCCAACTCTTGCGGGTAGGTGGCGCCTACCACCAGGCCGAGCTGGCCGTTTTCATTCCAGGGGCCTTGGGCCAAGTGCGCGATGTGTTCATACAAGCGTGGTGCGCCAGGCAGGTCTTGCAGGCGCTGATTTTGAAAGTCGTCGCCGCCGGGGTTGGAGGTGCGGCATAGCAAAAACGCGCCTTTGCCGGGATAGCGCAAATAGGGTTGTACCGAATCCAAGCCCATAAAGGGCGAGAGCGTGATGGCGTCGGCCCCATAGCGCTCGAAGGCCTCTTTGGCGTATTGCTCAGCCGTGCTGCCAATGTCGCCGCGCTTGGCATCCAAAATCACCGGCACCTGGGGCGCGCTAGCGCGCATATGCGCCATCAACCGCTCCAATTGGCCTTCAGCGCCGTGGGCAGCAAAGTAGGCGATTTGCGGCTTAAACGCAATCGCCTGGTCTGCCGTGGCATCGACGATGGCGGCGCAAAAATCAAAAATTTTGCTGGCATCGCCGCGCCAGTGCAGCGGAAACTTGGCGGGATCGGGGTCCAGCCCGACGCAAAGCATCGACTGGTTGCGGCGCTCAGCCTGGGCGAGCATGGTGAGAAAGTTCATGAGGGCCGATTGTAGGTAGCGTCCGTCTGCGGCAATCGCCAGGCGCACGACGCAAAGTAAAACGCCACCTGGCGGTGGCGTTTTAGGGGGAGGCCTGCGGGGCTTATTTGAACGGCGCCTTGATGAACTTGGCGCACACACCTTTGATCATGTGCCGACGGGTCCCATCGCGGAATGTCAAGGTTTGCACAAAAGCGCCATCGGTCAAGTCGATAGTAAATTCTTCCTGGGTCACCATTTGCCCGAAACGCTCGAACATGGCCGGGCGGCTTACAAAGGCTTTGGTGCCCTCCATCTTGAATGCGCCCTTACGCGACTCGGTAATGGAATATTCCCCCTGGTACCAACCGGCCCCCGCTTCCGGGTCCAGCCCTGCGACCAGCATGTCTTGGTAGACCTTGGGCTCCGAGTTCAGAGCGCCCTGGGGCGTGGAAACAGTCACTTCGCAAACGAATTGACCGCCCTTTTTACCCAGTTTGTCGGCTCCAGCTTCCAGTTCGCCATCGCGTCCATCCGCCTTGGTGGGGGCCAAGTGCAACACCCCCAGAGCCACCAAGCCCCAGCCAGTTAAGGCCGCAATGACCAGCGTGATCGCGATGGCGGCCATGACCGGGCCCAAGGATGATTGCTTTTTCATGGTGGGACCTTGGCAGTGGGGAGTACGTCAGAACCGGCTTAATTGCTCAGGAGCTCGCGGCCATTGAGCGGCTGAACCGGGCGGGCATTCATCTTGAAGGGGAAGGCTTGCACCTGTTCCTTGGCGATGTTGACCGTAGTTTTGAGAATAAAGAAACGTACGCCTTCGGTACAGGGCGGGGTGGTCAGTGAGCCTTCGTAGCTGTAGAAATCAAACTCGCGCGGCAGCAGATTGCCCGGATTAAAGTTGACACCATCGGGCGCGTACTCCACACCTTCTTCTTTAGGCAGGTTGGCCCACAAGGTTTTAATGCCGGGGTTTTCATTGCCTTCTTTGAGCAAAACGCCCAGCACCGCAAGCTTGCCTTCGGCATTTTTATGCACAAAGTGCACCACCATGGCCATGGGTTTGCCGTCAATTTTCTCTTCGCTGGGCCGGTGGAAGTGGAACTGCAAGAGTTCATGGGCGATGCCATCGATACGCAGTTTGCTACCAGGGGTGACGACCACCTGAATGGTATGGCCGTTGTTCAGCATCTTTAAAGGGCCTTCTTTGTAGTCGGCGCTCACCACCACGCGCGATTTAACGAAAGGCCCTTTGATATCCAAAGGCGATTGCGATTTGCCAGCAGAGCAGGTGGGGAATTCTTTGCCCCACTTTTCCGGGCCCATGTCACCTTCGTAGCCCCAATGCGGTGCGGCATGCTTCTCTTCTTTTTTGTCGCCATGGCCGTCGTCTTTGCCTTTGCCCTTGCCATCATCTTTCTTGCCATGGCCGTCATCCTTGGCGTGGCCGTCTTTTTCTTCCTTGTCGCCGTGGCCTGCTTTTTCAGACTTGGGCAGGCAGTCGGACATGACCTTGATTTTTTCCCCGGCAGCTAACAGGCCTAATTGGGCCGCGCAAATCGTGTTCTTGCGGTCCCCGAGTTCGGACAATTGCAGCGCTTTACGGAAAGCTTCGAGCGCGCCAGGATCTTCAGTGCCCTTGGTCAGCATGCGCAGTGCGCCTAAGCCGGCCTGGCGTTCTGCGGAGAGGTTTTTCTCTTTCTTGTACGCATTTTCCAAATCACTCAAGGTTGAGCCGCTGGCCAGGGCAGCTTTGACAGCGTCAAGTTGATTGGTTTTTTCTTCCAGGGGCGCCATTTCCTCCTGCAAGGCATGCATTTCCTCCTCGGCGGCTTTGAGACTTTCCTCTTTTTCTTTGACGGATTTCTCAGCCGCTTCGGCCGCCGCAGTCAGCTCGGTAATCTTGGCCTTGGACGAGGCCGCTTGTTTTTGGTTCATAAAACCAAACACGCCAGCGCCTATCAGGGCAGCGACCAAAAATACTTCCAACAGGATTCTTTTCATAGCTGTTCTTTCGGATATTTAGTGTGAAAAGTAGACACTTCAACGATGCGCGCCAAGCCGTGGCGCCGGGAAAAAACCGGCGGGCTTATTGCTCTTTTATCGGCATGAAAACCGGAATCTTGAATCACCGCGGCACTTTCAACGTGTTCCACGGTAAGAAATTCCGGCGCCTTTGCCGTCTAACAGCATCATATCTAATTGATAGACGCCGTTTTGCGTAGATACCGTCGCTACGCCTTCTAGCGTTTGTTTTTCCCATTGGCACGATGTTATTGAACCTAGGGAAAGTGTCACCTTGAAGTAATTCAATGGTTGGGGCGTCCATTTCCAGGTAAGCGGCGCGTTCCCACTAAAGCATGGCCAATTGGTGCCGGATACATCTGGTGTGCCGTTGGACCCAAATTGCAGCCGACCCACTGCCGTGTCGTTTCTGCTTGACCAATGTCCGTTCCAACTGCTATTGCTGAGGTCCATCGGACTTGTCTTGACGTCATAGCCCGCTTGGGGCAAAGCCTCAGCGCTTAAGGTGTAACTGCTGACGCTGCTACGGGTAATGGACAGCTTGGCTAACAATTGTTTTAGCGATGAAGCCGAGACACTGGCGTTTGCCGGGTAGCTATTGACCCCTTCGATGACCCGCCAACTCTGCGGCACATTGGCCGCATTGCCCTCGATGCCCAGTTCCAGCTGACCTTCGTAGAGATGCGCCAGATGCAGATCAATGGCGTTGTAATACCAGCCGTAGACATGCACATTTTTACCGACATCGGGCACTACGAGTGCCAAAAATTCGCGGCTCGGGTTACTGTCCAAAGTCCCCTTGTACAGGCCAGCTAAAACGGTTGCAGGCGGCGCGGGTGGGGCCGGTTCGCTTACCTTGCTTGCAGGCGGGGTGACCAGCGGTTCCTCGGGCACGCCACCACAAGCGGCGAGCATCAAGGCCGCGATGGCAAATATCCGGCCTACGCCGAGCAGATGCCAGCGCGCTGGCGATGCAGGTAAATTGGATCGCATTGTCATTGCGGCGCTACCCATGCGGCTTGCAGCCAGTGGCAGTAATCGTCCAGGTGCGGCCAGGCAATATGGCTGACCTGCGTGCCCGGCGGGAAAAGGTCGCCGGTAAGGTGGTCCAGCCACGCGCCATCGGCATCAAGCTGGCTGCCAAAGGCGGCAAAGGCAGCGCGCTGCGGCGCTTGCTGGTCGCTGCGCTTGTTGGCCTTCGCAACGAGGGCTGGCAGTTGTTCGCTGCGCATCATGGGGGTGTGGGCGCGGCGCGATACCGGCGTGCGCACCGGACCGGAATAGGCGTCATGGATGCTGCCCCAGTGCCGGCCGCGCAGTCGGCGCCGGATGCTGGCGATGCGGTGGCTGGCCTCGTCCACATCCGGGTGATGAAAGCGAATTTGGCCCAGCACATTGTCAAACAGTACCAAGGCCTGGCGGTGTGCTTGCAGTACCTCGCCCAATTGGTTGAGCGCATCGCCGCGTTCGCACAGTAACTCGGTGCCCGATGCCGCTAAGGATTTGCCATGGCGCCAACGAAACAGCGGGCCGGCCAGGGGGTCGATATCGTAGGTGGTGACTTTGCGAAATCCTGCCAGCCAGGCGCTGGACATCATCCAGCCGGCGCTGGCACCGATCAGCAGTAATTCGCTGCGCTGGGCGGGCGGCTTTTCTGCCAACCAGGTGGCGATGTCCTGACAGGTCGGCTCCCATAGGCCTTGGCTGCGCCATGCTTTCCAATGCCAGCGCAAGCCGCCTGAAGGGTTCATGACGCCTGGGCCCGGTTAAATTGCATCACGCCTAACTCATCCATGCGCGATTGCTCGCGTTTTTCGACAAATTTGGCAACGGCCAGCCGGTCATTTTCTGTCAGCGTTTGCATCTTCAGGCGTTCGGTTTCGGCCAGCACCAGGTGGTGCGCCAGTGTAGTCAAATGCGTTTCAGAACGCTCAATATCACTCTTCACGCGCTCGCGTAAATTCAACAGCTGGGACATGAACTGGCGCTGGTTCATGGCGTCGGTCATGCCTTTGTAGCTGCTATTGGCCGCGTTTTTTTCGTAGTACTCCTGGTACATCTGTTCCAACTTGGCCTGGCTGGCGAGCAGCGACTGGCGCAGCTCTTGCGCGCGCGCCTTGTCCTCATGGATGCGCGTGATTTTGCGCTCGGCTTTGTTCTCCAGCGCGGACCAGCAGGCGCGTACTTGCATGGCTATTGCTCCATCAGCACGCGCACATCCGCGCGGGTCTGGCTTTCGTCAATGCCGGTATACATGTCCTGGCGTAAAAAGGTTTCCATGGCCGAGCGCAAGGCAATAGCCTGGTCAATCTCGCCGTTCGTGCCCGGCTGGTAAGCGCCAACTTGGATCAGGTCCACGTTTTGTTGATACAGCGACCACAGGCGCCTGAAGCGGTTAGCCAGTTTCAAGTCGGTGGGCGCCAGCAGGTTTTGCATCACACGCGATATCGAACCGGTCAGGTCAATGGCCGGGTAGTGCGCAGCGTCCGCCAGTTTGCGCGAGAGCATGACCTGCCCGTCCAGCGAGGCGCGGGCGATGTCCACGATCGGGTCGTTGCCGTCGTCGCCCTCGGCCAGCACGGTGTAGATGGCGGTGATGGAGCCAATGCCGTGGCGGCCCACGCCGGCGCGTTCAATCAAATTGGGCAAGAGCGCAAATACCGAAGGCGGGTAGCCTTTGGAGGTGGGCGGCTCGCCAATGGCCAGGCCGATTTCACGTTGCGCATGGGCGACGCGGGTTAGGCTGTCCACCAGCATCAACACGTCTTTGCCCTGGTCGCGAAAATACTCAGCCACCACATGCGTCAGGTGTGCGCCCTTGAGGCGCAAGACCGGCGAGACATTGGCCGGGGCGGCGATGACCACCGCTTTGGCCAGGCCTTCAGGGCCTAGGGTTTCGTTGATGAAGGCCTGTACCTCGCGCCCGCGCTCGCCGATCAGGCCGATCACCACCACGTCGGCCTTGGTAAAGCGTGTGAGCATGCCCAAGAGCACACTTTTGCCCACGCCCGATCCGGCCACCAGGCCCACGCGCTGGCCGCGTCCCAGTGTCAATAATCCGTTAATGGCTTTTACGCCCACGTCCAGCACCCGGTCAATCGGGCCGCGTTCCATGGGGTTGATAGGCAAGCCCAGCAGGCCCAGCTTGGTGGTGCAGGCCGGTTTGGGGCGGCCATCGAGCGCTTCGCCTTGCGCGTCGATGACGCGGCCCAGTAATTCCTCGCCCAGCAATGCATGGCCACTGTCGCTCAATACGCGCACGGTGGCACCCGGGCCGATGCCCGTAGGCTCGGAAAAAGGCATCAGGTAAATGGTTTTGTCGGCAAAACCGACCACTTCGGCTTCTATGCGTTGGCCGCTCAAGCCCACCACTTCGCAGCAGGCGCCAATGGGCGCCATGATGCCGCGCGCTTCCAAGCGCAGGCCGACCAGGCGCACCAGCGTGCCGCTACGCTGCGGCAATTTGCTGTGCAGGTTTGGGATCGCTTGGCTGACATCAGCCCCAAAGTCAAACATGGTTTTCGTCGTTCAAAATCTCATCGATGGCCGCTACCGTGTCATAGCCCGATGGCGCACGCGTAGGCATAGGCGCATCCTGCACCTCGTCCACTGTCGAAGTGTGTGTGGTCGCCACGGCAGCATAGGGGGCGGCTGCGGCCATGCGTGGCTGCGCGTCTTCCACACGGCTGCCGGGCAGGCGGTCGGCGGCCATGCGCTCAGCGCTAAATGCGGTTTGCGCGCTCCAGCGCGGCGCGTCTATCTGCAGGCCGCGTGCCAGTGTGCTCAGGCGCTCGGCGATCAAGTCTTCCACGTTTGCGTCATTGGCGCTGGCGCGCACGCTGCCAGGTAGCAGGCTTTCGTCCGCTTGCAGGCGCAGGGACGAGCCTTCATTAAGCCCGGTACGCTCGCGCATGCTTTGCAGGCGTTCGACATCGCTGGGGTGCAGATGCACCGTCACCATGGATTCGTCGTGCTGCCCCAGATCGTCCACACAGCGCTGCACCAGGCGCTCGATGGCGCTGCCATCGAGCTGTAACTCGGCTAACACCAGTTGCTCGGCTAAGTGCAGAGACAGGCGTTTGAGGGGCTCAAAGAAACTTTGCGGGCTTTGTTGCAGATCGGACAGAGCGGCTTGTAATTTTTCTACGAGCGCATGGTCCTGGCCCAATTGCGCCTGGGCCTCGCTTTGCGCCTGGGCCTGAAGTTGGGTACGTGCCTCCTCCATGCCTTGTGCATGGCCGTCAGCACGGGCTTTTTCCAGTGCCTGGGCGTCTATTGCGGGGGCAGCGGGAGGGCTTGGAGGCGGCTCGGGCTTGGTGTTCTGAGTTTGCTCGGCGTCCGAAGCCTCGTCGTGGTTTGCGCTTTGTGCTTCTGGTCCATCGGCTTGCGCCGAGGCATCCTGCTCGCCTGCAGGCGTTTGCGCCGCTGCGGCCTTGGCAGCAGCCTCGCGGGCTAGGGCTTGCAGGTCCAGTACCGGGGTCGCAAAACCTTGTGGGTCAAAGCCCGCTGCTTGGGTGGGCTTCCAGGGGTTGGGCAAAAAACCGCCCTCGGGGGCAATCGGGTGCAGTAGATCGGTAGGTTGCCAGACCCGCGCGGGGCGGACCTCGGGTTTGCGCGTTTCGGCTTGCGCCGTGTTAGACATAGTCGGCCCCGCCGCCTAGCACCAAGTCGCCGGCATCTGCCAGTTTGCGTGCTGCGCGCATGACCATTTTTTGTGCGGTCTCCACGTCGGACAGGCGCATCGGTGGAAGTGCCTCCATATCGTCGCGGAACATGCCACGTGCGCGCTCGGACATACTGCCCAGGAATTTTTCTTTGACTGCTTCGCTGGCGCCTTTGAGGGCCTTCATCATCAAGTCGGGCTCCACGTTGGCCATGATTTTGGCAATGCCCTTGTTGTCCACGCTTACCAGGTTCTCGAAGGTGAACATATTGTCCTGGATCTGTTGCATCAGGTCTGGATCGATTTCGCGCAGTCCGCTCATGACGGCGGCTTCCAAGGTTGTTTTGGTCTGGTTCAATATATTGGCTGCAGCCTTGACGCCGCCCAGACTGGAGGACTTGGAAGAAGAGTTGGTGGAGAACTGCTTTTTCATGATCGCCTCTAGCTCGTCCATGGCCGAAGGCTGCACTTGCTCTAGGCTGGCCACGCGTTGCATGATTTCGGCGCGCGCATCGGGCGGCAGAAAATTCAATACTTCAGCGGCAACGCCGGTTTCCAACACGGAAAGAATAATCGCTACCACTTGGGGGTGTTCGGCCTGGATCATGTCGGCAATCGAGCGCGCGTCCATCCAGGTCAATATTTCCAGACCTTTGCTGCCGTGGCCGGGGTTGATGCGGCCCAGCACCGAGGCGGCTTTGTCGTCGCCTAAAGCACGGCGAAATACTTTGTCCACATAGTCCGATGTGCCCAGGCCCAGATTGGTTTGGCGTTTGATTTCTGCCAGAAATTCGTCCAGCACCGCATTGACAGCTTCTTGCGATAGTTCAGCCACCTGCACCATCGCAGCGCCCAGACCTTGTACCTCTTTGGGACTGAGAAAACGGATGATGTTGGCCGCCTGCTCTTCACCCAATAGCAACATGAGCACGGCAGCGCGCTGCGTGCCGGTCAGCTCCGACATCTCGCGGCGCAGCGCGTCGCTGTAGCCCGCAGCGCCTGTTGCTTTGTTGTCGTCTGCCATAGTCGTTAAGTTCCCAGAAATCTATTTTTTCACCGCCCCTTAATTGGGCTTGATCATGTTCTTCAACACGCTGGCCACGCGGGCCGAGTCGTCGCCCACAATCATACGGATCAGGGCCACTTTGTCGTCGTAGGTGTTGGCCGTGTCCATCATCTCGGCAGAGATGCCGGACTTCTTGGCCTTCATCTTCGCCTTCATCTCTTCTAGTGTCTCGGCCGCCGACGGCTCGCCAGGTTCGGCGCCTGCCGCTGCCGCTTCCTCGGATTGCGCACGTTCCAGCGCCAGTGCCTCTTCCTGTGCCAGTTGGACTCTCTCTGCAGCATCCACGGCGGCTTGCTTGTCACGCTCCATCATGTGGACCACGACGGGGCGTACCACTGCCATCAGGAAGGCCACAAACATGAGTCCTAGCAGCGCAGACTTGAGGTTGGTCAAGACCGCTTCGTCTTTGTGCCAAGGAATCGACAAGTCTATGGGGGCATCAGGCTCGAACTTGGCCGGAATCACGCTGACCACGTCTTTGCGGACTTCGTCAAAACCGACCACGCCACGCACCAACTGCTGCAAGCGTTCCAACTCTTCAGGAGTATAGGGGTTGGGTTTGGGCGGCTGGTCCTCGCCTTTATCGTTCTTGGGCTGGGGGGTGGGCGGGCGCTCGTTAATCACCACAGCGACGCTCACGCGCTGGATACCACCCGAGGCGGCTTTGGTATGGCGCACCTGCCGGTCGAACTCGTAATTGCGGGTGGCGCGTGCGGCCACGGTGCTGCGCTCATCGGTGGCGGTGGCCGGCGTGGCAGCGGTGTTCAAAGTGGTGGTGGGTGCAGGTGGTGCGGTATTTGCCAAAGTGCCTGGGATGCCGGCGGCTTCCTTGGCGCTGTTGCGGTCTTCGCTGGTTATTTCAGAACGCGTCTTGGCGCCTTTGCCTGTGGGGTCAAAGTCTTCAGAGGTGGTCTCGGTTTGGCTGAAGTCAATGTTCAGGTTCACCTGCGAGCGCACATTGGCATCGCCCACGATAGGCACCAAAATTTCCAGCACGCGCTGGCGGTACAGGTCTTCCAGCGATTGCTTGTATTTAGACTGGGTGGCGTTCAGGCCCATGGCGGCATCGGAGGCGGCATCGGTCATGAGCTTGCCCACGTTGTCTACGATGGACACGTTTTCTGGCAGCAGCATGGGCACGCTGGAAGCGACTAAATGCACAATGGCCTGTACCTGCGTGGGGCTGACACTTCGCCCCTGATGGGGCGTTACCACAACCGATGCTTTGGGCGGTGTTCGGTCGCGCACAAAAACCGAGGGTTTGGTGGTCGCCAAGTGGACCCGGGCGGTTTGGATGGAGTCAATTTGCTGAATGCTGCGCGCCAGTTCCTGCTCAATGGCGGCGTTGTAACGCACCTGTTCCATGAACTGGCTGGTGGTCATGGCCGACTGGTCTTTGAGGGTGTCCAATCCGGTCGATGCTGTCTTGGGCAGACCTTTGGAGGCTAGGTAAATGCGTGCTTCGTGGTAACGAGTGACTGGCACCGTGACCTGGCCATTGCTGCTGTCGATGACCGGTTTGAAGTCGGCGGCTTTGAGGGCTTCGAAAACCGCTTGCTGGTCACCTTCGGTGATACCAGACATTACCGGGCGGTAGTTAGGTTGGTTGACCAGGGTATAGACCAAAGCAAAGGCCAATAAGGCCACCGCGATCACCATCAAAGGCAAGGACTTTTTTACTGCCGGTTGGTCTAGGATTTGTTTAATCGGGCCGAAGGGGCCGGAGTAGTCGGCCAGGGGCATGCCGTTGTCGCCTAGGCGGATGGCGTTATCGCCACCGACAGTGGCCATGGCATTGCGTCCGCCTGCGCCCGGTCGGGTCGCCAGTGCGCCTGCGTCTGTGGCGCCGGGGAGCAGGGTTCCGGTAGGTGCGGTTGCGGTTGCCATAGGGTTTCTCTTTCAGCGCAGGATTTGAGTCAAGGTGTGTCGGGCTTTGCTTAAACCGGCATGTTCATCACGTCTTCGTAGGCTTTGAGCACCTTGTTGCGCACCTGCAAGGTGGCTTCAAAGGACAGTGAGGCCTTTTGCATCTTCATCACCACTTCGGTCAGTGGTACCGCTTCGCCGCTTTCAAAGGCGGAGGTGGTGTTTTGCGAGTCCACTTGGGCTGCATTGGTCTGGCTGACGGCTTTGCGGATGACATCGGCAAAGTCGGTTTTTTGCACGCCGCTGGCGCTGTCCTCACCCAAGCCTTTGGCCTGCGACGAATGCGCTTCCAGGGTGCGGAGCATGGATGCAATGCTGGCGGCGGAAGTGGCTTTTTCAATCATGGCGTGGGCTCCGGGTCGGATGACAATGTTTAGGCGTTGGCCAATTGGCTGAGCGAGTTATCGCGCAGGCGGGCTAGCTTGTAGCGCAGCGTGCGCGGACTGATGCCTAGTTTTTCGGCGGCTTCGAGGCGGCTGCGTGAAGATTCCAAGGCAGCGCGGATCAAGGTGTGTTCGTTGTGTTTGACAGCGGCTTGCAGTGGCATGTCGGTGCTGTCGTCTTCTTGCACCAAAGCGAGCAGTTCAGCAATGTTGGCGGGCACGCCTTGGGCCAGTTGCAGATCAACGGCTGGAGGCGCAGCTGCTTCAGATGCCGCCGGTGCCTGGTAGCCACTGGCCAGCAGCGACTCGACCGACATGTCATCAAACATCAGGTGCTGGGTGTCGATTTGCTGATCCGAGCAAAGCACCATGGCGCGTTGCACCACGTTTTCGAGTTCGCGCACATTGCCTGGCCAGGGGTAGGCCAATAGCGCTGTTTGCGCGGCGGGGCTGACGCTCCAGCTTTGGCCGTTGCGGCCGTGGCGGCCCAACATCCGGGCCACGATGGGCAATATGTCGCCAGGGCGCTCGGCCAGCGCAGGTACGCGCAGCTTGAAAGTGCTCAGGCGGAAATACAGGTCTTCGCGGAATTCGCGCTGGCTAATGCATTCGCGCAGGTTTTTGTTGGTGGCAGCGACCACCCGCACGTCCAGGCCGATGGTGCGTTCGCTGCCCAAGCGCACCAGGGTGCGCTCTTGCAGCACGCGCAGCAGCTTGGCTTGCAGCGTGAGCGGCAGTTCGCCAATCTCATCTAAAAATATGGTGCCGCCTTGGGCTTGTTCAAACAGGCCGCGGTGGTCTTTGACGGCGCCGGTAAACGCGCCTTTTTCATGGCCAAAGAGCATGTCTTCAATCATGTGCTCAGGCATGGCGGCGCAGTTAAAGCCGACAAAGGGGCCGTTGGCGCTGGCCGATGCCTCGTGCAACACGCGTGAGAGCACTTCTTTACCGGAGCCGGTGGGCCCTTCAATCAATACCGCCACGTTAGCCAGGGCCACACGGTGAGCCAAGGCGAGCAAATTGCGGCTGATGGGGTCAACATAGACTACGCTGCGCACCTGCTCTTGGGCGGGCGCGGTGGGGTGGTGGGCTGCGCTGTGGTTGGCGGCGGCGTTTACGACTGCGCTGGATGCGGCGTTGACGGCGATAGTTTTCGCGGCCTGGCTGGCGGTGCGAGCG
>Ga0114964_10001618_pt1 | contig 16327 bp, 15 predicted proteins | sample C_131016_MF_Meta_FD_92638 | JGI IMG/M metagenome (GOLD analysis project Ga0114964, IMG submission 92638) | Freshwater microbial communities from Lake Croche, Canada to study carbon cycling - C_131016_MF_MetaG | ecosystem: Environmental > Aquatic > Freshwater > Lake | place: Lake Croche, Canada... | reverse complement strand
TGATGGAAGTAAGGTGTACTGTTAAGAATATAATTACGCCCTGGCCAGGGGTGAATTAGAGTCTTAACACTAGTGCTAATATAAAATTAAGCCTCCGCCCATAATGGGTGGAGGCTTAATTTTATATTAGGCGGTGTGGCATTTTAACCCTGCACTTTTTTAATGTGGACACTTTGGATACACTTGTAATTCAATACAAGTGTATCCACTATTTCTGGTAAATAGTTTGGCACGAATAGGAGACGAGAGTTTGCATGAGAAGGTAGGATATGCTCATTCTCTACAGGGTGGCAAACGATTGCACCTGGTGTTTGGTAACAATGATAAAATCTATACGCATTCATTCTAAAATATCGCCTACTCTGGTCTTTATGCCGCCATTAGGCTAACTCTACACAATAAACATCGAAAGAGCACGGATAGAGCGAATGCGCCCCAGTCTCTTCGCCAAATCGGCCTTCAGCAACTTCGAGTCCGACCCCTTCCAGGTCGGATGGTCCGAGAGTTCTCGGACAAGCGCCTCCTTGGTATCCTCTACGACGGGCCAGTCCACACTCCATCCTGAACGCTCAGCTTCACCGAGCCATTCCATGAGAATCTCTCGAGTCGGTGTCTCATCGTCTGTTGCTGCAATCCACCGTGCGTGATAATCCACAATCCATACCGGCTTCTCACGGTCCCAAGTACTTGGTTCCGAAGAAAAGGAGATGGAGCCCTTGGAAGCCCCCTGAAGTTCCTCGGGCTTGTCCTCCCGATCCTCCTCTACACCCTTTGCGTCTCGAACATAGACAAAGTGGACTCCAAGCAAATGGGCAAGACCTGAATAAATATCTAGCCACTCGGTTTCCTTAATAACAGTTCCATGAAGAACGGATCCAATTCCATCATGAATTCGGCGACGCTTTCTCGCAAAGGGCCCTCCTGCTAGGCCTTCGCAGTCCGTCTGCAGAGTTGTTGCAAGATCGCGTATAATAGTTGTACGAACAGAAGTGGTGGCGTCTGCAAACAAAGGATCACGAATCCAGGCTACAATTCCGAGCATAGAGGGAACAGGGATGGAGGTATAGGTAGGCAGGTTCAGGAAGTCCATGGAGGTTCCGAGGGCCTTCTTTGCATCTACGGTTTGCTGAATTCGAATCGGAGCCAAGGAATGGCCTCGATTCGGATTACGCTTGGACCAGTCTAGGAGCTGGGCAATGCTGACATTCTGATAGACTTTTGGGGTCTGCATCTCTTATATATTTTAAGCGATAAATGCTTAGGTTCTTATTCAGAGACATACCCATCTACTAGATACTTGTTCGTCTCTTCACTCAAGGATGCTAGTTGCTTGGTGCGCCCCTCTTCGGCTCTTCGATTCTCTAAACAAAAATGCATATATTCCTGAAACTGATCGAAGGTAGTTTCGCTTACAGCCACTACATCAAAAAAAATACCGTTGCTGTTTTCTGTGTATTCTTCATGATTCTTCTTGAGAATACGGAATATTTCTTCGTATTCGGACTTTACAAGGATTTTTAGATTTTCAAAGAACTGCTTTCTCAGCTCATAGGACATCTCTAATTCCGTATGGGGAGAAGAGGGAGACCTTTGGACGCACGTTTTATATTTCATTAGGAAGATTCTTTGAACTAACTGCACGTGAACGTGCAGGTTTAGAAGGAGGGCCTACTACAATTGCTGCAGAAGCCTCCTCTTCTTTGCCCTCTCCCTCATCACTTCCCTTGTCCTCTTCCTCTTCCTCTTCCTCTTCCTCTTCCTCTTCCTCTTCCTCACTTCCCTTGTCCTCTTCCTCTTCCTCTTCCTCTTCCTCTTTACCACTTCCCTCTTCCTCTTTACCACTTCCCTCATCCTCTTTGCCTTCAGGTTCCTGATTTTCAATGGCTAGAACACTTGTTGCAGCTGCTGTTGCAGCGGTTGCAGCTTCTTCCGTCAGAACCTTGCGAATAAAGAGACCATTGACAAGGATATAGGGATCATTGATTTGAAAGAGCGACTTCTTAAGTTCTACCTCCACCGTATCATCAATATCAATCTCTTCAAACTCTTCATTTCCCAAGTGAAGGTCTCGAGGAACCTGAATACGTAGAGCATTCTTATAGGTTACATAGAGGCCCATCTTGTTTTTGCGAAGAACTTTGCCAATGACTTTCACACCATCAGCAGGATAATAAACCTTCCCCTGTGCCTTTACGTAATAGACAGCATCCCCCGTAAATCGTCCTGGCTCAAAGTATCCTGTTGAGCGACTAATTAATTCAAGAGAATTAGGAATAACAAATCCATGCTCAGAACACTTATTTTCGATTTTTTCACGAAGCTTCTCTAGGAGAAGCGCTTTAATTGTCATATCCTTTCCAATCTTATTCAGATTCTTAGGAGTTAAGCTTACCTTCTTTTCAAAGAATGCAACGGACTCCATTCTTTTAGATACGTATCTATTGTTTAGGTGGATATTATCAAATTTACTCGTTCTCCCTTTTGCTTCTGCGAAGGGTCTTTTTTAAAGACTTGGGAGGAGGTTCATCGTCCGAAGATACAACAGCTTTAGCGGATTTAGACTTTGATTTAGCAGGGGGTTCCTCCTCATCAGAAGAAACAGCAGTCTTTGCCGACTTCTTAGAGGATTTCTTAGGAGGTTCCTCCTCATCAGAAGAAACAGCTGTCTTTGCCAACTTCTTAGAGGATTTCTTAGGGGGTTCCTCATCAGACTCAATCGCTGTCTTTGCCGATTTCTTTGCAGACTTCTTAGGGGGTTCCTCCTCATCAGAAGAAGCAGCTGTCTTGGTTGACTTCTTTGCAGACTTCTTAGGCTTATCCTCCTCAGAGGACACCTCTTCATCCACTTTTGCTTTTGCTTTTCCTTTTGCTTTTGCTTTTGTAGCAGTTGCCTTTACCCTCTTAAATCGCCCTGAATATCCAATAAGCCGTGCAAAGACAGGGCGAAAGAACCAACGCTGTCCACTAACCTCCGATAGTTCCATATAGCGTAGAACAAGTTCTAATAGAGTGCAGCCCCGAACTGCATTTTCAATAAGACGCTCTCCCACTAGAATAACATCAGAGCGTAAGTCTAAATCAGGAAGCCCTGCCTTCTCTAAAACACGCCCTAATTTAAGCAGAATTTTATGCTTCTGGTCAATATTACTATTCAAGCCACATTCAACTCCTCCCAACTTGATTTTTGTCTGTGGAATAAATGCAGGATTTATGCGAAATACCAATTGACCATCTTTAGAGGAGAGAAATCCATAATAAGAGCCGGTGGCATAGGGCGCTTTCTGGCGTGAAAACAGTCCAGGAATGGGCTCCTCTTCATCTTTGACAATGTTTGAAATGGCCGCAGAACAGGGTGTTCCTTTGCATATATATTCAACAGTTGCATTTCCTGCATTATATAAACGAATAACATCGTAGCCACTTACACTTACTTCTGAATCTTTGACCATATCATATGCCTTATTTGCATCCGAAGTAAGTAGTTCTAACTGCTGGTCCATTGTAAACCAATTATCCCATATAAATTGAAGAAGTGCTTTGCGAAAGACTCGGCGACTCCCTCCTGTCTCTAACACCGATTCGTGAAACCATGCAATTGTTTGCATAATATATTTATACTTCTGAATAGCGGCTGGGTCTTGATTGGCTATACGCTGTGTTAAATCATGAATAACAGCAGGAATGTCTTTTGGAACACCTTCTTCAGAATCAATGTCCTTTAGCATATCCGCCCATTCAACAATACCATTCCATGTTTCTACTAAAGTAAAACGGGCCGCTTCAGGAGCCGATGCTGATACGGATGCTGATTCTTCAAATGCACGAGGCTCAGGTTCAAAGTGGTCTCGTCGCACAGGAAATTGGGCTGAGCGAACTGCCAATGGAATATGAAGATCCATATAGACATTCGGCTGAAAGACATAATACCCATTACAGAACTTAATATATCCTGGAATCCCTTTGTGTGAAACCTGAAAGGCCTTGTTGTCAATAATATTGGAAAAGAGATCCGCTCGAGCAGCAACTGGAATATCACCAAATCGCTGCTCCCACAAGTCCTCAAAGGCATAGAAGGGCTGCTCTGTAAAGGCCTCTCGAAAGAGCTGTTTTAATTCGGATTCACGCCACTTGGCCGCATACTCACTATACGTACTATCATCGGCGTCGGGTATGTTAATCTTTATCTGAGGCTTACAGTCATATAAACAGCTATCATTCCAGTCGCAAATGGCTGTAAAGGGCTTATCATTAATATCCACATCTTTCCGTTCATGACCTTTGCTATCAACCTGTGTAATGTCCTCTTGATTGGCAATAATAATGGCATCATGATTCAGATTGCAGTCAATCGCATGAATTTTTAGAGCCCTTGAAACATTGCCAACTTGAACGGCCTTTCGAAAGGCTGAGCGATAACTGAAGAGGTCGCCCGTTTCTCGGTCCTGGTCCTCAGGGAAGACTGCTGCATACATATAGATGGTGGTATTCCGCTTCTCCTTGGAAAGGGCCGAATGACTACAGAAGCGAATGGCGCGACCGATTACCTGCTCTGTGCGATTCAAGTGATACCAGCTGTCCAACATATGAACCTCACGAATATAGCGCAAGTCTACGCCTTCTCCTGCGATCTGTGAGCCAATAATAACCTTCATCAGTGATCCATCCTCATTCCCTTTTTGTCGTTCCAAGTCGATGGTGGCCTTGTTATGGGGGGTAAGTTCTACATCTCCTGATAAGAATCCATAGAGAGCAGGAATAAACTCATGTTTGGCTCCTGAGTGTTCTTTCTCTTTTCGGACACATTTGGCGCATTGACGCCCTCCCTCGGCCTGAATACCATCCCCTAGAAGTCCCATTTCACGATTAGCGGCCGTGTAGCCATTGGCCTCGAGGGCTAAGGCGAGAGGCAAGGCGCCTAATGCTACCGTGCGCATATAGACAAAGGCCACCCCCTTGCACGAAGCCAGTTGGTCCAAGAGAAATGCAAATTTGGGAGCATAGCGACCAATGTTATCTCTGGCCAACCAACTTGCACCCCTTTTCGTCTTACTGGTATAGGTAATTTCAGGACCCTTACTCTTCTTAAAGAGATTATTTAGGCCATCTCTGCCTAAACGCATGGCCACGGTATCCGAGCGGCTAACCGCAGGAGGAATAAAATTACCCGCCTGAATAATCCTTCCTATCTGAAGCCCAATACCCTGTTCACCCTCTTCCAAGGCCTCTGTTAACTCGAGGGACGCCTCCAAGGAATCCCCTTCCAATTCAATTGTCACAATGGGCAAATTGTCTTTAAAGGCCAGTTCCTCTTCAGGAATGGCCTCTGTTCCACGAGGATTGAGACTCGGATAGGTCCAGTCTTTCAGAAGAGGAATGTCCTCTGACTCGGGATAGATACGAATGGGGAAGCTATTTGGATTTTCACCACGCATAAAACTAACATAGCGACTTGCAATGGCCCCTAGCTCCTTCATTCCCTCCGAATGGATGCGACCACTGGGTCGAAATATCATATCCTCCGTTATCTCGGCCTTCTTGTCGTTTAATAACAATAAATTCAATATAGATATGATTTCACGATAGTTGTTATACATAGGCGTGGCAGTCAATAAGACAAGTTTAAGTCCCTGGGCATATTTTAGGACTTTTCGCAACCATTTGGTCATATACTTTCCGTTTTTCATGTCATCTTTCTTGGCCTCTTTTTTCTCCTCGGTTGCATCCTGATCCTCTACACCCATCTCATCACGAACATTATGGGCCTCGTCAATAATCAGCAGTTTTCCACTAAATTTCTTGGATAGAATGCGGCGCTCCTCCTGTTCTCTCTCTTCGTCTTCGAGGTCTTCATCCATATTCTCCAAGAGGGATTCTACATCCTTCGCAAATGATACATACCCACGAATCTTATAGCGTTGTTTAATAGCAGATCGGACTTTTCGTTCTACTGTCTTTGGATCCTTGACAAAGGTAGTTCCCGTTAGGTCCAAATAGGAGTCGCCGGTGCATCCAATAACAGTATTGGGATCGGAGGGTCCTGCGCCAATAGTGAGCTTCGTGGGATCAAAAATAGTTCGATAGAACCCCTCTTGAATTGTAGGGGGGGCCACCAGAAAGACTTGATCTTTCGGATAGGCGCCGAGCCAGGCCTCTGCAATTTGGACAGCCGCGCAGGTTTTTCCTACACCCACACCATGATACAGGAGGGCTGACATATAGGGGCTCCGAGGACTCATGAGATTTGCTGCAAATCGCTGCACAGGGGTTACTTCGAACGTATTAACATCTCCACACGGGTCATTCCCAGGATCCCATGTAGGCTGCTGTGATTCTGCAAACTCTCGCTTAGCCAAAAGCTTCTGAAGAAAGAGGGGATCCTGATTGGATGGATAGGCCCCTGTATCATCTTCCCACTGTTTAATAAATGTGTCCGGAAATAGGCCCTTTTTCTTCATTGCCTTGAGAATAGCCTTGCGATTTGCAAAGTCTATTTCAGTGTCCCACTCATTTAAGAGCTCTGCATCAGGCATTGCTTGATACTTCGACATGATCCCCTACTGTTCCGATTAAATTTTAATTGGAATAAAGTGCTCCAGAGCTATATGAGCTTTTTGTAGAATACGTTGCTTTTCTTTATCATGAACTCGTATTTTTTGAAGAGCCTTGTCCAAGGTAAACCAGCCGATGTTTCCTATTTCACGATGCATATGGGGATTGGAAGGGTCCATGGCAACTTGGGTAGAAGACGGACAGAGGGCCAAGTAGTATTTATGACAATACTGAATGTTATTACTGCCTCGAAACGATTCCACTAAGGGCTCCACATTCTGTAGAATGTGAAAATGGCTTTCTTTCAGATTGGTCTCTTCTTTGAATTCACGGACTGCTCCTTGTAGATCTGTTTCATTGGGATTTCGGCGACCCTTGGGAAGACCCCATTCGGGCTCTATCCATGTACTTGGATGGGCTGATAAGAGAGTGCTCAAATCTCCGAGCTGTTTGTATTTGCGAAAGCTATTCTCAAAATCTGTTTTATGGGTGTCGGCCGCAGAGCCCCAGACGTTGAGCCAGAGCTTTTCAAAGGGCAGAGTTAGCAATTTGGTATGTTCGGCTTGTGTCATATGTTCAAAGAGTGTATGGAGATAATCACGGTCCATAGTGGAGTACTTGCCCCTTACAAACTCAATAAAGGAGAGGGAGTCCCGACGACAAATGAGTAGGAACTCCACAGGTTGTCGCCCTGGAATAAGTTGTTGGGCAGAGGAAACAAGTGTTGTCTGTAAAGATGGATTGGCGGACACATCCGTAAATCGCATGGCAATGATGCCATAGCTTGTAATAGGCAGACTACAGTCTCTAAAGAAATGGCCTTCTATACCACAGTTTGAACAATAAACGGGTCGTGCATCATGATACCGTTTATACGACATCCCTTAGCATTCAAGAGTGGCCTATCTTTAGATTTGCCATCTGAGTTTATACTGAATAGTATAATTTACCATTACCACAGTAGGGATGCAGTTTAGTCCTAGCGTCTGGGGACCCTTTTTTTGGCATACAATTCATATTGCGGCTCTTGGCTATCCGCCCAAACCCACCTATACGGATAAGAAGGCAGCGAAGGAGTTCTTTGAGTCTTTGCAGTGGATGTTGCCCTGTGGAATCTGCCGAGACCACTATTCAAAACATATTGTGGCGAATCCTATTGCTACCTTCTTAGATAAGAGAGCGGACCTGTTTCGCTGGACGATTGACATCCACAATGAGGTCAATAAGTCGCTCAAGAAACCCACCTGGACGGAGCAAGAAGTTCTTGCCTACTATAATCGCTTAGGAAAACGGGACCGTTCACCCGTCTGGACCAAGGAGGATATGAAGGAGATTGACTTGCAGAGTTTTGTTAGAGGCTTGGCCTTTGGCTCCATTGGAATTGGCTCGATTGCGGGAACAATCTGGCTCTTAAATAAGCTCAATTATATATAACTAAGCTTAAAATTATACTACACCTTACAGTAGTGTTATGAATCGCTACCGGTATAAAATTCATGACAAAGTATATGATTTAACAGAATTTGTCAAGATTCACCCTGGAGGGCAGGAGATGTTTAAAAGTTTAAAACCCGATACAAACATAACGACTCTCCTCTATTCGTATCATAAGAATCCAAAACTGCTTCTAGAACTCCTCCCCCCCTATGAAATCACAGATGCTGCCATTATTCAGTACGATACACCTCAAACATACGATACCTATTGTGAACTAAAAGACATGGTGGTTCGCACAATGAAAGAGAAGGGAATCCCCTTCTATTGGTCTTCGCAAGAAATAGCATATAATGCAGCCCTTATGGGCCTGTACATAGGACTTTGGATCTATTGTTTAGTCCATGGCTCAAACCTATCCTATGGATGGATACCCCTCCTTGTCTGTATTAAATTAGGGTATGGAGCACTCGTCTTTCATGAAACCGCTCATTATACTGGATTCAAGAATCAGACACTCAATGCCTATGTATCCCGTTTTATCATGTCGCCTATGATAAATACAGCCGTTTGGAAATACGACCATAATTATTTACATCATAGTTTTACAAATACACCGTTCGATGGAGACTTTGAAGCAAATCAACTCATTATTCGACAATCCTCAAATCAACCCCACTATGTCTATCATCGTTTACAATACCTCTATGTGCATCTTGTCTATCTAGGAGCATCCTTTGTCAAGGGCCCCTTTGTAGCAATTCTTCATCAGCGATGGAATATACTCTTGTTTTTAGGAATTGTCTATCAACTGGGTCTTGTGCATACGTCGATTCTCTATGGACTCTCGGGTCTCCTCTTTGCATCAATCGCCCAGTTGTCCCATATTCAACAAGCCTGTATTGAAGATTCAGCACTAAAACAGGATTTTTTGTATAATCAGGTGTCCAGTTCTATGAACTGGAAAACAGAGGATCCCTTTACGCGCTTCCTGTGTTTTGGCCTCGATATACAAATAGAACATCATCTCTTTCCAAATATTCCACACTCCTCGCTCAGGCAGGTGCAGCCCCTTGTTCGTGCCTTTTGTCTACAGAAGGGAATTCCCTATCTAGAGAATCCGAGTGTATTTACGAATCTGGGGTCCTACGTGCAGTATCTGTATAGAATGGGAAATCCTAGTTAATTACGTTTTAAGGTTTTCCGACGACGGGTTTTACGGGGTTTCTTGGATCTGCGACGTTTGCCACCATCATGAACGTTATCTGTGGTAATTGAACCCTTAACAATTATATATTTTTCAAAAGTTTCATCATTTATCGATAGATAACCATAACTTGTATTCCAATCTATTGCACCATCTTTCTTATCTACGAAGATAGTATAAGGGGTACCGACACGTAATGTATACATATACGTTTTTTTTATATTTGGTTTCATTGGGTCTGGATGATCATATACGGTTATATCAATTGATTTTGTAGTTGTAGCGTCTAGAAAGGGGTCAATTTCCCTTACCATACCTGAAATAGTAATTTCTGTCTTTAAAGGAGACGTGATATTTAAATCCATTTTTGGTATTTTAACAGTTGGAGTTTCTGGATTTACCAGCCTCTTGTCGGAGTCAATACCATATATTTTTAAGTTTAGTTCATTGGGCAATAATGCATGTATTGTTTTTATATCAATACTCTCTGACATCTCTATTCTCTCCACAGAAAGTAAGGATGGCCCAAACAAGAAGAGCCAAAAGAATAAAAACACTTGTTCTCAAACCTCTGATGACCGACAAAGAGATGGAGGCGAAAGAAGGAACCTATTTTGACGGGATTTGCACCACGCGTGGTGCAAATAACTTTGGATATCGCTTAGCGACATCCAATGGGAAAGGATATCAGATAATCGATTCAGACGCGGACGTCTATGGCCTGGTGGACGGCAAGAAACAGCTCTTGGCCAAGTTTCGTAAAAATGTCTTTCCCAAACCAGTTACAGAACTCGGTTGGAACTCCTTCTATCGTGCTGCAGCGGCCTCCAGGTCTAGGGGAGCCGCAGCCGGGCCCATTCAGGCCAAATCAAAATACTGGAAAACACGGAAACTTGTGGAAACCAATGGCTGGTGGGCGAAATACAGGTCAGGTGGCAAGACAAGCAAGATGCGCGTAAACAATCCAGTGTTCTCTTCCGTAGTCGGCTACTTTGAGGCCACCCCCTTCATGAAACTTCCTTGTCGCTTAACGACCTATACGCAGAACTTCTTCAAGGACTACAAACAGGGTTTGCCCTTCATTGAAGCCATTGACAAAGAGTTCAAACATCTCGTTCCCCAGGCCCATGCAAAACAGCATAAGAGAATCCATGGAACACCGACCTATCAAATCAATGATACTGCCTTTTCGTCGGTCACCATAAATCGCAATTTTCGAACGGCCCTCCATAAGGATGCAGGGGATTTCAAGGACGGATATGGAAATCTGACGGTCTTGGAGCGAGGCAAGTACCACGGTGGGGAAACGCTGTTTCCCCAGTTTGGTGTGGGATTTAATCTAAGGACGGGCGATTTCATTGCCATGGACGTGCACCAGTGGCACTGCAATACGGCACTCTACGAGACCCAAGAGGACAAAGCCTTTAACCGGACCTTAGATCCTATTAAATACTATAAGACAAAGACGGGAACCCATGGGTCCGAGCACCCCTTTACCCGCATCTCCTTTGTGTGTTATGTGAGGGAGGACTTAAAGGAATGCGATTCATCGAAGACGAAGGCGTATTACAAACGAATAGGGTTTACTGATGATTCGTAATTACCAGTAGCAACCACCTTCTATCATAGTATTTCCAATGATTGTTTCTTTTTCACAGGGTCGAGTCCAGAGAGAGTCAGAACGCTCAGATTCTCGTTTAATAATGGGATGTGTTAGCCATCGCTTTCCGTTCACTCCAAACAGTAGTTGAAGACCTCCGCCTATATAGATAGCGGACTTCTTCAATGTTCCATGAATAAACGAACACAATGGGATTCCATATCCTCCACATCCTAGTAGGGCAACATCAAAGTCAAGTGCCTGAATCTCCTTGCACATGATACTAAATGTTTCAAACCAGTTCTTATGAATTCGGTTATTTGCAAGTGTATTATAGGCCTTATAATATATAAGTTCTTGCCCTGGCAGAAATACAGACTGATCCTTAAAAAAACTGAATCCCCGTTTCATTTGGGCCTGAAATGTCTCCACAAAGGGATGAATAATGAGCACTTTCTTTCCTAGAAGACTATGAGTCCAGGGTCGTATATGGGCCTCTACCAGATAAAAGGGTTCTAAGATTCTATAATCTAATCCTTTCGTTGCACCCTTGTATTGTAAATACGCATTCTGCTCTGCAGAATACAATCCATCAAAACAACTAATATAGGTTGAGTTCTGAATTCCCTTATTATAGAGCCGAGTATAGAGTTCGACATCACTGGCTGAATTGCAATAGATTCCATCATGAGTCTGCATAAGACTGATTCGTTGAACAGGAGGAGTACTATTCATTCGATACGCGAGAGATACTTTACTAATATTATCACTGATACGACTAATACTAAATGGTTCCGACTTCTGTATACATTCGAGTATACGATTATTTGAATCTTCTAAGGTATACAGGCTTGTCATTTTAGTAGAATGTGGTTTGTTGGCTTTAGATTAGGCAGTTACTTATATTCTTATTTCTAGGCAGAGGAAGTCATGGATCGCTTCGGTATGATGAATTCAATTTCAATGCCAAATGCATATACGGCATCAAGTCTTGATATTTTTGACACAAATACTATGACCTGGAATGCAATTATTGGATATACCGTTGTTATTGTACTTATTGTTCTTGTCCTTCTTGTATTTATACATTATACCATTACTCCTATTTTTAAACTCATGCCTGGAATGCCAGGATTTATCTCGGTCCCATTTGCAAATCCAAGTCAGAGCTTCTGGAAGCCAGATACAAAGCCCTATACTGTCGAGGATCTTTTAAATACAAAAGTGAATTATATGGCAGGTGGATGGGCCATGTCGCTTGATATATGCATTATGGATATAAGCAAATCATCTAGAGATTTTCGTCTTATTTTTAATAGAGGCGGTTCTACACCACCAAATCCACAACATGATGGATCTATTACATCCGTCATAATAGGGTATAATATTGTCATAGGGCTCCTTAAAGATACAAATGATCTAATTGTATCCATGAGGAATGATAAGGGAAATCCTGAAAATATCATAATTACAAATGTTCCAACAAATGCCCCATTTCGTGTCGGTGTAAATATAATGGACAGTGCATTTGAAGTCTATATGAATGGAAAACTTGCCAAAATACGTACAATGGCCTCCGCAATTCCTTCAATTAGTTCAGCTGCAAGTTCAACACCCCCCAAATTTCAGGGCCCTGGGCAATTTAATAAGAGTGCGGTTGTAGCCTCGTCTGACCTAACCAAAATGGCGCGTGTAGGAAATCTTATCCTGTGGCCTCAAGAGGTTCTGCCATCTGTTATGAAAGAGGCACTACCGGCTCTAATGCCGTTAATCCCAGCTATGGATTCTGTTGCAATGGGATCTCTCTGTGGCTCTTCTAGTAGCTCTTCTAGTAGCTCTACATTTAGTTCACTTACAAGTGGACTCTCGGGATTAGCAACAGGTGGACAGGCTTCTTTATTAAAAGCACAACAGACTGCCCAAGGACAGGGTGTTCAGAATGCGTTATCTACACTGCAAACAGATAATACAACTGCTGCTATTACAAACAATGCAAATTCAGTCTTGAATAATTTTCTATAATTCTGTTCTTAACAGTAGGGGATGAGTTCGTATCTCAGTATGTCAAATAGTATGTTTAGTGGAACCGGTTCTTATTTAAGTTCTATTGGATTCACAGATTCAGTAGAATCCAGTTATCTATTCTGGCCCCTACTTGTATTTGTAATAATGATTATTATATTTATCATTATAATGATTGCATATAGGGCGCCACCTATTAATGATTATATGCCAACGATGGTTTCCTTAGCAGAGGCAACGTATCCAATTTCGTCTAATGAGGCACATAAGCTTCTTTTATCAGGCCCTGGTTCTACCTTAGCAGGACTCTTTAATGTTACCATTGGGGATCGCACAAATCAGTTAGCAACCTCCAATACCAATAATTTTACAACACTTTTTGGTATGTTTGGCTCTATTGAATTTCAAATTGCTCCTGCCAATATTTCTACGACAGATAGCACTGCGAGACTTTTAATTAAAACGGCAGTGACTGAGAGTCATTCAAATGGAACAGAAGTAGTTCCACTTCCACCCCTACCGGCTCAGAAATGGATTTTTATTGGAATTCTACGTGATGGAAGACGCTATGATGTTTTGTATAATGATAAAATTGTTGCAAGTCATCGGCTTGATGCATTTCCAGATATGTCTATACAAAATCAACTCCAAGTGGGCGCAAATCCACCTACAGGAACTCAATCTCCGAGCCGTTTTCTAGGCAATGCAATTCATTTAATTGCACTTCCCTATCGTATGAATCCAAAGGATCTGGCTACTCTACGAGCTCAATATGTGGATACAACAGGCGGACCTCCTGCTCCCTTGCCCTTTCCATTTCCAATTAATCTTCCTACCTTACAAAGTCTCTGTATTCCCGGTCTCCCTTGCACACCTGTTAACAAACCACCCCCCAATCGACTTCAGGCATGGAGTAGTCCTTATGCATAATTTTATTTGTAATGATATGACAGAGAATTATGGCAGACTCCACGTCCTCTTCTACAGGGACTATGGTTATACAGGGTGTACTTGCAATTCTAGGATTAGTAGGTTTGTATTATTTATACAAATATCTCTTTTCATCTGATGTTCCATCTGCTATACTTTTGTCTGGTAAACAAGATGCATCCAAACAAACTTCAGTAATATCATTTACTAAAAATGAATTGCCCCCTCTCTACACAGGAGGAGAATTTGCAGTCTCTACTTGGATTCAAATTCAAAAATTGGAGGGTAATAATAAATCTATTCTTCGTATTTCATGCAATGATGAGTATGATGCTCTTCGTATGTATTTATCTGGCACTTCTGCACAACTGATGGTTCGTTTTACTACAGATACTGCAAGTAATAAATTAACTGTAAATGATGGGATGTTAAAAGATACAAATTCTGTAAATTTTGTGAATTCTACAACAAATTCGGCAGGTGTTGCAACACAACAATTATTTACTACATTGACAGGCTCCCAAACAGGGGTTGTTCCCAATAGTTGTGATGTTATTGAAATTGATATGCAGCGATGGATTCATATTGTTGTATCTGTAAATGGTATGTCAGGTGATGTGTATATGGATGGAAAGCTTGTCAGATCTTGTGTTCTTCCCAATTATGTTCTATTTAATAAACCTACGGTCTATCTCTTTGATAATGGAAATAAGGAACCTGTAAGTCAAGGCTTCGGCGGCTATATCTCTACGACGCAAATGTTTGGATCAGCCTTGAGCCCTGATATTGTGTATCAGATGTACATGGCAGGACCAGAACCTATTACAAATTTCTGGCAATACATAACAGCATTTATGAATCCTAGCTCTGCATACTAGATGGACTGCATAATTTCATTCTTACTGATAGAGTGAAATGAGCGACTCCTTTGGTGGATCTCAATATGTTATCGAAGGTATTATAGGTCTTGCTGCGGCGGCTGTCTTATATTTGGCATTAGGCTCTTTTAGACTTCTTATGAACTATATTAATCGGTTAGAGGCAAATCGTGTAGATATACTTCCTATTACGTATCTAATGAATGGTGGACGCAAACAGGTTGTTCAGAATCCAAATGATCCAGATAATGCAAGGACGATTACTCCGTCCAATAATGAAACAACAGGCATTGAATTTAGTTATAGTTTCTTTCTGAATATTCCTCAACAGGCATTTGATAACACAACTGCTGGGCTTATGCATATCTTTCACAAGGGCAGTCCGGGTCAATATCCACTCTTAGGCCCCGGTGTCTATATGCATAAAAATATCAATACACTCCGTGTCTATATGAGTTCTTATGATACCTGGAATAATTATGTAGAAGTTCCCAATTTTCCAATTAGTAAATGGGTTCATGTGGCTATTGTATGCCGCTCAATGCATTTAGAAATCTATATAAATGGAAATATTAGTAGCCGATTAGGATTTAATATCTCTGCCCCTTATCAAAATTATGGAGATGTATATGCATTTTCAAATGCAAAACCTACTGTTCCTGATTCAACGATTCCCAGTCTAGAAGGTGATATATCATTTCAAATTAAGGGCGTATGCCAGGGGCTTTTGAGCCGTCTTGCCTATTTCAATTATGCATTGAGCTATTCTGAAATCAACTCACTAATAAATCAGGGGCCCTCTAAAACAATGGATAATGCACAAGCTGGAAATACAACGAATTATTTAACAGATAATTGGTGGACGGCTGATTTTAGTCAATAGAGAGTTCTTACTTAATCCATTTAAAATCGAATTATACAAATCCATAATTTGATTTTAAACAACCTAACAATATAATACTATTGCAAAATTAGCTATGCCAGGAGGTGGTCTCTTTGTCCTCGTAGCCTACGGAGCACAAAATGTGCTTTTGAGCGGCAATCCAGACTTTACGTATTTTTATAAGTCCTATAAAAAATACACACATTTTTCTGAAGAATCTGTTACGCAACCCATGGATGGTGTTCAAGAACTCTCTATTGATCAGCCCATCCAGGTTCGACTAAAAGTGCAGCGTGTAGCCGATCTTGTCCGTGATATGTATCTTGTCGTAGATATTCCAGATATCTACTGTAAATGGTTGGATCTGAATGATCCCAAGGTAGGACGGCAGTCCCAACTGAATTTTAACTGGACACGCTATCTGGGCTGTCAGCTCATTCAACAAATTGGGTTCTATATTGGTGGCCAAAAAATTCAGGAGTTTGATGGAACCTATATGATTGCGAAGGCACAATCTGATCTTAAAAATACGGAATTTGAGAAGTGGCGACGTTTAGTGGGAGATGTTCCTGAATTCTATGATCCTGCAGCAGGTCTGTATGCAGGGGGATCAGCAGGTGCAGGGTATCCTCTTGTCTATCCTGATGCACCCGGTGGAAATATTAATCGCCCCTCTATCTTTGGCCGTGAACTTATGATCCCCCTTCCCTTCTGGTTTACCGAAGCCACTTTCAATGCGCTTCCCCTCCTTTCAATGCAGTATCAAGAGTGCGAAGTGCAGATAATTTTTAATCCCATTAATCAACTCTATCAGGTGCTCGATG
>Ga0114964_10001617_pt1 | contig 16328 bp, 14 predicted proteins | sample C_131016_MF_Meta_FD_92638 | JGI IMG/M metagenome (GOLD analysis project Ga0114964, IMG submission 92638) | Freshwater microbial communities from Lake Croche, Canada to study carbon cycling - C_131016_MF_MetaG | ecosystem: Environmental > Aquatic > Freshwater > Lake | place: Lake Croche, Canada... | reverse complement strand
ATCTGCTCCATAAAGGCTTTGGTGCCCGACCGCGCAATGGTGCCCAGTGCGTCGACCATATCCTGACGGGTCATGCCGATGCCGTTGTCATCGATGGTCAGGCGCTTGGCCTCCTTGTCGATGGTCAGCACGATGCGCGGGCTCGGATCATCGCCATAGAGATCGGGCGCACCAATCGCCTCATAGCGCAGTTTTTCGCAGGCATCGGCGGCGTTGGAAATCAGTTCGCGCAAAAACACATCTTTGTCGGAATAAACCGAGTGGACCATCATGTGCAGCAGACGCGAGACATCTGCTTCGAAGACATGCTGTTCTGGGGCAGCTTTTGCGCTCTTGCTTTTGGCCATGGGTTCAATCTCCAATTGTGTTCGAAAAGGATGGACTGGAATTGGGGATTGGGGTTGCAAATTTCAAGATCGGGATCTTCCGGTGCATGGCAGATGTGCTGCTCCATTCCGTGCGAGCGGAGCAGCATCGTCGTTATGGGGCTTTGCGTTGCCCCGCTCTCAGGATAGGCTTTGGAAAAGACAAGGTCGGGGAGGTCGGTATGCTGCGTTGCGCCATTCTGGATGATTACCAAAACACGGCCTTGTCGCGGGCCGATTTTTCGGTGTTCGAGGGGCGTGTGGCGTTTGATGTGTTCAACCACCACATCTGCGATACAGCCGAACTGGTCGTAGCGTTGCAGCCCTATGATATTGTCGTGGCCATGCGCGAGCGTGCCCCGATGACGCGCGAGCGATTGTCGCAACTGCCCAGGCTGAAATTGCTGATCACCACAGGCATGCGCAATGCCTCGATCGACGGGGCTGCGGCCAAGGAACTCGGAATGACCTATTGCGGCACGACGGGTTTTCCCGGTTCGACCGCGGAACTGACCTGGGGCTTGCTGTTGTCGATCATGCGTCAGATTCCGCAAGAGCTGGAGCATTTCCGCGCGGGCTCCGCACAATGGCAGCGCACGGTGGGACGCGATTTGCGCGGCCTGAATTTGGGCGTTATCGGGCTTGGCACTCTGGGCACCAAAGTCTGCAGTTTCGGGCTGGCTTTCGGCATGAATGTGCTGGGCTGGAGCCTCAACAACACGGCCGAGCGTTCGGCCGCGATGGGGATCGGTTTTGCTGCCACGCTGGATTCGCTGCTGGCGCAATCGGATGTGGTGTCGATCCACATTCCGCTGAACGCGGCAACGCGGGGCTTGCTCGGCGCGCGCGAATTGGGATTGATGCGGCAGGGTTCGGTGCTGCTCAACACCTCGCGCGGACCGATTGTTGACGAAGCGGCCCTGATTGCTGCTCTTCAGCACGGGCCTCTATCCGCCGCAGGGCTGGATGTGTTCGAGCACGAGCCATTGCCGCTTGACCACCCATTCCGGCAGATGCCGCAAGTGGTTGCCACGCCGCATCTCGGTTATGTCACTCAAAACAGCTATCAGTGTTTTTTCGAGGGTGTGGTCGAAAATATCCAGGCCTGGCTGGCCGGTGCACCGGTGCGCGTTCTGTCCTGACTGTTTCAAAGCGAGTATGCGTGATGACTTCAACTCAACCCTCTGCCTTCCGGATCGAAGAAGCGACGATCGACGGCCTGCACGCTGCCATCAAGGCCGGCGAGACCACGCTGGTGGAGATTGTCACCCAAACCATTGCCCGGGCGCGGGCCTATAACGGGGTCAGCAGCCTGCTGGTGACCGAGGACGGACAGGACGTTCCAGAGGCTCCGGGCACTGTCCGGGCCGGCGCACCGTTGGCTTTCCCCACACAGACCGTTGCGGTGCGCGATGTGCTGCCCGATTATGATCTCTATCAGGGGCCACCCATCGAATTCGGCCGGATGCAGCCGACCGCGTCGGACCCTGCCGTCATGCAGCAATATGGCATGATTGTCGGCAAGGCCGACGCCGGTCAGGTCAATGCGCTTTCCACCCTCAATATCCGCGGCGAACGTTCGGTGACCTGCCGTGGCGATTATGACCTGCATCCGTCGCTGGGGCCTTTGCCCAAGGGGGCGCCGCCGGTCTGCGAGATGTTCCGCCAGCTGCCCGATGCGCTGGAGCGGGCTGCCGAGCTGGATGCCCGCTACGGGAGCAATCCCGATCTCGATGCGATGCCGATGTATGGCGTGACTTTCTCGTTCAAGGACCCTTTCGATACGGTGGACATGCGTTCGACCGGTGGCGTGGATGCCGCTTATGACGTCGACTTTCCCGCGCGCGACCATATTTTGGTCGACCAGCTGCGCAAGAAGGGGGCGATCATTTTCGCCAAGGCCGTCTGCACCGAATATAATGGCCGCGCCGGTGACCCCGGTGGACGCCACCGGCCCGATGCGGTGTTGCCCTCGGTCCTCGGCTATCAGCGCAGTTCGTGGGGCGGCAATCCGTCCAACCCCTATGACACGACGCGGGCCGCCTCGCTGGGCTCGAGTTCGGGCTCGGGTGTGTCGGTCAGTGCCAATCTGGTGATGTGCTCGCTGGGCGAGGAGACGCGCGCCTCCTGCCGTGGCCCGTCCAACCACAATGCGATTGCGCTGATCCTGCCGCACAAGGCCATGCTGGGGTTTGATGGCGGCGCCATCGGGGCCGACATCTATTGCGACCGCACCGGCATCCATGCCCGCAAACTGGCCGATGCCGCCAAGGTGCTTGATGCGCTCAAAGATGCCGAGAACGGGTATTATGATCCGCGTGATCCCTATACGACCGTCGCCCGCAACTCCGTGCTGGCGACGCCCTATCTCTCCCACGCCCACGGATCTGGAGCGCACGGAGCCTTGAAGGGCATCCGTCTGGGCGTTGTGACCGAATCCCTGCTGCCATACGGCTCCAAAGCCGCAGAACCGATTGCCGAAGCGGCGCGCGCCGAAATCAAGACCATGCTGGGAGGACATCTGGGAGCCGCTTTGGTCGAGTCATCGGATCCCGAATGGGCGGGTGATCCCGATATGGAGCCGATGGTTGCGGATTTCAGGGGGGCCTTGGCGCGTCTTGTGCCGGTGTTCATGCCCGATCTGTTGTTCCGCCTGAATGCGCAGGGCGAGCCGCTCTATAAAGAGTTCAGCGAGGCGATCGTGCCGACCGAGTTCCTGCCCGGCAAATTCTTCGGGACAGGCCATATGACACCGATCGATTATTGTGTTGCGCTGGCCGAGGGCCAGATCGCGCCCCCTGCCAATCTCAATATCATCACCATCCAGCAGCAGGAATTGGCCAATACATTTCGCTTCCATATCCCGCAATATCTGACACGGCGGGCCGAGGATTGGTCCAAGCGCGGCATCCGTGAAACTCTGACCAGCTTTGTCGAACTGAATGCGCGTTCGCATTTCTGGGGCGATGACCAGCGCGCCGCCTTCAAGAATTGGGAGGAGGTCGCTGATCCGCGCAACCGGCTTGACGGCCGGCAGGGTGTCAACGAGCGCATCATGCTGCGCGAATTGCTGCGGCGGGTGGACATGATGGTCATCATGGAAAACAGGCTTGATGCCTTCGTGCGTCTGCATACGCCGCTGCCGCCTGCCAAGATCGGTGCGGCACAGGAACCCGGCACCGAGCAGAACCTGCGGTTTGAATCCTTTTACGGACCCAATGCCGGCCTGACCGAAATTCTGGTTCCCGCAGGCTATGTGCAAACAGCCTATGATCCGGTGCTTGAACTCAGCGAGGACCGCACCCGCTACCGTCCGGCCCACTCGCACAAACAGACCATGCTGGATATGCCGGGATTGCCGTTCTCGCTGGTTTTCCGTGCCGAGCCCGGGCAGGAGGGGGCGTTGCTGTCCATTGCCTCATCCTATGAAAACGCCTCGAAACGGCGTATTCCGCCCCCGGCTTTTGGCCCGTTGGGGTGAGAGGCGGCAAAGAAAAAGGCAGGGGGATACCCTGCCTTTTCGGTGTTGTCAGCGCAAAACAGGGTCAGTGCCGCGCGGAAGGCCAGTCCTTGCCGACCAGATTGTTGCCGGCATCGCCAACCCGGGCGCCGCCCGTTGAAAAGGCCTGATAGGCCTGCTTCTGATAGCTGCTGTCGAGCACGCTGGCGGCAATGCCAGCGAGTGCGGCCGCAACCACCAGAGCCAAGAGAAAAATCCGCATCGTAAAACTCCTGTTTCCGGTTACTCGGCCGCCACAGATTTGGCTTTGTGATCAGCTTCACGCTCCTGCGCTTCCACCTCTTCGACCCACAGGGAATGATGCTCCCGCGCCCAGTTGAGGTCGACCTCACCGGTGTTCATCGCATCAATCGCCCCTTCCATACCGACCGAGCCGATATAGATGTGGGCCATCATCACCGCGATGATCAGGCCGGACAGGATCCCGTGGATGGTCTGGCCCAGCTGCATATCGGCCATGACCGTGCCACTGAAGGGGAACAGAAGGATCAGGCCGGTCACAGACAGAACCGTGCCGCCGCCAATCACCACCCAGAAAATAATCTTCTGGCCTGCATTGAATTTCTTGGCAGGCGGATGGTGGCCTTTGCCAACCAAACCGCCGCCAGCCTTCAGCCAGTCCAGATCGCCGCCTTCGGGGATGTTGTCCTTGACCCAGACCAGGAACATGAACACCAGACCGATGATGAAGGGGAAGGCGAGGAAGTTATGGGCATATTTGGCCAACTGCGACAGGGCCGAAAAACTGTCGGCACCCAGCAAAGGCAGCAGCAGATATTTGCCGAAGCTGACATTGAGACCCGAGAGAGCCAGCACGATAAAGCAGCTGGCTGTCAGCCAGTGCACGAACCGCTCGAACCCGTTAAAGCGCAGGATGGTGCGGTCGGATGGCCCGCTGTCGATCATGATGCGGCCACGGATGGTGTAGAACAAGGTCAATGCCAGCATCATACCCAGAATGGACACGGCACCGACCCAGAACATGGTTGTGTTGTGGACCTTGCGCCATTCCTGTCCGGCGGGCTGCATCAGCACCGATGCCTTCTGGTCGGGGATAGAGATCCGTCCGTCGATCTGCTTCATGGTCGAGAGCAGTTGTTCCTCTTTGGCGGCAGAGGCCGTGGGTGTAACCGTTTGCGCCTGGATTGGTTGGGCGACGGTGATGATGGCGAGACCCAAGAGAGCCAGAGCCAGATTCCGCCAGTTGCTGTTTCGATCTGTCATGACCGTCCCCTTTTGCTGCTGTGATCCACGCTCAGACCGCAATTGTTTCACGATAGGCCACCTTCCAGCCCCATGCGCCCGAGCCATAGCCGCGCTTGAGAACCCGTTCCTTGTAAATGGTGGCAATCATCTCGCTGTCACCGGCCAGCAAAGCCTTGGTGGAGCACATTTCCGCACAGATCGGCAGCTTGCCCTGTGCCAGACGGTTGGCCCCGTATTTGGCGTATTCTTCCGGAGAATTGTCGGCCTCGGGTCCGCCCGCACAATAGGTGCACTTGTCCATCTTGCCGCGCGAGCCGAAATTGCCGGTCTTGGGATACTGGGGTGCGCCGAACGGGCAGGCATAGAAGCAATAGCCGCAACCGATGCAGAGATCCTTGCTATGCAACACCACGCCATCGGCGGTGGTCAGAAAGCAATCGACCGGACAGACAGCCTGACACGGCGCATCGGTGCAATGCATGCAAGCCATCGAGACTGAACGCTCGCCGGGCTTGCCATCATTGATCGTGACGACACGACGGCGGTTGATGCCCCAGGGCACCTCATGCTCGTTTTTACAGGCGGTGACGCAAGCATTGCATTCGATGCAGCGGTCGGCGTCACATAAGAACTTCATTCTAGCCATGTTTGCCTCCCTTACGCCGCTTCAATCTGGCAGAGCGTGACCTTGGTTTCCTGCATCCCTGTCACCGGATCATAGCCATAGGTGGTGACACCGTTGACGGCTTCGCCCAGAACAATCGGGTCGGTGCCTTTGGGATATTTCGCCCGCTGGTCAACACCCTGGAACCACCCGCCGAAATGGAACGGCATGAAGGCCACACCACGACCGACACGGTCCGTGACAAGAGCTTTGACCTTGGCCTTGGAATCCGATTCCGGACCCTTGACCCAGACCCATTGTCCCTCGCGGATCCCGCGTTCGGCGGCATCATTGGTGTTGATCTCGACGAACATGTCCTGCTGCAATTCGGCCAGCCATTTGTTGGAGCGGGTTTCTTCGCCGCCGCCTTCATATTCGACCAGACGACCCGAAGTGAGCACGATCGGGAATTTCTTGGCGACACCTGTATCCACCGCCGCTTTCTGGACCGATCCGCCGCGATTGGGCATGCGCAACTCACGCCCATCGGGACGGGTCGGATATTTGGCGACCAGATCGGGCCTTGGCGAATAGATCGGTTCGCGATGGACGGGCACCGGATCGGGCAGGTTCCAGGCAATCACGCGGGCCTTGCCGTTGCCGAATGGGCTCACGCCATGCTTGAGGCAGACACGCTGGATGCCGCCCGACAGATCGATGGCCCAGCTGACCGCATCGACATTGTTGCCGCCGATTTTGTTAATCGTCGCCAATTCGCTTTCGGTCAGATCGGCATCCCAGCCCAGACGCTTGAAAATACCGAAGGTAAATTCAGGATAGCCGTCGGTCAGTTCCGAGCCCAAAGAATAGGAGCCCTCGGCCAGCAGGGTTTTGCCCTGGTATTCGACCCCGAAGCGCGGACGGAACGCCCCGCCGCCATCGCGGACATTGAGGTTAGTGTTGTAGAGGATATGCGTACCCGGATGTTTGACCTCCGGCGTGCCCCAGCACGGCCAGGGCAGGCCGTAATAATCGCCTTTGGCGGGCCCGTCTTTGGCGCGCAGTGTCACCAGATCGAAATCTTTCTGGTTGGCCATATGGGTCTTCAGACGCTCCGGAGACTGGCCGGTATAGCCAGTCGACCAGCCGCCGCGATTGATCTCCCGCAGGATATCTTCGGGAACCGGATGGTTGTTCTCGACCTTGATGTTCTTGAACATCTTGTCGGCAAAACCGAGTTTCTGGGCAAAGCGGTAGATGACCTCGAAATCGTCTTTCGACTCGAAGATCGGCTCGACCACCTTTTCGCCCCACTGGATCGAGCGGTTCGATGCCGTGCGCGAACCCGAGGTTTCGAACTGCGTGCAGATCGGCAGCAGATAGGTGCCGTTCTTGCGCTCGCCATGGATGGCGAACGTGGTGGGATGCGGATCACAGACCACCAGCAATTCGAGCCGTTCGATGCCCTTCGCCATTTCCGGCATACGGGTCACGGTGTTGCCGCCATGGCCCATGATGAACATGGCTTTGACATTGTCGCGCTGGTCGACATCCTCGGACGGCAGGGTGGCCGCATCGAACCAGCGGGTCGACGGGATGCCCGAAGTTTCCATGTTCTGCTTGCGGGTGCGGGCAGGCCGGCCGCCCTTGGCGGGCACTTCGTCGAAGCGGGACTGCAAGTAGTCGTAGTCGACTTCCCACACGCGTGACCAATGCTTCCATGCCCCTTCGACCAGCCCGTAATAGAGCGGCAGATTGGTGACATCGAGGCCCATATCCGTGGCTCCCTGCACATTGCAGTGTCCGCGGAAAATATTGGCGCCGGTGCCTTGTGATCCGACATTGCCGGTGGCCAGCAACAAAGTGCAATAGGCCCGCACATTGGCTGTGCCGACGGTCTTTTGCGTCGCGCCCATGCACCAGATCAGGGTCGAGGGCTTTTGCGTGGCAAAGGTTTGGGCGACGCGCTTGAGTTGCTCGCCTGGCACGCCGGTGACGCGTTCGACCTCTTCGGGCGTCCATTTGGCGACTTCCTTGCGGACCTCGTCCATGCCGTAGACGCGCTTGGCGATGAAGTCTTTGTCTTCCCAGCCATTGGCAAAAATATGGTGCAACATGCCCCAGATAATCGGAATATCGGTGCCCGGACGGATGCGGACATATTCGGTCGCATGGGCCGCGGTGCGGGTAAAGCGCGGATCGATCACGAACAGGTTGGCGCGGTTGATCTCCTTGCCCGACAGCACGTGCTGCAAGGATACCGGATGCGCTTCCGCCGGATTGCCGCCCATGATGATGATGGTTTTGGAATTGCGGATGTCGTTGTAGGAATTGGTCTGCGCGCCATAGCCCCAGGTGTTGGCCACGCCCGCCACGGTGGTGGAGTGGCAGATACGGGCCTGGTGGTCGATTGAATTGGTGCCCCAGAAGGCTCCAAATTTGCGGAACAGATAGGCTCCTTCATTCGACATTTTGGCAGAGCCGAGCATGAACACCGAGTCCGCGCCGGATTTGTCGCGGATCTCTGTCATCTTGCCGGAAATTTCGCTGATCGCGGTTTCCCATGACAGACGCTGCCATTCGCCATTGACCAGTTTCATAGGGTATTTGATGCGGCGGTCGCCATGCACCAGTTCGCGCACCGATGCGCCCTTGGCGCAATGGGTGCCGCGGTTGATCGGGCTATCCCAGGACGGCTCCTGACCGATCCAGACGCCATTTTGCACTTCCGCTGTCACGCTGCAACCGACCGAACAATGGGTGCAGATATTCTTGCGGATTTCAACGGGTGCGGCGCGGTTTGCCGGACCGGCTTGGGCCGGACGCACGGCGCCAAGTTGGATCGAGCCGATGGCGGCGACACCGCCCAGCGCGAGACCGGATTGTGTCAGGAACGAGCGCCTGTCGAGCACGCCGGAGGACAGGCCATTTGCCATGGCTTGAAGGCGGGTACGGGTGGCTTCACCGCTTTTGCGTTTGATCAGCATTGTCGCCTCCCTCAGTACCGGTTGGTGCTGTAATATTTTTTGACATGATCGGTTTCCCGATAGCGAGACTTGCGGGCTTCGTCCTTGCTTTCGCCGGCATGGGCGTCCTCGCTCATAATCGGGGCTGCAAGTGCCACCGTGGATGCCCCGCCGAGCACCTTGAAAAACCGGCGACGGCTTACATCCCTGTCTTCGGATGCCTCATGGGCAGATGCCGTTATGCTTTTGCTCATCACGTCCTCCAACTCCGGCGTACCAGCCAGTCTTGTTCTTGACCCGTGCCGGCCTCAGGCCAGCGCGAATGCTTCTTCTTCGATATCCATCCAGACCAGTCCGAGTGCGCCAAGGCTCCTGAAGAAAGCAGTCTTGGCACTGCGCTCGAGATCGGCAAAAAACCGGCTGCCCCAGGGTTTGATATGGCGGTCGAACAAATGGGCCTGTTCGAGCAGACTGCCCTCCGATCCCGAACGGATCAGCGTGGCCATCACCTCGCACAAAATTGCCATGTGGTCTTCGGGCTCGCTCATCGTGCCGGAGCGCTCGAGACCCAGGCGTCTGAGATCGTCGCGCAAGCTCGCCAGCGGCCGTTCATGCAGAAAGCCTGTGAGATAGAAACTCGTATAGGGCAGCAATTCGCCGCGTCCCAGTCCGATGAAAAGGTTGAAATGGTCGCGCTCGATTGCCGCGGCATCTTCCGGCAGGCTGGCGGCCGCCAATTGCTGCAGGGCTTGGCCGAGCGGCGAGGCATCACCTGTCATCCCCTGCATCTTTGACAACAGGGTGGGATCAGGTGCCCTGGAAAGTGTCAGCGACAGCAGGGTGTAGAGATCGGCGCGCATGGCTTCGATTGGCTCGATGTCGCTGTTGTGGGTTTCGGAGGTTCCGAAGAACAGGTCGGGCCGCAGGACAGTCCGCGACAGGCCGGTAATGGTTTCCACAGTGACGACGCGCTCGGCGGGGATGCGCTGCCAAGCAGAAACCGACGGCTGCGCTAGGCCCAGAGCACGGGCCAAAGCACTAATCCCCCCCACAGTGTCGATTGCAGATTGCAATCCCTGGTCGCGCATTCCACTGGCCTATGCTGTCTATTGTTTGTTTAAGGTATTGGTTACGCAGCATTACATCATGTGGATCATAGGATCTCCCTATGCCCTCTCAACATAGGGTTATCCTATGTTCTTTAAATGTCAATCTGTCATCATCATGTCATATTAATCGGGCAGGGCGCTGCCATGACGGGGTTTGGCGGGTGTTGGCGCCGCAGGGCTCGTGGCGGGTTGATCCCTTTGAACAACAGGCACCGGATCGGGAGTGTGCCCCTCTCCCATGGCCGTTGCATGAGGTGGAGTGGCCAGGGGAACGGCCTCCACCTGTGGGACCTGTGGTTTTTGTTCAATGATTCTAGGCTCTTGCGGGGTTTTATCCTTGGGGTCGCGACTGAAAAAATTTTCCATCAGGCTCGTCAGGTCGTGGTCGCCGACCAGTGGGCCGAAACCGGGTGCGGCACCGGGTGTGTTATAATCATGGGCATAATCGAGGGCGGGCGACACAAAGCCTGCAATGGCGGGATCGGTGATCCATAATTTGCGCAAGGCGGCGTTTTTGAGGCTTTCGGGGACACCTTTCTGGAGGAATGGCCGCATATCGAAGCCCGCGACGATGTCATCGAGATCGGGAATCGGCAGTTCGAAGTCTTTCGGATCGAAGGGCTTTTCTGCATCGCCATCGGTTCGGGCAATAGCCGGCATTGGCGAAACGCCGTCGGCCGGGGGCTGCTTGCTGTTGTCGATTTTGCGTTTGGACCAGCGGGCCAGAAACGGCTCGCGCTCCTCCCCTGTCGCGTCGTGATCCTTCCCGCTCATTCGCCATCTCCGTCGCTGTTGTGCGGGGAGGCTCCCGCCCTGTCACCCGCTTTGTTGCGCTGGCGTTTGTAGAATGTGCGATTGGGCGGAAACTGGAGAATGAATTCTGCAAGCCAAGCGCGCAAGGCCATCGGCATCGGCAGGGCTTCGACCGTGTCTCCTTCGACATCGGCCATGGCTTCCCCTTCGTAAGGGTCGAGCGACATGGCGGCGATCGTGCCGGGATGGTCGGCATCGGGCCTGATCGCAACCCAGACACGGGGTGGATCAAGGGCGAGATTGTCCTCGTAATGGGCGGCTTCACCTGGATGCAGCACGAGGTGGCTTTCTCCGGCATAGAAGACTTCGGCCTCGCCATCGCGGCGCAGCAGGGTCCAATCCGGCAAAGGCGGCATGTCCGTGACAACGGCCAGCGGCCTTATCACCTCATATTGGGCATCCCTGGGGCGCGGATGACGCGAGACGAGAACACCGACGGGCATGGATTGGCTGTGCATGGAGGTTTGTCCCTTGCCGTGAGGATCAGTTGTTGCGTGTGAGGGGCAGTCCGGCGATCAGGTTTTGCGGCTTGAGCATGATATGCCCGTCCGCGTCCATGCCCAGAATGAGATAGAGGGGGTGGCCGGCTACGTCGGGCAAGAGCGGGACTTCGTCCCCGATTCGAGCCCGATAGAAAGCCACGGCCCGCTGTTTGAGCTCGTCGGGCATCCATTCGCTGTTCCACAACGCATTGCCGATCCGGGTGCCGGTGCTGTCGAGCCCGATAAACCAGCGCCAGTCCTCGTCGCTCATTGTCTCGATCGGTTCGATGGCCAGCGTGACGCCTGCCAGATGGCTGACCCAGCGTGCCATCACACGGGCCAAAGCCTCGCGCGAGGTGCGTTGTGACAGATCGAACACCATGGAAAAGGCATCCGACCGGCTCCAGTAATCAAAGGCATTGTCGGGGCCCAGAATATCGAGTTCGCGGATGCGCTGCTCGCCCATCATCGACAGCAGCGGGGACTGGTGCGGGTCTGCCGACAGGCTCTCGACCAGATCGAGATCGACCAGCAGCAAATGTCCGTCATGCATCGAGGCCTTCTGGCTGCGGAAGAACAATTCGCCTGCCCGCAGCATCAGAGTGTCCTCGCACCCATCAAGCGCATTGCGCAGGATCAGATGCACCAGTTGCGCCATGAAGATCGGCGGCACGGTGACGGTGTCCTGCTTGATGATCGCCAGATAGCTGGCCTCGATGGTGCGATGGGCCAATAACAGATCGCGGAAACCGATCAGGAAGTGCCAGTTTTCGCGGGCATCCTCATCCTCCATAAGGCCGATCTGGTCCGCTCCGACAGCCCGACGCGGGTCCACCAGCAAGGCCTGGTGGAGGGCTTTTTCATGCGCGCAGGCCTCGTCGGGCGGCAGCACTTCGGGTCGGGCCAGCAGGCCCAGCAGCAATTCGTCTGTCACATCTAGCGTGCCCGCGCTATTGCGGCGGGTCAGATGGTGGCCACTTGAAACCCAGAATTCTTTCATAGCCGGAGATCCTTCATCGATCGGGGCCTGTCACGAGGTCCGGTCCCCATCCTTGAGGAGCGAGACAAGATCAATACGTTCTTCGACCGCATCTGTATCATCCACCTCGATGATGGCAAAAGCGCGTGCATCGCTGTGCCAGTCATCTCCGTCCTGTCTCCCTTGGCGTCTGGACAGCGAACGGAACTGTTCCCTGATCACGCCATCCTCATGGCTGCGGGTCATCGCGATCACTGTGCCTTCGGGATAGGGGGCGGAGCCGTTGAGGCAGAGGCTTGCGGAAAAGCGGATTTCTTCGCGCGCCGCCTCCAGTGCGGTTGCCAGATCGGGCGCACCCAACTGGTCGATCAGGTTGCGGGCCAGATCCTGTGTTGCCTGCTCGATCTCGTGCTCATGGACAAGGGTGACCACAGCCAGCGTGGAAAACCCCAGCGTCTTCACACCGGCAAAGCCCTGTCTGAACGCCGCTCGCCGTTTGCCGATCAAAGCGGCCGGATCGTCATTCATGAACAAAAACGAGCCGGTCACCGCCCATTCGCCGGGCAGGGCGGCGTGCTCGAACACCAGGGTGTCGGAGACATCAAGCTGGATGGTGCGCAGCAGTCTCACAGACGCGGCATCCCTGTCGCAGCATCGAACCATTCGGGCATTGCGGCATCGGGCAGCAGGGCGGTGGTCTGGCCGCGGGTGTTGGGCTGGAAGCGGGTCACCAGATTGCCGAACGGGTCGATCTGGCGTTCGCATTTGCGCGGATCGCGCTGCAATCGCATCAGATAGGCCTCGGCAACCGGACGGAACCCTTTGTGCTGCATCAGGTCGATATGCGTCATCAGGTGGCGGGTAAAGCTCTCGATATAGGGGTTGGCTGTCAGGCTCTCGAAGCCTTCGTTTTCCAGTGTGGTTGAATAGGGGTGCAGGCCGGCATCGAACGTATCTTCATGGCGGATGGTGATCTGTGCGGAAAACACCAGCCAGTTGGGCCGCTCGTTGTCATCGGTGCCGGCCGGTGTCTCCAGCCTGCCGCCGCCGATCATTGCCCCGTCGCATAACAGAGTGGCGGGCCAGCCGAAGACTAGCGGCTTTTCGGGCGGCGCATGGGTGGCAAAGGCATCACCCAAAGCCGCCATGCAGGCAAAAAACGCCCGCCGGGCCGTGCGCAACACATCGTCGGGTTCCAGCACCACAGCCAGATCGACCAGAGCGGGATGGGCGCGCACCACAAGCGTTCCCGCTCCGCGTTTGGGGGCGAGCTCAACGGCCATCGCATGGGCATTGTCTTCCATTTCCGCGATGAACAGGCGATAGACGGGGGGGAGCGACATCTCGCGCAGGGATTGGCTCAGGCTTTCGGTCATATCGATTTCGCTTTTTAGGGTGGGAGAAGTTATGGTCCCGGGGGTGTGAGTGTATAGAATGGGTCATAAGTCTGAATGAGTGAACTGAAAAACGGTTTCTGGCAATATGCAGGGCCGGAACGGGATGAAAACCGGATCGGTGTGAAAAACCAGAGTAATCAAGGAAACGCCAATTCATGAGTGAGCCAGTCACCTTTGTGTGTTCGTGCGACGAGACGATGCCGCTGGATCTGGCGGTTTTCGAGCGGCTCGGCCTGCCACTGCGCGCGGGCACCCAATTGTGCCGCAAGCAGGCGGAACTGGTCAAAGAGCAGTTGGCCAGCGGCCGGCCGCTGCTGATCGGTTGCACGCAGGAAGAACCTGTTTTTCGTGATATGGCCGACGGGCTGCCCTCGGAGGGCACGCTGCTGTTCGCGAATCTTCGCGACATGGCTGGCTGGTCGGACGAGGCCGATCAGGCCGGACCCAAAATGGCGGCCTTGCTCGCCGCCGCCCGCGAGCCGATGCCGCCGACCCCGTTCATCCCGCTCGAAAGCAAAGGCGTTGTGCTGATTCTCGGGTCCGACCAGACCGCGATCGAGGCGGGATTGCGTTTGGCCGACCAGCTCGATGTGACGGTGATGCTCGCGCCCGGCAGCATGGTCGTGCCGCCGCGCCAGACCCCGTTTCCGGTTGTGCAGGGCAAAGTGCGGTTGGCGAGCGGGCATCTGGGAGCCTTTGCCCTAGGGATTGACGAGTTTGCTTTGTCCTTGCCGTCCTCGCGCCAGCATTACCTGTTCGGTCCAGTCCGGCAGGGGGCGACTTCGACCTGCGATCTGGTCCTCGATCTGACCGGCGGACAACCGCTGTTTGCGGCCCACGAGTTGCGCGACGGCTATTGCCGTGCCGCGCCCTCCGATGCCTTGGGGGTCGAAAAGGCGATCCATCAGGCCAGCCAGCTGGTCGGCGTGTTCGACCGCCCGCATTATATTGATTTGACACCCTCGCTGTGCGCCCATTCGCGTTCCGGCAAGACCGGTTGCACGCGCTGCCTCGATCTTTGTCCGACAGGGGCGATCAGCCCGCAAGGCTCGTCCGTGGCGATCGATCCCGCCATCTGTGCCGGTTGCGGCTCCTGTGCGGCGGCTTGTCCGACGGGCGCTGCCGCCTATCGTCTGCCGCCTGTCGATGCGCTGATGCGCCGCTTGCGGACCTTGCTGGCCACCTATCACGCTGCTGGCGGAACCGATGCGATGGTGCTGCTGCACGAGGGCGGGCATGGTCAGGATCTGATCACCATGCTGGCGCGGTGCGGGCGCGGTCTGCCTGCGCGCGTGCTGCCTTTGCAGGTCAACGAGATTGCCCAGGTGGGACCGGAACTGCTGGCGGCCGCCTATGCCTATGGAGCGGTCAATGTCGGCTTGGTCGCCCGCGCCAGACCCAAGCATGATCTGTCCGGGCTGGAGGCCACGCTGGCCCTGATGCGCTCGATCCTCGAACCGCTTGGTTATGGCGGGGCCGGTCTTGCGCTGTTGTCGACCGATGATCCCGACCAGTTGCGCGACTTGATCGAGGCTCTGCCCAAAGGACAGGGCCCGCGCGAGCGTGCCTCTTTCATGCCGCAAGGCCGCAAGCGCGGCTTGATGGAACTGGCCTTGCGCGAATTGCATCATGCGGCTCCTGTTGCCGTGGATGTTGTGGCCCTCGATAAAGGGGCGCCGTTCGGCATGGTACAGGTGGATGTGGCGGGCTGTACGCTGTGTCTGGCCTGCGTGACGGCCTGTCCTGTCAGCGCGCTGTCGGATAATCCCGACCGCCCGGCCTTGTCGTTCAGCGAGAGCCTGTGCGTGCAATGCGGGCTGTGCGCCGCGACCTGTCCGGAAAAGGTCATCACGCTGGTGCCGCAGATCGATTTTACGGCATGGGGCGCACCCAAGCAGGAGATCAAATCCGAAGAGCCTGCCTTGTGCACGGTCTGCGCGAAGCCCTTCGGGGTCAAAAGCACGATTGATAAAATCCGCAACCAGTTGGCCGGCAAACACTGGATGTATGACAGCGAGAAGCGGCTGTCGGTGATCGGTATGTGCGATGACTGCCGGATCGAAACCGTGATCAATGACGGGCTGGATCCGCATCTCCAGACCGGCGCGGCATCGATCCCGCAACGTCCGCGTGTGCGCACCACCGAGGATTATCTGGCCGAGCGTGCGGCAGGAAAGGACGGCCTCGATCAGGAGTGAGGCCGTCTTTGTATCGCCCCGAGCCGCAAAAGCCCGTCTTGTGACGGGCTTTTTTGTGGTTGGTAACGAAGAATTAAGCCTGATGCGTTTCTTAATGCGAGGAGTGGGTTTGCGCCCGTGATTCGCTTGTGATGCCGTGTTTTCGCCTGAATTTTGGCACATCATAGCGATATCGGGAAATGGCGTGGTGTTTCGTGTTGGGATGCGCGCCGGTTCGGTCTTTGAAGAGGATGTCACGATGAACGGCACAGAGGTTGTAGCAGGTGCCCTGCAGACGGCCAGCAGCGAGATTTCGATCTGGACCATGTTCTGGAACGCGCATTTTGTCGTGAAAGTCGTGATGCTGGGCCTATTGGCGTCCTCGGTCTGGTGCTGGTCGATCATCATTGACAAGGAATTGCTGTTCCGCCGCGAACGCCGCTCGATGGACCGCTTTGAGGAGGTGTTCTGGTCGGGCCAGTCTCTGGAGGAACTCTACCGCGCTTTGTCGGAGCGTCCCAACAACGCCATGGCAGCGGTGTTTGTGGCGGCGATGAACGAGTGGAAACGCTCGGTGGAGAATTCCGGTCGCGCTGTGACCAACCTGACCCAGCGGCTCGACAAAGTGCTGGATGTCACCATCCAGCGCGAGGTCGAGCGGCTTGAATCCAAATTGCTGGTGCTGGCCACCATCGGTTCGGCCTCTCCCT
>Ga0114964_10001614_pt1 | contig 16339 bp, 12 predicted proteins | sample C_131016_MF_Meta_FD_92638 | JGI IMG/M metagenome (GOLD analysis project Ga0114964, IMG submission 92638) | Freshwater microbial communities from Lake Croche, Canada to study carbon cycling - C_131016_MF_MetaG | ecosystem: Environmental > Aquatic > Freshwater > Lake | place: Lake Croche, Canada... | reverse complement strand
GAAGATGATGAAGAAGAAGATGATGAAGAGGAAGAAGATGATGATGAAGAATATGATCCAACTATTATTCAATATGAATTATTTAAAAATTTTTTAGTAGATGAAGAAGGAAAAAATATAGCAACACATCTAGGTTCAATTGCACATGAATTACGAAGATTAAATAAAGTATTATTAAAGAAATAAAAACTTAAGCTATATTATATTTAATTTTTGCAGAAGAATAATTATACATAGTATTTTCAGCAGTGGCTATTGGTAATAAAATTTCTTTAATAGCATAAAAAGAAGGATTACCTCTAACTCTATCTTTTAATGTTTTTAAAGGACATAAATCATGTAATTCATAAATAATTTTAATATCATCTAAAATAAAAACAACAGGAGAAATTATTTTTTTATAACCATCAGGTGTATAATAACTATTAGGAAATGTAAATATTAAATCAATATTACCATCATTAATTTCTTTATAATTTTTAGTATTTTCAAAAGCAATTTCTTCACAAGGAAAAGGAAGAGCATTACCAGAATAAGAAGTTCTAATATCAGGAGGATTAGGTGCAATAATAATTTTTTTTTTATATGTAAAAGGATTATTTAAATTACCTTTTATAATTAAATTATTACCATTAAGTTTAAAAGAACAATTAATATGATTATCACTAATATTTTTAATCATTATTACTATTATATAATTTAAAAAAATTTGGTAGTTCCTAATCCTTGATCATTATTCATATTTGTTTTACAAGTAACATTATCACAATAAACAAAATATTTATTATCAAGTTCTTTATTAACTTCATTAATTAATTCACCAGATTTACAAGGAATACAATTGACTAATAAATCTAAAGTTTTTTTTCTATCATTTTCAACAATTTTATCATAATTATTTTGTAAAAAAAGTCTTTGTTCATAACTAGAAGCAACCATATTATTTTCAGAAAGTAATTTATTTAAATAATCATTTTTTGCACATTTAGATTCATAATTAGTAAATAAACGACCATCAGACATTTTTATAGGACATATTTTATTATCATAACTTGTACTACAACAACTCATTTATATTCTAATTATAAATATTATAAAAAAAATTAAATTTCATGTTCATAACATAAATTATGAATATATAATTCATTATCTCTTCCTACTCGTTGTGCTCTACCAATAGCTTGTTGTTTATCTATTCCCATAGAATGAAAAATAATAATATCAGTAGCATAATTAATATCAATACCACTACCAGCATATTGAGTATTTAAAAGAATGATATTAATTAATCCATTTTTAAATTTATCAAGAACATTCATCATATGAGAAGTATTACCTTTTAAAAAATCAAATTTAATATTAAATTCATTCATTTTATTTTTAATAATATCAAAACCATTATCATTTTTAGAGAAAACTAAAAATCTACCATTAGGTTTATTTTTAATAATATTTAAAAAAGTATCTTCTTTAGTTAATATAATATCAATATCTTCTTTTTTTTTATTAACAATAGCAATTAATTTATTATATGTTAAAATAGGAGTTCTACAATATGGACAATTTTTATAATCTTTAATCCATTTAAAAATACATTTACCACAAAATAAATGAGTACATTCAAGCATAACAGGATTTTCAACAATATCCATACAAATAGCACAATCTTTAGTATTTAATGATTTAATTCGTTCAGTTAAATCATTAATTTTATTAATTTGATTATTAATTTTAATATCAATAGATTTATTTTTTTGTTCTTTATCTTCAATAGAAATATCTTGACTATTATAAAAATCTTTTTCCATTTTTAAATTAAAAAGTTCTCTATTAAGTTCTTTTGATACTAATTCAATTATATTATCTTCAGTTTCACTTTTACCACCTAAATCTTTTATAGCACCAGCAAAATCATTAGCATTAATTTTTTCAATAATATTATTATTAAGAAATTTTTTAGCAATTAAATAATTAGAAGGTAATTTACATAAATAATATTTTTCTATTGGTTCAGGAATACTAAAACTTTTTTTAATAAAATTAATATTATTTTTAACTAACATTAAATTAATAGAACATTCATTTAATAAAGTTTTTATTCCAGAACTATAATTATTATTATTTCTTTTAAGAATATCAATATATGTTCCTGATATTAACCATAAATAATAATAATTTAAATTTTGTGGAATTTGATGTATAATATCATGTGCTTCATCAATCATAATTCTTTTCCAATTACAAATAATTTTATAATTATAGAAATTTTGATATAAAAGTTTAAAAGTAGTATTTTTAATTAAAACTATATCATAATTTTCAAAATATTTAAATAATTCTTCTTTATTTGAATTATCATATTTAGGTAAATTATTTTTTATAAAATTATAATTATTTATTGATAATACTTTTAAATTTGTATTTGTTTTTATAGTTTTTTCCCATTGAAAATATACTGGACCTCTTGGTACAATTATTAAAGTTGTATTTATTATATTTATATCTTTTTGAATAATATCATTATTATCATAAATTATATTTAAATAATTATAACTACGATTATTATTATAACTTTTTATATAATTTCTATTAATATAAATATTTTTTAAATCATTTGATGCTATTAATGATAATGCTATTAATGTTTTACCATAACCTACTGTATCACCTAATATACCAATATTAGTTTGTATTTTAATATTTGTATATTTTTGTTCTTGTTCATTAATATTAGAATTATTAAATATACAATTCATATCTTTAATTTTATATTCTAATTCTTCTTTTGTTTCCATTTCAATAGCTTTATATAAAGAAGTTAATTGATGAGGTTTTAATTTTGTTAAAATTTTTTCAGGTTGTTTTGCTTGGAAATTATTATCATTTAATTCTAAATCATATAAATTATTAGATACCATTCTATTAATTATATTGTCTATTTTTTATATAATAAAAATGAAAATTATATAAGAAAATAAAATCTATTTTAAATTATGAATATGGATAAGATTAATGAAGAAAACTCAGTAATGATTGATGAAAAACCATCTCCTAAAAAGAGAGTAGTTATAGCTATTCCAGGTGATAATTTTTCATCTAAATTTCTTATTTCTTGGACAAGTACTTTAAATGTTTTATGGGAAAGTCAAAAATATGATTTAATTGTAAGTCCAGGTGTTAGTTCTTATGTTACATTTGCTAGAATGCAAACATTAGGTTTAGATGTTTTACGAGGTGTACAACAAAAACCATTTAATAATCTTGAATTTGATGTATGGGTAACTATTGATAGTGATATTATTTTTACTCCACAACAATTAATTGATTTAATTGAATCAACTGAACTTCATCCAGTTGTTAGTGGTATGTATCGTATGTCTAATCTTACAAATTTTGCTATTGTTAAAGAATGGAATACCGATTATTTTCTTAAAAATGGTTCATTTGAATTTTTAACTCCTGAATATGTAGAAAAATGGAAACAAGAAACTGGTCTTAAATTTATGCCTGTTAATTATACTGGACTTGGATTTTTTGCTATGAAACGAGATGTTCTTAAAAAAATGACTTATCCATATTTTAATTCTGATTTACAAGAAATTATCAATGAAGAAGGTTTAATTCTTCGTGATATTTGTTCAGAAGATGTTGCATTTTGTAAAAATATTCAAAAAACAGGTGTTTCTATTGTTGTAAATACAGATATTAGAGTAGGACATCATAAATTAATATCCATATAAAAATAAAATGAATTATTATTTATTATTTTTTTTATTATGTATTATTATTGGTTATTATTCATTTAAATATCTTTTTTTTGTAATAATTGGTATTATTATAGGTATTTATATAACAAAATTTTTATTTAATAAATAAATTTTATTTAATTACAATGACCACATAAATAAATAATTTTATCATTTGTTTTATATAATTCATCATATGAATTATACATATGATTATGAAGTTTTAAATTTTCTGTTTTATCAAGAAGATTTAAAAGATTATTTTTTTTTAAAAAATTTTTTAATTCAATTATAATAAATTTTGATAATTCTTCAAATGATTTAAAATTATTTAAACTAACAGTTACATTAAAACCCCAAAAATATTCATGTGATATTTGAATAATTTTTATCATTATTATTTATTATATTTATTCTTAATTTTTTTATATCCTCCTATTATTTTTTTATTTTCTGGATAATCAACTTTTCTATTTAATATTGATGAAAATAAAGATGAAAAAAATGGTTTTTTATTATTATCTATATTATTTTTAATATCTGTTAAACTATTTTTCATATCTGATAAACTATTTATATTAATATCTGATGAACTATTTATATTAATATCTGATGAACTATTTTTCATATCTGATGAACTATTTTTCATATCTGATGAACTATTTTTTATATCTGATGAACTATTTTTCATATCTGATGAACTATTTTTCATATCTGATAAACTATTTTTTATATCTGATGAACTATTTTTCATATCTGATGAACTATTTTTTATATCTGATGAACTACTTATATTATTAGAAGATGATTTTTTACTAAAAAAAGATGAAAAAAAAGATTTTTGTTCAGGAATTTTAATATCAGAAGTTTTTATATCAGAAATTTTAATATCAGAAGTTTTTATTTCAGGAATTTTAATTTCAAAATTACTATCTTTACTATATGTTGAAATTGGTTTTAATTCTACTATTTTTTGAATATTTTTATTATTACTATTATTTAAAGAAAATATTGAATAAATTAAAAATCCAAATGTTATTAATAATAATATACCTAATGTAATAAAACCTACATAAATCCAAAAATTAAATTTATCAATATAATTATCATTTGATTTATTTTCTTCTTCTTTTTTTTTAATATTTAAATCTAATACAGTATTAATTGAAGGTTTTGTAGGTAATTCTAAAGATGATGACATATATATCTATTAATTTAAATGAAAAAATAAATAGATTTTAATTAAATAGATATGTCTTTAAAAACAATTGTAATTACAAGATGGTTAAATTATAATAGTAAAAAAAAATATACAATAAATATTTATGAAGATGATAACATAGAAGATGGAATAGCTAAAATAAATATGATAATAAATGAAGAATTAGAAAATAAAAATTTAGGTAGATATTATGTATGGAATAATAATTATAAAAGTATTTTATATTCAATAGATTATATAAAATGGAAAGGATATGATTATAATCCATTAAAATCAATAGATAAAAATAATTTAATAATAAAACAACCAATTATTTATAAATTTAATAGAGGATTATGTTATTTTAATTCAATAAATATTATATATGAAAAAGATTTTCCTGATTTAAAAGATAATCAATATTATTTTATTGAAAAAAAAAATATATCATTTGATATAATTAAAAAAAAAGAAACAAAATTGTTAGAATTAGAAAAGAAAGATATTAGTGCTATTTCAGATAATTATTCTATTATTCATAGATATGAATTATCATCTAAACTTAAAAATGATAAATTTTTAGCAGATATATATGATAAATTAAATACATCACCATTTATTCAATATATACAATGGGTAAATGATATATTTACATTAATACATAAATTATATTTATATCATACAATAAGTCATACAAATTTAACAAATTGGACTACTATAGATAAAATAGTAAATAATAAAAGATGTATAAATTGTTTTTCTTTATTAAGTGAAGGTTCAAATAGTTATGCTAAAATAACAATTGATAGTGATATGAAAATAACAATAAATTATATTTTAGATTTAAGAAAAAATATAAATTGGGAAATAATTGATAAAAATTTAATTTTAATTAAAAAATATTTAGAAACATCTTTAACAGAAAAAATTACATTTAATCCAATATCAATTAAAGTTCATAATTATATTAGTATATTAAATGTTAGTTTAGATACACTTAAAAGTAAAATTTCTTTATATCCACAAATATTTGATATAATATCAACAAAAGAAACAATAAATTTAATTTATAAAAGAAGTTCTAATTTTATAAATGAAGCATTTGATTATAGTAAATATATTAAAACAAGACTTTTATTAGGTGTAGATAATAATGAAATAGTTGATGAACTTATAACTTTTGGTTTAACATTAGAAGATGCTAAAAAACAAATTGCAAATGAAGAAGAATTACTTCAAGAATTAGAAGATAAATTAATAAAAGAAGATTTTAGTGAAAGAAGATTAAATACAATAATTGTTATTAAACCTAATAAAAATGGATTTGAAACAATTATACATAATATACCAAATGAAAAAGAATGTAATTATTTAATATATTGGCTTTCTAAAATTATTAGTTTAAGTCAAGAATTAATAAAAAATCCTAAGAAAAAACAAATTATAGAAAAAAAACAAACTAAAAAAATTTCTTCTTCATCATCATCATCTTCTAAAAATGAAGATATAAATGAAGAAGATTTAGAAAAATTATCTTCATCTGAAGAAAATAGTTATGGTGGTGCTAAAGATAAAGATGATCAAAGATATCGTATTCAATTACTTCAAAATGCTGATAAAGATTTATTTGGTGAAAATTATGCTCGTGAAAAATGTCAAAAAAGAAATCAACCATATGTAATATCAGCTGAAACAAGACAAAAACTTATAAATGAAGGTAAATATTATGTTGATAATGATCTATATTATGGAAGTAAAAAAGATAAAATGAATTATTATATGTGTCCTCGTTTATGGTGTAAAGTATCAAAAGTACCAGCAGATCCAATAACAGGAAAATGTCCAATAGAAAATGATGAAACAATATTAAGTTTTTTTGATAATCCAAATGAAGAAAATGTAAAAAGATATGTAAAATTAATAAAACCAAATGAAAATAATTTATGTGTACCTTGTTGTTTTAAAAAACCTCCTAAACAAGATGAATTAAATAAATGTAAAAATTATGAAACATATAATCCAAAAAATATAAATAAAGGTAATATAGATGAAAAAGATGAAAATTATCTTGTAAATTATGGAGCACCTATTGGTATTGGTAGATATGGTATAGTACCTCAAAATTTACATGAAATATTATTTCCAACAATAAAATATCAAAATTGTTCAAAAGATTTAACTAAAAGTGAAAAATGTTTAGTAAGAAAAGGAATTATACATAAAGATATAAGTAAAGAAGAAAATATATATCCAGATAGTTTAATATATTCATTAACATATTTATTAGAATTTAAAAATAAAAAAGAATTTATTAATGATATTAAAAAAAAATTAGATTTAATAACATTTTTAAGTATAGAAAATGGTAATGTATGTAAAGCATTTATGGATAAATTACCATTAATACCAGATGAAAATTTAGATTTAATAATAGAATTAAAAGAACATTTTGATAAATTTAGTATTCTTAATAAATTATATAAAATTGATTTTAAAGATTTTAATTATAAATTATCAAGATTATTAGGTATTTTTAAAAGTTATAAAAAATTTATTGATTATATTTCTATTAATGATTATTATATACCAAAAAGTCCATATTATTTATATTCATTAATTAGTAATATTTATAATAAATTATTGATAGTTTGGGAAAAAGAAAATAAGGGAAATATAACTCAAATTATATGTCCTTATTTTACTTCTTATAATGATTTAATTTCATCATTAGAAATTAATCCTGATATGATAATGATACTTAAAGATAATAAATATTTTGAACCATTAGAATTAAAATCAAAAGGAAAAGAAGGAATTAAAACATTTATTTTAGATGATTATCCAAAACTTCAAGAATTATTAAATGAATGTAGTATAAATAATATTTATGATTTAAATAAAACTACTTATAATAATATATATAGTCTTAATATTTGGACTAAAACAAAGGTTTTAAATAATTATAAAAAATTTATAATAGATACTATTATTATTAATAGTGATCTAACTATTGAACATTTTTTAACTAAAGGTAAAATTTTAATAACTATTAATAAAATAGGTATTAATTTTTTAAGTAGAATAATTAAAGATTTTGATATTAAAGATATTTTATTTTATGAAGATTTATCTGAAAATAATACTATATTTAATATTAATGTAAGTGTTAAAGATCTTGAATTATTTAAAGAAAAAGTTATTTCATATGATATAAAATATGATATAGGTATATTAGATACATCAATTAAACAAATAGAACCTGTAGCAGAAATTTATACAATACTTCAATTAAAAAAGAAATCTTTATCTAATATAAATATTATACATACAAGATTAGAAGATGATTTATATTTATATGAAAAAGATAATTATGAAAATAATAAAAAATGGTTTCAATTACAATTAATGGTTTTTTCTACTTTATTAAAATTTTTAGATGAAAATTTATTAAAAAAATATCAATCTATGTCTCGTATAGATTATATAAATGAATTAATTAAATTATTAGATAAAGATAATAATAAATTTAAAAATAATCCTTATAAAAATAAAATTAGATTAATTTTAGAAGAAATACCTATATATAGTATTAATCATATTAAAAATTATTTAAATAAATTAATTATTTATTATAAATATGATTTTTTAAATCCTATAATTTCTATTAATAATAATCAATTTCTATTTTCTCAAGTAGCTTTAAATAATGGTATTCCTAATACACTTTTAAATTATCATAAATCATCACCGTATAATAATTTTATTTATAGTAATTATGATAAAAAAGATTATATTTTTAATAAAGATATAGATAAAGAAAATGATATTATTTTACCTGAATTATTTAATGGTATATTAAAAAAATTAAATAGTAAATGGATTATGCATAAAAAAAGTAAATGGTATGAAATGGAAATAATTAAAATTGAAAATTATACAAAAGATTATTTTATAAATTTTTTTAATTGGTTTTCTAATTTTATTAAAATTAAAACTTCATTTAATAATCTTCAAGAAATTACTAATAATAAATTAAAAATTATTAAAGATGATGAAGATAATTTAAAAAATATACTTAAAGATAATAAATTATTTAAATTATTTTGTTCTATATCAGGTAAAACTTATACTAATGTTAATTTATTTTGGGATAATGTTTATTCTAATTTAACATTAGGAGAAAAAAACGAATTGATTAATAAGATTATTTCTAAAGGATATCCTTTAAATGATTTATATATTTTATCAATGTCAGAAATTTTAAATATTAATATTTTAACAATTCATCGTACTAGTTATAAAACAACTAAAGATAATATTATTAGAGGTGATATAGAAGATTTAGTTTTATCTACTACTTTTTATAAAGCTATTAATAATTATGAAAATAGACCATTAATTATATTTTATAAAGATATTAATTCTTTAACTAGTGAAACAATTTATGAATTAGTTGTAGATAAAAATATAAAAATAGGTTATAAAAGTATTTATTTAAAATTTAGTGAAATACCACAAGAAATAATTATTTTAATTAATGAACATTTAAAAAAATAAAATATTTTTTATATTGAATTATATAAAATTCTTATAATTAAAAATAACCATAATATATTACTAATATAACACCACATAGAACCCCAAGTTTTATATTTAAAATAAAAATATAAACTTATTATAATTGTTATAAAACAAAAAATAAAATAAAAATTATTATTATTTTTATTAAAATATGCAGGTAATAAATAAAAAAATAGTGCTAATATTATCCAAATTTTTGGTACATCTAACCAATACCATATTAAATGTCCATTTTTACCTTTTGTCATACTAAAATTAACATTTTTTAATTCTATAATTATAAATAATAATATACATATAAATAATAATAATAAAAATATTTTTCTATTTTTATTTGTTGGTAATATATAATTTAATAATATTAACTGAATTACTATTATAATTAAACCTATTATACTTAAATATCTATTTATTTTTTTATTATTTATATATGTCCATGTTAAATATTCAATAAATTGTATTGAACTAAAAGATAATATTAGTATAATGATTGATAATCTTGTTTTTCCAAAAATATAAACAAATATTGCAGATATACAAGCAAATAAAAAAGTATTTAAAGAAATTTCAGCATTCCAACACATATTATTTAATATAACCAAATATAAGTTTATTTAATGTTGTATTGACACAAAATAAACGATGTAAAACAATTCCTAATAAAAATAAAAATATTAAAATTAAAAATAAATTAATTTTAAATAAATAATTTATAATAATTCCAATTATTATTGTTCCAATTACATCTATAATTGCTAATCCAAATAAACGATATGAATGAACACCTTCATTAGGTTTTCCAAAAATAGTTGAGAATTTTTTAAAAGGACACCAAGTCATTATTATTTATTATATATATTATGAATAAAAAAATAATAAAAATTATTTATTGTTTAAAAAATATAAAGACCAAGCAAGATAATTTGCAAATAATAACCATAATATATATGGAAAAAGTAAAATAACACTTATTATAGATTTAAATGAAAATAGATATAATGTAATTAAAGCGAATATTAATATTAAAAATGCTATAATAGCAGAACCTAATATTTGTTTATAATAAAATAAAATAGGACTAAAACTAAAATTTAATAAAAGATGAATAATAGGTATTATCCAATAAATATAATTAAGATTATATAATCCATAATAATATGATATTCCAATTAAAATATATAATATAGTCCATACTATAGGAAAAATTATATTAGGAGGATTTAAAAATGGTTTTTTAAGATTATTATACCATTCATCAGGTTTAGTTGAATAAATAGATAAAATTAAAACATTAAATATAAATAATCCTATTATAAAAAAAATAATAAAAATTTTTTTATTTATTATTTTCATTATATTAATTTATATGAAAATAATAATTTTAATTAAATAATTTTAATATCTGGTTTTTTTATTTTATAACAAATATCATCTTTATTATTTAAATTAAAATCAAAACCAATATTTTCTTCATTACAACCTTCAATTTCTTCTTCTTCTCTTATATCTTCTAAATCATATTTATCTTTTTTATCTGTCTTTTTTAATGATTTAAATAATTCTAACATATATTCTTCATCTAAAACTATATCAAAATTACCAGAACCACAATTTGGTACTTTTCCAAGCATAACTTGAGGTGAAATACCAGATGTATTATCATATTCTGAAAATATACTAGCATTAATAAGCATATCAACACTTTCTTCAAATGATGATTTACTTAAAGCACTACTTGAATTTCTATTAATACCATGTCTATCAATAGACATTAAATTACCTTTAAAAGTCATAGTATCTATTAATAAAGATAAATGACGATAATTCATAGAACCTTCACCTGTTACATTAACAAGTTCATTATATAAAGCATTTCTAGCAGCTTCAATACCGAGAACATTATAAATTTCTCTAATATCATTAGAAATAGTTCTAGTAGGATCAATATTAGGATTAGATAAAATTTCCATTAAATTAGTACCATCAGTATCTAAAACCCATTCAACAACTTTATCAAAAACACCTTTTTCTTCATTATATAATTCATATTTCTTTTTATTTAAAGAAACTTTATTAATTCCTTTATAACCTTTTAATAATACTTGATAAACAATATTATGTTCCATTGCTTTAATTGCAGCAATTTCATCTTTATTTTCAATATCTTTACAAGCATATTCAGTTAATCTAATTCTAAATATACATTCTTCAGCATTATCATCACTATAAATACAATCAATATATTTATTATAAGCTTTATTAAGTTTTGTATAAATATCAATCATACGAAGACCATAAGAGATCATTTTTTCTTTATTAAATTTCATTCTTAAAACCCAAGAAGATTTACTAAAATTTTTATTTACACTTTCATATAATGGTTTAAATTTATTATAAATATCTAAAATACCTTTATCATTTTCAATAGTAGTTTCAAGATTACCATTATTATCCCAATAAATTTCACTATATTCTAAAATATCAGATAATTTTGTAATTTCAATACTATTTTTAACATTCATTGCTATAATTTTAGTTTTATCTATTCTATCATCATTATAATCAACACCATCTTCAGCCATAATTGGATTAATAACAGATGCAATATCTTGTTTCATATAAATAATTAAAGTAGGTGTTTTTGTTTTTTTAGTAGCACTTAAAATTTCTTTTAATCTAGGAACACCACTTGTTGCTTTTACTGCAGCAGCTGTTCCAGAAACATGAAATGAATCCAAAGTCATTTGTGTTCCCATTTCTCCAATTGTTTGTGCTGCTACAACTCCAACCATTTCACTAGGTTGTGCTAAAGCTTCATTAAAATAATCATAAATTTGATTAACAAGCCAATCAAACATTTCTTTTGTGAAATTATATTTAATTATTAATTTTTTAGGTGATAAATAACATCTTAATAATATATGAAAGAATATCATACCTTGTTCAGTATCTTTTACATATAATTCATTAATAATTTTATCAATTTTATCAAAAATATAATCAGGTGTTAAATTAGATAATGTTCCTTTATTACCAGTAGTATCTCTTCTTTTAATAATAGTATTAATAATACGATTAAATGGAATAGGATAATTAATTTTACTATTTTTAAGATTTTTATTAACTTTTGTAATTATAAACATTTTATCATCTATTAAATCATTAAAATGTTCTAAACATCTTTTATATGTATTTAAATTTATTTCTTTATAAGCTTCTTCTGTTAAATAAATATTAAGTTTATCTGTTTCTGTAATATTATATTCTTCTTCCATTTTAAAATAAGACATTTCAATTGTTGGTAAATATTGTTTTTCTATTTTACATCCATCCATACCATCTTCTCCATAAATAAATTGTATAATTGCACCTCCTGCATTTCTTACTGTATTATCATAATATATTTTTGCATCTTCCATTGCTTTTACTAATCTTCTTTGAATATAACCTGTTTCTGATGTTTTAACAGCTGTATCTATAAGACCTTCACGACCACCCATTGCATGAAAAAATACTTCTTGTGGAGATAATCCTGCTATAAAACTATTTTCAACAAATCCTCTAGCTTCAGGACCATCATCATATTTTGTAAAATGTGGTAATGTTCTATCTGTAAAACCATAAGAAATTCGTTTACCATCAACATTTTGTTGACCTACACAAGCCATAATTTGAGCAATATTAGTTTCTTTTCCTTTTGAACCAGATTTAACCATATTAAACATACGATTAGTCTTTTCATCAATTTTAGCAAGACTAATTTTAGCAACTTCATTTGTAGTTTGATTTAAAATACCAATAATTTCTCTTTCAATAAATTCTTCATTATTAAATATACTATTATTTTCTAAATTTCCTTTTCTCATATCTTCTAATTTTTTATAAGCACTAGCTTTCATTTCTTTAATTTTACTATTTAATTCATCATCTGTTGTTTTATTTGTTACTAAATCACTAATACCTACACTAAAACCAGCTGTTAATAACCATCTACAAACTAATCTTTGTGTATTATCTAAAAATTTTTTAATTTCAATTGGTCCATAATCATGATATATTACTGGAATTAATCCATGTGTAATATTATGAAATATTGCTTTATCAAGATTACCTGATATAAGACTACTATTATTTATAATTACTTTTTCTCCAGCTTTATTTCTATCTTCAATAAAAAGTGAAGGAGGTAATATTTCAGAAAATAATTGACGACCTGTATAATTATAATTTTTATCTGGTTTCTCTAATTTCCCTTTAAAATAACTATTACACATTTGAAGATTTGCCATTTGTTTATCATTAACTATTGTATAATCTTTCGTTAATCTAAATGAACCTACTAATGTATCTTGAACTACTTCAATACTTGGTTTTCCATCTCTTGGTGCTAATATTAAATATGGAACTGCTGCTAAATCTTTAAGTTCACTCATTGTTTGAATATTTTGAGGACAATGAAGGTTCATTTCATCACCATCAAAATCTGCATTATATGGAGGAGTATCTAAAACATTTAAACGAAATGTTTGATATGGCATAATTATTACTTTATGACACATCATACTCATCTTATGTAATGAAGGTTGTCTATTAAAAAGAACATAATCACCATTATTTAAATGACGATGAACAATATCTCCATATTTAAGTTCTTTAATAATTTTATTAGCTTCAGCATATTTAAGATTAATAGTAATCATATCATTAGCTTTTTTAACATATTTAGCTCCTGGCCATTTATCTGGTCCATTTAATATTAATTTTTTCATTTCTTCAATATTATATTCATTTACTACTTCTTGAAATGTTATATTTAATGCTACTCTAATTGGTACTCCTAATTCATCTATACTAATATATGGATCTGGTGTAATAACAGAACGAGCCGATTGATCTACTCGTTTTCCATTTAAATTACCTCTAATTCTACCATCTTTTTTTCGCATTCTATCACAAATAGATTTAAGTTTTCTACCATTTCTTTGTTGAGATGGTGCTAATCCTGGAATTTGATTATCAATAAATGTAAAAATATGATATTGAAGAACCATTGTAATTAATTTTATTGTATCTTCATTTGCTCCTTTATTAATTTTATCAAGAATATTATTATTTGTTTTTACTATATCACTTAATTTATGTGTTAAATCATCTTCTCTTCTTTGTCCATTTTCTTCTATAATACTTGGACGAACTGCTGGTGGTGGTACTGGTAATATTGTACAAATCATCCATTCTGGTCTATTCCATTTTGGATTAAATCCCATTACTTCAATATCTTCATCTGTTATTCTTTTAAAAATTCTTAATACATCTTCTGCTGTAAATTCTAATTGTGTTGAAGTTTCTTTTGTTTTATCTTTCCATTCTGCTATAATTTTCATTGCTGCTTCTTTATTATATCTATCTGGTTGTTTTGCACCACAACCAATATGTTTATCATCTCCACAACATTTAATTTTAGTAGTAGTATTACATAATTTAAAAAATGCTTCCCATCTTTTTTGATTATTTTTAATATTTAATATTTTAGACATATCATTTTTCAAATCTTCATGTTGTGTTAATGGTGATATTAATACACGAGAACATCTATAACATACACATTTAAGTATCTTTTTTGTTATATCAAAGAACATTGCATGAAATACTGGTTTTGCTAATTCAATATGTCCAAAATGTCCTGGACAAAATACATTTTTTTGTTCACATGTTGAACAAATTTTATTATGTTCTAATATACCCATTCTACTATCAAATAAACCACCTATTACAGGTTCATTTCCAGTATAAGTATCTGTTTTAGTAATTTTAACAACAGAACGCTTTATAATTTCTTCTGGACTAAGAATACTAAATTGAATACCTTTTACCTCTTGTATTTCAACTTTTTGGTCGTTATATGATAATTCAGCATAAATTGACATATCTAATAATTATAAATTTAATTTTAAATATAAATATCATTTTTTTATTTCTTTTTAAATTAAAATTTTTTATTATTATAATACAAAAAACATATTATATTAATAATTAAAAATAAAAATTATTTTTATAATAATTTTGATAAATTATTATAATATCTTTCTTTAATATTATAATAATCTTTAATAATTCCTTTTGTATATAACCATTGTTTTGAAAATATATTATATTTATGATTTTCATTAAAAAAAACATAAATTAATAAATATATAATACATACAATTATAAATGTTTTAAAAATATCTCTAATTGGTATATAAATTATAGCAAATAATATAATACCTTGAATTATATTATTTTTTAATATTTTTTTTTGAAATTCACTCAATTCTAAATCTAAATGTTTAGCACCTACTTGCATTAAAATTATAGATGCTATTAATAAAGGATCAAAAGACATTAATCCCATATCCATTTTTATCTTATTTCTATATTTAACAATTAATTTTAGTTAATTTAAAGGAACACCATATAGTTTTATTTCTGAAAAAATTATAGGTGCAGGTATTGAATAATTTTTATTTCCAATAAATCCATTAAATACAAATTTAAATGATTTAGAAGATATATTATTATTTAATAAATCTTTTATTAAATAAGTATTATAATTATTATTATAATCATTTATATCTAATTTATTTATTTGTGAATGTAATAATTTATATTCATTATTATTATCAAGATAATATAAATCCCATGTTTGTGGAGCTAATTGATTAAATTTTGGTTTAATAGAAGCTGTTATTCCATATACTTTTATTATTATAGGAGATAAAAAGTTTATTATTATATATTCATTATATGGAATATTTAATTTATATATATT
>Ga0114964_10001611_pt1 | contig 16360 bp, 17 predicted proteins | sample C_131016_MF_Meta_FD_92638 | JGI IMG/M metagenome (GOLD analysis project Ga0114964, IMG submission 92638) | Freshwater microbial communities from Lake Croche, Canada to study carbon cycling - C_131016_MF_MetaG | ecosystem: Environmental > Aquatic > Freshwater > Lake | place: Lake Croche, Canada... | reverse complement strand
GACTCATGGAAGCGCTGGAAGCGCGACTCATGGAAGCGCTGGAAGCGCGACTCATGGAAGCGCTGGAAGCGCGACTCATGGAAGCGCTGGAAGCGCGACTCATGGAAGCGCTGGAAGCGCGACACATGGCTGACATAAGATAATATATAATAATTTAAAAATATTTTAATTATTATATAAAATGGTTTATATATATGCTCTGAAATTAGAGCAAAATAAATATTATATTGGAAAAACAAACATCCCACATTTTCGCATAGAAAACCATTTTAGTTCAAACGGCTCAGAATGGACCAAAATGTATAAACCACTTTCTATATTGGAAATAAAACCAAATTGCGATGATTACGATGAAGATAAAATTACGAGACAATATATGGATAAATATGGTATTGATAATGTGCGCGGCGGGTCATTTGTATCAATAATGTTAAACAAGCCAACAATTGATATTTTACAACAAATGAGCAATGGAACAAATAATAAATGTTTTACTTGTGGAGGAAATTGGCATTTTTCAAAAGACTGTATAAAACAGATTACCCCAATTAGAGATGCAAACAACCACATCTTACCCAAAAAACAATTGAACAATAAACTTGGAGATGATATGGACAAATATATATTTGACTATTATGACAGCGATGAATATGAAGAAATCGAATATAAACCTGTGAGCAAAACCGTTTATGTACAGCAGCCTCCAAAAACCGTTTATGTACAGCAGCCTCCAAAAATTGTTTACGTCCAGCAGCCTCCAAAAACTGTTTACGTACAACAGACCCAAAAACCAGTTTATACAAGACACCCCAAAAATACCAGTTGTGGAAAAACAAAATGCTTTCGTTGTGGTAGAACCGGACATTATTCACCAACTTGTTATGCGACAACGAATATTCATGGTAAATACTTATAATACATATTTATTAGAAAATTGAAATCTTTTATTTATATTTATGTAAATATAAATAAATATCTAAAATGTTTAGCACTAAACCGGAAGGATTCAAATACAAAAATGAGGTAAAGGCGCTCATTCGAGAAGCGACCATGGAACTCAATCAGCGCATATTGGACTTGGAAACGCAGAACCGACAATTGACACATGAGCTCTATCAGATTAAAAACGGGGTAGTCAATGATTTTCAGGTTGTGGATAGGCATATGACCGAGCTTGCGAATATGTGGCATCCGATGATGATGCAAAACATAACCAGAATACAGGCCGATTTGGAGAAGACGATTCATGCCGAGAGAGAGGGTGTAAAAAAGGTCCAGGAAGAGTTGGAACAAAAAATGGCAGTCATTGCGGAGGAAAGGCTGATGGATAATGTGTTGGTGGGGTACTATCGCGATTATTCTCCTATTTTCGTACATAAGGATAGCGATACGAGTCCATTAATGGTAAAGCTTCGAGGAGATAGAAGTGACTTTTGCTGTTCTACACTCATTTTCGAAAGTTTAAAACACTTAAAAAATGCGTATTACGACCCAGCTTTATGTCAACATTTAAAAATAATTAATAAAACAAGTGAAATATTATATGAAATCCCGGCTGGGTATGGTAGCCATATGAGTATACCAGTTGAATATCTAATTCAAAATTGTCAAGTAAAAAATCTATACAAATTATGCCAAGAATATGGCATTAAGTTTGTTATTAACGGCCAAGACAATGTCGGTGGCATCCCAATCAAAATTATGTTTACCGAATAAACCAAAACAATATATGCGCGGACCCATATATTATTTAACCGATGCCTCTCATTTGCCATGAGTTTATCATATTTGTCGCTATTAATGTATGGTTCATCCTTGGAATCTTTATTATAAGCTACCCAATACTTGGTAATATTTTACGCATAAAATACATTTAGATATAAATACGAACTATTATATTGTCCTAGATGGAAATGCTTCAGCACACCGCAATGCCTCAGCACACCCTAATGCCTCAGCACACCCTAATGCCTCAGCACACCCTAATGCCTCAGCACACCCTAATGCCTCAGCACACCCTAATGCTTCAGCACACCACATCGACTCAGCACATCGACTTATTTGCGCCCCCGATCGCCACCCTCACCTACGTCTCTTGTTTCGTCAATATCAACTGTAAAGAGCCCCACAAAACCCACCAATGGCGCATGGACAACTTCACCCATATTGCCAAAACGGGCGTACCTATCATCCTCTATGTAGACGCCGAAATCCGCGAAGCATATGCCGCCACGTGGCCCCTCTATCCCAATGTCTTGCTGCGCGACGTCGATTACACCACCTCCTGGACCTACTCCGTTTGCGCAAAATACCAGGGACGTCTCCCCGCCATCCGCAACGAAATCAAGGACTCGTTCCTTTTTCTTTGCCTGATGAATATGAAAATCGAGTTTGTAGTAAACGCGGTCAACGAGAACCCATTTAAAACAACCCATTTCGCGTGGATTGATTTCAATCTTGCACACATATTCAAAAACAAATCCGCCACCAGCCAATATATGAAAACGATGGCGTCATTTCCGTGGCAACCGCGATTCATTGCCAATCCCGGATGCTGGGAAAAAGGCCAAGGTATTGACAACGTGGTCGACGCCATCAATTGGCGATTCTGCGGTGGTTTCATGGTGGGCGACGGCGTGTCGTTCACGGAACTGTTTGACCTTTATCTCGAACATTTCAGTCAATTCATGCTCAAATACCGCACCATTACATGGGAAGTCAATTTCTGGACATGGCTCGAAAACAACACGGATTGGCGCATCATATGGTATAAGGCTGACCACGACGACTCCATTGTCCGCGTCCCATCTCATTTGTTTTCACGGTGTTTGACAAACCCAGTCACGCGATACGCATTGCCCGAGAAGCCTGGGTTCTACCCCTCATCCACGGCGTATATACGCACACATGAAGGTGACCACGTCATCAATGTCCGCTATGTGAATTACCGTCTGGATGATTGCGGACGGTATATCATCAGCCATCCTCAAGGACACCTGGAAACGCTGAATCTGCGCGCCTATTTGACGCCGGACTTCCAAGCATTAGTAGGAGAGCCGGAGTTTATGTGGGAGGGCATGTTAAACCTCCCAATATATGACCGCTCAATCATGGGACTCGAAGATGTGCGGCTATTCTATGCGAATGATAATCAGCTCAAATATGTCGCCACCAATCGGTCGCATTCGGTATCCAATAAAATCCGTATCATTATGGGCGGGTACTCGGCCTCGATGGCAATGTTTGAATCGGGAAAAATACTTGACCCGCCGACGGATACATGGTGCGAGAAGAACTGGATCCCAATACCAAGCCCTGGTAATGGTCAATGGTTTATTTACCGATGGGCGCCATTTGAAATCGGCGAATTGGATGAACATGGCCAATTGAAAATCCAGGTGTCAATACCAAATGAACATGCATTGTTCCAGAAAGTGCGTGGGTCTACTCCACCAGTTTGGAGCAAGAAATACGGGTGTTATTTGTGCGTGGTGCATTATTGCGAACATATACATGGGGCAAAAACGTTGACCTACTATCATGCCTTGGTAAAATTGAGAGCCACGGATTTTTTGCCGGTCGAATGGTCAGATGTGTTTCATTTCACAAAAGTGGGGATCCAGTATTGTATTGGATTTACAATAATGGACGACGGGAAAATGGCGTTCTGGTTCTCGGAACATGATGGCAACCCCGGACTAATAACCTTGCCGAATTAAACGAACCGTTTCTTGTAACACAGCAATGTGTTGAGGGTTTGTTATGTTAAATTCATCCGATTCATTATTAAGTTCAGGTGGGTTTCTAAAATTATTAATACCAAGTTTATAAGTATTCTCTACTAATTGCTCGACGTTTTTGTTATTTATATTGCGAATAATTGGAGTCGCAACGGCAATAGCTGTTTCACGCAGTTGTTGTGGATTATTTGGTCGTACTCGTGCGTTGTTTGCTGGTGCTATTTGTTGGTTTATATTATTTGCGGGTGGTTGTCCTCTTCGATTTTGTTGAACATTGCCATTGCGTGCGACACGTTGATTTTGATTTGCTACCTGCGGCTGATTCGCAATAACATTTTGTTGCGGAATAATGGTTGCCCTTAAACCATTAAATATATGTTGTTTATATTGAATATGATCACCATAATTTCTGATTCGACCATTTAAATTATTTACTATATTGCGCTCAGTTTGAATAGCACCCCAAAAAGTAGTAAAATAATCACGTAATCTTTTAAAAATTGTATTCATTTTTATTATATATTCTAAATTTTTCAAATAACATTCTGAAATATAGTGTAATATAGTGTCTTTTGTATTTTTATCAATTTCATCATATAACATTCTTTTATTATCTAGCTTAATAAAACTTTCAATTTTATTATTTAACTGAATAAAACTTGTAATTGTATTTTTTTCGATTTTACTTGAAAAAATCTTTTCTTTTGTAAACAGATCAATAATATTTTGTTTTAGAGTGTCCAATAACTGTAAAAACCGCGGACCATTCTCATCTTTAGTTATAATAGGGTTTTTATCCGCATTATACAATTTTGTGGATTCAATAATTAATTTAATCTTGGCATTTATTCGATCATATAAACTGTTTTGATTATATACAATTTTAGATACAACATTATTTAATCTTTCGTTACATGTTTTTTTTATATCACTTAGTTGACGAGTATATCTACTTTCTATTTTTAAGGTTTTTAAGTTTTTTAATTTGTTAATAAAATCGACAAACTTGCATAAGAAAATAAACTCTTTTAAATTTGAAAGTTCAGCCTCGAATAATAATTCATCATTGTTATTATTATCTTCAAGTACAACACCAAATATAGTATTCATATTATTTGAAAATTCAATGGATCTTTGAGCATTAGGCCGAGTATCAAATTTTAATTGACCATATCTAAAATTACTAGGCGCATTTATTACATTGTTATTAAAACTAGCTATACGGCCTTGTAACATTGTTTGTATGTTATTTACTGTTGGCTGTGGGGTTCTTATTATTTGGTCTATGTAATTTGCGGGGTTTGTGCCATATTTTAATTGTGAATCAGGATCATTATTTATTATAAAATAGGTATTAATGATGCGATCATATAAAAAACGCGGTTTATTTAAAATATAAAATATTTTTGAAACTTCTGGTATAATTATTAGAAGTTGATACTGATATTTAGTAATTGCTGGATCCATGATATTATCTTTTAATAAAATATGAAAATTATCCATAAAATACTTGTACGCATCCGGTCTTAAATGCGCAAGTATTGCCACAATCATAGCAGCATAATTATTTTGGTCAGCTATTGGCGCAATCATTGCGGCATCATTATTTTGCCTAGGAGCCTGAGCATTTTGGAGTTGTTGTAAAGGGTTTGCGGCAATTGCCGCGACCATCGCATCGGCATCATTATTTTGCTCATGAACTATTGGTTGATTAATTGGCCGATTTGCGGCAATTGCGGCAACCATTGCGTCGGCATCATTATTTTGCCGAGGAATTGGCTGATTCTCAACAATTGGCTGATTCACGGCAATTGGCTGATTGGCGGCAATTGCTGCAACCATCGCATCGGCATTATTATTTTGCTCAGGAACTATCGGTTGATTCACGGCAATTGGCTGATCGGCAAGAATTGGCCGATTTGCGGCAATTGCCGCAGCCATTGCGTCGGCATCATTATTTTGCTCAGGAACTATCGGTCGATTAATCACCGGAAGAGCTCGAGGTTGTTGTATTGGGTTTGCCGCAAGTATCGCAGCAACTATTGCTATTTGTCGCATTCTTTGGTCACGGGTTAATTCTTCAATGCGTTCAGCTCTTGTCATCAAAAACATTTTTGAAACAATATTTGAATAAAAAGTGACCTTTGTATTATTATTCACATCCGGATTATATTTGCCAATTAAAAAAAATGGAATACCATATTGTGCGTCAACTACAAGGTCATTGTTAGAAAAAACATATTCAGTATTTCTATAATTTGCCAGCCAAGGTCCACCATGGACAGTTGTATTATAATTCGCAAACTCATTCATATTTTTTGAACCTATATTTTGACACATGGCTCTAATATTCGCAGCATTATCAAACGTATCATTCAATTCATTCAAATAAGCATCCGCCAATACATTGGGTCCAATTTGGTAACTATTTGGGGTTCTAAAAATATTAGCAATATTATTTCCAAAATCAAACCAAAATTGGGGATGTACATTAAGATCATTACGCCGACGTTTAAGAAGCCACCAACCAACGGCGGGGTTGTACATGACAACGGTCATAAAAAATACAATATTATTTGGTTGGGCTCCAATTATTCGTCCAGCAACGGTTGCGTGTTCTGGTAAATTATTTATAGTGGTTGTTGTGTCAAAATTATAAAGACTGTTTTGTATTGCGGTTTTAATATTTGGAATATATCGGATTTGGTCTTCAATTATGCGTACGAATCCTTGTCGACCCGCATTATTTGCCATAATGGTATAGTATATATGTATAACATTATGACTCCAGTACAACTTGGCAAAATATCCTCTATTTGAACATCGGGCGCTGGCCTCGATGTACCACCAAAGGATCCGGTATATAAGTCGCCTGCGAATCAAAGATATTCAGCGACGGCAGCTTCTTGAAATCCGGTTCAATCGGAGCTTCGCGAAATACCATATTGCCCGTACCGTGACCTCGAAGCAACGACTCAATATCGCATCCATTATTTGCTAAATCAAAAGGCGTCATAGATGCGCCAATTAAACCATTTCCAGGAAACATTGTCTTTGGAGGACGTCCAAAAAAATTGCTCGGGTTGCTGTAATAATCATAGAATCGCGAGTTCAAATCTTGTTCCAACTCATAATCTCCGCGATTGGTCTTTTTACGTGTGTTGGATTCAGTAATATAAGTTATTTTTTTTTTTTGTTCAGTGGTCTTTTTTTCAGCCATTGTGCGAAATATAGACAATCACGAGAAAAGTTTGTCATGTAATGTCCGATATGCGTGGTGTGTGTCGCTAAACCGGTCTTGGTCCGCCATGTATGCGCAAAACATGGCGTGAAAAAGGGGAAGATTGTCGTAGGCGAGGAGGATACAGAGACCTGTTTGCGCATCCTCGGACAACATGAATCCTGCGGCCTTCAAATAGAGGTGCTGGAACAAGGGGTGGTCCCTGGTTTTGAAATAAATCCAGTCGAGGGCGGCCGTGAGAGCAGTATCGTCGATGTCCTGTTCATCTTGGGTCAAAGAATCAAGGGCTTCCTCGGACATAGTTTTCTTCGATTCCATTTTCAAAAGGGTTCGAAGAACTTGGCGATAACTGGTGTCATCGCCGTACATCACACTTGTAATAGAAAAATCGTAAGGTTCGGTTGTCATTGCTAAATAAATATAACAGGTGCGTTATATTTATGTGGATTGTGAATGTTTTGTATGGGTATTACTATCAGAGTGAATATAAAACCCTTGAGTAAAAGCATAACTCATAATAATTACTGGTTATTCTTGTTATTATGCTTGTTGTTCTTCTTCTTCTTGCTCTGACGTCTCTTGCGAGAACCGCCTAGAAAAACACCAGTTCCAAGATTGACTATTTTAGGGCCGGCTTTTAAAGCGTCGTATGCTTCTGTAACAGCGTCAACATTACCATTTGCGGCACCAGCAACAGCTGCCCATAAGGCTTGCATCTCCACAAGTTGTGCTCGCAGTGCCATCACTCTTACATTCTGTGGATTGGCGGCATCTGCCCATTTACCTGCCGGTATTTCGTCAAAATTAACTGCTGGTATTAAGGCTGACATTTCTTCTTATACACTTACCCCCGAAAAAAACGCTTAGTATCCACTGCCATTGGGCAAATGGGTCGCCTTTGTGGCGGACCGCGTGGCAGACCCTCCCCTTGTCCATCCATCCAACGCCGCCTCTTGGACTAAATACTTTGGGTTCGTAATTGTCTCCTTAATGCTATCCAACAAAGGATACATCTGGTTGTTCATGAATGACTGCTCCGTCACGGTCGAAACGCTCTTCTTGTTACTCACCAAATCCCCCTGCATCAGCTGGGATTCCAACGCAGGGTCGCAAGAGCCTCTGCCTAAATAAGGCACGGCCGCAAACGGACGGGTCTGTAACGAGAGCTTCTCCAAAGACCGCGCATTCTCCTTCAAAATGCTGAGTTTGCTATCTACATCCACTGTAGATGGAGTCGCGCCGTAAATACCACCCGAGTTAAACATGAAACCCGGCTGTGCCGTGGCAAAACTCACATGGTCATCGCTTCGGGATTCGCTAAAATAGTTGCTCATCATATAATTGTTGAACTTCGAGTTCATCACGGTTTGCTGGGATTTATCGGTGCCGTCATTACGAATCCTCTCATTACTTTGAAAAACATACGAGTGTAAAGATGCCATACTGTGCTATATATACCGGCAACAAAAAATCACACCAAATCAATATTGTGTCTAATAGTTGTTGTATCTGGCCACACCTTTGGCACACGCAAAAGCATTCCCCTCTTTACACGAGACCATCCCCCCATAACAGAATTCAGAAAACGACTGCTGGTCATTCGGTATCGTGGTGCTTGCGGTAGAATTAAAAGGCCGCAACGATTGTTCAAACACATATTCATCGCCTAAATCCTTGAACAACTTCTCGGTAATATCGGGCTGGTCGGGGTTGGCATTGCGCACAAACTGTTTTGCCTGTTCCACGATATCCGCCGCGACATTGGAATTGCCGCTTGGCGGTGCCGGTTTGCGCTTGGGATTGTAGATGTAGTCCGTCGGCAACACATTGCCAAACGGATTGCCTGCGTCGGGTTTCTGGAACACTTCCGCTGGCTTATCCACCTTGTAAAGTGTCTGGGCGGGTGTGGTTGCATCCAAGTTAAATCCTTCCTTTTTCTGCTGGATCTCGTCTTTCTCGGAGCTCTTATGCTTAAACAACAAAAACACGAAGAAAATCGACACAGCACCCACAAGCAAAATATGCGTGCTCTTGGTATACAAAAACGTCACGAGTGTCAAAAGGACCACGGTCCTACTTACGGCGTTCAACTTCTGCTCGAACGACATATCCTCCGTGGGAAACAGCTCGAATAAATAATCGGAGTTCAACAGAACATTGGGATTGTTGCTCCAAAAGGGGACAACCGTCGCGAGAGGTTCCTTCTTTGTCCCACAAGTGTCACCATCTTTACAGCTGGTTGCCGCAGGCAATATTTTTATTTCTAAACTATCTTCGCCGTCTGTGAATGGAGTTTCCTTTAATGTGCTCATTATATATACCGTCGATAAACGATTATTTGTATACACGCACCACTCATATATAGGTCGACGCGTCCTTGTGTACTTCATGCGACAATCGATGAAACTCGCGCTGACCGTAATCATCGTATGTACTCAATCCATCCTCGATTGCCAGCATAGGGTAGATGAGTGCGCGCCGCCCCTCTTTGGTAATCGACCAATCCGCGCTAAATTGCGTATGCTCAGCGGGATTTGCCAAAAACCGGTCCGCATAATCACCACCGTACTTTGCCAGTATCCGGGTTGCCTGTTCGCGCGACAACATGTACATTTGCGTGCCCCAAATATCCCCATATTCATAATATCGGTACTGGGTCGCGTGGCCGGTCTCTACATCGACGTAGCAGCTTTGTTCAATGGCTGTACCCGTCATGGGATACTGTATCAAATATCCCAGCAACAAGGTGTCGAGACCGACCGATACAAAATCCGCAACCACATGTTCGAGTCGTGCTTTAAAATCTGTGTCAATCAAAATATCGTCTTCGCAGAAAACGGCGCACACCACATTCGGTCTAGTTTCTTCTAAATATGTGCGAATCATGTCGAGGTGTCCCATCATACAAGACCAGCATTTCTCGGTATGAGCATGAAGACCGCGACCTGCAATACGCGGGTCCGATGTCGGCACACCCGGGAACATGGTCGCATTCACACCCACGCGCCGCCATTTTTCGGTCATTGCTTGCCGCCTCTCTTCATTGGCATAATTGAGGCAATAAATAGCACACTGTTCAACCATAATAATATTGTATTAGTAGGGTTGTTATTAATAGGGTTTTTTGTGATAACAAATTATTTGAGAACTACACCTTTACTAGGAACTACACCTTTACTAGGAACTACACCTTTAATAGGAACTACACCTTTAATAGGAACTACACCTTTAATAGGAACTACACCTTTAATAGGAACTACACCTTTAAATATACTGTAATTCATCGCATAGGCCGCCACAATAGAAACAATTGTCGAAATATGATAGACTTCGTGAAAACCGACCACATCCGGATCAAATGGCGAAAACTCATTCACAAATCCGATTACACCCAATATTTGCGCAATGCCCGTTGTCCAAAAAGTGTACCATTCATATTGGCTCAAAAGCTGGTAATAGTGGTAAAACGTCGGCACTTGCGAAAATGGCACCGACATCATTCGAAACAGTGACGGCGGCTCATACATAGTCCCATACCAATTCCATACCGACAATCCCGTAATAATCGCTGCAAATGGCCAACCAATCCATCGAGGCAATACCAATAGCAGAACGGGGTAAAAAATGCTCATCGTGAATACAATGAGCATCAAATGGTCAAGTCGATTAATGGCGATTTCTTGGGGTGCCGTCCATTCTACAATGTGGTAGAGGGCGGATACGAGGACGGTAAGAAACCCCGTCAAAACACAAAACATTGCTAAATAAAATACGCCGGGTTCAGCCTCTCGTGTCAATTGGTAAAAATACCAAAACAAGAGAGGAAATATGAACACGGCGGCAAAATGGAACATGCCTCGATACACGGGTTTTGGCGCGCCTTCGCAATAAAGGAGAGAGTTGTTGAACATGCGACCGTCCTGTTTAGGAGCTGCGTCGTCATAGACGACATTTTTTGAAATATAACTTGGTTCAATATTCCTAAACCACGACGTCATCCATAAAATATATGAGGTTGGATAATTTGGTCAACCCTTTGGATCAACCTTATTAGTTTAATACCCTACCTATGGTATTTGCCAGCTCGCGCAAAGGAATCCACAACAAATATCACAAACACGCCCAAAAACGAATACAAAATGAGTTCCTCTGTAATATTGCTGGTTTTCTCCATCTGAATGTCCTCCAAAATGTTGGTGATGCGATTGAGTTTCTGCATGATCGCACCATTGGGTTCTGCATCACCCCCCTTGGGGGCATAATACGGTTTTCCTAAAATACCTCCCGCCTCGTAGCTCTTGGTATAATTACTCAAAGAATCCAGACTCAAATCATTGGGCACGGTCGCCGACGCCGCCCCTGCTGCGCGGCGCAACAAATCCGACTCAAAACCCTCTTTGGACCCCGGCATCAAATCCGCTAAATTATCCATGAATGACCGCGACTTGGGCACAGCCACCGGCTTGAAGTCGGCAAGCCCGCTGCCAGAATCGATGGGATCCGCCGTAATACGATTGAGCATATCATTCACAGCACTGCTGCGCTCATCATTGGCAGATATAGTCTTTTTTAATTGGTCGGAAATATCATCTTGTTCTTCTAAATCGGCCAGTTCCGACGCATCTGAATCTTCCTGGGGTTGCGGAAGCCGCTGCGTGCGTCGTTTGCCAATAGAAGGGGTCCGTTTTTGAGTACTACATCCTTTCCATGGTGATGCGGTATTTAGTAATGACATAACTATCTATATTTTCAATAGTTATATATATAATGAACAAACCGAAAATGACAAATCTAAAAATGGTATTTTTAGGTCTTGAAAAATATTTTGAAGATAACTCGGTCGTAATGCAGTTTATACCTATAATGTTGGTGTTAGTCTATGCATCCTATAAACCGTGGTTTATAGAATCGAGTCAAACCATTTTAGGGAAAGTGATCGCGGTAATGTTGATCCTCTATTATACCTCGATTGACTATGTTTACGGAACCTTGTGTTGTGTTGTTATCATTGCTTTTTACCAGGTGAATGAGAGGGAGGGCTTTGATCTAGACTTTGGCACAAAGTCTGTAGGTGATAAGGCAGAGCCGACTAATGCCAAACCAGTAGGTGATGCCAAACCAAGAGAAGGTGGCGTGAAGCCTATGGGCGACGCAAAGCCTATGGGCGACGCAAAGCCTATGGGCATAAAACCTATGAGCAACTTGAAACCCGACACAATCGACGCATTCACGAGCGCGCGCGACACATTTATTCAATCAAAATGCCGTGACGGCGTCCTCATGTACAAGGACTTCCCCGTAAAGTCCGAAATGGCCGACCACGTGTACCCCGAAATCCAATTCAACACCAAGTCGCGTTGTAACCCGTGCGACACCACCTGCGATTACAGCATAATCGAGGCAAAAATCGACACAGAGACCGAGATGTGCCCGCGTTCATCCAATAATTTGTTTGACCAGGTAAAAGACATCTTCTACCCTAAACGGTGTAATTGGAAAGACCCAGAACCGACAAAGTCACCTGTACCAAACAAATAAAATAACCACATACCATATATGTCAAAATCAAAGAAACCAACAGCCGAAGGTTGGTCCGGACTAATCCACGAGAGGTTGATGAACATAAACGACAGCAAAATATTTGCCGGTTTAATGATAATCACGCTCAACATCGCCTCTAAGTTCGCAACTCTGAAACTGGGAAAAACCGCGGAAATGTATTTGAAATATACATTTAGCAAACAAATCCTGGTATTTGCGATTGCATGGATGGGAACCCGCGACATTTACGTCGCGCTCACACTTACCATTATTTTCATCATCTTATTTGACTTCTTGTTGAACGACGAGAGTCGATTCTGTATATTGCCCCAAGATTTCAAGGAGTTTTATGAGAATATCGACGCGGATATTACGCATGAAGACTACGTGAAGGCAAAGACGACGGTCGATAAATACGCCGAACAGAAGGAGAAAGATATAGATACAAACAAATCAAAGCCAATATCAAATAAATCATCAGAAGCCTTTTATGTGCGCAATTGAATAAATAGTGCCCTTCCGTGAGTAATATTCTGTACAACAAAATATTACTATAATATAAATAGGATGACGACCATCGATGATTATGATTTGGATACAATAAGTGTCATGTTATATAACAATATTGATCGGGACAAACCAGTCGAGTTGACTGCTAGCATGTTCATTTTTGACAAACCGGTCAAAGGTGACAAAATGTGGATTTGTACCAATATTCGATATAGTGAAGAAATATTGACGACAAAAACACATTTTGAATGTGTCCAGGTGTTTTTTGACCGCGATTTGTTGTTAAAATATGTGAAAGAATCGTCCATCAAAAAACCAAATAACATTCCGGCGGATGTACGCAAGATTTCCAATGATGTAAAATGGCTGAATAGTGAAATGGATTCGAGTTGTAAACTAAAACATAAAAATGAATGTTTTATGAAAGACAATATGCTTCTTGTTTTAAAATATTGTTTTCCCGTGACGTTTCCGGTAGATAATCCGCCATTTTCATTTAGTAAAGGACAGCACAATGTGGTATCGGTTAGTAGATTAATTAATAGCTGGTTCAATTCAGACAAATACGCAGATATTACACATATGAAAATAGATGGCAAGAGTACCACAGTCATTGGCTGTCAATGGTTAGATACCATAAAGTTTCATCCGGTGTATCAAAAGGTGAATAAAAACATTAAACAATATTTTGTAAAAGTGAAAGAGCCACTTATAAAGTTGTTGGAGCAGGTAATAACTATGATGAATACTTCTATAAGTATAAAAGACCCAAAATTAGAAAAAAATAAAAATAACCCAAAAGATATTAAAGAATATAAGACTGAAATAAAAGGACTATTTTTATTATATAATAATAGTTTTTATATAGACAATCGTAGTGAATTGGAAGAAAAAGCAAGAAAAACCCTAAAACTTGGTAATAATCGCATGTACAACATAAGTCCAGATGTATTTATGGAGTTTATTGAAAATATTAAAAATAGCCTGGATACGTCAATCGATAATACTAAAATTATTAATTTATTCTATATATTTTACTATTTATATTATCTATATAATAATGTTAAATTTAGTAAAACTACTATTGATAGCGGACAAAATATAGAGGGTTTTAGTCAAATTGAAAATATGACATTAATTGATATTCTTAAATTATATAATAAAGAATTAAAACAAAAATTAGATTTAATATTGTTATTATGTTGCGTGTTAAGCAAAGAAGGTTATAATCAGTTTGTACGTGATATGGGTATTGATCAGGTGACACTTCAAAAATACGATTTCCATAAACCCTATGTTCAATCGTTTGAATCCTTGAATCTCCCAAACCGAAAATCCACAAATAAAAAGATAAATGCGTTGTTTGATATAATTGGGTATGATATACCAGGATTATACGATGTTTATGGGGAAAATGGATATTATGAAGTTGCGAAAAAGGGAGAAACTTATATTGGATTTGATCAAATCAACTTGAGTGCCGATAAAAAGAAGGCACCCCATTATGAAATCTATTTGGCAATGGATTTTGCGGGTGGATTAGTAGATGACAATAACCGAAGCGCAGTAAGTTGTTTGTTTGAAAACAATCGACTTGGTCGGATGTTACAAAAAATAATCAAGCAAGAAAAGGACAGTGATGACGTTTTGGAAATGCGCGAATACATTGATTTGACGGACCTTATTAAAAAAACGGAGAAAGAGATCAAACAGAAGGAGGCGAAAGAGGCGAAAGAGGCGAAAGAGGCACAGGAAGCTAAAGTCGAAAAAGCGGCAAAAGAGGCGCAACAAAATCCAGGCCCACAAGCACAAAATCCAGGCCCGCAAAACCCGGGTCCAAAAGATGATTTATTAGAAATCGAATTGGACAAAGTGCCTGGTATATCAGCGGATATACGAAAGAAAATTATGGACAAAATAAACAAAGACATTCCCGAAGTAAAGGAATTGGCAAAAGTAATTTCAAAATACAACAAAGACGTAAGTCTAAAGTCTGAGTACACCAAAATACTCACTACAACAAAAAGCAAAATAAAATCATTGATTGAAAATGCCAAATACGATGAAGAACAAAACAAAGAGTTGACTCCTGACAAAAAAGAAAAGGCCAGATATGATTTAATGGATTATGAAAAAATAAAAGAACTCATAATTCAGATGATTGACCAGACCTTTTTTGAAGAAAACAAAGATAATGCGAAAAAGTTCAAAGGTGGATCGCTCAAGGGTAGATTTCTCAGAAAAACACGGCGTAGACTACAATATAGAAGGCATAAAAAGACAAGAACACTTTAGTATATTGGTATTTTCAAGAAAAACAATCCACACACAATGAGTCCAATACCAATGTATTGATTTGGATCGTCAAGACGCTCTCCCAAAATAACATATGCTGCAATCGACTCAATAAGTGCCGATATTCCATCCCAAGCAGCATTCACCATCATAACTGACCCGCCACGTAAAGACTGTATCAAGAAAAAAATCACACCTACATATCCAAGAATACCATAGCCCAGGTAGTCAAGTCCTCCATGATTCGCATATTTTTTCAACGCAAAATCTCCAAATACTTCGGAGATCGATAGAAGACCAATTGTTTGTAAAATCATAGTATAATTTTACAAGTGAACTTATGCTCGCACCAATTTAAATGAAAGTCCGACCTCACCATTCACATTCTCCCATATACCCGAGATTTTCAAAACGACTAGACTTTCTCCCGAACAAGACTCGCAAATATCATATTTTAAACAAATTGAATCCACCAGTTTTTGCGTCATCACATTACTTGTAAGGCCACGATGATTCATGTATTCTTGTAGCATGTCTTGTTCCATGCTTTGAAATTGTCTAAATACACTGTCGGATATTTCAGGGCGGATTTTATTGGATACAGGCAAGTCCAAATACAGGCCATTCATTACCATAAAGTCGTCACAGTAGTTGATTTTTGTAAATAATCCATCAAATAACATGTTTTGTTTGGTCTCGAGAAATTGGATGTTGGATTTATTAAAATTATCGTATTTAATTAGGATATTCATTTGCTAAATAGATACATTGTTTAGTGTCAATATTTTATACTAATTTGCTAAATAGTATAAAAATCATAGGTTGAATCACACTTAGGTCGCACTATGTGCTTAACAGAGTCGCACTATGTGCTTAACAGAGTCGCACTACGTGCTTACCGTAGGGAGGAGTCGCTTCGCTTAGGTCGCTTCGCTTAGGTCGCTTCGCTTAGGTCGCTTCGCTTAGGTCGCTTCGCTTAGGTCGCTTCGCTTAGGTCGCTTCGCTTAGGTCGCTTCGCTTAGGTCGCTTCGCT
>Ga0114964_10001604_pt1 | contig 16376 bp, 16 predicted proteins | sample C_131016_MF_Meta_FD_92638 | JGI IMG/M metagenome (GOLD analysis project Ga0114964, IMG submission 92638) | Freshwater microbial communities from Lake Croche, Canada to study carbon cycling - C_131016_MF_MetaG | ecosystem: Environmental > Aquatic > Freshwater > Lake | place: Lake Croche, Canada... | reverse complement strand
TGGCGACAACAGCCTTTATTAACAGGATCTGTTTCTTTCTCTCCCCGGTAGCGCTTGCGCTCGTTTTTCTCTACTCGCTCACGAAGCGCTTCACCCATGCGGCGCAGTTCTTCCTCGGCCTCGCGCTCTCCGCGGCACCCGTTGGTGCATGGCTTGCGGTGACCGGATCGTTTGCCTGGCCGCCGATCATACTGGCCGCGGGTGTGCTCTGCTGGGTGTCGGGCTTTGACATGATCTATGCCACGCAGGATCTGGAAGCCGATCGGCGTGAAGGACTCCGCTCGATGGTGGTGAAGCTCGGTATACCCGGCGCCCTGAAACTTGCGGGAGGGCTTCATGGGGTGATGTTCGTCGCGCTGATTGCCTTCGGCCTCTCGGCGCATCTTGGAAATATCTATTTCCTCGGCCTGATTCCCGTTCCCTTCCTGCTGATGTACGAACACCGGATTGCCCGGACGCTCGATGTGGCGCTGATCAACAAGGCCTTCTTTGAGACGAATGCCGTGATCGGAGGTCTTTTTGTGGCGATCACGGCGGCCGATCGATTCTGGAACTGATCGTCCGGCTGTTTCCTACCCTAATAGCCTTCAGTCTAAACCGCTAACAGCCTCTCCACCCCATGCCTCCCACCTACCTCTGCCAACGCTGCACGGCCTGTTGCCGCTGGCCCGGCTTCGTACGGGTCACCGAGGAAGAGATCGGCGCCATCGCCGCCCACCTCGGGATGGAGGAGGAGACCTTCATTCAGGACTACACGCGTCTACGACCCAACCGCGGCGGCCTCGCACTGATCGACCGCAAGGATGGAGCCTGCTTCTTTCTGAAGGGAAACGAGTGCTCGATCCAGTCGGTGAAACCGCAACAATGCAAAGACTTTCCGAATGCCTGGAACTTCCCCGGATGGCGCGAGATCTGCAAGGCCATCGAGGTGCCGGCCCGCGATGAGGCCTAGGGTCGGCGTCGGTGGGGGGTTCATTCCTCTTTGACCCTGTGGGGAGTCTCCTGTAAGCCCTTTGCCGTGGGTTTACGCAAAACCAAGCATTCCAAGCCGCAGGAATCCGACCGCCCCCCCGGGGAAGAGATCGTCTTCCAAGGCATGGCCGTGGCCCCGGGGATCGCGGAAGGGAAGGTCCTGATCCACTTTCAGGAGGAGGAGAGCATCCCGTTCCGAGACCTTCAGGAAGGAGAATTAGATGCGGAAGTTACTCGTTTTGAAGGAGCTTTGCTTGCAACACGCTCCGAACTGACCGCCCTTCAGGAGCGTCTTGCTGACTCCGCCTCGGCAAGCGATGCCGGAATTTTTGACGCCCATCTGCTCGTGCTCGAGGATCCGAGCCTTATCGACGAGGTCATCAAGGGGATCCGCGCCGAAAAGCATAATGCCGAGTTCGTGTTCCAGGGGATCTCCCACAAGTTTATCAAGACCCTCTCCTCAATCGACGACCCCTACCTGAGGGAACGGGCCATCGATCTGGAGGATGTCACTAGGCGCGTCTTGCGGCATCTGCTCGGAAAAGCGGGTCAGCGGCTCACCGGTCATGACCGGAGCCACATCATCGTCGCCGACGAACTGACTCCCTCCGACACCGCGACGCTAAATCGTGAGAATGTGGCGGGCTTCATTACCGAGAAGGGAAGCAAGACCTCCCACACGGCGATCATGGCCCGCTCACTCGGGATTCCCGCGGTCGTCGGCCTCGAGGGGATCTGCGGCCGACTGGAGAACGGATGCATCGTCCTGATGGACGGCTACAGCGGCAAAGTCTTCCTCAATCCCTCGCCCGCCACACGCGCCGCCTACCAGGCGCTTGCCGAGCAGAAGGAGCATGTCGAGGAGGGGTTGGAGAGCCTGCGCGAGACCGATTCGGTCACTTCCGACGGCCGACGCATCACGCTGGCCGCCAACATCGAGCTCCCCGAGGAACTCGACGAGGTCTCCGCAAGCGGCGCGGAAGGGATCGGCCTCTACCGGACGGAGTTCCTTTATTTCAACCGTACCGAGCCACCGGACGAGGAGGAGCAATATTCCGTCTACAAGCACGTGGCCGAAAAGATCGCGCCCCACGGCGTCATCATCCGCACGCTCGACATCGGCGGCGACAAGCCGACGGAGTGCCTTGATCTGGGCCACGAGGAGAATCCTTTCCTCGGATGCCGCGCGATCCGCTTCTGCCTGAACCATCCCGAGATCTTCAAAACACAGCTCCGTGCGATTCTCAGGGCCGGTCTCCATGGCAATCTCCGGATGATGTTCCCAATGATCTCCGGCTATGAGGAACTCCTCCACGCCAAGGCGATCCTTGCTGAAGCGGTGGGGGAACTGCGCGATAAGGGCATTCCCTTCCGCGAAAACATGGAACTCGGTCTGATGATCGAGGTCCCCAGTGCGGCGATCATGGCCGACATGCTGGCGAAGGAGGTGAGTTTCTTCAGTATCGGCACGAACGATCTGCTCCAGTACCTGATGGCGGTCGACCGCGGCAACGAACACATCGCCCATCTCCATGATCCCGCCAACCCTGCCGTCGTCCGCATCCTCAAGACGGTGGTCGATGCCGCGCATGCGGCCGGGATCTGGGTGGGCCTCTGCGGCGAGCTTGCCGGTGATATCGAATTCACCCCCTTGCTTGTGGGGCTGGGCATCGATGAACTGAGCACCGGCGCCTCCATGGTTCCGCGCGTCAAGAAGGCGATCCGAAGCCTCGACCTGACGGCCTGCCGGGAAGTCGTCACCCACGCCCTCTCCGGCGAGCGGGCCGCCGAGATCTACGCCCGGACAACGGGACTGGCGCGGAGCCGCTATCCCGATCTATTTTGACAATGCGCCCAGCGCACCACCACTCCATGAAAACCACACCCCTTGCGATCGCAGCCACCCTCCTCCTGCTCCTCCCTGGAGTCCTTACCGCCAATGCCCAGAATGCAGGCGCACAGGCGCCATCCTCCTCCGTCCCGATGGAGTACAAGATGATCTCGGGCTACAAACAGCCCTTCAACGACGAGCTTCAGGAGAAGATCTCCAAGGGATGGAAACCCGTCGGCGGGATCTCGGTCACGAGCTGGAACACCGACCTCTTCTTTGCACAATTGCTAAGCCGCCCCGCCGGGTCACATCAGTAATCCGCCAACGTTCGAGGCTGCTTACGCGCCGCGCTCAGGACCGCGACAGCAATGTCGCGGCTGGCGGAAGGTTTGGAGAGCGCTACCAAATTCATCTTCCAGCGCTTCCATGTGGAGGCGCCCGAGGCAAAGATCTCCTCGACCGAAGCGGCCAGCGCCGCCGGGTAGTGGGCGGCCAGACGACCGATGTCGTGACGTTCGATCAACTCGATGTTTCCCTCCTCCTGACCTGGAACGACATGACTGACAAGGATCGGGCACCGGGCGGCCATCGCTTCGTGGACAACCGCGCCACCCGCCTTGCCGATGTAGAGATGATGAGAACAGAGAAGCTCCGGCATCTTGTCGGTCCAGCCGATCAGGTGGGTTTTTACCCCGTCGATGATTCCCGATTCGGCGAGGGAGCGATGGAGAGCCTTGAGCCTTCCGGTCACCACGGTGATTTCGGTGCCGGGAAGCTTCTGCAACTCACGGATCACCGCGATCGCATGGGAAGACTTTGAAAAAGGGAGATAGAGCAGACGGCGTGATCCGTGGATCACAGGATCGAGCGGCTTGAGCGAGCCGAGGCGCGGGGCCACGGGAAATCCGAGGACCTTGAGGAGGTCCTCCTTCACCCCACCGCGCAGGAGAACGGCATGGGTCTCCTCGTCGGGCACGATGAAGGCGTCGCTTCCGGCCCGATACCATGAGGAATTGATGGCGGTGGAATCGGTGATGATCGTGAACAGGGGGACAGCAGAAGGGGCGTGTCCCCGCTTCTTCAACTCGCGAAGCAGATAGGCGTAGAGCGGGTAGGTCGAGACGATGGCATGGGGCCTCAACTCCTCGATCACCCGACGGGTTGCCTCACGCAGATTGCCCGCCATGGGAAGGGTCGCCTCCAACCTGCCGGGTTGGTCGAGCACCGAGAAGATCGCGCTCCATACAAAGGGATACCTATTGATGGCGAGACTGTAGCCCGCCTGCAGCACCTTGGTGAAACGGGGAATGGTCTCGAGGTAGATATCGACCACCTTCACCTCCACGCCGGGATTTTCCCGTAGCGCCTCCGCAACACAACGGGCGGCCGTGTTGTGCCCTTCACCGAATCCGGCTGTCAGGATGAGGATGCGCATGAGGAGAAAGAGGCTGTTAGCAGTTTAGGCTGTAGGCTGTTAGGTCAGAGTTGTCGGATGTCCGGAACGTTTTAGGCAGATTGGGGTCGCTTAAGGGAGATCAATCAGCTTTCGACCCTCGACTCTCGTCTCTCGACTGCAGTTTCAAAGTTCGTCACTTTGAAAAGAGGTAGTGGGAGACGAGCCACTCCTCGCCGTTGCGGTAGCCCCAGAGTTCGGCGCAGGACATGAAGAAGATCCGCCAGTAAGAGCGCCACTTGGCCGCCTCCTTAACTCCATAGGTCCTCTCCAGGATCGGCGTGATTGTCTTTCTGTTGGCATCCATCGCTTGGAGCCACGCCTCGGAGGTGCGGGCGTAATGGATGCCGCTCACCTTCCAGTGCTGCTCGATTTTCAAATCCTCCTGAAAGTATAGCAGCAAGTCGTGCGAGGGCATGGTGCCGCCGGAGAAAAAGTAGCGGGTGATCCAGTCCGAGGGATCCTTCCCCTCGAAATGGTAGGCATAGTCACGGTGGGTGAAGATGTGGACGAAGAGCTTCCCATCGGTCTTGAGCCATCCGGCGATGCGCTTCATCAGTTCCCGGTAGTTCTTCATATGCTCAAACATCTCCACCGAGACGACCCGGTCGTAGGTTCCCGGTTCGGGCGGGGCGAAGGTGTTCATGTCGGCCGTGATGATGCGGACATTGTAGAGTTCGCGGCGGTTGGCCTCGGCTTCGATATGGAGGCGCTGGGTGTAGGAGTTGGAGACCGCCGTGATCACGGAGTTCGGGTAATGCTGCGCCATCCAGAGCGTGAGCGATCCCCAACCGCATCCGAGTTCGAGGATCTTCTGGCCATCCTTGAGCTCCGCCCGCTCGCAGGTGAGGGCCAGCATCGCCTCCTCGGACTCCGCGAAGGTGGTGTTCTCGGAGGGCCAGTAACCGCTGCTGTACTTGAGGCGCGGCCCGAGAACCTGAAGATAAAACTCCGTCGGCACCTGGTAGTGCTGTTCGTTCGCATCCGCGGTGTTAATGGCGATGGGCGAGGCATCAAGCCCCGCGCGGAACGCGGCAAACCGGGCATCGCGCTCCTCAAGGTCACCCCGTGCCTCTTCGCGCACTTTTTCGGAAAGGAGATGCCGGATGCCGCTACGGATCAGGGTGTCGGGAACAAGGCCGGTGGAGAGAAGGGTGTCGAGTCTGCTCATGAGAGGTTACGATGACTTGGGAAACCAGGGAATGAAGGCGCTCGTGGTTCGCTGGTACGCGCGGTAGGCATCCCCCTTCGAGCGGAGTGACTGTTGCTCTGTGTAGGGAATGCCGGTGACGCGCAGAAGGAAGAAGAGCATCAGGGCGGGGGCGAAGATCGTGGTCCATCCCCACGGCGCAGGCAGGGCAAAGAGGAAGAGAGCGACCCAGATCAGCCACTCGAAGAAATAGTTCGGATGGCGGGAATATCTCCAGAGTCCCACAGAGCAAACCTTGCCGCGGTTCATCGGACGGGCCTTGAAGGCGGTCAACTGACGGTCGGCGAGCGCCTCCCCTCCGATGGCAATCAGCCACACCGTAAATCCAAGCCAATCAGAGAATCCCAGATGAAGGCGCGGATCAAAATTGATCAGGAGACACGGAATACTCAGCAGCGCCAGCAGGAGGGCCTGTGCCTGGAAAAACCAGAAAAAGAATTTATCCTCGTGTCCGGCAACGGCACCACGAAGTTCACGATAGCGCCCATCTTCTTCGGGGTGGTGACCCATCACGCGCTTCCAGAGGTGAAGGCCGAGTCGCAGACTCCAAAGCACGACCATGAGCGTGATGAGATTCTGGCGCGCAGGTTCCCCGTCTCCGAACACCCGGTAGATCAGAACGAGTGGCGCAAATCCAAGTGGCCAGGCGATGTCGACGATACCGGCATTGCGAATCCTCACAGCGATCACCCAGACCCCTGCCATAAGAAGCGAGGAGAACCCCAGGCCGATCAGGAAGAGAGTGAACGGCCCGATCATGTCGTGGGGGTGATAATCACTCCGGGAAGGGGACGATCCCGATGATGGCCGAGATCATAGGCCGGAGAGTGGATGTCGAGATTGTCGGGACGGGTGTAGACCGCTTGGGCCACCGAGATGTGGCGCGTGCCGAATCCCGCCTCGCAGTAACAGAGGTAGTAGAGCCACTTGCGAACGAAAGCCGCATCGTAGCCCTGCGCCTTCACCTGAGGAAGCGCTGCCAGGAACGACTTGCGCCATTCCTTGAGCGTCCGGGCGTAGAAGGGGGTCATGTCGTCGTAATCGAGGAGATTGAGATCACCGGTGGCATTCATCGCCTCGGTGATGCGACGCATCGACATCAGGAGCGATCCCGGGAAGATATGCTTTTGAATGAAGTCCACCCCGTCGCGCAGGATCGGGTACTGGTTGTCGGGGCAGAGGATCATCTGGAGCCCCAACAGGCCGCGGGGAGCGAGCAGTTCCGAGACTTTGGCGAAGAAGGTCTCCACATAGCGGTCGCCGACCGCCTCGAGCATCTCGATGGAGACGATCTTGTCAAAACGTCCCGTCAGATCGCGGTAGTCGCAGAAGATCACCTCGACGAGATGAGAAACGCTGGCTGCCTCGACGCGCGCCGCCGCCTCGCGGAACTGCTCTTCGCTGATCGTGGCGGCGGTGACGCGGCATCCGTAATTCTTCGCCGCATGGATCGCGAAGCCGCCCCAGCCGCAGCCGATCTCCAGCACCATGTCGTGGCTTCCGAGTTGGAGCTTTCTGCAAAGTTGATCCCACTTCTTCCGCTGGGCCTCCTCCATCGCAAGTTTTGCCGGATCATAATAGGCCGCCGAGTAGGTCATGGTCGGGTCGAGCCACAGCTTGAAGAAATCGTTCCCGAGGTCGTAGTGCTCGCTGATGTTGTCGCGGCTCTTGCTCTTGCTGTTCGGCCGCAGCGCATGACCGATCCTGTTGATCATGCCGAGCAGATCAAAGGCGCCGCGGTTCCTGCTCTCACGGGTTTTCACCCCCGCCAGGTAATCGCCATTCAGGATAAACCAGGCCAGTGTCTGGGTCAGGTCACCGGTCTCCCACTCACCCGCAAGATACGATTCGGCGAAGCCGATCGGCCCGTAGAGGACACAGCGGCGGTAGAAGTTCTCGTCCCGCACGGTCAGCTCAGCCTGGAGTTCCTTGCCAAGACCCCCGAAGAGGCGGCGGGAACCGCCGGGCATCGTGAACTTCAACTCCCCGCGACGGGCACGACCAAAGGCATCCAAGACGAGCTTGCGGAAAAATTTGTCGGTGTAGGCCATGGCTGAGTCGGGCTCCCTTTATCGTTGCAGGAGAGGAAAGGCGCCAGCTTTGGATTGCCTCATGACTCGCGACCCAGCAGATAGCCCGCGATCTGGGCAATACGTGAGGATCCGCTTCCGAGGACTCCCAGCGCGGCATGGGCTTTTTTGGTGAGTCGATTCGCTTCCTTGCGAGAGGCTTCCAGGCCGATGACGGAGGGATAGGTTGCCTTGGAGGCTTTGAGATCCTTGCCGGCGCTCTTGCCAAGTCGCTCGCTTGATTGGGTGACATCCAAGATATCGTCGATGATCTGGAAGGCGAGACCGAGCTCCCCACCAAACTCGGTGAGCGCCTTCAACTGACGGGGGGTCGCATTAGCCGTCATCGCGCCAAGACGCAGCGAGAGCACGATCATCGCGGCGGTCTTCCTCTCGTGGATGAATCGCACCTCGGAAAGAGTCGGCTTTTTCCCCTCGGCCTCGAGGTCGGCAATTTGTCCAGCGATCAGTTGAAGACTGCCCGCAGCCGTTGCGGTCTCCTCTAGGATCATGGACAGGGGGTAGCGCCTTGAGGGTTTGATTTCGGCAATCAATCCGAAGGCTCGTGTCAGCAGAGCATCACCCGCAAGGACGGCGACACCCTCACCGAAGACCTTGTGCGAGGTGGGACGGCCGCGACGCAGATTATCATCATCCATACAGGGAAGATCGTCGTGGATGAGCGAGTAGGTGTGGATCAGTTCCACGGCACAAGCCACGGGGAGAATCTTAGTAAGATCCTTCGCACTCACCCCGACGGCCTCCGCCGCGGCAAGCGTCAGGATCGGGCGGAGGCGCTTGCCGCTCGCAAGCAGGCTGTAGCGCATCGCCTTGTGGATGGTCGTCGGCCGGACCGAAGCCGCGGGCAAGGAGCGGGCGAGCGCCTTCTCGACAAGCTTCCGACGCTCCTCGAGATAAGAAGTAAGGCCACCCGCCCGTTGGAGTGAGCGGATGGCCTTTTGATATTTCATGGTTTTCGGGATGTCTCCCTTGCAACCTGTAACCGAAACTTAGAGGGTCTTGCAGAAATCCTCGAAGCGATCGAGACCCGGCTTGATGACGTCGAGGCCGGTGGCATAGCTGAGGCGGACGACGCGGTCGTCGCCGAAGGCGATGCCAGGAACGACTGCGACGTTGGCCTTGCTGAGAAGGCGGTCTGCGAAGTTCGTCGAGTTCATGCCGAGCTTGGAGATGTTCGCCAGCATGTAGAAGGCACCCTTGGGCTTCACAGCCGTGACATTGTGGATCGCGGAGAGGCGCTCGAACATGTATTCGCGGCGGATATTGAACTCCTCGCGCATGTCGGCCACGCACTGCTGGCTGCCGGTGAGGGCGGCGAGGCCACCCTTCTGGGCGAAGGAGCAGGGGCCAGAGGTGGCGTGGCTCTGCATGGAATCGATCGCCTTGGCAATCTTCTCGGGGGCACCGAGGTAACCGAGGCGCCATCCGGTCATCGCGTAGGCCTTGCTGAATCCATTGACGGTGATCGTCAGATCCTTGGCCTCGGGAGTGAGGGAGGCGACGGAGACATGCTCGGCACCATCGTAAGTGAGGCTCTCGTAGATCTCGTCGGAGAGAATGGTGATCTCCTCGTCGGCAGCGACCTCGACCAGGGCTCGGAGCTCATCCTTGGTATAGACGGAGCCGGTCGGGTTGCCGGGGGAGTTGATGATGACCATCTTGGTGCGGGGGCTCATCGCCTCCTCGAACTGCTCGGGGGTCATCTTCCAGTCGTTCTCCTGGGTGGTCTGGACGATGACGGGCTCGGCGCCGGCGAGGCGGACCATGTCGGGATAGCTGAGCCAGTAAGGGGCGGGGATGATGACCTCGTCACCCTCGCCGCAGACGGCCATGATGGCGTTGAAGCAGCTCTGCTTGGCGCCGTTGCTGACGATGATCTCGCTCGGCTTGTAGTCGAGGCCGTTGTCGCGCTTGAACTTCTCGCTGATGGCGGCGCGGAGTTCGGGGGTTCCGGAGCTCGGGGTGTACTTGGTGAAGCCGGCGTTCAGGGCGTCGATCGCAGCCTTCTTGATGTGCTCCGGCGTGTCGAAGTCGGGCTCTCCGGCTCCGAAGCTGTAGACGTCGATTCCCTCGGCGCGCATGGCCTTGGCCTTGCTGTCGATGGCGAGGGTGAGTGAAGGGGTGAGTTCGCTGACGCGTGATGCGAGGTCCATGGGAAGTGCGGGTGTTGGGTGGTTGGGTGGTTGCTGAAAGCGGGTGGATCAGAGTGCGGAGGCGACCTTGGTTTTGAAGTCGTTCTCCTCGATACGGATGATGCCGGTCTCGCGGGCCACATTCTCGACGGAGTCGGAGGCGTGGGCGCCGTTGATCATGATGGTGGTGCCGAACTCCTTGCGGATCGTTCCGTGCGGTGCCTGCGAGGGATTGGTGGGACCGAGAGCCGCACGGATCTTCGCGACGGCGCCGGGGCCCTGATAGATTAGGGCGACGCAGGGCTGGGTGCCGGGAAGGGTCTTCTCCTCGGCGGAGCACTCGGAGGGGCGCTTGCCGGCCATGAAGGCGACGATCGACTCCCACTGGGCGCGGCCGTCGGGAAGCTTCTCCACGAGGAAATCGAGGACGGGGCCGTAGAATTCCTCCCCCTGCGCCACGGAGAGATGAAACGGCTTGAAGCCGACCAGCGCGAGGCCGGTGCGGGCGAAGAGATCGATCACGCCGCCGGGACGGGTGTTCGCGAAAGCAAAGTTGTCGGGCTTGATAAGGACGAGCGTCTTCTCGGTCGGTCCCGCGAAGGAAGCGGCGGCATCAAGAATGCCTCCCTCGGCATCCGAGGCGGCGGCAAGCAACTTGAGACCCGCGGCGGCCTCGACAGGATTGGCGGGAGCGATGACCCCGGGCTCGAAGTAGACGATCTTTCCACCCTCCTCGACCACATCGCCGTAGGTGTCGCGGATTCTCTCGCCGCGGCCACCCATGGTGGCGTCGTTCCCCACGATGGAAGCGACCTTGGCGACCGCATCGTCGCCCTTGAGCACGAGCACCAAGGAATGGGCGCCGACAGGAAGCGACTTCAGATAATCGGTGGTGCGGGCTTGTCCCGGAAGGGTGGCGGCAAGATCGGCGAGGGTCTTGGCGGAGAGGGCAACCATTTGCCCGGTGTAGAGTTCAAGACCGCTTCGGGAAATGAGGCGCCCAAGGATACCCCCCGTCCGACCCTTCCGAAGGGCGGTCGGAGTGATAAAAGCGTAGGAAATCTGGTCAGCCATGGAATAGAGAGAGTTGCCGCCCGAGAGGGCGCTGCTTAATGGCGTTCCAAGGCGGACGGAAAGGGTAGAGGGACACACCTTGGGAGTCAAAGGCTTTCTCTGATACCCGGCGCTGCCGGGCAGGTCTTTAGCGGTTTAGGCTGAAGGCTGTTAGGAGTGAGGGCGGCATGGCCAACCCTGTGAGCCTTAAACTTTGGCCGCCTGATTTGCCGTTGCTTCCTGAAACTGCTGCTTCCACGCTTCGAGGCGGTCGGCGATCCGGGCCTCCGCGCCCTGCCGGGTCGGGGTGTAGTAAGTCCGCCCCTCGGGGAGGTAAGCCTGCGGGACATACCCCCCATCAAAGTCATGGGGGTACTGGTACCCTCCTCCATAACCGAAAGTCTTGGCTCCTTTGTAGTGAGAGTCTTTCAGATAGGAAGGCACCTCCAGGGTACGGCCGGCGCTGATATCAGCCTCGGCATTGCCCAAGGCGGCGTAGGCGCTGTTGCTCTTCGGGGCAGTGGCCAGATAGACCGTTGCGTGGGCGAGCGTGATCCGTGCCTCGGGTAGCCCCACGAACTCGACCGCCTGCTGGGCGGAGATGGCAAGCGGCAGGGCCAGCGGATCGGCAAGTCCGATGTCCTCGCTGGCAAAGATCACAAGCCTGCGCGTGATAAAGCGGAGTTCCTCACCGGCATGGAGCATCTTGGCCAGCCAGTAAAGGGCGGCATCGGGATCGCTTCCCCGGAGGCTCTTGATGAAAGCGCTGGCGGTGTCGTAGTGATCATCCCCCGTTCCATCGTAGACCAAAGCCTTTTTCTGAATGCTTTCGCCGGCCACGGCCAGAGTGATCCGGATGCGACCATCGGGCCCGAAGGGGGTGGTGCGGGCGGCAATCTCGAGCGCATTCAGACACTTGCGAGCATCGCCGTCGCAGACGGTCGCCAGATGCCGGGCGGCCTCCTCTTCCAGATCGACAGGAAGATCACCGAGCCCCCGTTCTTTATCCGCCACCGCTCGGCGCTGGAGAGCGACAAGATTGTCCACCGAGAGCGGCTGCAGTTGAAAAATCTGGGAGCGGGAGACCAGCGGGCTGTTGATCGAGAAGAAGGGATTCTGCGTCGTTGCCCCGATCAAGCGCACTGTGCCGCGCTCGACATCGGGAAGGAGTGCGTCCTGCTGGGCTTTGTTGAATCGGTGAATCTCGTCGATGAAGAGCAGCGTGCGGCCGCCGTTCCGCGCCTCGATCGCGGCGGCCCCCACAGCCTTGCGGATGTCAGCCACCGATCCCTCGACACCGCTCAGTTCGATGAAGCGGCTCTTTGTCCGCGCGGCAATCAGCCGGGCCAGGCTTGTCTTTCCCGTGCCGGGAGGTCCGTAGAGGATGATCGATGAGAGGCGGTCGGCCTCGATAGCCCGGCGGAGAAGTTTTCCCTCACCAAGAATGTGGGACTGACCCGCATACTCTTCCAGACTCCTCGGACGCATCCGCGCGGCAAGCGGCGCATCGGCCGGCAGTGCCATCGCGCCATCGCCGCCTTCTTTCCCGAAAAGATCATCCATTCGCTTACTATTGCGTGAGCTCATTTGGCTGGCAAGGCAACCGACCCCGTTCCATGCTGATCTCATGAAAACCCTCCTTGCCGCGATCGATCTCAGCCCGATCACCCCCCGTGTCCTCGAGGGCGCGGGCGATCTCGCCTCCTCGCTGGGCGCAAAGCTCATCATCCTCCATGTCGCGGAACCCGCCGCCGCCTATGTCCCGGTGGGAGCGGCGATGGATGTGATCACGGCCCCCGTTCCTGTGGAGCCGCCCGATATGAATGCGCTGAAGGAGCGCCTTGAGCAACTTGCCTCACTGCTTCGCGCCAAGGGCATCACGGTGGAGACCTCGGCCTCGGTCGCCCTTCCTGCCGAAGAGATTCTCGAACAGGCCGAGAAGAGCAATGCCTCGATGATCGTCCTTGGCTCCCACGGCCACGGCGCACTCTATCACCTCTTCAGCGGAAGCGTGGTCACCTCCGTGCTCCACAAATCCAAGATCCCGGTGACAGTCATCCCGGTTCACGGGAGCTGAGAAAAGGTCGGGGGTTGGGGGGTAGCCAAGCTAGCCAAAGATCACCACCGGATCCCGAAGATGATGATCCCCTTTGGGATCTCGGGATTATCGGGATCCCAGGAGATGTCCTCGCTTCCACCGTATTTCTGGGGGGCAAGCGGGTTCACTAGTTCGAGAGGCTTCTTCATCTTGAAGGCCTGCGCCACCACGCCGTTGATGTCGTAGGGTGCCGGTTTCTCGATCGGGGCCGTCTCGACCTTGGCCTTCTTGGGCTTGGGGGCGACAAAATCGGCATCCTGACTCGCCTGCTGGGCGAAGGATGAGGCGGCCACAAGAAGCGCCGCGGCAGGAACGATGAATCGAGGGAGCGTGCCGTTCATCCCCGAACCTTAGCCGCGTTGTTCGGGTGGGGGCAAGCCTCCGGAGCCTCGCTTCATCGTTGAACAACTCCCCCGCCCCAGCCAGACTGCACGGATGGACACCCTTGGGCGCGCGCGACGCGTTCTTTCCGTTGAAATCAGTGAGTTGGAGCGCCTCGCGGGGCGTCTCGACGAGCATTTTACGCATGCCGTGAAACTCCTCCGCGAAGCCATCGAGCGGCGCGGCAAGATCGTTGTCCTCGGAGTCGGCAAGTCGGGGCACATCGGGGAAAAGATCGCCGCTACCCTCACCAGCACTGGCGCACCAGCCGTCGTGCTCGATTCGCTGAATGCCCTCCACGGGGATCTCGGTGTGATCTCGGATGGCGATGTCATCCTCACCCTGAGCTACAGCGGCGAGACCGAGGAACTCCTCAGGGTTCTGCCGGCCCTAGCGCGATTCAGCGTGAAAAAGGTCTCCCTCACCGGCAACCCCTCGTCGACCTTGGCCAAAGCGAGCGATGTCGTCCTTGATGTCTCGGTGAGCCAGGAGGCCTGCCCTCACAATCTCGCCCCCACCTCCAGCACCACCGTGATGCTCGCCCTCGGCGATGCCCTCGCGATGGTCCTGCTTGAGGAGCGCGGCTTCACGCGTGATGACTTCGCCCGCTTCCATCCCGGAGGCAATCTCGGCCGTTCCCTCCTGCTTCGCGTCCGCGACATCATGAGGGGGGACGAGGAATCCGCGGTGGTGAAGACCACCGATCCGGTGATCGAGGTGCTGAAGGTTCTGACGGAGAAACACGCCGGAGCCGCACTCGTCGTGGATGGCAAGGGGCTCCTTGCCGGGATCTTCACCCACGGTGATTTTGCCCGCAGATTCCCCACGGATCCCATGATCGGCACCCGCGCGGTGAGCGAGGTGATGACCGCCAATCCGGTCACCATCGACGCCGACAAACTTGCCGCAGAGGTTCTTGTGGTGCTAGAACAGCACCGCATAGACGATCTCGTGGTCACGGATGCCGGAGGAAAACCCCTCGGCGTGGTCGACTCCCAGGATCTCTCCAGACTCAAACTTCTCTAAGGAACAATACCATCATGGCACTCGCAAACGACCTCCGCAAAGGAATGGCCATCAAGTACAACGGCAACGCCGCCATCGTCCTTGAAGTCGCCCATCGCACCCCGGGCAACCTCCGCGCCTTCGTCCAGCTTATCATCCGCTACATCGGCACCGGCAAATCGGCCGACGTCCGGTTCGCCTCGACCGAAAAGGTCGACCTCGTCGATGTCCAGCGCACCAAGCTCGATTTCAGCTACTCCGATCAGGAGGGATACCACTTCATGGATCCCGAGACCTTCGAGACCATCACCCTGCAGGGCGACCTCATCGGCGACTCCAAGGACTTCCTGGTCGAGAACATGCAGGTGGAAATCCTCTACGTGGAGGGCCGCGCCGTTTCCGTGGATCTTCCCTCCTCCGCCAGCCTCAAGGTCACCGAATCTCCCGAGGGAGTGAAGGGTGACTCCGCCAGCAATGTCATGAAGACCGCGACGCTCGAGACCGGCAAGGTCATCCAGGTGCCGCTCTTCATCAAGGAGGGTGAGATCGTCAAGGTCGACACCCGCACCGGCGAATACATGGGCCGGGCCTAGCCCCTCGTTTTTTTCGAGTGGCGCGCCGCGATTCCTCCAAGCGGAGCGGCGCCCCGGTCCAGCAGAAGCGCGTCCGGGCCGAGGGCATGGATGAAACCGGCGAGTTGTTTCCACACGAGGAGCGGACGAACAATCGGCGGCAACTCCCGGAAGTTCCGGAACATGACCTCCCTGCACCGCCAGCGACCCACGGCGCCTCGGTCCCGAAGCAGTGGGTGAAGTTCCTCGTCGGCCTCCTGCTCCTCCCTCCGGCACTAATCCTGACGGAGAGTTTTTTTCAGGCCTTCACCTCCTCCATTCACAACGGCCTTCTGGCCAACCAATCCTTCGGCTGTTTTGCCGCGGGCATCCTTCTCTTCATCATCCTCTTCGTGGTCGTGCCGCGGAAGGTCCTTATGCTCCCCTATGTCTTCGGACATGAGGTGACCCACGCCCTCTGGGTGAAGCTCTTCGGCGGCAAGGTCGCCAATCAGTTCCATGTCAGCCTCGAGGGAGGGCATGTCATGACCGACCGGGTGAACACATGGATCGTCCTCTCACCCTACTTCTTCCCGATCTACAGCGTCCTCTCGGTCACCCTCTACGGGGCTCTCTCCCTCTCGGCTTATCTCATCGACCTACTTCATCAAGGAAGTGATCTGGCGACCGGCGTGGCCTCCTTACGCTGGGTGCTCTTCCTCCTACTCGGCCTGACCTTGGCCTTCCATCTGGTCTTCACCTTCCTGCTGATCACCAAAGGCCAACCTGATCTCCATTACGGCGGCACCTTCTTCTCATTGATGGTGATTTACCTGATCAATCTCCTGATCATCACCGGCCTCCTGCTCGTCACCGGCAAGTCATCCCTCTGGTACGACTTCGGCGAGAGCCTGCTCCGCAATGCCGAGGGATTTGTGGAGCTCTGCGGTCGCATCGCCGCATGGATCTATGTCTGGATTCAGGAGTTTCGGGCAGGACTGGGTAAATAATCCCGGCCTAGATCCCGATAGCCGCTGCCAGCGCAGTGGCTATTTTGTCGGCCGCCACATTGATCATCGCCTCATCGGGCCCTTCGATCAGAAGGCGCACCTTCGGTTCCGTTCCTGAGTAGCGCAGGAGGACGCGCCCCTTTCCGGCCAATGCCGACTCCGTTTCCTGAACCAGTGCGGCAACTTCCTTGAGTGATTCGATCGGTGGCTTTTCCTTCACGCGGAGGTTGCGCTGGGACTGCGGATACTTTTTGAGACAGCGGCGCAGTTCACTGAGTGGACGACCGCTCTCCGTCATGATCCTCAGTACCTGAAGTGCGGCGATCAGGCCGTCGCCCGTTGTGCCGTGATCACGGAAGATGAGATGCCCGCTCTGCTCGCCGCCGATCGAGAAATTGCCCTCTCTCATGGCCTCGACCACATAGCGATCGCCGACAGCTGTGCGAACCACCTTGCCCCCGGCGGCGGCGATCGATTCATCGAGGCCGAAGTTGCTCATGACGGTGGCGACCAAAGTCTTGCCGGCAAGGATGCCGCGCTTCAGCGCATCGAGCGCGGTCATCGCCAGAATTTCGTCCCCATCGACGACC
>Ga0114964_10001602_pt1 | contig 16390 bp, 17 predicted proteins | sample C_131016_MF_Meta_FD_92638 | JGI IMG/M metagenome (GOLD analysis project Ga0114964, IMG submission 92638) | Freshwater microbial communities from Lake Croche, Canada to study carbon cycling - C_131016_MF_MetaG | ecosystem: Environmental > Aquatic > Freshwater > Lake | place: Lake Croche, Canada... | reverse complement strand
CTCTTGGCACCGTTGACCAGGAACGCCCCCAGGATCGGTCCGGCCAAGCTGGCACGACCGCCAACAGCTGCCCAGACCGCAATCTCGATCGAATTGGCAGGACTCATTTCACCGGGGTTGATGATGCCCACCTGCGGCACATACAAGGCGCCCGCCACACCACACATGACGGCAGAGATCACCCAAATGCTCAATTTGTAAGGCAATGGCGAATAGCCCGAAAACATGACACGGGTTTCAGCATCCCGAATGGCCTGCAACACGCGACCGTATTTGCTGTGCACCAGCCAGCGGGCAAACAAGTAAAAAGCCAATAAGGTGCATCCGGTCATGACAAACAACATCATGCGCATGCTGGGCGTGGCGATCGGCAAGTCCAAGATGCGCTTGAAATCGGTAAAGCCATTGTTACCGCCAAAGCCGGTCTCGTTGCGAAAAAACAGCAGCATCGCCGCGTAAGTCATGGCTTGCGTGATGATGGAAAAATACACTCCCTTGATGCGAGAACGAAAGGCAAAGTAGCCAAACACAAAAGCAACCAGGGCAGGCGCCAGCACAATCAAAACCAAGGTCGCGGCAAAGCTATCGGACAGCAACCAGTGCCAAGGCAAGGTCTTCCAGTCCAGAAAAACCATGAAGTCAGGCAAGTTGCTTTTGTAGTTGCCTTCAGCACCAATCTGGCGCATCAGGTACATGCCCATCACATAGCCGCCCAATGCAAAGAACAGACCGTGACCCAGCGACAGGATGCCGGTGTAACCCCAGATCAGGTCCATGGCCAAAGCACAAATGGCGTAACACATGATTTTGCCCACCAGTGCCACGGCGAAGTCACTCAAGTGAAACATGCTGCTTTGCGGTACGCTCAAATTGAGCAGCGGCGCCAAGGCGCAGACCACCAGCAAAGCCGCGGTAAAAGCCGTCCAGCCGGAGCGTGTCAAGAGCGCGGCCCTTGGGGGCAAAGAGAAAGTAATGTCAGTCATATCAGGCCTCCGCACTGCGGCCTTTCATCGCAAAGATACCTTGCGGACGTTTTTGAATGAAGATGATGATGAACACCAAGACGCAAATTTTGGCCAACACCGCACCGGTCCAGCCTTCGAGGACTTTGTTGATCAAGCCCAGCCCCAAAGCGGCGTACACCGTACCGGCCAATTGACCCACCCCGCCCAACACCACCACCATGAACGCGTCCACGATATAGCTCTGCCCCAGATCCGGCCCGACATTGCCCACTTGACTCAGTGCGCAGCCGGCCAGTCCGGCAATACCCGAGCCTAAGGCAAAGGCATAGGTGTCAATGCGGGCGGTGTTCACCCCCATGCAAGAGGCCATGGGCCGGTTTTGCGTCACGCCGCGCACGAACAATCCCAACCGGGTTTTCCCAATCAAGATCGCCATGCCCAACAACACGAAGGCTGCGAAAGCAATGATCACCAAACGGTTGTAAGGCAAAGTCAAATTGGCCATGACTTGCACGCCACCGCTCATCCAACTGGGGTTTTCAACGCCGACGTTTTGCGCACCAAAGATCGAGCGTACGCCCTGCATCAACACCAGGCTGATGCCCCAGGTGGCCAGCAGCGTCTCCAAGGGCCGGCCATACAGGTGGCGCAAGATGCTACGCTCGAGCACCGCCCCCACCAAGGCCGAGCTCAGGAAAGCCACAGGCAAGGCCAGCACCAAATAAAAATCAAAAGCATCCGGCAGGTATTGACGGAACAGCGCTTGCACCACGTAGGTGGCGTAAGCGCCGATCATCATCAGCTCGCCGTGCGCCATGTTGATCACGCCCATGAGCCCGTAGGTGATGGCCAGGCCCAGCGCCACCAAGAGCAAGATCGACCCCAAACTCGCCCCGGTGAACAAAGCGCCCAAGCGCTCGCCCCAGTGCAGCGCGCCTTCAATGTCGCGCAAAGAAGCTTGCAGCTGGGCTTTGACTTGCGCATCGGTTTCTTGCCCCAAGCGCTGGTTCAGTTGCAACTGGGTTTCAGGGGTTTTGCTTTGGGCCAGCGCTTTGGCGGCTTGCATGCGAACCGTCACATCCTCGCTGCCCAACTGGGCGGCGGCCTGGGCCAGTTGAATCCAGGCGGCGATCTGGTCATCTTTTTCTTGCGCCAAGGCTTTGGCAAGCAAAGGCAGTTTGGCGGCATCGGGTTCTTTGAGCAGGGCCAGCACGGCCGCTTTACGCAGCACGGCATCGGGGCTGAATAATTTCAAGGCAGCCAGAGCGCTATCGATTTCCCCGCGAAAACGGTTGTTGCTGACCACGTCTTGCGCCGTGTCTGGCAAGGGTTTGCTTTGGCCGGTCAGCAGGTCCAGGCCCTGAACGCCCTTGTTTGAGCCTTTCACCACCAGCACTTGCTCGCCCACCACTTTGACGGCATCGTCCGCCAAAGCTTGTAAAAATAAAACGGTTTTGTCATCGGCTTGCCCCACGGCCTTGCCCAGCGCTGCAATGCGGGCATCGGTTTCGCCGTCCACCATGGCGCGCATTTCGGCGGCTGTAAGGGCATGTGATTGACTGAAGCCCAACAGCAGCATCAGGCCCAGCAAGGCACGTTGTATCCCTGTCATCCATCGCTTCATCTTGAATTCCTGCCGACAGCGCCAAGCGGCTCGCTGCGGTTTTTCTTTGTGAAAATAATGGGGAAGAAGCACACGCCCCTTCCCCATGGACGCTCAAAGGCGATTACTTCTTGGCTGGCTCATCAGGCTTGACATCGTTGCCAGGAATGTAAGGACTCCATGGCTTGGCTTTGACCGGGCCAGGGGTCTTCCAGACCACGTTGAACTGACCGTCGGCCTTGATCTCGCCAATGAAGACCGACTTGTGCAGGTGGTGGTTTTTCTCATCCATCTTGCTGGTGATGCCGCTCGGCGCCTTGAAGGTCTGTCCGGCCATGGCGGCAATCACTTTGTCGGTGTCGGTGGATTTGGCTTTCTCAACCGCTTGCTTCCACATGTTGATACCGATGTACGTCGCTTCCATCGGATCGTTGGTCAAAGGCTTGTCCTTGTGACCCGCGATGTTTTTGGCTTTGGCATAGGCAGACCACTTCTTGATGAACTCGTCGTTGGCAGGGTTCTTGATCGACTGGAAGTAGTTCCAGGCGGCCAGGTGACCGACCAAAGGCTTGGTGTCCACGCCGCGCAGCTCTTCTTCACCGACGGAGAAGGCGACCACAGGCACGTCTTTGGCTTTCAGGCCCGCATTGCCGAGTTCTTTGTAGAAAGGCACGTTGGAGTCACCGTTGATGGTGGACACCACGGCGGTCTTGCCACCGGCACTGAACTTCTTGATGTCAGCCACGATGGTTTGGTAATCGGAGTGGCCAAACGGGGTGTACTTTTCATCAATGTCAGACTCTTTCACGCCTTTGCTGATCAGGTAAGCACGCAAGATTTTGTTGGTGGTGCGGGGGTACACATAGTCGGTGCCCAGCAAGACCCAGCGCTTGGCGCCGCCGCCGTCTTTGCTCATCAAATAGTCGACCGCAGGAATCGCTTGCTGGTTGGGTGCTGCACCGGTGTAGAACACGTTTTTGCTCAGCTCTTCGCCCTCGTATTGCACGGGGTAAAACAGCAAACCGTTCATTTCTTCCACCACCGGCAACACCGACTTGCGGGACACGGAGGTCCAGCAACCGAAGATGACGGAGACTTTGTCCTGACCCAACAACTGTTTGGTCTTTTCAGCAAACAAAGGCCAGTTGGACGCGGGGTCGACCACCACCGGCTCCAGCTTCTTGCCCAGCAAACCGCCTTTGGCATTGATCTCGTCAATGGCCATCAAGACGGTGTCTTTCAACACCGTTTCAGAGATGGCCATGGTGCCAGACAGGCTATGCAAGATACCGACCTTGATGGTGTCTGCAGCCTGTGCCTGCAAAGAAAATGTAAGTGTGCCTGCGGCCATTGCGCTTGCCAATGCCAAAGCTTTCAGGTTGCCACGACGATTCATCATGAAATCACTCCAATTGAAAAAAGGTTTAAGAAGCGAAGACCAGCCACGCTGTGATTCCTTCTGCAATTGCTGTGCCAACGCATTGGCCTGCCAGACACCCCCACCAGCGGGTGCAATGCGCCCCTAATAGATGCACGCAAGTCTGGGCCTCACAACAGGCCCGCGCAAAAAAGTCCAAATTGGCGCATCCCAAAATCAAATGTTTGAAAACGCACCAAAATAAAGCCTAAGCTTCTTGTTTCTGTGCCACAGAACAGGGCATGCAAGTTGCATGTCTCTTTTGAAACCTGTTGAACACCCCACTGGACGCCCCTATGGAACTGAGCCCCCGCGAAAAAGACAAACTCTTGATCTTCACCGCCGGTTTGCTGGCCGAGCGCCGCAAAGCCCGAGGTCTGAAGCTGAACTACCCCGAGGCCGTGGCCTTCATCAGCGCCGCCATCATGGAAGGCGCCCGTGATGGCAAAACCGTGGCCCAACTGATGAGCGAAGGACGCACCCTGCTGACGCGTGCCGATGTGATGGACGGTATCGCCGAAATGATTCCCGATATTCAAGTCGAAGCGACTTTCCCCGACGGCACCAAGTTGGTCACAGTGCACCAACCTGTCGTTTAACTCCCCATGCGAGGCTCTGATGATTCCAGGCGAACTTTTGATTGACGAGGGCACCCATGTGCTCAACCCGGGGCGTCGGTGTGTAACGCTCGTGGTGCACAACACAGCCGATCGCCCGATCCAGGTCGGCTCGCACTACCACTTTGCCGAAACCAACGGCGCACTGGGCTTTGACCGCAGCCTGGCCCACGGCATGCGCTTGAACATCGCCGCTGGAACGGCAGTGCGGTTTGAGCCCGGCCAGCAACGCACTGTGGAGCTGGTGGACTATGCCGGCGATCGGCAGGTGTTCGGCTTCAGGGGCCTGGTCAATGGCGCCGCCGATGCGAGCACTTTGTCGCAAGGGGTTGTGTGATGGCAACCCTTGGTAAACGCGCTTATGCCGAAATGTTCGGCCCCACGGTCGGTGACAGGGTCCGCCTGGCTGACACCGACTTGGTCATCGAAGTCGAACACGATCTGACCTTGCGCGCCGGCGGCTACGGCGAAGAGGCCAAGTTTGGCGGTGGCAAAACCATTCGCGATGGGATGGCGCAATCGCAGCGCACCCGCGATGGGACTGGGACGGGCCCCGCCGGTGGCGGTGCGGTGGACACGGTGCTGACCAACGCGCTGATCATCGACCACGGCGGCATCATCAAGGCCGACATTGGCCTCAAGGGCGGACGCATCGCTGCGATCGGCAAATCGGGCAATCCCGATACACAACCGGGTGTGGACATCGTCATTGGCCCGGGAACCGAGATCATCAGCTGCGAGGGCCTTATCGTCACCGCTGGTGGCATCGACTCGCACATCCACTTCATTTGCCCCCAGCAAATTGAAGAAGCCCTGGCCTCGGGCATCACCACCATGTTGGGCGGCGGCACCGGTCCTGCCACCGGCACCTTTGCCACCACCTGCACCCCCGGTCCCTGGAACATCGAGCGCATGCTGCAAGCGGCCGACGCGTTTCCAATGAACCTGGGCTTTTTGGGCAAGGGCAATGCGGCCTTGCCCGGCGCGCTGCATGAACAAATCAACGCGGGCGTGATTGGCCTGAAACTGCATGAAGACTGGGGCACCACACCCGCAGCCATCAGCAACTGCCTGGACGTGGCCGACGCCACGGACACCCAGGTGGCGATCCACTCTGACACGCTGAACGAAAGTGGCTTTGTCGAAGACACCATGGCCGCCACCCAAGGGCGTACGCTGTGTGCTTTTCATACCGAAGGCGCAGGCGGCGGTCATGCGCCGGACATCTTGCGGGTGGTGGGCGAGGCCAACTTTTTGCCCAGCTCCACCAATCCGACCATGCCCTACACCCACAACACGCTGGACGAACATGTGGACATGCTGATGGTGTGCCATCACCTGGATGCGTCGATCGCCGAGGATTTGGCCTTTGCCGAAAGCCGCATTCGCAAAGAGACCATCGCCGCCGAAGATGTGTTGCACGACCTGGGCGCCATCAGCATGATGAGCAGTGACAGCCAGGCCATGGGACGGGTGGGCGAAGTGATCATGCGCACCTGGCAAGCCGCGCACAAAATGAAAGTGCAGCGTGGCTGGCTGGCCAACCCGCAGCCAACCGGCGGCGGGGTGCCCGAGGACAACAGCCGCAACGACAACTTCCGCGTCAAACGTTACATCGCCAAGTACACCATCAACCCGGCGATTGCCCACGGCATCAGCCACGAAGTGGGCAGCATCGAGGTGGGCAAATGGGCCGATCTGGTGATCTTCAAACCGGCTTTCTTTGGCGTCAAGCCTGCGCTGATTTTGAAAGGCGGCTTCATAGCCATGGCGGCCATGGGCGACCCGAATGCCTCCATCCCCACACCCCAGCCGGTGCACTACCGGCCGATGTTTGGCAGCTTTGGTGGCGCGCTGGCCCGGGGTTCTTTGACCTTTGTGTCGCAAGCAGGTTTGGCCGCAGGCATAGGCCAACGCTTTGGTTTGAACAAAACACTGGCGGCGGTCCAAGGCGTGCGCGGCATCACCAAGCGCGACATGGTCCACAATGGCTATTTGCCGCGCATGGAAGTCGACCCTCAAACCTACGCCGTGCGTGCCGATGGCCAACTGCTGACGTGTGAACCCGCCAGCAGTTTGCCGATGACCCAACGCTACTTTTTATTCTGATGCTGCAAACTGCCAAACTGATTCCCCAAGGCCAAGGCCTGGCCTCGGTCCTCGTGAAACGCGCTGCCACATTGACCCTGGATTGGGACGTGCGCCAAAAAAGCCGTTTTGAAGCCACCGATTCCCGGGGACGCAGTGTCGGCGTTTTTTTACCGCGTGGCACTGTCGTGCGCGGTGGCGATGTGCTGGTGACCGAAGACGGCGCCTTGATCCGGGTTGAAGCTGCGCTCCAGGCGGTTCTGCGCGTCACCGCCTGCACCGCACACGGCTCGCCTTTTGATTTAACGCGCGCCGCCTACCACTTGGGCAACCGGCATGTGCCCATCGAGCTGCGACCAGACCATTTGCAGATTGAACCCGACCATGTGTTGGCCGACATGCTGCGCGCCATGCACCTGATCGTCAACCCTGTTGATGCGCCTTTTGAACCCGAGTCCGGTGCCTATACATCGCATGCAGGACATGCGGACCCTGATCACCCTCATGAACATGGACACGATCATGGTCATGGTCATGGTCATGGACACGATCATGGCGACCATGCGCACTGAGATCAGCGCCCTGCTGCAATTGATGTGGCTGGCCTCCCCAGCTTTGCCCATTGGGGGCTTCTCGTATTCTGAAGGTCTGGAGTCGGCCATTGAACACGGCTGGGTGCATGATGAAAGCAGCGCAGCAGATTGGCTGACCGACCAATTGCATTTGTCGCAATCGCGCGGCGACATGCAGGTGGTCGCTCAGGCCTTGAAGGCCTGGCCAGTGCAGGACGCTGCTCGTTTGCAAGCGCTCAGCAACTGGGTGATGGCCAGCCGCGAGAGTTTTGAAATGCGTTTGCAAACTGAGCAAATGGGCCGATCCTTGCTCGACTGGTTGCGCAACCAAGGGCAAACGCCCGACGCGGCCTTGTCGCTGTGCGCTCAACTGCCCCCGACCTATCCCTTGGTCATGGCGCTGGCTTTGTCCCAGGCCTGCGCACCGGCTTCGCAAGCCCTGCAAGCCTATGCTTTTGGCTGGGCTGAAAACATGACCCAGGCGGCCATCAAGTCGATGCCGCTTGGACAAAGCGCCGGGCAACGCATCCTGGCCCGATTGGCGCAAGAAATTCCTGTCGCGGTCGATCACGCCCTGGGCCTGCGTGATGAAGATCGCCAGGCTTTTTGCCCCATGTTGGCCATCGCATCGGCACGCCACGAAACCAAATACTCCCGTTTATTCAGATCATGAGCACCTTGCACCACATTCCCCGTCGCAGCAAAAACTTGCCCCCTCTGCGGGTGGGCATTGGCGGGCCTGTGGGCTCGGGCAAAACCACCCTGCTGGAAATGCTGTGCAAAAACATGCGCGAGCGCTGGGACCTGATTGCCATCACCAACGACATCTACACCAAAGAAGACCAACGCATCTTGACTGTCAGCGGTGCTTTGGAGGCTGAGCGCATCATGGGCGTCGAAACCGGTGGCTGCCCGCACACCGCCATCCGCGAAGACGCATCCATCAACCTGGAGGCGATAGACCGCATGCTGGAAAAATTTCCAAATGCCGACATCGTGTTTGTCGAAAGCGGTGGTGACAATCTGGCCGCCACCTTCAGCCCGGAGTTGTCAGACCTGACAATTTATGTGATCGACGTGGCCGCTGGCGAAAAAATCCCGCGCAAAGGCGGGCCGGGCATCACCAAGAGCGATTTGTTCGTCATCAACAAGACCGATTTGGCCCCGCATGTGGGTGCGGATCTGGCCGTGATGGAAGCCGACACCATCCGCATGCGCACCACGGGGCAGGGCCTCAAGCCTTTTGTGATGACCAACCTCAAAACCCAAATGGGTTTGCAGGCCGTCATCGACTACATCGAAACCAAAGGCATGTTGCGCAGGGGTTCATGAGCATGCCTTCAAGCGCAAACCCTCACGCGGCTGGCATCGACAGCCTGGCCACTTGCCGTGCAACAAGCTGCGGAAATTGCAAGCTCAAACTGCCCGGTGTTGAAAATCGCAAGGACTTTAAAAAAGCCAAACGACCTTGCTGCTGAGCCACGGTGGCATGCTGCGCTAAATTCTTCACTTGCCACTCAGCGGCCAACTGCTCACCCATAGCGGGGCCAAACACATCGGTCGCACTGGCCAGAATGTCGGCCTCGTTCATCAACACGCAAGCCCAGTCCAAATCCATGGCAAAGGCGCGTCCAGCGACCTTGTCGTGGTTGGCCTCCACCAAAACCGGATCGGTTTGCAAAATCATGTGATGGATGCGTTCCTGCCACATCGGAGCGATCGGGTGGTTGACAAAAAAGAGCGCCAGCGCTGTGACCGTTGTCAACTCCAACTCTTGCGGCGTGCGGTTCGCCCCGCCCGGATGGAGATAGTCATGGGCAGTCGCTGTCAACAGCAAAGCAGCCGTCCATTCAGGAGAGCAGACGCAGCCTTTTTGATGCAAGGCCTGCAACAAAACAGCCATGCCGCAGATGGCATCCGCCGTGTGCAAACGGTTGTGGTAAGCGGGCTCAGTGGCGGCGTCAACCTTGACCTCCATCTCCTGCGAAAGGGCCAAGGCACAGGCCCACAAAGCTTGTGCTTGTGGCGAGGCGAAACCTGCCACTGGGGCGTCCAAAAAATCCTGGCACGCCTTGAGCACCCGGGGCAGTCCCATCCAGTCCGCTTTCCACGCATCGCGCAAAAGCGAAAAAGTCTGCAACAGCAGCGGGTATGAAAGACCATGTGCAGCGGCGCTGAAAAGGGGGTTCATGCTGGTGGCCAAGTCAAAAACCATCTATTCCAAGGGCGTTTTGAGCGCGTTGTGCATGTTTTGCTGCAACAACAGGGCTTCGAAAACAGGAATCAAAATCGGCGAGGCATTGGACAAGATGTCATGGGCTTCATCGGAACTGATCCGCATGCAACTGACAGCCCCTTGTGCTTTGGCAGAAGCCCCCCGAATGCCGCCTTTTAAAAAGGCCTGCTCTCCAAAGGGTTGCCCTTGTCCAATCTGGGCAAATGCTTGCCCAGCGGAGTCCAACAATTCAACAATACCCGTTTCAATGACGAACAAGTGATCAGCCTGGTCGCCTGTTTTGAAAATCAATTCACCGGGCTGAAATTGCACTTTTTGAAAATCGCTCATGGCGTCTGCGCAGGAGATGCAGGTAAATTCACAGTCCGCCTCAGCGTTGTTTGAATGATTTGGCGCATCAAAGGGGGCAGCTTGGGCAAAATACCATCCACTTTTTGCAAAGGAATGATTCGGGCTTGAACCGGCGTCACGGCCAAGATGGTTTTGTTGTAATGCAAGCCCGATAAACCCTCGGCCAAGCCCAATACACTGCCGGGTCCTAAGCGTTCTACCTGACGACCCTGGATAGCCAACATCTCGCCTTTCACCACGAAATAAGCATCCGACAGTTCTTGGCCTTCGCTCAGGATTTTGCTTTTGGCGGTGAAGCTGATGGTGTTGAAGAACTTTGAACTCCACAGACTGAAATACAAGCGCTCGTTACTGGTCAACTTGCCAGATGTGTAAATGGCCATGCTGTCGGTCGAGTACGGATCTGAAATCCCCAGCGCATGCAAATGTTCGATGTCCACCTGAAACTGGCCCGTGACTGTGTGCATTGATTTCTTTCCGGGGAGTTCTGTGATCAAGGGGTTTCGCCAGCGCTTGGGGTTCTCGGCGGCTAAAGGATCGACATCAATCGCTGCCGAATGATGCCCTCAGCCTCGGCCATGATGCGGTCGATCAAGGCCTTGACGGTCGGCACATCATGGATCAAACCGGCCACCATACCGCAGGACCAAGCGCCTGCTTCCATTTCGCCCTGTTGCATGATGCGCGGATAGACGCCCGCCACTTCGTCCATGATGTCTTCAAACTGGAGGTTGGCGCCCAGCGCACGCTCTTTTTCGAGCAAACGATCCACCGCATCGTTGCGTAAAACCCGCTCGGTATTGCGCAACGGGCGCATCACCAAGCGTGTGTCCAATTCACTGGCCGCCACAATGGCTTGCTTGACGTGGTCGTGCACGGGCGCTTCTTGCGTGGCGATAAAGCGGGTGCCCATGTTGATGCCTTGCGCACCCAAGGCCAGTGCGGCCACCAGGGATCGGCCATCGGCCATGCCGCCGGAGGCCACGAAGGGAATCTTCAGCTCATCGGCTGCGCGGGGCAGCAAAATAAAGTTCGGAATATCGTCTTCACCCGGGTGTCCGCCGCATTCGAAACCATCCACACTGACCGCATCACATCCAATGGCCTCGGCCTTGAGCGCGTGCCGGACCGAGGTGCATTTGTGAATCACCTTGATGCCTGCTGCGTGCAAAGACGGCAAATATTTTTGAGGGTTGTTGCCTGCCGTTTCAACCGCCTTGACGCCACCCTCGATGATGGCTTGGATGTAACCCGGGTAATCGGGCGAGCTGACTGTCGGCAAAAAAGTCAGGTTCACGCCGATGGGTTTGTCGGTCATCTCGCGGCAACGGCGAATTTCATTCGCAAGCGCTTGTGGCGAGCGTTGGGTCAGTGCGGTGAGGATGCCCAAGCCGCCTGCGTTGGAGACGGCTGCGGCCAATTCTGCAAAGCCGACGTAATGCATTCCGCCCTGGATGATGGGATGCTGGATGCCAAACATCTCTGTGATTTGGGTTTTCATGATGATCCTTGTCAAAACGACTCAAGCCTTCAGGGCGGCCTTGACTTGCTCGATGCGGTCTTGGCCCCAGAACATTTCTTCGCCTACAAAAAACGTAGGCGCGCCAAACACGCCGCGCTCCACGGCCTTCATTGTCACGGCCTTGAGTTGGTCCTTGGTGGCCTGGTCGTTCGCCATGGCCAGCAGGGCCGCCGCGTCCAATCCGGCGGCGCTCAGCACCTGCCCGACGGTGACCGGATCGTTCAAATTGCGTGCGTCCACCCAAATCGCTTGGAACACCGCATCCATGAAAGTCGGCAGGCGCGGGTCCTTGTGCATTTGCAAAGCGGTCACCATCCGCATCAGCGTGGTCGTGATGATCGGAAAGTGGGGGTTCATGTTCAGGGGCACGCCATACCCCTGGGCAAAGCGCTTGAAGTCCACAAAGACATACCGACCCTTGGCGGGCACGGTCATGGGCGAGGCATTGCCCGTGGCCTGAAACACCCCACCCAGCAGCATGGGCAGCAAGTTGGCTGAGGCCCCGGTTTCGGCGCACATCTTGGGCAACTGGGTATGGGCCAAGTAGGCGGCCAAACTGCCGAAGTCAAAGTAAAAGTCAAAGGTTTTCATCAGTGTCTCCTGCGTTGTCAAAACTTTTCCATGTAGGGGCGCAAATCAAGTTCATGGGTCCAAGCGTCGCGGGGTTGCTGGTGCAGCATCCAATAGGCATCGGCAATGTGGTCAGGGTTCAAAATGCCGCCCTCGTCCTTGAGCGCGTAGCGCTGCGGAAATTGGGTGCGGATGAACTCGGTGTCGATCGCGCCGTCGATGATGGTGTGCGCCACATGAATGCCCATGGGTCCGAGTTCGCGGGCCATGCTTTGCGCCAGGGAGCGCAAAGCCATCTTGCCACCCGAAAAGCCTGCAAAATGCGCGCTGCCGCGCAGCGATGCGGACGCGCCCGTGAAAATAATCGTGCCTTTGTGGGACTTGCCGCTCAAGCCCACGTCTTCTCGACTCACCATCCGCTTGGCCACTTCACGACCGGTGAGAAAGCCCGCCAAACAGGCCATCTCCCACATTTTGGTGTAGCGCCGCGCGGTCTCGGTCAGGATGCTGTTGGGCGAGTTGGCGCCAATGTTGAACACCATCACCTCGATCGGACCGATGGTGGCTTCAATGTGTTGCACCAACTCAATCACATCGTCTTCTTTGCGCGCATCGGACCCGAAGCCATGGGCCACACCCCCGTCTTGTCGGATCTGCGCCAACAAGGGCTCTAACTTATCCAGTGTGCGGCGGGTGGCGCAGACGGTGTAAGCCTCGCGCGCAAATCGCCTGGCCACCGCACCCCCCGTGGCATCGCCCGCGCCAATGACCAGACAGACTTTGGACATGGAAACGCCTTATTCCACGCGAAACGTCAAGCCGGCATGGGCCTGCAAACGATCGATCAGTTGTTGCCCCATGCTGGAAGCTGGGGTCCAGATGCCGCCAGGTGTTTGCGGGGCGTCTTGCAGCAGACAGATGGCCGCTTCGCTGATCATTTTGGAGGTGCTCCCGTAGCCCGGGTCACGGTCGCCTTGCACGCTCACGCGGCAGGTCTGACCTGCAGGGTTGTGGCCGATGAACACCACATCGTAGGAGCCAGCATCGCGCTCCGCACGCGAGGGGCCTTCGCCAGGTTGCAGGACATCGGCGCCGCTCATGCTTTTGTCCGCAGCCATCGCCTCGGCCAGGGCTTGGCCTTTGTCGCCCGGGCCGGTGATGACCATCTCGTCATAGACGAAGTCCGCACCCCAGGCCTGCTGGAGCAAAAAGTTGGAACGGTGCACATTGCGGGTGTTGATGGTCGCCATCACAAAGGGGGCCACCCACACATCCAGCACCTCATCGACCATGGGTTTGTGCGCGGTCGGTTGCTTGGGGCCGGTAAAACCGGGCGTTAAAGAGAAAGGATTTTTCAGCAAGTCCAGCACACCGGGCTGGCTGGCAGCGGCCGCCAGGGTGGCCTTGAAGCTGGCCGCCGTGCCGCCTGAAAAAGTCCCCTTCATCTTGCGCACACGGCCCCGCACGCGGGAAGCGGGCGTGCCAAAACGCTGTTGCATCTCGCCTTGCAGCATCAACACCCCCAAATCAAAGGGAATGGAGTCAAAACCACACGAGAACACAATGCGCGCGCCGCTGGCTTGCGCAGCGGCCTGGTGCGCGTCGATCATCTGGCGCATCCAGGCCGGCTCGCCGCACAGGTCCACATAATCCACGCCGGCCTCGGCGCAGGCTTTGACCAAGCCGCTGCCATACAACTGGTAAGGCCCCACCGTGGTCAAGACCAAGCGGGTGCGGGCCATCAAGGCTTGCAGGCTGGCCGTGTCTTCGCTGTCGATCACCACCAATGGCGTGTCAGCGGGTGCGCCCACCTCGTCACGCACGGCAGCCAGTTTGCTGGCACTGCGCCCGCCCATGGCCCAGCGCAGGCCAGAGGATTGCTGGAGTAAATATTCGATCACCAAGCGACCGGTGAATCCGGTGGCGCCATGCACCACGATGTCAAATTCTTTGCTTTGCGCCATGCTCAATATCCTGAAAAAATTCATCCTAGCACCGACCCAGACTGCGACCAGTCACTTGCGGGAACGGCTCACTCCAGCAGAGCCACAGCTTGATCGACGTAACGGTATACCTCGGCAGGCATCACACCATTGGGGCCCTTGTCCTTTTTGTTGCGGAACTGCCCTAACCGCACCACCACCAACTGCTTAGACGGCACCACGATCACATACTGCCCCTGATGGCCTTGCAGCGAATAAAACGGGTGCTTGTATTGCCAGTCCATCCACAGCGAGTGGCCATAAAAAGGCACCACATCAGGCTGGCGAATCCGCTCCACGAAGGCCTTGTCGATCAAGGTCTTGCCCTGCCACTGGCCGTCTTGCAACAGCAATTGGCCGATGCGGGCATAGTCTTTGGCGGTCGCAAAAATACAGCAATAGGTGCGCTCCATACCGCCTTCGGCCGCGGGGCGGTCCAGTGTGTACATCGCGTCATGGGACATGCCCAAGGGCTTCCACAAACTGCGCGACAGGTGCTCACTGAGGGTCAGTGCGGGCTCTTTGGCGGCCAACGCCCGCTTGAGAAACACGCCCAACAATTGCGTGGAGCCGCTGCTGTATTCGTAGGCCGAACCGGGCTCGCGCTCAAAGCCCTGACGCAGCACCACGTCTTGCGCATCCCGGCCGAAATACAACTCGGTGGTCACATTCAAAGGCAAGTAGTAGTTTTCGGTCCAGTCATGGCCCGACTTCATGGCCGACAGCTGCGCCACCGTGGCCTTTTGGCCCCGCCGGTCTTGGGCGTATTCAGGAATCTGCTCGGTGATGGGCGCATCAAAGCTGGAGATCAAACCCTGCTGCACCGCCATGCCCACTTGAAGGGTGGTGATGGTTTTGGCCATGGAGAACGAATTGGTTCGGCTGTCGGCGTTGTAAGGCGCAAAGTACTGCTCATGCAAAAGGGCGCCCTTGTGAGCCACCACAAACGCCGCCGTGCCGTATTGCTGCAATTGAGCCAACAGCTTCGGGTCCAGTTGTTTCTGGTTCTTGCGTGGGTCTTCAGGCCAGGGCTGGGCGACGCCGGCGTGGATGACGCGCTGCGCAAAATTGGAGGCGTCGTCAATGTGCGCCGTGGCGTGCCCCTGCAAATAAGTGGCCGCCAAGGCCCGCCAGAAATAGCCATGCCCGCCAAGCTGAATGGCCAAGGCCCCAGCCAGCAAAAGCACCACCCCGCCGCCGCCCCATCGTTGCCAACGCTTTGCCGAATGTCCCATGCTGCACCTCTGCGTAGTTCCATCAGCCCCATTGTGGGCCCGGTTCAGAGGTTACAATAATTGGCGAAGGAAGCGTGGCAGAGTGGTCGATTGCAACGGTCTTGAAAACCGTCGACTCGAAAGGGTCCGTGAGTTCGAATCTCACCGCTTCCGCCACTATTTAACCCTAAGTAATTGATTTACTTAGGGTTTTCTTATTTTAACTCCCAAAATACGCCCTGGAAGATACCCCGCCCGGGGGTGAAATGTGTACAAATGAAGCCAAATGAGCGGGTTGAGAGCTGTCCAAATCAGAGGACAAATGCCAGGAAACAGAGCGCGTTTGCAAGCTTTGAGGGTGTCATTTTTTGACCGCCAAACAGGTGTCCATTCAAGCGTAAAAGCTCTTGCGCAGTGCCCGCACTTCAAGTATCTTGGTTGAGGCTGAGCAGTTGTGACTTGCTGACGAAATGTTGTTGGCAATGGCAATCATCTTGAATGAAGGCTAGTGATGCAAAGTACTCTCCCAGAAGTCAAATCTGCTTCAGACATCTTCCCAACGAAGATGGCATCCCACAAGCGTACGTCAACCCAATTCCCTCAAATGGGGATGGGGCAGCAGAATCGCTTGCATTGCATCTTATTGAGATTGCTGCAAATCCACGGCCTCATCCAAAAACAACTGTTTCATCGGACCCATGCTGTTTACCAATCTGATTCAATGGGTATTTGGCTGACTGAAGATGTAATCGATGAAGTGAAAAAAGATGCTGAGATCTACGTTAAAACCAAGTTGATTGTCAGCAAATACAGCGTCTTGAGAAAAGACAACTTCGAATCCATGCACCGGAATAAGCCATGACCACCGTTGTCAAGACTTTCATGGTAGTTTGGCTACTTGCTTTTCAAGCCACCGTGTACTCTGACGATATGTATTCGTATGTCGCAAAAATACGGTGCGGTAAGAATTCAAGCATCACATACAGCGAGTATTTTGCTTCGAAAAATGACGCTGAAGCCAACGACGAGGTTACAAAAAATATTTTAAAAAATGATAAATATCGCGGAAAAGACTGTAAGTTGGCTGAGTTGGTGTCTGATAAACCACACAGCCAAACCAGCAGCGGTCGAAGTCATATGAAGTGAGGGTTCATTGTAGAAGTGACAGTGTCAGTTGAAAGAGATTAAATTACTTTAACTTTTTGATTTGCATTTATATGTGCCAGTTATCTCAATGTTAGATGTGTCATTTT
>Ga0114964_10001600_pt1 | contig 16419 bp, 15 predicted proteins | sample C_131016_MF_Meta_FD_92638 | JGI IMG/M metagenome (GOLD analysis project Ga0114964, IMG submission 92638) | Freshwater microbial communities from Lake Croche, Canada to study carbon cycling - C_131016_MF_MetaG | ecosystem: Environmental > Aquatic > Freshwater > Lake | place: Lake Croche, Canada... | reverse complement strand
GTAACAGTACCCGTGAGGGACGAAACAGTTAGAATGTTGCTTGCGACAACGCCTGTGAAAGAAGCGAGGCCGTCGATGAGGAGAAGGCCCGTCACATTCGCACCAGTATTCTGGTTCGTGCATGATTGGCTAACCGCAACGCCGGTTGAGGTAGAGTTGGTTGATACCAACGTCATAGCCGTGCCACTAACAACGTTCGCAGCGGCTGCAATAGCAGACGTGCTGAGCGTGAAGGGGGCATAGGTCAACGTCAGGATATCGCTCGAACCAAGGAAGCCAGCAGTAACAGCGCCGAAGTTCTGGCCGGGCTGGTACGAGAAGGCTAAACGAGGGTCAGCAAGTGCCGTCCCTGCATAAAACAGGGACGGGCCTAATTCAGGATTGTAATCGGCAAAGCCCGACTGTCCGTAGGAAACTACTGGACCAGAGAATGCAGTAATAGACATGATGCCTTCTCCTTCAGGTTACGAGGTTGGGAACGAACCGAAGATCGCACGCCAGTTGTAGTAACCGAACGAGTAACGCTCATAGCCCTTTACGAGCAAGTTATCAGTGACAAAATCGACCTGCATGTCTGATTCGAACTTGATTCGTTCCATGTAGGCAAGACCATCAATGTTGGTCAAAAGGAACCACGAGTAAGCAGACGTCAAGAAGTCGTTGACAATGTAACCTTCTGGCAAACCACCGGCAGTGCTAAGAATCGCGTTGACATCATTATCCGCAGTACCCGGACGCAGTTCAGTCTTCGTGAGACGAATTGCAACTGGTTCGAGCTGTGGTGGAACGATGAGCTTGCGACCACGAGCGAATACCTTCAGGCCAGCCTGATCCTTAAAGTTGGTACGAATGTTGATCATACCGTTAAGGAGCGAAGACTCATTCAAGTCCTGCTGGACGGTGAAGGTGTTAGCCACCGTAGAACCGTCGATAGGATGAGCAGTGGAGCAAAGTGCAACACCGTCAGCGCCAACCGCCGCATTATAGGTAGTGGCCGTGTTCAGAATGTTCGCGCCATAAATCTCTTTGGTCTGTTGGAAAGACTCAATGAGACCAAGGTTCGAAGGCATGAACTGGGTCTTGTAGAGGTTGTCATCAATTGCCTTACGGGTGATCGCGTAACCAAGTGCGATTTCCGTGTGCTCCTGATTGTACACAAAACGCTCACCAGCGCCCGAATCAAACGAAGTTTGACCACCTTCGGTCTTCAACTGAGCCAAACCAAGGTAACGCATTTCAGCGGTACGTTCGAGGGCCATCTTCGATTCATGCTTAGTGAAAATCTTGTCGTACTGAGATGGGATCATCTCATACTTGCCTTCAACGCCACGGAGACCGGGGAGCAAAAGGTCTTTAATCTGTGAGAGATTAACAGCCATAATTATTTACTCCTTACGAGATGCCGGTCACTGCGCCGTTAGAACGCCATGCTTCATTGTTGAACTGGACGACTACGTTGCAATACTGCGTTGTAGGATCGCCACCGTTACCGAATGAAACAGCGTAATCGACGATAGTGAATGGATAGGTAGCCGTCGTGCCAACAGCCGAAAGATAAGCACCCGAACGGCCAGTCGCCGTCGAACCCGTACCAATCGTGAACTGAGCATTTTGACCAATCACACCAGAAGTCATGGTCGTAACAGAGCCAGTCATTGGGAATGACGAGGTGCTGGTCTGAACAATGAAACGAGCTGCTGGATCATCGATAACATAAGCCTCGACGTCGCCCGTTGCATCAGAACCCGGCCAATAAGAAGACCAGACGACGCGCTTCTGCGAAGTGGAAAGATACTTGCAGCCAACAAAAATGCCCGCGAGAGCAGTCGTGCCAGCGGCAGCCTGAGTGATGTAACCATTGGCCGTACTAACGACCGGCATTACCGGATCGCCAGTGTAAATGGCCGTGGAGTTGGTGCTTGCGATTCGACGTGGAGACTGGGCGAACGTAGGAGCGCCGCCAGCACCACCCTGAAACTGCAAGAAGCCGTAATACGCTTGCGTATTCGCCATAGCAGATAATCCTGAATGATGAAGGTTGCTATGCGCCCGGCACTGCCAACCTAGAATAATTGTGACCCGCCTCCCCAAGGGCGAGTGGTTGTCGTTTACTTATCCTCTGGAACAGGGATAGGGCTAAACGACTTCTTTACCGAAGGACGAACACGGTCATGTTCACGCGTCATAGTTCCGTCGGGTGCTGTACTAAGTTGAGCTTCTTTAGCACGTACTTGTGTTCTAGCACGGCGCAATTCTATATCACGCGCTTCATTTGTCAACGTCAAAGGACGTTCCATCAAAATCTGGCCTTTACGCTCAATAGTTGTGTAGTTTCCCGACGGCATCATCTCAGGATGACGGCTTGCTGGAACTGCTTCCCAACCGCCACGAGCGATCTGAACTTGATACGATGGGTCTTCTTTGCCTAGAAAGGTATGACGCTTCCACTCATAGGACCAACCATCTGGAACAATGGATGGATCAACAAAGAACTCATCAATACCATCACTATCAAGACCGCCACGCTGATTACGGATTTGTTCCGCACGACGGGCTGCACGTTCACGGGGGTCTTCCTCACGCAGAGCCTCACGAACTGGCTGACGTGCTGGAACCTTTTCAACTTTATACTTTTCTGCTTCAGTCATAATCATATCCTTAGTTTAAACGGCCTTCACGCTTTAGCGCGACCATGTTTCTTGCATACTCTTCAGGTGTTTGGCCCATCATGGATGCCATTTCACGCTGCTCTGGCGTCAACCGAACAGTTGTCGGTTTACCAGATGTGTTTGATGCCATGCGGGTAGTTGGGGCTGCCGGTGCCGCTGTTCTTTTCTGAACTGGAGCGGCTGCCACTGACACAACATCATCATCCACCTCTGGTTCTGGCGCATTACGCAGACCAAGACGGCTTTCAACATGCTGGAAATACGCATCGGTATCGGGAACGTAGCCTTCACCCATTGCGTGGTTGTGTGCGCGAACCATACTCTCGTACTTCTTAGGGTCACGAGCGTAATCTGGATTATTTCTGATCCAATTGGCCGAACGGGGCGTAAGACGTGACGCAAATTCTTCAACGGGATCATTATTTACCTGTTGAACGGGCTGCCTCAACTTATTTTCAAGCGCAGATTTGCCATTTTCAAGCGTTGATAGCTTGTTGGCGTTAAGTGCGAGAGCTTCTTGGATGTCAGCAACCCTACGGTAGTCACCAGCCGCCATTGATTCGGCATAAGCATTCTTTAAAAGCTCTGAATTGCTCTTTGCTTTATCAATAGCACTCACGATTAGCTGATAATCACCGTCCTGAACGTCGCGTTGCGCCCTGTTAGCCAGATGTTGAGCTTCGTTTGCACGTCGATCTGCATCAGCACGAGCCTTACGCTCATCTTCCAACTGCTTTTTAAGATGATTAATGCCCTCTTCAGGCGTAATTTCATCAACAACCGCAGCTTTTTCCACATTTACCGGAGCATCATCGTTAACAACTTCAATCTTGTCTTCGACTTCCGGCTGAATTTCTTTCTCTTCAGTCATACTAACCTCTTACCAAACCGTGTCTGGATATTTAATGCTGCCACGAATGTCCGTGTCTTCAAGGATACGGCATGAGACGCCATGAACATTGACCGACCAGCCATCCGTGACGCGGAAATAAACCCAATCGCCAATTTCAACATTGGTATCAACGAACCACTTGTTGTCTGGATCGACAAAAGCCGTTGCGCCCTTCTTGAGGACCAAGCCAACCTTGCCCTGATACCGATCTTCGCTGCGGGTATCGTCTGTTAGGATAATGCCGCTCTTGGTTTTTTCTGGGCGCATGTAGATTGCAACCAAAATTTGATTATTGAAGACATTGATGTCGTCAATGCTGCCAATTTCCTCTAAAATTGCTTTTTGGGGGTCATTAGCGTGCTCCATACGCATATATGGCATTAGATATCCCTTTCTTTGCCGTTATTAATGGCTTCGGCCTCTTCCATGAGGTCGATAACCTTTCGCAAACCATAGATGATCCCAGAGCGGTACTTATAGTCCGCTATGTTATCGATCATTCCCTTGCCCAAATGATCCATCTCTTCAATGATTGTCTCATCAATCAATTGAGCAAGTATTCGGGCGAACCTGTCTGAATATGTTTGTGCCATGAGAGGTACTATAATACCGCTCTTAGGTCATTTGTTTGCGATGATCGTAATGTCCCAATGAATTTAAACAAAAAAAAGCCGCAGCAATTAAGCCACGGCTTAGTTTGTCTTTGGGGGAAAAACCAAAGATTATGCTTTGTGACCGTATGCCTTGATCTTCTCAAGACGGCCAAGACCACCACCAGCGGCGTGGTCAATAACATGTTCAGGCTTGCCCATCGTGCGACCGCCTGACTTACGAGCCATTGGCATACCACCCTGAGGAGGCATTGGAGGGGGGCCGCCAGCGCCGCCCTTGGCCAACATCGCGAGCATAGCTGGATCAATCTGCTGACCACCACCCATTGGAGTACCACCAGCAGGAGGAGCCATTGGGGGAGCCATTGGAGGACGAGGAGGCATCATTGGAGGACCGCCCATTGGACCACCAGCCATTGGCATACCGCCAGCCGGATGAGCATTCACATTGATATTAATGTGTGTCTTACCCTTGGCCTTGCCACCATGCTTATGAGCCTTGCGACCACCCGGTACTTCACCCGGAATCTTTGTAACCGAATTGCCAGAAAATACTTCGCCGCCCTTAGCGTGCTTCTTGCGGAGCCAATCAATCTTGCCGCCGTCAGCCTTCTTCTGCTTGGTTTCACCACCCCAGCAATGCTCATCACGCTTCATGGCCGATGACTTAATCATCTTCTTGATGAGCTTCTTGTCCTCAGCAACATCCTCATGCTTCGCAGCTTTGCCGCCACGCTTCATAGTTGGGCTTGAACCGACTGGGATACGTTCCCTAGGCATAACTGGAACTGGGACTGGGCGACGAGGAGGCATTGGAACGCGGGCTGGAATGCCACGGTTCTTCATGTTGTCTTCAATTTCTGCCTGACGAATTGCCTGTGCAATAGGATCAACCTGACCGCCATCATCCTTATGGATGCGACCGCCCTTTTTGAATGCGCCTACATGCTTAATGCCTTCACGGTCATCGTTAGCCATGCGAACGTCGCGGTTAATCAAATTATCTGGCGTCAGAAAACGCTTCGAACGATCAGCACTCTCAGTGCGGCCACCCGACTTGCGCTTGGCACGGTCAGCACGCTTCTTAGCATCTGCTCCATGAACTTTACCGCCAGACTTGTACTGACGCTTGCTAAGTGGGCGAGCACCGGTCTTGATACCAGCGTTTTCCATCTCAGGAGGAGACCATGTGGACGAATCAACCTTGGTGTGTGGTTCACCAGAGGTAAGACGTTTCGCCTTTGCACGCATTGCTTCGCGTGATGATTTAGCTAGTTCAGACATGGGCAGCTCCTGACAGGGACGACGAATAATAGCGTGTTTTTAATATTTGTACAATCATACTTTACTGAGTGTAGTATTCCAGCATTGGCGCACCATTAACGTACTTAATGCGACCATGAACTTTAGACATATCACCCGCAGTATTGGCCGCAGCCCACTGAGCCGCCGTCATGCCACCAACTGATGGAAGTTGCTGGTTGTACGTTCCAAGCTCAGTCGTATACGGAGCTACTGGAGCCGCTGGTGCCTGTGTAGTAGCCGTTGGTGGAATGTACGGTTGTTCACCGCCCCGCCCTTCTCTAGGCTCACGAGCAATATCAATCGCTTGGCTAATCTTGTTATACTCTGGAGAGTTAATACCGTAAGATGGAGTAATCATATTGGTTAAGAAGTTGCTCGCGCCTTGAGCAACATTTACAAACGGATTTCTACTTGTAACGTCAGGAACACGTTGTCCTAAAGTCGTGTCAGCGTAAGCATTTTTAGGCCCAGCGGCATTCATCGCCGCATTATAACGTGCAATTTCAGCTGGGTCTTCACTGCTAAATCCTGCGTATGGATTAGTTTGTGGCATTTCACCGGAAGCAATAGCTGCATTACGAGCAGCAGTAATAGCCGGATCATTACTTGCATCACTAACAGATGCGTTAGCCAACATTGATCCGACATCATAACCACTAATTCTTGCCCGCTGTTGATCTGCTTGTTTAACGCCACTCATCAATGCATCCCTGAAGCTGGCAGGGGCCGCATCATATTGACCCACGCCTAAAGTAGCGCCCGATGGACGACCAGCCATAATACCTTGAGCATACGCCTCACGGGATGGAGCTGATTTTATTTGGTTTTCCAATGTGGGTCGCTCAAAATTCTCCAACGCAATGTCTGCTACATTGGCCGCATTAGTACCTGTCGCCATAGCGTTTCTGGTCAAGCCATACTCTGGTTTAGTAGCAACTTCATTTAGGCCATAGCCCAACTGGGCCATCTGCGTCCCAGCTAAAGCATCGCGCAATGCGTTGCCCTTCAACGAAGTGTCAATTCCTAATGTATTTTCCAAGCCAATGCGACGCGGACCAGTTTCCTGCAACATACCGATAGAACCGGCATTGATAGCTGACGGGTCAAGCTCTGCGCCACTTTCACCCATTGCGCTACCAAGGAAGCCAGCTGCGCCAGCGCGAGTGTTTTGCCGACCAACCAACGAACCATAACCCATACCAAATGCAGTGCTTGGGTCCATTGTTGCGCTCAACAAACTACCCTCGTAAGGCGTATTCATGCGCTGCTCAGAATAGTTAACCAAGCCAGTTGGCATTTCATGTCCGGTGTAATTATCGCCGCCAACATTAAAATCACCACCAAACGCACGCGATCCAACGTCAGCCGAAACTGCATCAGGCTGTGACCGATCAGCAAAACCACGTTCATTGGTGCGTTTATCACCTTGTGCTTGAGCCTCAGCGGATCGTTCAGCTGAAGCCGTTCCAGTTTGGCCCGATTCTGGATGCGAATCAGAATCAGTATCGCCGCCATAACCGAAATGCGCTCTACCACCAGTGGCATGATGTTTACGGCGTAAATAAGCCATTAACTCATCAAGATTAGCTGGCATCGCAATAGGTTCAGCGCCTTCAAAGCCCGATTGACGGCTACTAAATACATTGTCCATTGCATTTTTGTTTAATGACAACGGGTGTGCTTTCTTCCAATCTTTCAAATCCTGCAATGTAATCGGTGCATCAGGCTTATTGCTATCAGCATCACCACCAGTGGCAAGACGTAATGCGTTGTCGATGGCATTGTTGCCCAAGGTACGACCACCCTTGCGATAGCCCCAGACCTTTTTATGTTCTTCTTGATGACGCATGATATTATCCAACCATTCTTGATGGGCTTGCTGAACAGGCATTTGAGAGCCAAGTGTATATTGAATACCAGTTGGGGTTATAGGATTTCCATTCTTGTCTACTTCTTTGATTCCCTTTGCCCAATCACTGAACATGAGTTTGGTCGGAACCTGATATTTCAAACCACCTTCATATCCAGCAACACTTGGAAATTGTTTTGGATATGTTGGATGACCATCTTCAACCATGAATGGAGTTTTTGATAAATCAAGTTTTGATAAACTATAACCAGATGATCCTTGATCTGCGCTTATTAAGCGGGGATCGGTAATAGCAAATCTAGTTGCGCCCACATCTGGGAAACCAGCTGCATATGGCGTTGCTTTGTCCATTGCTTTTGCCAAAATTGAAGTTTGATCACCAATGTTATTACGTTGCAGTAAGGCTTCCACTGCTTGCGGGTTTTCTATTCCGGGCCAATCTTTAATTTTTGACCCCATATATTGATTTACAGCATCAATACCAAATTTATCTAATTTGCTTGGATCAATTTGACGCAACAAACTTTGCGCCATCATGTGCGATGAATCGCCAGATGGGTTCCCCATAACTGTATGAGAGAAATAAAGAGGACGCTCTAAATCTGGGTTTTTATTTAATATTTTGGTCCAAATAGAATCTACTGCTCCAGCACGGGAAGCCCCAGCTGCTGGATTAACCCCTTGATTTTGCAATTGACGTTGAAAATCTCCACCACCCTCCATGCTAGATGGATTGCTTAATTGAGCTTTCATAACGCTATTTACGATATAGTTGCCCGCAGTTTTATCACCTACAAATGGTGTAATTAAAGCCCGCTCATTGTACAAATCTTCGGGTTTTTTTTCTTTATATGGAACAAGATTATCTTTAGGCGTATAAGTGTATTCCAACTCATGAAATGGACGACCAAACTTTGACAAAACAGGTGGATTTGCGGCCAAAACAGGGTCTTTCCGCATCATATCAGCGCCACTGCGAGTAATTGGCTGATTAGAGGCATTTGCTGCCATACCCGGCAACATACTTTTGCCGCCCATTCCGGGATTATGCGTAACATCTTCAAAATTAAGATTGCTGCTTAAAGCATTAATCTTATTTTGTATGACATCCGCCATAGGATCATTGCCCGTAGCAAGATTCCTTGCATAATCAATCTGATCATCTTCAGATAATGGCACGCCACCTATAGTTGCGTATCCAGTACGACCACCCTTTTTATGGTTTGATCTCACGTCTTTACCCCTATCCCCACCAATATCGGGGCTTGTAATGCGCTCATCACTAACATCAGAAAACATATGTTTTTTAGCCGAATCAAGTGCTTGATTAATTTTATTTGATGCAATGTTTTCAGCCACTTGGTATGCATCACGCGGAACTGAATTGGCAACCGCACGACTTCCAGTCTCAGCAGCACCATGCAATGCAGCCTCTTCGGCCATACGAGCGGCGCTAGAGCCAACTGACGATAATTCACCAAAGATTGGTAATGCACCTAATGAAGATAATGCTAATGCCCGTTCTAGCTTTTGGGCATCTTCATGGTTCCCAGACGCGTAAGCCTGTTTAATACGGTCATTCAGTTTATAAGCATCATATGCAGCCATGCCGCTTCCAACAACTGGCAATGCACCAAGCAAATTCTCAATTGGGTGCTCAGTAACGTCGTGATAGACATTTTTGCCCAAATCTAATGCGTCAGAACCCATCTGATTATAAGATGTGTTTGCCAAGTAATTGTATGCTGTTTCTGGAATTGATTTAAGACCACGCAATAAATTACCTAAATAAGACGTATCAATATCGTCATTGGCATTGTTAACCCCGGCACGCCCGCCACCAGCATGATGCGCTCTTACATCACCACCTCTTGCGTAACGACGCATAATTTCAATATCCTTTGGGTCAAATACGACGTAGTTGCGTGAACCTTCACCGGCACTTCGAGAACTAGCATCAAGGTATTTAATGCCTTTTAAACCTGATTCTAATAATTTTTTTGCTGTTAAAGCAGAGTATGCTTGTCCACCACCTTGATTAACAAGTTCTTTTCTAGATTGATGAAACATTTTTTGATGAATTTCATCGCCAGTAAGATTAGATGGAAAATTAGATAAAGCATTTTGAACGTGCTTACTTTGCTCGCTTAAAGGCCTATCCCAATCAAGAAAATGCTCTGGTTGTGCATTGATATTAACTTCGTGCATATGGCCACGTTGAGCCATTGCCTTATTTGCAATTGCCTGTGCTTCATCAAATCCAATATTAGGATACTTTTGAGCAATAGATTGGATAACATCCCAATCTCTAACATTTGGCTTCGTTGCTATATCAAAAGCAAATTCTTCTTTAGGGTCCATGTGTCCAGAAAAACGACGATAACGCGCCTCTGCATCCCCACGATAAGTTGTTGCGACAGGTTCTGCTTCAGCAAAATAATGCCCATGTCCAAATGCTTGAGAACCTTCGCCACTACCAATTTTTTCATTGCTGTAGCCTTCTGGCCCAACAGAATGAGGGCCACCTTGATAAGCATGAATGCCAGAAGGCATACCAGCGCCACCTAAACTAGGCCGATCTAATCCAGTACCAAAATAAGGCGTTTGAACCGCCATATCTAAACCAGATTGAGCATTACTAGTTAACGCCCTAATTTTATCATCAATTGCACGAGCAGAAGCATCTCTGCCATATGCTATATTTTGGGCATCTTCTAAATTATCTGGCATAGGCATCTGCTATCACTCCTAAGGCGACAGCATCATACTTTATATTGGTTTATTTGCCAACCAACGTGCGGGCGGCAAGATGCACGTAGTAAGATATTAGCCCAAACCAAACAGTAGCTGCACCAACCTCAACCACAGCACCGTATTTTCTTATCAACTCAATCAATCGCTTAGCCTTTAAAAATGCCCGTCTCCCACGAAGATAAGAGACGGGCCAAGTCAGGAAAAACAACTTAGGAGGACTTGAAGTCGGTAGACCCCGCAAAGGATTAGCCCGATGATTAACTACAGGAACATCCCGCAGCCACTCGCCGCCGCAGCGGTCCAAGTGAGATCATAATCGCAAGTCAAACTGTCATAATCAACTTTTTATTGTAACTTTCCCTCAGGTTGTTCGTTGGCTTCCAAACGCTGGATCATGCCGGGGTCAAGCATCTGGCTAACCACTTGCATACCGTCCATTGGGTTCTTCATCACTTCCTCAGCCAGCTTAACCGCCGCCAGACGTTCACGGCTCTCACGATCACGCATACGGTTCATGGCGTCGATCTGACTGTCAGCGGCTTTCTGTTTGGTCTCATCAGCCTGATTTTGCTCAGACATCATCTTGATTTGCAGCTCTTGTGGATTAGCCTGTGACTGCTGGTTCTCGCCGCCACTCACCTTATGTTGCACCTCAGCCATTTTAGCCTGAGCCGTAATCATCTTAGCTTGCGAATCAACTTGCTTAGCCTGATCCGCTGGATTTGGCTGTGGCGGAACTGGAGGGGCTAAGAACCTGTCTGGACTTTCCCAACCGACTGCGCTCAATGCTTCCTTGCGTACTTCAGGGAGATTGAAGCCTGATGGGTCTTGCGTAGCCATTTGAACAAGTGCCGCAACCTTCATGATTCGCTGGCTGCTTGATGACGTATTGGGATCAGCCTGTGGAACCATATCGAAGTCTTCAAGTGCTTGAAGGAACTGCTGCTCATCCCACGGAATATTAGGGCGACGATTGCGCTGCCAGAATGATTCGGGGTTTTCTTTAAAGCAGTTAGCCAGAAGCTGAAACTCATCAGCCTGTGAGGCGTGCATCCGCTTATGAACAGAGTTGAGAACCTTAACCGACTGCTCAATCAATGCGATTGTTGTTCCGACTGGAGCATCTGAGCGTCCCTCGCCCACCGCAGCCTCAGAAGTTCCGCCCAAACGCTGGCCATACTGAGCCATACTTTCGACTAATGCGCCCAATGCAGCTGATGGTTCTTTGTATGGCAACGGCATAACAGCTTGATTGATTGCCATGCCACCAGTGTCAATCTGAGCACCGCCGCCGGGGGGGACGCGGAAAATGTTACTGTTCTGACGGCCAGACTGTTTGGCATACAGGAAGCCGGGGAAGTTGGCGTACATACCGGCATCAAGCAACTCACGCCACGCAGCCGTAACCGCATTTGTCGTATTGCCAAGGATATGCAACAATCCAATGTCGTAAAAGCCAAATCCCGGAACAAATGTGTACTTTACGAAGTTCTTACGTGCTTCAGGCAAATCTTCGGTGTCTTCGTCATAGTTACGGACAACGGACAAAACTTGCTTTGACGACACATCAATGGTCACACGATACGGAACCTCTAATCCCGTCTCAGCGCCATCCATCTTGTGTTCGTAACCCTTAATATTCAATTCGCAGTAGCATTCATAAATCTCACGGTCGTTATCTTCCGTGTTCATAGTGCCTTGCGAAATACCCTGCTGTGCATTCTTCTCCATCTGAACAGCGTCAAGCGTTGGCTGCTTTGCATCATTTAGTTGAACGTCACGATACGCACCAATGATTTGCATCCGCTTCACAACAGATGGGCGCATGTAGATACGGTGAGTGATACGACGAGCGCCATCCAAGTCCGTGGCTGAGTTGTTGACGATCAAGTCATCAGCGTCAATTGATTCGGATACGGGACGATTGCGGAGTGGGCAATAGTAAACCTTCTTAAACGCCGTTCCACCAAAGCCCAGCAATAGAAGCATCTTATCCGTGTCTGGATAATACTCTTTGGCTACTGCGGTCAGGTAGTGGTTCATATCCTTCTCAAGGGCATTCGACATGGTGTCGCGGTCTGGTGAACCATGCGTTGAATCGTCTCTGATCTTTACAGGCCCATCAGTTGGAAGTAGCTCTGACCTTGCATTTGCTTGAAAGCGCAACACAGCTTCAAGCAACAAGGGATGGCGAACCTTTGACATTCCTTCCACCGGCGCACCGTCAGCGGTTCCTTGAAGTCCGGGGAGTTCAATCTTGAGGCCAAGAAGTTTAATTCCCTGCGCCCGTTCTTGTATCCACTCTTCACGGCTGGTGAGATCATTTGCGATACCTCGTGACAAGTCTTCTACAATGCGACTTAGTTCCTGCTCTTCAATTTCGTCAGCCAGATTGGCGAACCAACCCTCTTGCGTCTTCTTGTTGGCCTTCTCGATTGGCTCACCGTTCAACGACACACTAATCGTGCCATCGGGGTGCTCAATACGGAGAATATTACCGTCCATGTCCAGTTCTGGCTTGTCGGAGCCGTCTTCACCGGCCACCTCAACAACAATATCCATAGCCTCAGGCAACTCTGGTTGCTGTGGGTTTTGATCACCAAGACGAATATTAGGTGATGAGCCGGGAACTAAAGCCATTGGTTAATCCTCAAAATGATAATGCACTATAAGCTAATCGGTGTCTTCATGCAACGAAACCAATTTTTCCAATTCTTTTACCCGTTTATTAAGAACCTTAACTTTATCGTTCAATAATTTGACTGTGTTACGAAGATCAAGGTTTTCAGCAAATACCGCTGCTGCTGTCATGTCATCACTAGAAACTAGCTCTCTTACAGCCATTGCAGCTTTAGATTTTGACCAATCGTCATCAATGGCGATCAATAATGTGCCTAAAGCTAGTTTATGTTGTTGTATAATCGCATCCATGATTTTATTCCTTTAAGCCAATATTATAGGTTTTTTTACCTAACTTAAATTTAGATACATTTTTCCCTTCCGCTATCCCCCTTCCCCTTATAAGTCTTAGCCTTAATAGGCCGCAAGGGGCTCCCGTGGAGGAGTGCTTATCAAGACGCCGTTTACCTACACATGCCCTATTTAAATCGGTGGGCCAATACCGCCCCCTAGCTGGCTACAGCTATCAGTGGGGTTCCTAAGTGTGTAGTTATCCCCTCTCCTGCACGGATGCGGGGCCGCTGGAACGATCCCACCGCGTAAGAGTGGGGCAAGGAGCAGCGACGTCAATTTGGTTTTTTCGGACCAATAACCACCATTCATTCCAGAAGAACGGCCAAAGACTGTGAACCACTCTCCACCGTTTCTACTCAATCAGCATAATGCTGGGTAGTGTCGGGATCGGAATGCGTTGCGGAAGATGGACAGCCTAGAAATGTAATGTTATAACATTTCTCGTCTGAACCTGCTCCTGCGAAGAACATTCGGTTCAGATAGCCCCGGTTTGAGCAAGTCTCGCCGGGGCATCTTTTTTTATAATACAGTGTTCACGTTTTGTGTCAATTCTGACAGTCGCATGTCCACATCAAGACGGAATGAACACCTATCCATTGAACAATCATCCAACCTTTAAGGTGGTATTCGTCTATTTTCTCCCAAGGAACGTAACGGAAATTGCCGGTGCGAATCACTTAACCCCCTACAGATTAACCACTTTAGCTATCACTATTGGACTATATTCACAGAAAGATATAAAAGCGACACATAGCGAACGTAGTTTGCGAAGAATGAAACCGGAGAACACATAATGCCTACTCCTCCAATCAGCTTTGAACTCCTGCTTGAAACACTGCGCGTTTTTGAAAGCAACAACAATAATATATCCGCCGCTGCTCGTTCTCTAAATATCCCACGCCAAACATTTGAATACAGATTAAACCGTGCAAAAGAACAATTTCCCAGTGGATCACCTGAGCAAAACATCAATGGTCGTTGGACATATCCCCGCATTATTATGAAAGATGTTCCCAATACGCGGTGGGTAATTGGTTCCGATCTTCACATTTGGGATGGCGATCCGCCCCTGATTTACAAAGCCTTCGTAAAAGTATGCAAGTCTCTCAAACCAGATGGTATCATTCTGAATGGAGACGTTATCGATGGCGCTAGGATTTCACGCCACCCGTCAATACGCGGCAGCAAAGCGCCAAAAATCGAAAAGGAAATTGAGACTGCCAAGAAATGGCTTAAAATGTTGCCCAAGACCAAACACCGTCTCTGGACAATGGGGAACCACGATGTCCGAATCGATAACTACGTTGCCTCCAACGCCAATGAACTCGACGGATATATCCTGTCCCTCCAAGAGCATTTCACCGACTGGGAAATTGCATGGGCATTCGAACTCAACAACACCGTTGAAATCAGACACCGTTTCCGTGGCGGTATCCATGCAGGTTGGAACAACGCTCTCCACGGAGGGATTAGCATGGTTACAGGACATACGCACCAGCTCCAGATGACGGCTATGCGCGACAGAAACGGCTCGCGGTGGGGCATTGAGACTGGCACGTTAGCCGATCCTTTTGGTCCACAGTTCCAGTACGCTGAAGGCTCGCCTAGCCGGTCTCAGATGGGCTTTGTTGTCATTAGCTTTGATGAGGATGGCAATCTAATGCCGCCAGAACTGTGCGAGATGATTCGCGGTCGCCCAGTGTTCCGTGGGCAGTACATTATGTAAAAATGGTACGGGCTAAGGATGGACCATCAGGCTACCACCTTTGTCTTAATCCACACCCCCGTACAGTGTGGAAGCATTGTGTTTGTAGCAAACGGACAATCAGCCGCACGACCAAGCCAGAACACAAACCAGACAAGGCCAACCTATGGTTGCAGCGACAGGATTTGAACCTGTGACCTTTTGGGTATGAGCCAAACAAGCTACCAAACTGCTCTACACTGCTATAATTGGTTCCCCTTTGGCCTAAACCAAAGGGGTGCTTACGGATGTACCGCAAGTGGGGTCGTCCCCCAGCAGTGTGCAATGCAGGAACATACTGGGGGTCGCCTCTATTATTCGTCGTTATCAGCGATGTCAACGTCTTCGTCAGTGTCTTCAACCCACTCAACAAGGGTTTCCTCGTGAGTGTCTTCGTCGATCACAGACATAAGGCAGGGCAACTCAAACGCCGCCTGAAACAAAACTAACTCAGCCTGAAGCTCTTCATACGAATCAGCATTAGGAACGGCAGCCTCGCCACTCCAGAACGCAATCTCGCCATCATCATTATAAAACACTTCACGGATAGCATATTCACCAATGTCATCCAATGCAGATACGATTGGGTCGTAAACAACGCGGTAATTCCAAGACATTTCTTTAGCTCCTGTATCAATTGTGTAAGTCGTGAACGAAACGGATGGGAACATCCCATACAAAAACTCAACTGAAAGGGTGTCGGCAGTAAACGGCATTTTACACTCCAAGGATAATCAGTTTGCGTATGGTATTTAGAACTTCATTCAGTTTGATGACAAGAGAATTGTTAGCCATACAATAATGATCACTCACCCTCCTTCAGTGCGGCACGGGCAATTTCAATACAATCGTAAGGCTCGTAATCTGTTTCGTGCGCCAATATTTCTTTTAACGCTTCTCGCAACCGTTGGTTTTCTGCTTTTAATGGGTAGATTGTCTTAGCCCAGTTTTTATCAATCTCCGCATTTGTTTCCCTTACATTGTCGGCAAAGGTCTTCAACGCTTCCCGCAACCGTTCAATCTCGTTAGCGGCTTCATTTGTAAGCGCATTCACATCATGGCTCGTATGTATCCGCCACCGCAACCGTTCTATAATGTCCATCACAACACCGATTTAACCATTTTGTGCATTGCCTTTGCTAATCGCTCAACGTGATCATTTTTCCATTTTAATTCTTCCCGCAACCGCTCAATTTCATCCGCAGCTTTTTCGCACAGGTTTTCCGCCTCATGCGGGTTATAAATAGATGCACTTCGCAACCGTTCTACAATATCCATCATTCCCTCTCCTTCAGTGCGGCACGGGCTTCATTAAATGCACGTAAAGCATCATCCCGCAATTGCCGTTCAAGTTTTAATGCTTCCCGCAATCGCTCAATTTCGTTGGCGGCTTCATCATAAATGTCATTGTTCCCCCAACCAAAAGATAGCCAAGTAATTGCACGTTTACGCAACCGTTCAACAATGTCAGTCATTTTGGTGGCTCCGGTAATGGCATCCAATGGGTGGGCTGTCTCATTGCAAGATATGTGTCTTGATAACACCATTCAGGTTGGACAACACTCCAACAACCTATTTGAATCCCATACTTATTATATACC
>Ga0114964_10001598_pt1 | contig 16430 bp, 20 predicted proteins | sample C_131016_MF_Meta_FD_92638 | JGI IMG/M metagenome (GOLD analysis project Ga0114964, IMG submission 92638) | Freshwater microbial communities from Lake Croche, Canada to study carbon cycling - C_131016_MF_MetaG | ecosystem: Environmental > Aquatic > Freshwater > Lake | place: Lake Croche, Canada... | reverse complement strand
AATGAATACAACACCTAAATAGCGTATTTGTTGATATTCTTGTTTTATATTTTATAATTCGTTTTTATAATATTAATAATTAAATTTTTTCTAATATAATATATATGGAAAATCTAAAAAGTATTAATAGTAAGTTAAAAGAAGATAAGCGAGAAAAACTAAAAGAAATGATTAAACAATTTAAATTACAACAATTAATAGATTTGAGAATAAAAGAGAAAGAATTTAGAAAACAATTAAAAAATGAAAAATATAATATATAATTTATAATTATTATATGAAAAAAAAACACCAAAGATGTTTTTTTTACCATAAAAGCTGGGCTATATACCAACCTTTACTATATGGCTTTAATAATTCTTTTTTATGTCTAATATTATATAATCGCTTTCTTTCATTACCATATATTAAACCTTTTGATAATATATAATGAGGATAGTCAGAATATCCAGTAGCCCCACCAGAAAATAAAAAATTATTTTTATTATCATAAATATCAATTTTATATTTTATATTTTTACTAGGCTTAACTATAATATTTAATTTTTTAGCTTTATTAAAAGTATAAGGTAATATATCATAACTCATAATTATATAATATATTTATAAAATAATAAATTATAAATTATATATTTTATAATATATTTATATATGAATTTATTTAATAAAATTAAATCTTCATCTAGTAAGTTATTTAATAAAAGTAAAAGTTCTAATAATATATTTAATAAGAAGGTATCATTACATGATGCATTACACAGTTCATATCATCCTAATGATACTGAAAATTTAAGTAAAAAAGGTTATATAAAAGATAATGAATTATCAAATCATAATCAATCAGTTTATTATAATCCAGATGATAAAAAGTTATTATATAATGTAGCCGGCACACATAATAAAACAGACTGGGGAACTAATGCTATGCTAGCAATAGGTAAATTGAAATCATCAAAAAGATATAAAGAAGCTGATAATACATTAAAAAAAGCTCAAGATAAATATAAAACTGATAAAAATAATACTTCTATAACCGGTCATAGTTTAGGTGGCGCAATAGCTCAAGGGCTACACAATAGAGGTGCAACTACTACGTTAGACGCTGGATATACCATCGGGCAGAAGACTAGGGGAGATGCATATAGATCAAAGGGTGATGTAGTTAGTTTATTAGGGGCTAATGGTAAGCATATGAAAACATTAGGCGGTGATATACAAGATCCATTAAAAGCTCATAATATATCAAATGTAAAAAATGAACCTATTTATTTATAAAGCATATTATATAATAATTATTTTATAACTATTATTATATATATGGTATTTAATTCAAAAGAATATTATATTAAAAATAAACAAAAAATTAATGAATATAATAGAAACTATTGGAAGTTATATTATAAAAATAGAGTATATAATGATTTAAATAATATTAATAAATCAAATAATATATTGAGAGGTTGTATAATTAAATGTAATGTTAGAGTTACATTTTAAACTTTATTATTATTTATTTCATCTTCTTTATATTCTATTTCAACATCTCTTTCTATTTCAACAATACCGCATAATTTAATATTTTTACATTTTGATTTATATGAAATACCAATACAGGCAAGAATTAAGGCTGAACCAGTTGATAATACTAATGAATAAAATACTTCAGATAACATATATTATAAGCTATATATTAATTATCATTAATTATTATTTCATCAAACATTTTAAATAATCTTTGAGATGGAACATTTACAAATAAAAAATTATGGTTCATGTCATAAGTTAAATTTAAAATCTTATCAAATATTTCTTTTTTATTTTCTATTAATTCTTCAAATATTTTTAACATCTCCATTTTTGGTGGTCTAAATAAAATTAAATTAGTTATACACTTTCTAATATCTAATGGTATGTTTGGGTATGTTTGGGCGGTTATAATTATATTACATTTTAAATGTCTTCTATTAAATATCATTCTTTTTAATGTATCACTAATAAATTTAGATCGTTTTAAATCTGCGGTCATATCATCTATATATAATAAAGTTTTTTCGTTTTTAGATGAGTAAGCATCAATTTTATTATATATATTTAAAATATTATCTTCTGTTAGTTCATTATATATATTATCTTGATCTATATCTTTGAATGGATTTTTTTTTAATGAATTAATTGAATTCTGAGGCATTAATACTATTATATGATGATGTGTTTTTTTATATATTTTAGGATTATTTTGTGATATTAATGATATAGTAAGTGATGTTTTACCAGATCCGGGACGCCCTATTACACATAAAAATCCATATACATTTAATAATTTAGTTAGTGGGTGATCGTTAAGATGTGATCCTACGGCGTTATCATCACAAGTAAAACTAGGAATATTTAATTGAATAGGTTTATTTTTTTTTAATGTTATCATTTATTAATATTAGTTATAAATTAATTATAATATATTTTATTCTAATACAATTTATATAGATATATGAAAAAGAATAAAGATAAAATTTCTAATGTAAATAAAATAAATATAGTTATTCATAATAATATAAAAAAGAAGAAAAAAAGTAAAATCAAAACTAAAACTAAAAGTAAAAGTAAAAGTAAAAAAGGTTTATTACAATTAGGCAATCCTAGTCAATATCCAATGCATGGTCCCGTTTCTACTCCTTATTCTTATTCATTACCACAATTACCATACGATAATAATGAAGCTAAATTATATTCTAAAAGTTATAATATGTTATTAGAAGATAAAAAAAATGATATCAATAATAATATATTATTAGAAGATAAAAAAAATGATATCAATAATAATTTAATTAAAGATATTGATAATGTAGATAATTTAAATAAAAATAAAATAAATTATTATAAGTTAGAAAATCTAGATAAAATCCCAACATTAGATAAATTACGTAAAAATATGAAAAAGCTTGATCCTTCTATAAGTGATGAATTATTAAATAAAATTACTATGAAAAATAAAAAAGAAGCTATAGATTTATTTATAAAAAAATATAATAATAAAAAAGGATATACTATAGATGAAGAACCAATTAAAAAGGATACCAAAAAAAAGATAGCAATTATACCAAAAGAAGAAACACCACAACCCCGCAATAGTGAATTTGAAGAACAAATCCCACTAACTCAATCAAATAATAGTTTTATAGAACAGATACCAACAACCATTAATAATAATAATTTAATAGATCAAATACCAGTAAGCGTAAATAATAAAGAAGAACATGTATCAACTGTAAAACCTAGAAAACAAAGTAAAAAAGCTGAAAAATTTAAACCTCTTAAGGATATTAATGATATTGACGATATTGATGATAAATCAATACATTTATCAAATTATAAAAAAAAACTAAGATCATATAAAATAATAAATAATAAAATTGAATTAGAAGATACAATAAATAATACGTTTAGTGATGATGTCCCCACAACGGGCGATATATTAGATTTTAATGATGAATAATTAAAAATAATGTATAACTGGTTTATTATATGTTGGTAGTTGTTGAACTATATTTTTTTTATTATTTTTCTTTTTAATTATAATTTCATCATCACTACTACTATCTTCCATTATAATTACTTTCTTTTTTGGTTTCTTTTTTTTAATTATAATTGGTTCTGGTTCTTCTTCTAATATTTCAATTTCTTCTTTTAAATTTTCAATCTCTTTCTTTTTTGATTTTTTAATTGTTTCTTCTTTCTTAATTAATAATTCTTTTTTTTCTCTGTTTAATTCCTCTCTCTCTTTTTTTTTTATACCGGCTTTGGTGTTCCTATCAATTCTAGCTTTTTCAAATTGTTCTTTTCTTTTATCTGTTAAAACATAAGCTAGAGATTTTTTACTTCTGGGTTTTGGTTCAGCTTTTGGTGGTTCTTTCATTTCAATACTACTATCACTATTACTATAAAGTTCATCTAACTCATCATCATTAATTTTTTTAATATTTTTAGTATTTTTAGACATTTTAATTTATATATAATTTAGTTTAGAAAAAAAAATATCTATATTTAATTATATAATGTTTAAAACAAAGCACGACCATAGTGACCTTTATCATTATTTACCGGATAATATAACGGCTGGCACCTTTGATTTTTATAAAAGAAAATTTGGGGAAAAATTCCCAGATTATATTTATGAATTAATGGAGATAGAGGCGAGAGTTGATGACCGCTTAAAAAATGAATTAAGAGAAATAATTTTTATTCAAAAAAGAAAATATCAAGAAAAATTAATAGGTGAATATTTAGAAAGAGAATTAATATTTAATGAATTAAAAATATCTAGTGATAATAATAATGAGTAAAAATACTTTTAATTTCCAGACTATGGATAGTCATCAAATATACGTAAATAGCTCTAATGCGGATTTATACATCAATGGATCTATGAAAAGTAATATAACTTTCTTTTTTAGTGATGTAATTCAAACTAATAAAAGAATGGTAGAAAAAAGAATATCTATTGTTAATTGTCAGTTTCCCGTCAGTTTCTATTTATTTAATGCATCTAATAATCAAATTATTATTAATGGTGTTATTCAATATTTTCCTATTGGTAATTATAATATTAATAATTTTATAACAACATGGCAATCATCATTTGGTTCATTATGGACTTTAACTTATAATAAAATTATTAATAAAATAATTATTAGTTATCCTACTTCATTTACTATATCAGATAATAAATTTTCATTTTTTAATATATTAGGTTTAGTTAATGATACATCATATACATCAACATATAATGGCACTAGTTATATTTTAAGTTGTCCCTATTGTTGTGATTTCAGTGGTATACCATGTATTGATATAAAAACGGCAACATTTAATTTAAATAATACTGATAGCTACCACGGATCCAGAACAAATACAATAGCATCTATCCCTGTAAATTCTAAAAATATTGTATATTATAATAATTATACACATTATAATAGTATATTTAAAAATACACATTTAGAAGAATTAAATTTAATGATACAAGATGAAAATGATAATTTTATTGATTTTAATAATTTGAATTGGTCTATAACTTTTCAAATTGACGTCATATACGAACATATAGAAGATATTGATACCTTAGATGATGTTTACAATAATTTAAGAAAAAAAAAAATTGATAAATTAAATTAAATTATATAAAAAAATTAATATCTAAATTAAATTATATATATTAAATGTCAGATCCTAGCTCATTAAATATCCCCATTCATACCGCCCTAACTTCTGATATGATGTTAGGTTTAAAACCATCAGCTCCCCGTAGTAGATCCTATAGAATAAATATAGCCCCATTAAATAAAAATGTTTTTGTTGGTGGTGATCAAATGATTTTTGAATTACCTACTGGAAGACGTGGCACCTGGTTGGATCAATCACAATCTTATTTAAAATTTTCGGTTCAATGCACTTCAACCGCGGCAGCATCAGCTCAAACATTATCTACAGGTATTAATATTGAAAATACCGCCTATTCTTTTATTCAAAGATTTGATTTATACCATTCATCTAATTTATTAGAAAGTATTAATGAATACGGGCAATTATCAAATTTTTTAATTGATACTTCATTAACTCAATCAGATAAAGCCGGATTATCAGCAATGATTGGTTCTAATCCTTTAAATTCTTATTATTCAACTAGTTCATCTTATGTTTCTCCCGCAACATTCGCAGCCAGTACAACTTATCCTATTACATCAACAGCCGTTCCTATTCAAGTCGCTGGGGATCGTTCGGGTCAATCAATAGCAAGCACTACAAGTATGTCTACAGCTATTCCTTACACTTACTGTCTCCCATTATTATCTGGTGTGATCGGTGTAAATGCATCTAAAATGATGCCAGTCGGTAAGCTAGCCTCACCATTACGTGTTGAAATGTATTTATCAGCTAATGATGACGCTATATATTATGGAACAGCCGGTGCCGGTGCAGTATGGCAGATTGTAAATGCGGAATTGGTGGTGTGTTATGTTGAATTACAAGACGATCAATTTGATCATCAAGCCGGACCAGATGAAATTGAATATATATCAACTACTACATACAGACAAGCATCATCGATATTACCTACAGCAACCAGTGGTGAATATACTACCATGTTACCATTTCGTGCAGCGTCAATTACTGGTTTATATGCTAGATTTAGACCATACGTCTCAGCAGTTCAAGGTGCTAATTCAACAGCAGCGTATAGAAAGTCATCTAGTGTTAATCCTAACTTTTCTCAATATTATTTTAGAATTGGAAGTGCTATTTATCCTAATAAACCAGTTTATCTATTAACATCATTAGTTGGAAATGCTAGTGAGGGTTACGCTGAATTATTAAAATCATTTCACGCTTTATCATCTTCTATTGGTAATAGTTCTATAACATACTCACAATATAACGTAGCAACAACAGCAACTTTAGGTATGTCAGCTAATGTCGCCCCAGCATCTCAAGCTACAGCCATTGGAACATCTAATAATGCATTCGCCATCGGTTTAGAATGTCAATCATTTTCTAATAGAAATGACGCTATATTATCTGGTATATCAACTTTAAATTCTCAAATTTATTTTACCGCGAATATTTATCCAGGATCAACCGCAGCAGCTAATTTTACTTGTGATTTCTTCTCACAAATGGATATGATCCTATGTATTCAAAATGGTATCATGCGAGCCAAATTTTAATGAATTTAATCGGGGTTAGTTTAGTTAAACTAAATGTATAATGAATAAAAATTTTAATCGTGTTTTTAGGCTCCATATTAGGGAGTGTACAACATTAAATAAAAAATTGTAAAATATAAAAATAAATCTAATAAATAATATATAATGAAATTATTTAATAAAATAAGTAATGGTATAAAACTATTTAATAAAAGTGCAAATGATGGTTCTTTATTTAGAAAAGTTAATAATACAGCTAGAAAAATAGATCATTCAGCTATGAGAGTAGGTGAATTTATTAAACCGGTCGCTAATTCATTTGGGGTTGGTGGAACAGTTAATCCATTAATTGATAAAGGAGTTAAGAAAATTCATTTAATGAGAAATTCATTAGAAAAAGCAGTTAATATGCCAGTTAATCAATTAACAAATAATTATGCTTAACAAAATTAATTAATTTAAAAATATTTATTATATATATTATTATATATATAATAAATGGAAGATGAAACTTTTTTAGTTATTTTCAATAGTCAGGGTAAAAATGCAACTATTAATAATGTTAATAATTGTAATATAACTTATGATGTAAAATGGTCTACAATTCTACCTATAAAATTTTCAAGGTTTCATTGTCAGATGGTATTTAAATCTGTTAATTATACTACTTCATTATTATCTGATAATGGATTTGTTAATTTAACATTAGGTAATACTAATGTATATGATGGGCTACAAAAGACCACTAATATAGGAATGATTTATCCTGTTATAGCTAATAATACGGTTGGATCATTAATGTCTTATTATAATTCAACAAATAATGATAATAATGATTTTATTGTTGATTATCCAACTATAAATCAAGTTGTAGTTACATTAAAAAAATTTGATAATACAACAGACATGACTAATATGCCTAATTATGTAATTTATTTATCGTTAAAAGGTGTTAAATAAAAATAATCTAAGTTATATTATATATGGATTATATTAATGAACCAACCTTAAATGGCTTAGTAGATATTGAATGTGATACCCTTAATAATATAGATATAAATGATTATTTAACAGTTTCTAATTTAAATGATACTAATATCTGGACTGGATTAAATTCATTTGATAATATTAAAATAAATAATAATATAATAAAAACACAAAATGGATTTAGTAATACGCTTCAAGAGGTCGATGATACAATTTGTTATTTAAATTCAACCGATATATTAACAAATAAAACGATTGAAAATGCTGAATTATATAATCCATATTTAATAAGTCCTATAATCGCATCTAATACCATCGTAACATCAGGAATTCATTTTAATTATTTACAAGAATTTTCTGATACGTTTGTCTATAAAAATACATCTGACATATTAACAAATAAAATATTCGGAACAGATACAACTTTTAGTTCAACACAAGATGCTAATATGAATAATTCATTAACGGGTTCTATTATTAGTAATGGTGGAATTAATATTTCTAAAAATATATATGGTAAAAATTTTCAAACAAATAATGGTAGTGACATAAATAATATTATTTCTGAAACGTCATCAGGTGCTAATATACAATTTATACTTATAGCTTTATCTTATAATTCATCAAGTGTAACAAATACTATTACAAGTTCTGTATTTTATTCTATGCAGTGTAATAGTCAATTTAATGGTTATGTTAATATATTAACTCCTTTAGAATTAAAATTAAGCGCTAGTTATAATGGGACAGCATCAACCGCATTTACATTTACAATAGCAGTTACAGATCTTAATCTAGTAATTTATAAAAATGGTTCATATTTATCATATGTTCCTTTACTAATGACTGATACTAATTTATATAATTTTACTTATCATGGATCAGGTGTTGGAGCTCAATATTATACGGTTAATCTATTTATGTCATCAGTTTCTACTACTTTTTATGTTGATGATGCTACTAATAATTCAACAGTAACATATGATTTTCGGGTGCAGGCTACAATGTCATATAATTCAGTTATTACATCTCCATTAACATCTGGTCAATTAAATGCCTATATAAATATAAATACTACAAATACTGGTAAAACCATCACACCTACTAATTGTACTTTGACTTCAACAAATGTCGCAGGAACTAATAATACAACTCCTGAAAATTTATATTTTAATACATCTTGTCCTTATTCTTTTGGAACATCATATACTAATAGTGTAAATTGTAATAATATAAAAATACCTTCAACTAGTGATATAATAAAAGAAACTGTAAATACAAATTCTAGTTCATCTTATCAATCCTATTTAACAACCAGAGATGTTGGCGTTTATTTAGTTAATACGGCAACAGGTGGTAATTCAACATCATATCCATTATTTTATAGCATATATGATTTAGCAAATAGAACATATCAACCAACAACATCATCAGCTATACCAAATTCTTCCAGTGTTGATGGAACAGCAAAAGGAAATTATAGTTTTCATTCATGTACAAATATAGATGATTTATATCTAGTTTATCCAAATTACGGCGTCATTTGTTTTCCTAATACAGCATGGGGTGGAACACCACAACTTTTAAATTATCAAAACTTAACTAATAATCCTGTAATAGTCGCGCCAACTGGTCCTAATAATACACAAAGTGTAAAAATATATTATAAGGGCGTAGAACAATTACAGTTATAATTATTTAGTTAATTTATTATATATATTAGGTGTAGTATCTTTAATTATTTTTTTCATTGTATCATCTAATAAATTGAATTTGGATTTAAATTTAATTTTATCTTCAGGTGATGCTTCTTTATATCTTATAATAAATATTTTAGAAGCTTTAATTGATACATTATCTATTTTATCTTTTTTAGTAGGTTTTTCATATGATGATTTACAACGGGGATCACTGATAGCACAAGCATAAGCTACATTATTATCAGATGCAAATTTTTTTACGTGTTCTATCCACTTATTAGCCATATAATAATAATTAGATTTTTTTTTTTTATTAATTTCTATTATAGATATTAATAAAAAATAGTTTTAATCGTGTCTAACCGGGTTAAACTCGGTATGACCTTAATAAAAAATAGTTTTAATCGTGTCATTAACAGAATTTCTGCTGATGACCTTAATATAAATAGTTTTAATCGTATGAAATAGTATTTGATACTGTTTAACCTTAATATAAATTAAATAATATATTTTAATATTTGTTTTTCATATTTTCTATATATATTAATAATATTTACAATTTCTTCTTTTTTAATATTATTAAATCCAGTTGATATTATAAAATTTCTATAATTAACATCTTTACATAAAATATTGAATGTTTTACCTTTATATTTACCAAACTCAACCAAAGAATTTATATTTTTTTTAATATATGTTATTTTATCATTGATTTTACAACGCCAAATATTGAATATATTTCTTATATTTTCTTTATCTTTACATTTAATACAATTTCTTTTACTGGAACAAAAAGAACAAAATAAAGGTATATCTGTTTTATCTATTAATGCTTTTTTTATTTTGTGATCTATTTTAACTTTATCATTATATTTTTGCCACCATTCAATACAATCACAACCTATTATATAACATTTTTTAGTTTCTTTATTAGTTATCATATTTATTAATTTTATTTTTTGACTACATATACAATAATTATCTTCACCATATATATCTAATTCATCATTATGACCTAACACAGTATATTTTATTATATTATATTCATTTAATTCAGTTTGATTGTTATATACAAATATATCTAGTAAAGTTGAAAAATTAATAATATATAAATCATTATAAATTATAATTAGTTTTAGTTTTTGTTGTTTTGATAATCTTTTCATTAATGCTATAAATAATGGTATGTGAAATTTAATAGGTATTTTTTCTTTAGTTTCTTCATCAAATTTATATTTAATTTGTTTATAAAATATTATATATTCTTTTTCATTGTAAATTATTTTTATATTTGGCATTGTTATATTATATAATAAATATATCTTTATGTGGGGTATTTAGTTGTGTGGCGGGTGTTCCAACCCCCCAAAATAAATAATGAATAAGTATAATCGTGTGTCAGGTGTTGCGACGTGGCGGGGGGTCAAACTGTATATATATAGACCTATTTTTATTATGTGATATGTGATAAATATCTCATATTTTATTTTATAATAAAGTTTTATAGTAACAGTTTGACCCCCTGACACGCTGACACACCTGACACATTAATATACTTATTCATTATTATTATTATTAACCTGACACAACCCGACACATAAAAAAACATATATATATATACTTATTCATTTTAATATAATAATATTTAAAATATCATAAATTAGGTTGCCACATAATAAAAGAATGAACTAATAATATATAACAATAATAATCATTTTTCATCTCATAATAATAAAAAAATAAATAAATAAATAATAAAAAATAATAAATTATATAATAATTATAATAAATTATATAATAATTATAATAATTATTAAATAAAAAATAGTTGTTTTTAATTTTAATTTTCAATAAATTCTTCAGTGTATAATTTATTATCTATAAAATAAGTTTTTAATTTCTGAATATTAATTGTATAATATCTTGCATCCCTTTTTTTTTCATATATAATCCCATCATATTCTTTCATTTCCATCCCAAAACGTGTAATATCTTTTTTAAATTCAAAATTTCCCGCTGTAATATAAGCATTAAAATCATTAAATAAATCGCTACTTTTAAAAGATTTTTCTGTTGCATTTATATATTTTTCAACAATTTCTATTAAAAATTTAGTTAATAATGGTATATTATATTCTTTCATTGTTTTATATAATTTTGTAAGTGGTCTAATACTTTGTAAATTTGTAATATGTTTTATATCTCTATTCATTAAAAAATTATAAAATGCTTTATCTAATTTACCGCTCTTAATCTCTGCATGTAATTCATCAAAATATTTTACATTACCTATAATTTTATTATTGCATTCTTGTGCCGTAAATCTTCTGTCAGTTTCTTCAATTTTAAATGATGTTGTATGTTGTGATAAGCCTACATAATTAGCACAACTTTTTACTTTATAGGGCTTACAACCTTTATGTTCTATATCTATTGTATTTCTAGTAATAGCCATTTTAATAATATTATCAATTTTAAAGGTGTCAGCCCCCTGGGCTTCATTTAATACAACTAAAATTTTATTTTCTATTTCAGTATTAAATTTACCAAATAATAAATTGGGGTTGTCAGTATTTATATAATATTTAGAACCAAAAATATTGTTGCCATAAAAATCATATAGGGTATCTTTTCCTACTCCTTGTTTGCTTTTCAATAATTGACATACCTGAGTTGGTTTAGTTGGATATTGTAGCATTGATGCCATTTGATTTAAATGAAATTCAATACATGCATCTTCTACAAAAATATTTTTAATATGTTTCATTAATAAACTTTCATTAATATCTATGTTAAATAGTTTTTTATTTTCTGCTTCAAATCCTGTAAAACTATTATATACATTATCTGGGGCTATCTCACCCGGTAGAAAATCCATTTTATAATAAGTTCGCATATCTGGATCTTTCAACCAATCCTCAACAAATGATGAATTTATAAATACTTGATGCCAGTCATTCCATTTAAGATATAATAAATTCTCATAAGTATCACAAAAATTTTTTTTACTATTAATAATTAAATCATCATTTAAACCATTAGTAATATATAAAAGTGGATTAATAATTTTAAAATGTGTTTTCTCAAATTCAATTTTAATTTTTAAATAATTCTTTTTAGTTATTTCATTATTACTTAAATTTATATCATCAATATTAACAATATCATTTTTATTCTTTTTATTTTCTTTTTCAATAGGTTTAATAAATTCTTTATAAATTATTTTATATTCATCATTATTATCCTTTTTAGCTACTGATAATAATGATTTTAATGTTAATTTATTATCAATATCTTTTATACTATCAAAAAAATCTCTAACTTTTTTTAAATTATATTTATCACTTCTTTTTGAAAAATCATTAAATATATCAAAACCATTCGCCCCTAATTCACCTTTTATTATGAAACCAATATCGCGCCATTTTCTCCAATCATCACTCCTATCATTATCTAATATATCAACTAATTTAATAATAAAATCTTTTTTTGTTTTACCATCTATAAAATTAAAATCATTATTATTATTTTCATTAGGTTTATTTTCATTAGGTTTATATTCATTAGGTTTATATTCATTATATTTATTATATTCATTATTTATAAATTCCATTGTTATATTATCATTAAATTTTGTTTCATAATCTTCCGATCTATACTTAGTATTTAAACTATATAATTTAAGTAATTTATTTTTATCTTCTAATGTTTTTTTTATATCAATAAAATTATTTAAATCATCATATATTGTTGTTAGTTGATATATTCCACCTTTTTCTTTTCTTGATCCTAATAATAACCAACAATTAGAACTAACAACAGCTTTATCAATAATATCATCAATAGGTTTAATAAACCCTTTATATAATTCACAATTTTTTAATAAATTAACAACATCATGTCTAATTAAATGCCTTAATTTAGAATGAACGACAAGACCCTGAAACATAATATGAAAACCATCTTTTATTATTGGTTCTTTATTTGTTGGTTCTTTTTTCTCAAATAAACTGGCATATAACTCACTCGGCTCAACATCTAAATAATTATTAATAACTCCCCTATATGTATCAATAATATTAAATATCATCTCATTATTATATAATCTTGTATCATTTGTATAATTTTCAGATGGTATTTCAATGTCAATATCAATGATTAAAGGTCCATATTCTTTTTGTTTTTCTGCTATAGAATATGTACAACCATAATTAATGGCTTCGGCATATAATTCATTAAAAATTTTTATTTGTTTTTTATTAAGAAAAAATTTACCTTTAAAATATTCACCCATAGAAATATGAGTATAATCAGCATTTGGTCCTACTCTGTTTTTATTTAATAATTCCTGTATAGCGTCATTATATTTATTAACTGTTTTAGGATTTATGTTTTTTTGGTTTTCCATATTATAATATATATAGATATTATTTTTTTAAATGTCTATACCCTAGAATATTATATATAAAGAAAATTTAATTTTTTTAAAATTTCTAAACATTTTTATTTTTTTATTTTATAATAATAAATTTTATTATTATAGAATATTATTTTATTTAAATATTTATTAAACTATTTTTTAATTTTGTTAAATTATCTATTTCAAATTTTAATTCATCTAATTTAATTTTATAATTTTTTTTAGTAATTTTTATATCATCTTTATGTTTTATATTATATCTGATTTGTTGTTGTTTTACTTTCTCTTTATTGTTTAATTTCCAAATCCTAGTACGTTCGCTAGGAGTTAATTTATGTTTAATTATTAATGGTTCATCATTTTTATCCATACTAATATATATAAGATTATATTTTTTTAAATCATTTATACCCTTTTAAAAAGATTATATATATTTTTTATTAACTTCATCATATTTTAATTTATATTTATCAATTGATGATTGTCTGATAACTCTATTAAATTTATTATTTTGGTATAGTAAATCACGGCGCCTTATTTTATATAATTTACTATCTTCTGGGGGTTCGCATATATCAACTTTTGATTTTATATTTTCTTCTATTAATTCATCTTTAGTATCATTTATTTTTATTTCATCATTATCAATATTTTTTAAATAATTAGTTTGACTTGTTGCTACACTATGTCGCATTTGTTGTGATAATTTTTCCTTTTGATTCATAGTGGGGGCTGGTTTAGAATTATAAAACCAATTAACATAACTTGATCGCATCATATTAATATTTATCCCTTGTGATTTTGTTATACTAGATAAAAAATTTAATAAGCTTTGACTTGTGTAGGGTTTATTTATTAGGATATTTTCAAATAAATATGCCCTAGGATATTTTAAAAAAGAACTATAAATAATTTTTCTTAATCTTTCATTATCAATATTTATTATTGAATTTTTATTTTTCCCATATTTTAAAGTGTTACTTACCTTATCATCATTTATAATATAATTTATTTTAGGTGTTCCAACTCCTTTATAATTAACAAACCATAAAAAATTATTAATTAAATTATTATCTTTTTTATTTTTTATAAATGTGGCGGTTATGTAGTAGTTAGACCTGACGGGCGGTTGTAGAACTAATAAACTTAATAATAAATATTGATAATGTGCTTTTATGGTTGCTATATCATCATAATTTATATTATCTAAAATATTTAATAATTCTTGATGTGATCTATAATATAGCTTTTCATTTTCATCCTGTTCGTTGTCTTTTTCTGAATTACTCACTTTTAACTGATAATTAAAACCTAATTCCCTAAATTTTTTAATATATCTATTTTTTTTATTTGGATCATTTAATTCTAAATATTTAGACATCATAAAAAAAATCTTACTTTTACTTCCATCACTCCAATTTTCATTATTCTCAATAATTGACTGTAATGATCTTTGATATATCATTATAAAATTATTTTCTATATTATCAAATTTTGTTGCCATGTAGTTCAGTAACCATTTATAAACATTTTCATTTGATTGAAGCCAATTTTTATTTTTTTTTACCATTTATATTATTAATAACTAGATATTTTATTTTTAAATTCGTTTTAAATATATTAATAATTATAAATTATTAATATATATAATATTTTTTTTATAGTGTATCATTTACCATTTTCATATAATCATTCGCTTTATTTTCATCTTCAATATATGATAAAATTATTTTTTTTTTAATATCTTTTCTTTTAGCTTGTATTTTACGTGGCATACCAAATATACATTCATCTAAACATACAAAAAATAAATAATCATTATGTGTTGTATATAAAACATAAGGCGTTAATGTATCATTAAACCATTTAATATAATAAATATTTTTGTTATTCATTCTAATATATAATATTAATAAATCTTTAAGGGTATATATTATACTTAAGGGTATATATAATACATTATGATTTACCATATGTTTTTTTAATATATTCATCATATATTGCTTTAAAACCATCTAAATTTTTTACATAATTCCATATACCACTAATTTTAGGAGATAAAAATATTTTTGTTATTCTATATGAATTAAATTGATCTATATCTGAATTATATTTTCCATCTTCAATAATATATCTTAAACTTACTGATACATCTATTGAATATAATAATACATATAAATTATCTACATTTAAATTATCTTGTTTTATTCGTGGATATACAACTGATATTATAAAATCCGTTAATTCAGCTGATCCTTTATTATTTTTTTTCTCTAACCAATTCATAATACTATATTGTGTATTATGTGTAAAATTAATATTTCTTATTTTATCTAAAACTTTATTTTGTTTAAAATGTAAATTAATAATATCATACATTTTATTTATTAATTTCATTTCAGGTTCATGTATTCCATTTTCTTTATTAACTCTTTTAATCCCTAACCAATTACCAAAAAAAGTTAATTTATTTTTATATTCATTATGTTTCTCTTCTTCTTCTGAATTATTATCTTCTATAATTGGTATATTTTTCTTTTTATTTTTTTTAATTTTTGGTATATCTATTTTATCATTAATTTTAGTATTATTAATTTCATCATATAATTTGTTTATTTTTTT
>Ga0114964_10001597_pt1 | contig 16431 bp, 12 predicted proteins | sample C_131016_MF_Meta_FD_92638 | JGI IMG/M metagenome (GOLD analysis project Ga0114964, IMG submission 92638) | Freshwater microbial communities from Lake Croche, Canada to study carbon cycling - C_131016_MF_MetaG | ecosystem: Environmental > Aquatic > Freshwater > Lake | place: Lake Croche, Canada... | reverse complement strand
GAAATGTTGCCAGAATGGGCGCACTGCTAGCCGGCTTTCCAGAGACTATTCCTGGAGTGACCATAAACCGGTTATGCGGTTCAGGCGCAGAGGCAATTATTCAAGCCTCCCGAGCAATCAGGTGTGGTGATGCTGATTTCGTGATCGCCGGTGGCGTAGAAACGATGAGCAGGGCACCATGGATCGTTGAACGCACCAGCAAAGAGCAACCCACAGATCCTCACTACCATCAGAGCACGGTCGGTTGGCGGATGACAAACCCAACCTTTCCAGCGCATTGGACCACGACTTTGGGAAGATGTTCTGAAGTGGTGGCCGAAAATCTACAGATTTCTCGGGCAGAACAAGACGAATGGGCCTTCCGATCGCATCAATTAGCTAACGCCGCCTGGGATAAAGGTCTCCATGACGATTGGGTAGCGCCATTCGCCGGGGTTATCAGGGACGAGTCGATTCGCGCGGATACCTCGCTAGAGAAATTGGCTCTTCTTCCCTCCGCATTTTCAGAGGGCGGAGCCGGAACAGCGGGCAACTCCTCCCCACTCAACGATGGCAGCGTCGCGGCGCTCGTGACATCACGTAGTACCGCAAACTCCATGGGGGTAACGCCGGTCGGGACGATCCTAGGTTCGCGCGTTGTTGCCATATCGCCAGATCTATTTACCCTGGCACCGGTTTCAGCTATTCGGCAATTGCTTTCGCGTCTAGACCTCACAGCTGATCAGATCAAAGTATGGGAGATTAACGAGGCCTTTGCTTCAATGGTGCTCACTGTTCTTCATGAAATGCCAGAAATTCCGCGGAAAAAGGTCAACATCAATGGTGGGTCGATCGCTATCGGCCATCCGGTTGGCGCTTCTGCTGCCAGGGTTGTAATTGACACCGCCAGAGAGCTTCGACGTCAAGGCGGTGGAATTGGAATCGCCGCCGCATGTATCGGGGTTGGGCTCGGGGTTGCCATCGCGATTCGCGTGGATGAATAGATAGAGTCAGACCATGATCCCATTGGCAGAATTCACTGACGTTATTTACGAAATTAACGATGGCGTGGCTCTCTTAACCATCAATCGGCCCCAAAGGTACAACGCGTTGCGTGGACGAACCGTAGACGAGCTATTAACGGGTTTTAAGCACGCCTGGGTAGACCCGGCGGTGGGTGCTGTGATCTTGACCGGAAGCGGCGATAAGGCGTTCTGTACCGGCGGGGATCAGAAGGAGCGAGCCGAAAAAGGAAATTACGGTGAGACCGAAACCGGCATGTTCGAAATTGAATCCCTGCACAAGTTGATTAGATCCATCCCTAAACCTGTGATCGCAGCGGTTAACGGCTTTGCCATCGGTGGGGGTCATGTACTGCACGTGTTATGCGATTTGTCGATCGCATCTACTAGCGCCAAATTTGGTCAGGTGGGGCCTCGCGTTGGATCCTTCGATGCCGGATTTGGAAGTGCCTACCTGGCTCGAGTCGTGGGTGAGAAACGTGCTAGAGAGATCTGGTTTTTGTGCGAGCAATACGATGCGCAGACGGCAGAACGTTGGGGTCTAGTCAACAAGGTGGTTGAGCCAGATCAACTTTTGGGCGCTGCGATGGAGTGGGCGCTCAAGGTATGCGCGCTCTCTCCGACCGCACTCAAAGCGCTTAAACATTCTTTCAATGCCGACACCGACCACATTGTTGGGATCCAATCGCTAGCTTTTGATGTCTTGGAGCTTTATGCAGAGACCGATGAGGCAAAAGAGGGTGGGAAGGCATTCACTGAGAAGCGTCCACCAGATTTTAGACAGTTCCGCGAATAGTATGAGTAGTTTTGAGAATTGATAAAGGCCCGGACTTGATGAGTCCGGGCCTTTATCTCTATTTATTACCTGAATTGCTTTACTTGATAGCGTCTACACGCGTCTGCCATGGCACGAATTTTGCAATGGTTGTGTTGTCGTAGAAGACCGCAGGAGTCTGGATGGTCTTACTCCAGAAAGAGCTTGGAAGACCCTTCAAGATTGAGATTGTTAGAGTTGCAAGTGATACTCCAGACTTAACTGGGTTGTAATCCCATGAACCGTTTATCTCATTGTTCTTAATCGAAGTTACAGCTTCTGGCTGCATTTGAAGACCAATAACCTTGATCTTTCCTGCCTTGCCAGCTGCCTTTACCGCTGCGTATGCTCCAAGTGCTGTTGGATCGTTATAAGCAACGATTGCATCAATCTTTTTATACTTAATCAGAGCTGCGTCAACGGCTGTACGTCCGCCTTCAGAGTTATCTGATGGGTTATCTACACGACCGAGGTAAACGAACTTTTTACCTTTTGCAGCAAGAGTTGCCTTAAAAAGTTCAGCATGCTTCTCAAGCGCCGCTACAGGGAATCCAAGACCAACATAGAGAACGTTGCCACCCTTAGGAAGAACCTTATTTAAGTACGCAACCCGATCATTAGCGAGCGCCTGAGATGTAAAAGCATCCTGTACCTGTGCCAATGCTGGTGCTGGTGGAGCCTTAGTCGAATCATCTACTGAATAGTTCATGGTGATGACTTTGATACCCGCTGCTGCAGCTTTATCCAATGAAGGCTTGAGGCCTTTTGAATCCAGTGGATAGATGATCATAGCTTTTACGCCTTTGGTGATCATCGTTTCTACATCTGAGATCTGCTTATTGCCATCGAGCTGTGCGTCAATGCCAAGCATTGTGTAGCCAGCAGCCTTAAGAGTCTTCTCTGCAGCTCCACCAATTGCTGCCAAGTATGAGTTGGCTTGGATTGGGTAGCTGAATCCGACTAGATCACCCGATGCGGCCTTTGCAGGCGCTGTGCTTGTAAGTACAAGAGCAGCAACTGCGAGTAGAGGTAGAAGAACTACCTTCTTATTCTTTAGTGACATTATTTTCCTCCCTAGATTTTCTTCGACCCGAATATTGCACTCGAAAACGCTCGAAGAGAACTGCTGCTCCTAATAAGACACCTGTGACAACTTGTTGCCAGTATGAGGAGACCCCCTGAATGGTCAGGGAATTCTGTACGGTCTGAAGGAAAAGCAGTCCAATGACTGTTCCCGTGATGCTTCCAACGCCACCGCTTAGGCGAGTGCCACCAAGTAGTACGCCGGCGACAACTGCTAGTTCAATACCAGCACCTGCTGTTGGAGCTGCCGATTGCAAACGTCCCACCTGCATGATGCCTGCAAGAGCCGCCAAAAGTGCAGAAATAAAATACACGGTCATCTTTACACGAGAAGTAAATATGCCGGCCAGACGAGCGGCGAATTCATTACCACCGACTGCGTAGACGTCGCGACCAAAGTATGTAGATTTAAGCGCCCAAATTGAAACGCCAGCGACAACTAGGACCACCAAGAAAGGCCCAGGCACGGGTCCCACGTTTCCATCTCCTAGAGTATTGATGAGCTTTCCGGTATCCATGCTTTGTGTTGTACCGTTTGTGACAAGATAGGCGATACCGCGAAAGATGCCTAAAGTTCCCAAAGTGATAACAAATGAGTTAAGTCCAAGTTTTCCAATCAGGATTCCGTTAATCCCACCAACGACAATTGTTGTGATCACAATGGTAAGCAGAACTGCTGTTACGCGGGGCATGTGGGTGATTAAGCCAGAGAGGAGAATTCCGGTAAAGGCCAGAACAGAACCGACCGAAAGATCGATGCCTGCCGTGAGAATTGTGAATGTCATTCCAATGCCAAGGATGATCGGAATCGCAGAGGAGCGCACAATGTTAGAAATGTTAGAGGAGGAGAAGAAGACAGGCTGAGTGATAACCATATAAACGAGCAATAAAATTTCTAGTACCAAGACTCCGAACCAAGCGGGCAAAGTGCTTAATCGTGGCACCTTAATTAAACTTCTCATTTTCTTGCTCCTGTCGCTGCGGAGACAACATCTGACTCCTCGATACTGCTGCGGTCTAGATCTGCTGTTAGATCACCGGCATGCATCACTAGCACCCGGTCTGAAATTTCGAAAATTTCAGAAAGCTCTGACGAAACACAGAGGATGGCGAGCCCTTCAGCTGCTAGCTCCCTCAGAATTTGATAGATCTCTGCCTTTGCGCCAAGGTCGATACCTCGGGTTGCCTCATCCAAAATTAATACCTTTGGTTTGGTCTCAAGACAGCGAGCAATCACCACTTTTTGCTGGTTTCCGCCAGAGAGCGAACTAATCGGTGCGTCTGGATGTGACATCTTAATTTTAAATTTTGAGACCCAATCAGAAACAATTTTTTCTTCAGCCTTTTTGGAGCGTTGTTTTTGGGGGCGTCCATGAATCGAAAGAAGCAAATTGTCACGAATCGACATATCGTGAATAGTTGACTTTTGGCGGCGATCATCGGGAACCAGAACAACTCCTGCGTTCATGGTGGCACGGGTCGAATGAGCGACAATTTGCCCGGCTACAACGACATCGCCTGATTCGCGCGGGTGCAGACCAACGATTGCTTCGACAAGTTCAGTCCGACCAGCACCTGCTAATCCGGCCAGCCCAACAATTTCGCCCTTATATAAATTGAAGGAGATATTTTGAAATGCACCAGCTCGATCGGTCATTCCCTTGACTTCAAGTATCAGCTCTGGTTTTTCGTTGGATTGCGTGGCACGAACGCCTCTTTTTGGCTTATTCAGAACCATTCGCTCAATGAGCCAATCCTCTGTCACTCCCTCACGAGTACTCGTATCAATAAATTTGCTGTCTCGGAGTACGGTGAAACGATCGCTAATATCGAGCATTTCACTCATGCGATGTGAAATCATAACAATTGCAACGCCTTCATCACGAAGCTGGCGCACAACTTTAAATAGCGCCGAAACTTCGTTAGGAGCTAGAGACGAAGTTGGCTCATCCAGTAAAAGTACTTTTGAATCTGCCGCCATAGCGCGAGCTATTTCCACGAGCTGTTGCTCATGTTGAGGCAAACTAGAGACTTCATCTTTAGGATTGACATCCAAGTTAAGACGCTCCAATACCTCAACAGCGCGCTTTTCCGTATCTCGCCAATCAATTCCCAACCTGCCGCGGCTTTGTTTGTGGCCAAGGAAGACATTTTCCGCAATAGAAAGGTGTGGGACCAAACTCAGTTCTTGGCTCACCATGCTAACGCCATGAGAGATGGCATCGCGAACTTTACTAAAAGTTATTTTCGATCCATCGATAGCGATTGTTCCATCGTCTGGCCGAATCACTCCTGCCAAAATTTTAAGTAGGGTCGACTTTCCCGAACCATTTTCACCGGCAAGGGTATGAATTTCTCCGGCATGGAGCTCGAGGCTCGCGCCTTGTAGCGCCTTTACGGCATCAAAATGTTTGGTGATGCCCACCATGGATACGCGGCTAGTCATATAGCTCGTTAGTTCCGATCGTATTCGACAAGTTCTAGTTGGTTCTCCCATGGGTCTAGTACATAAATTATTCGCTGTCCCGCAGCTGGGCCGTCATTGATTTCAATCGGACCAGCCATGAAGCGGAGGGCATATGAATCACCAAGCGCAAGGACTGCATCTAAATCTTTGACCTTAAATGCAATGTGGTGACCACCTAGAAAATTATTTTTGGGTGGAGCGGCAGGTCGATCTGTTGGACGATCATATTGAAAAAGTTCTAGACGGCTTCCATTTCCATATTCCAACATAGCTAAAGTGAAGCGTCCATCGGCAACGTTGACATGCGCTTCTGACCAATCTTTACCTTCTACTTGATCAAAATCACGCGCATCAAAGGGCCCCAGACGAAAAATTTCCACACCGCCAAGCAGGGTCGAATAAAAACTCACCGCATCATCCAGATTCGGAACGGTCATGCCCACATGGTCCATACCCTCCAGGCCTGGAATCATGCTAGTCGTGATGGCCATGAAATCTCCTATTCGTGGAAGTACAGGTCGAAGAATGCCACATTGCAGACATATTCTCACGCGCAAACGTGTCGTTCGTCAAGAAAATGTCATATCCTCGAGCCAGGATTACTAACTACTTTTATCAACGTTGGTCTTCAATTGCTTTGAACTCCAGGAAGAGCTGTGCAGGTACAGTAGAGGCGCCTTATTATTGTTGACCAAAGTTTCCAACCGACTGATTATCAGACTGTGGTCCGGAGTATCAACTATTTGAGTTGTTGAGCATTCCATGCTGACGCTCACACCTTCAAGTATCGGATTTCCCAGTTCGGTAGTTCGAAATTCAAGACCGTCAAATTTTCCAGGACCTTTTTTCGCAAATCTGCGAACCGTTTCACCTTGATCTTCTGCCAAAATATGTATAAGAAAAGATGAGACCTTGATCCAGTTTTCATAAGAGGATGAACTTTTATCCACTGACCAGAGAATAAGTTTCTCCTTTAAAGAGATAGAGACTAAGGAGTTGCAGACAATTGCAATCGGTTGAGCTGGATCCACTGTTGACATACCGGTGATCACACTAATTCCAGTAGCCCAACTCGACATCGCTTTACGAAAGTCATCGCTATTGATTGCCAACGGATCATCCATCTTTGCCATTAGTTCGGCATCAATCGTCCACCGTTGACGTCCAACACCGTGCCGGTAATGTAGGAAGATTCATCGCTTGCGAGAAATAGTACGGGTTCTACGCATTCACGTAGTTCGGGCATACGCCCAAGTGGAATAGCGCTCAAAACATCGTTTCGATCCGACTCGCTCATCTGATCGAACATTCCAGCAAGGCGATCTGTCAAAAAAAGTCCGGGTGCGATCGCATTAACCCGGATACCGAATTCACCCACTTCTTTGGCCAAGCGACGCGTCAAACCCAAGATGGCAGCTTTAGAGGCGGCGTACGGGATTCCGGTGACCGGACTAGCACTTCTGCCGCCGATCGAAGAGAAGGTGACAATCGCACCGCCGCCATTTTTCTTCATATGAGCAATGGCAGCCCTGGCACAGTAATACGTTCCTTTTACGTTGACGTCAATGACTAAATCCAGGTCATCATCAGAAATATCTGCCATATCGCGTGGAGTACCAAGGGAGCCACCAGCGGCGGCAATCAAAATATGAATTCCGGAGAGTCTTTCAGCCAAAGAATCGAAAGCCTCGGTAACGGCGCCACTCTCTCGAACATCGACTTTGCATCCAGCGACCTCACCGCCGAGCTCGGTCAATTGAGCTACCAGCGAATCGATCGCATCTTGGTTGCTATCGATAATGCCGACTCGAGCGCCTTGACGGAGCGATTCTTTAGCAATCGCTGCACCTAATCCACCTGCTCCCCCGGTGATGAGGATCGTTTTCCCAGCGAAGCGATTCTCGTTCATCGGTGGCAGCTCCCGTTCTCCTACAGTCTAGGTAGTCAAAATGTCTATGTGGTACATCTATGTGGTCAAGCCTTTAACTATTGGTGGTTCTGACTAGCATAACCCTGTTCCATGACATATCCTTAACGATAGTCAAATGTACGGCATGAGTTCTAATGTACATGAATCCAGGAATTTCGAGGAGAGTTTATGAAGATTGTTTCAATTGGCGGCGGTGCGGCTGGCCTCTACTTCGCGATTCTTATGAAAAAACAAGATCCAACTCATGAAATCACCGTCATCGAACGAAACCGCCCTTATGACACCTTTGGTTGGGGGGTTGTCTTCTCTGATTCAACCTTAGGCAATTTTGTCAAAGCAGATGAGCCGACTGCTCGCGCGATTCTTGGCTCTTTTAATCATTGGGACGATATCGATGTGCGCATCAATGAGAAAAGCTTCATCTCTGGTGGTCATGGATTCTGCGGTATTGCACGCAAGCGCTTACTCAATATTTTGCAAGAACGCGCCGAAGAACTTGGCGTAAATCTAGTATTTGAAACAGATATCAAAGACGATGAACTCGTTGCCAAGGAATACAATGCAGATATTGTTATTGCTGCAGATGGACTCAATAGTTTTATTCGTAACAAATATAAGGATACGTTTAAGCCCGATATCGATGTTCGTAAATGTCGATTCGTCTGGCTCGGTACAAAAAAGATCTTTAAGGATTTCACTTTCATCTTCAAAGAGACTGAATTTGGCTGGTTTCAAGCCCACGTTTATCAATTTGATGGCGACACTTCCACCTTCATTGTTGAGACTCCCGAAGAAGTCTGGTCTAAAGCTGGCTTGGAGCAGATGGAACAAGATGAAGCAATTGCTTATCTAGAAAAACTCTTTGAAGAGGATTTAGAGGGGGCATCCCTTATGAGTAATTCCGCTCACCTGCGCGGCTCTGCAAATTGGATCAAATTCCCACGGGTGATCTGTGAAGAATGGATTCAGTGGAATGATATCGATGGCAAGGAAGTCCCCGTCGTATTGATGGGAGATGCTGCCCACACTGCACATTTCTCAATTGGTTCTGGAACTAAACTTGCGATGGAAGATGCGATCGATTTAGCACAATCATTTGCCGATAATGGTGAAGTAGATATGCGCACCGTTCTCTCGTCCTATCAAGCAAATCGCTCGGTGGAAGTTGCAAAGATTCAAAATGCGGCGCGAAATGCGATGGAATGGTTTGAACATATTGATCGTTATACCAACCTGCCGGAAGAGCAGTTCAACTTTTCACTTTTGACTCGCAGTCAGCGCATTTCTCACGAAAATCTGCGTTTGCGCGATGCGAACTATGTGGATCAATTCGATCAGTGGTTTACCGAAAAGACCTTTGCCGATGCCGGCCTGCCTGCTCCAGCCCAGCCCGTACCTCCAATGTTCACACCCTTTAAGGTGAGAGATCTTGTTCTCAAGAACCGCGTTGTTGTATCCCCTATGGCACAGTATTCGGCTGTCGACGGTCTACCTGCCGACTATCACCTCGTACATCTAGGGGCACGTGCGATGGGTGGAGCGGCGCTGGTATTCACTGAGATGACCTGTACCAGTGCGGATGCACGAATTACCCCCGGCTGTCCGGGGCTTTATGCGCCAGAACATACAGTGGGGTGGAAACGGATTGTTGATTTCGTTCACGAGAATACCGACGCAAAAATTGCCGTTCAAATCGGTCATGCAGGCGCTAAGGGTTCTACCAAGCTTGCGTGGGATGGAATCGATAAGCCATTAGGTGAGGGTGATTGGGAGATCATCTCTGCCTCACCGGAACAATATTTGGAGGGAATTTCCCAAGTCTCTCGCGAGATGACACGTGCGGACATGGATCAGATTGTTACTGACCACGTGAATTCTGCAATAGAGGCAGAGAAGGCCGGCTTTGATTGGTTGGAGCTACATGCGGCTCATGGCTACTTGCTCTCCTCATTTATTTCTCCAATAACAAATCTACGAAGTGATGAGTACGGTGGTACGCTCGAAAATCGTCTTCGATTCCCGCTAGAAGTCTTTAAAGCGGTCAGGGCGGTATGGCCAGCGGGCAAACCTATGAGCGTTCGCATATCTGCCCATGATTGGACAGAGGGTGGAATCACCCCAGATGACGCGGTAGAAATTGCCCGCGCATTTAAAGATGCTGGGGCAGACCTCATTGACTGTTCATCCGGACAAGTAACCAAAAAAGAGAAGCCAGTCTTTGGTCGGATGTTCCAAACACCGTTTTCAGATCAGATCCGTAACGAAGTGGGTATTGCAACTATCGCTGTTGGTGCGATTTTTGAAGCGGACAATATCAACACAATTATCGCCGCCGGCCGCGCTGATCTTTGCGCTGTGGCTCGCATGCACCTAGTCAATCCCGCTTGGACTCTGTTAGAAGCTGCAAAAATTGGTCACAAAAACATCACTTGGCCAAAGCAATATATCTCGGCGAAGGTACAAATTGAGAGAAATATTGAGCGTGACAAGCAAGTTGCTGCTGCTGCAAAGAAGCTAATGAGCTACGAACAGATAACAGCGGGTTTCGAGAGCTAAGCAAAGATATTTCCCGTAACCGGGAGTCAGTTAGTAAGTAACTCCCGCAATTTCACGCCATTTTCATCAGCTAGGGCTGCTTTTCGCAGACCGGCTACGGCATTTGCGGCACCTGGATCACGTTTAATGGCCTCTACATGTTCCATAATGAGTTCAAAATTAGCCCAGCCGTTGTGATGGGTAGAACCATAACCCTTAATGACGTTTGCAACTTCGGCGATTTCGACGGCGAGTTGATAGTCATAGGTCATGGTTTCATTGATTGTTGCAAGCCAGGATTCAATGCGTTGCTGCTCTAGATTAAACCGTAACGAACGTCGTCGAATTGGCTTTAATCTAGCCACAAAATACAACAAGATATATCCATGTACGGCAGTTGTCTGAAGCACTATGCCATCTTTTGAGAGTCGTTCAATAAGATTCTTTATCCAATGAGTGCGTAATAACCATTTACCCATAGCGGTTGGCAAAGTATCGGCAAACTCATCGGCTTGAGGATGTAAGAATTCGCGCACCTGCAACATTTGATCTTCTTGGATCAGCGCCTCTTTTCCTACGCGGGCATAACGACTTCGTCTGGTTTTAAGGTCGGCAACGCGAATAGTGTCTTCGTAAGTCATCCATAGGGCTGTGTATCGAGCGGTCTCTTCGAGGGCTCGGGCAGTGCCATTTCCATGAGTGGAATCTGAATTATTTACCGATATCAAACGATCTAGGTACGTTTTGGCATAATCAACATCTTGATAGTCGGCACAACGCTTGATGCCATTAACCAACATGACCCGAGCCGGTTCGGGAAACTCATTTTTGATTCGAGCCGCCAAATCTTTCAATTTTGAACCGACCGCACTTGCAGGATCGGTGATAATCGCTAATTCCTCTTCCGGGGATAACGAATTGATGAGTGCCGAGGGTGCATCTTTTGGTTTTGTGCCTATGGTTACCGAGACGGCGGTTGCTGAAGTCGGAATCGCTGGAGTCACTGGAGTCACTGGAATCGAAGCCGTCGGCGTAGAAAGGATCGATTCCGCTAATTCGAAACTTTTTTCAAATGCCTTGATTGAGTTTTTCACACCCACGCCACCACGTTCAATTGCTGCGATGAACTCTGCACGGTCAAATGGCAACGCACCGCTTCCAGCGATTGCGCCAAAGAGGGCGGAAGAAATTACGCTTCCAGACTGTTCGGCAAGCTTGGCGAAATCAGCTGGAATCAAGATCTTTGCCGCCTTTTTTGCAGCATCAAGCAAAACGTCAGAATCAACTCGACCATCACCAAGTGCCATTTTTTCGGTCATGGAATAGACGCGATGCGTCGAGGTAATGAATGTGGTGATCTTTGGTGAGACAAATCCGCGTTGAACCGCCCGTCCCGCTTCCATCAATTCGGAAGCAACGACGATATCGACCTCTCCTGGAGCTGCCATTGTGGAGAAAACTGGCTCTTTGATCTCGCCAGCCAGTTTTGGGAAAAACTCTACGTAATAGACAGTTGTTCCGGTTCGTTGTGCGACGCCAGGTACTGATGTTGTCTGGGCAAAGAATCCACAATGTTCGGCCATGTCAACGCACCAGTCGGCGAGTACGCCACCACCTTCTCCTCCCATAGCGAGAATCGCCATAGTGATAGGTCGTGAGTTAGCAGTAAAAACACGTTGATCACTCTGGTTAGGCATCGATGCCCACCAACCGGCGATCGATTCCGTTTTGTAAGAAACCAATAATCGCTGTGCGAACCGAGAGCTTCACCTTGTCCCAAATCGATGGATTGGTAATAATTTCACTCCGGTAGAAAGATGGACAGAGCACGGCAGCATGAGCAGCCTCTCCACATAGTCCGCAACCTACGCAGCTGTTGAGAACTTGGGCTATCGGATCTTTACGCATCGGATCTGGATTTGGCGCGATGGTCAACGACGGACAACCGTTTATCCGGATGCAGGAATGATCACCGGTGCACGTATCTGGATCAACTCCAAAACGCTCACGGACAACGCGCTTACCTTCTTTGACTCGTTTAGCCATTGCCGGTTTGACGCGCCTTTGCTTGTTGAGGGTGCACTCGCTCGTCGCAATGATCACTTTCGGGCCATCTGATTTTCCAGTTAGCGCGTCCCTCATGATGTCGCGCATCTCCGAAACTTTGTAGGTATTCGTCACCGCTTTGACCCACTTCACGCCGATTCCGCGCACGGCATCTTCTATCGGGTGCTTTGTTGAGCGAATCTTATTCTCTGCGGTGGAAGACAATAGATCCTGTCCTCCAGTCGCAGCACTGTAAGCGTTGTCGACAACAATAGTTAAGCCAGTACTTTCATTAAAGACCGCGTTGCCAATTCCGCTTGTTAAACCGTTATGCCAGAAGCCACCATCACCCATAAAACTAATCGTCTGCTTATTGCTGCTCGCGTCATAAAGGGCGGATGCACCTGCGGTACCTAATCCATAACCCATGGTCGTTGCACCAATATTGAAGGGAGGCAGGATCGAAAATAGATGACAGCCGATATCAGCACTGATGTGATGATTCCCGGTCTCTTGCTCTGTAAGTTTTAGAGCAGTGAAAATCGGACGTTCGGGACAGCCGGTACAGAATGAAGGAGGTCGACCATGGACAACCTCTGCTGGAATGGTCGTCGCCAACGAATTCGGCTTCTCGCCATCGGGGCGAATCAGATCCGGCAGGTTATTCTCATCGAGCAGCTCTGGTCCAAACTTCCGTAAAAATTCCACGAGCCCTTTGACGACCGCGGCTGGAGTGTACTCCCCTGCTGGAGGTAGGAGATCTTTGCCATGGAGTTTGGTCGCAATATCGCCTCGACGGAGAATCGCATGAATATTTTGCTCAATGTAATCTGGCTGACCCTCCTCAACGAGGAGCACCGCTTTCTTACTCTTGGCAAAATCGATAACTTCGTCATCAACTATTGGATATGTGACGTTCAGGATATAGAGCGGAATTTTGCTGTTTCCGTAGACATCGGAGAGTCCCAACAACTGCAATGAGCGGATGACGGTGTTATAAAGCCCACCCTGCATGATGATTCCGAAATCTTGTTCACCATCAGAGAAGACCTCATTGAGTTTATTCTCTTTAATGAATTTAACTGCTGCAGGCCAACGTTTAGTCAGCTTCTCTTGCTCATGCAGGAAGCTAGATGGTGGTAAAACAATTCGGTCAGTTTGGCGACGCGGATGTTCCATTGCTTCTTTCAGCGTGAAGGGCGAGCGCACATTATCTTTGGCAATAAAACGACCATGAAGATGACACGAACGCAGTCGTAACTGCAACATCACCGGTGAATTTGAGGCTTCTGATAATTGAAAACCTTGCTCTACCGAGTCGACAATGGCGGTCAAATTGGGTCTAGGGTCCATGAGCCAAATCTGGGACTTCATGGCAAAGGCATGCGAGCGTTCCTGCATAATGGACGATCCTTCACCGTAGTCTTCGCCCACGATGATCAACGCCCCGCCGGTGACTCCGCCCGAGGAGAGATTAGCCAACGCATCAGATGCCACGTTTGTTCCAACCGTTGATTTAAAAGTAATTGCACCGCGCAGCGGATAGTGAACCGATGCGGCGAGCGATGCAGCAGCAGTCGCTTCGGATGCGCTATTTTCAAAGTGAACACCGAGCTCATCCAAAATTTCTTTCGCATCCCCCAACACATCCATCAGATGGGAAATTGGGGCTCCTTGATAGCCACCAACATAGGCAACGCCCGATTGCAAGAGCGCTTTAGTCACGGCAAGGATGCCTTCACCTAAAAATTCCTCGCCTGCTCCGGTGCGTAATTTTTCAACCTCTGCCGCAAAGGAACGCTCTGCCATGGGACTCCAAGCTGGATCAATAAGTACGGGCTATGGATTAATAATTCTGCCATTCCCGTAGGGTGGTGTCCACCAATAATAGCCGAACAGTGAGGATATGTACCTCTTCAAATTTGACGATCGTCACACCGACTGGGGACTGGTTATGGGCCCAAAAGCGCGTTAATCTACTAGGGTATAAAACCCTATTACCTTCCTCATTAGCGCTAAGGAGAAACCTGATGGCCAACTTAACTGATCTAGCCCATGAGCTAGCCTCTGGTGCAGTGCAAGTTCTCGATCTGACTTCACCGCTCCATTCAGAAACACCAATTCTGTCCTTGCCACCGGAAATGGGACAGACCGCACCATTCCGGTTAGAACTTATTTCGGAGTATGACGAAAAGGGTCCAGCTTGGTACTGGAACAATTTCCACACCGGCGAACACACCGGCACTCACTTTGATGCTCCTAATCACTGGATCACCGGTAAAGATTTAGATGATGTGGCTTCTGTTCCAGCTGGACGCCTGATTGGTCCTGCAGTCGTTCTAGATTTCGTCAAGGAATCTCAGAAGAATCCAGATTTTCTCCTCGAAGTAGAGCACATAGAGGCATGGGAGAAAGAACATGGCGCTATTCCTGCTGGCGCTTGGGTGCTCTTCCGCACGGGTTGGTCAAAATTTGGTGATGACCCTAAAGCATTTGCCAACGCCGATGAGAACGGTCCGCATACACCTGGACTCACCGTGGCAGCTGCAGAATATCTAGGTACCTCGCGTGACATTTTGGGTATTGGCGTTGAGACCGTGGGAATTGATGCTGGCGGAGCCTTCGGACTTTCAATTCCGTTCCCTTGCCATAATATGTTGATGGGTAATAATAAATATGGACTCACTCAACTCCGTAACCTCGACAAGCTGCCCCCACAAGGCGCGATTGTCATTGCTGCACCGTTAAAGATTGTCGGCGGTTCTGGAAGCCCTTGCCGCGTATTGGCGCTGGTACAGAGCTGATCAAGTAAATCTGCAAGCCAAAAAACGGACCACAGAGATGTGGTCCGTTTTTTTATCGTAGGGAGAACTTCTTCCTCGTAAGTCGCTTCGCGACTAGATAGCCGGATCCCCCACCTAGACCAGGACCGGGATGGGTAGATGCCCCTATCTGCCAGAGATTTTTCCACGGGGTTTTGTGGCCAGTTGCACTCGCAAGTGGTCGCCAGAGAGCGTATTGATCAATCCGACAATCACCAGAGTAAGGGTCTCCGCCAACGAGATTTCTATTCATGGCTTCGATCTCTCTGGGACCCAAGACAACTTTTGCTAACGTGGCTGATGAGAGATTAGTAATCTGTTCCGAAAGCTGAGCCAGAACACGATCAGCATATGCGTTGAGCCGTTCCTCACTCCAACTGCCATCACCAGGATCGATAGAGCCAGCCAAGTCGCCAATTATCTTCTGTGGATTTTCTTGCAATTGAATCCACAAAATAAATTTACCCTCGGGTGCGCGTGATGGATCCACGCTCGTAGGTTGGCCCACAACGATTGTGGGACGTGCTGGCAAGTAGCCACGATTCGCTGCGTTCACGGATTCGGAGAGCGAATTCATTCCATCAAGCACATGCACTATCGCGACATCTTTGAGGTTGGCATCTGCTTTCCAGATTGGCGGCTCAGAGAGAGCCAGGTGGATTTGAATCGCGGCTCGGCCATAGCGGAAAGTTTCAACAGCTCGATTGACTTCTCGTGGCAGCTTCTGACCTGAAAGTAGATCGTTATAGAGTGAATGTGGTGTTGTGGATGCAAGCACAGATTCAGTTGCAGTAAATACTCTCCCATCCGCCAACGTCACTCCTGTTGCTTTATCGCCCGATACATTGATCTTCTGAACATCCGCGTTTGTCATGATGTGACCGCCGTTGTCGATCACGATCGCAAGCAGCGCATCAACGAGCTTGACACCTCCGCCAACGGGGACTGGCATACCGCCTAAGGCCACAGCCGCGCCAATTACTTTTGTGATGAAAGCGCTACTCGCGTCATCAGGGCCGAGTCCGTTATGAAGCGCCCACGGAGCAAGAAGAGCTTTACTCACCGGCGATGTGAAGGTACGGTCAAGCCAAGCCGAAGCGGGCTCAAGTAGCTCCGCACCTGTTGCGGCTAGGCCACGAGAACCGAATCGCTTACGAGCGGATTGAAGGAGCTTGAGCGAATTGAGCCGCCACAGATCCGCTCCCAATAATCCAAAGGCGAGGTCGATCTTTCCCAGGAACTCATTGAGCATTGTTGTCCACGCATCACCATCACCTAATCGCGCGAACTCATCGGCAGTGAGTTGCAAATCCGTGGAAAGGATTGCGCTTCCCTCAGCACAGACAACACCGGTTGGTTTCTCGGTATTGCGGTAAACCAAACCATGAGCTTCAAGATCAGTCTTGAGTTCGGCATAGGCAGGGCCACCAACAAAAAGTGGATGCCAGCTTGATAAAAGTTCATGCGTGAAGCCCGGCAAAGTCGCCGTTGTCACTGTTTTGATTGCGCCACCCGGTTCACCATTACGCTCACAAATCAAGACTTTCTTACCCGATTTGCTCAATATCGCGGCCGCAACCAAAGAGTTAATTCCACTTCCAATGATGATGACGTCGGTTTTTTCCACTCTCTCCACTCTCTCCACTCTCTCCACTCTCTCCACTCTCTCCGAGCTGTGCCCCCAGCAATAATGATCAGCTTATGTTGTAAATCTATCGTCTCGTGAGAGGATT
>Ga0114964_10001596_pt1 | contig 16432 bp, 15 predicted proteins | sample C_131016_MF_Meta_FD_92638 | JGI IMG/M metagenome (GOLD analysis project Ga0114964, IMG submission 92638) | Freshwater microbial communities from Lake Croche, Canada to study carbon cycling - C_131016_MF_MetaG | ecosystem: Environmental > Aquatic > Freshwater > Lake | place: Lake Croche, Canada... | reverse complement strand
TCTCAATCGCCAATTCAAAACCCTTTCATATTTCGTAGCGATCGTCTTCGTTCTCCTCTTCGCCCTTCCAGGCGCAGCCGATATTCGAATTGGCCGCTCAATCTTCTTCCTCGTCGGCGCAGGCGGCAACCTCACCTGTTAACAATTTTTGTTATAACGTCTTTCTTTTTAACATTTCTTATGGTTAGGTTTATCCCTAAATGTTACAAATTGTGTCTGCATATGTTTAACGAGGGGGGGCTGTGAGTACAGAGTCGTTGTCTGCGACAACAAATAAGCGCGCTGTGCGCCAGCGGGCTCTTTCTCGCTTGGTAACAGAGCGTGGTTCGCTCTCTGCCCAGGAGCTTGCAAACGAACTCAACGTCAGCATTATGACGGTCCACAGGGACCTCGATGACCTTGAGCGTCAAGGCGTAGTGAGAAAATTCCGTGGAGGGGTTTCAGCTCAACCGTCTGTGGTTTTTGAGTCCAATGTTGATTTTCGACTCGATGCCAACCCCGTTGAAAAGCGCTCACTGGCTCAAGCAGCGAGTCGATTTGTCGAACCTGGCATGACAATTGTTTTGGATAATTCCACAACCGTCTTGCAAATGGTCCCGTTTTTAGCCGAAGTAACTCCAATTTATGTAGCCACAAATTTTCTCAAAGCTATTAATCAGCTTTCCACAGTGCCCGATATACGCCTTGTGACTTTTGGTGGGGATTATGATCCGACGAGCGATACCTTCACCGGCGTCTTAACAGAGCAAGCAATCGAGTCCATCAGAGTCGATGCAGGGTTTTTTTCGGCCTCTGCAGTTTCTGGTGGCTCCGCATATCAACGTCAAAGCAGGATCGTTGCTTTCAAACAGGCCATGATGAAAGCTGCCAACAGCAAATATCTGTTGCTCGATCACACAAAGTTGGACAAGGTGGCATTCCACAAGCTTGCTCCACTCAACGAATTCGACATGGTTTTCATCACCGAAGGAGCATCAAACGAATCCTTAGGCGAGCTCTCCCGAGCCGGAGTGAAATTTGAAGTGGTAGCACCATAATTTTTGTTAATTTAACAACCCAAAAGTTACAAAATTGTTATAAAAATACCTCCGCTTAACACCCATTCTCTATTGACACGCTTATTCGTAGGCTATTGACTTCGGTATTGTTAAATTCGCATAAATAAATGTGTTTCTTAACAATTTAAATAACAGAAAATGTTAACTGGAGGGCGTGAAGTGAGAGCTGTCGTATTTGAGGGCAAGGGCAAACTAACCGTCACAAACCTGCCCGACCCAACACCTGGAGAGAAAGATGTCGTCATCGAGGTGGCTGCGGTCGGAATGTGCGGTACGGATATCCATGTCTATGACGGCGAGTTTGAAGGTGGCGTCTTTCCAATTATCCCAGGCCACGAGATCTCCGGGAAAGTCGTAGCTGTCGGTTCTGCTGTTAAGAACCTTCGGGTTGGAGATCTTGTCGCCGTTAATCCAACACTCACCTGCGAAGATTGCGAATTTTGTTTAACCGGCCGAAGCAACCTCTGTCGAAACTGGCAAGGAATGGGAGTTGTCGCAAATGACGGAGCCTCGGCGGAATTCTTACGCGCCCCTGCTCGCAATTGCCACAAACTGCAACCAGGAACAGACCTCAACCATGCGGCTTTAATCGAACCACTTGCATGCGCAGTCCGAGGATTCGATGTATTGCCTCGCGAAATGGGCTCGCACTACTTAATTTATGGCGCAGGAACAATGGGATTGCTAATGGCTCAACTTGCTCGTCGGGCAGGCGCAGTAAGTATTTCCGTAGTCGACACAAATGCAAAGCGCTTAGAAGCGGCGCGTGCAGTGGGAGTCGAACATACATTCGCTAACGCTGATGAATCCAATCGAAAAAATTGGGAGGTAGTTATTGATTGTACCGGAGTTGTTGCTGCAATTGAAGATGGCCTACCACGCGTAAAGCCCGGGGGAACTTTCCAAAACTTCGGAGTTGCTCCAGTCGAAGCTCGTGCAAAATATTCACCTTTTAGAATTTATCGCGATGAAGTTTCTGTTGTTGGAACAATGGCTACGGTTTCCTGCTTCGGGCGAGCAGTCGATCTTTTTGAAGCTGGAGCAATCAACCCCGCACCGATGATCTCTCACTTCTATTCACTAGATGATTATGCAACCGCTATGGATATGTTCAGAGCTGGTACCGGCCGCAAGTTACAAATTCGTCCAAGTGCCACCCAATCTGGAACTTTACTTTCACTTTAATTTATAAAGACACAAGGAGCAAACAACGCATGAAATTGAAATTTCAATTAACCAAACTACGGATATCGCTAATTGCAATCGTTCTAGTTTTGGTCGTTGCAATGGCTCTCTCAACTAAAGTGGTGAGTTTGTCAGATGCGAATGGAACGTATCGCACTGGCACAACATCTTTACAGGCAAATCCAAAGTTGTCAGTATCTTTCGCCGACAAGAAATGGCCAGAAATTCAACCGTTCATTAAGGAACATGCAGTCGATATCGTTGAAATTGATAAGGCGATTCAAGCGGATCTTGCAGCCGCAGGTCCAAAATATGGACACACTGACGGTCCGGGAAATGCATATGCTGTACCAGTCAAATTCACAGGTGTTGGACAAGCAATGGTCAACGATTTCCTCCCGGTCAAAGTTGCTGGATTGTCAGCGAAAGCAACTATCTACATTCAAATGGGCCCAGCTCTCAATGGAACTTCGCTTCGAGACGTAACTGGCACAGTGAAGTTCGAAGATTTTGTAAACCAATTGGCTTACCAAGATGCAGCTACTAAGTTGAATGACAAAGTTCGTGAAAATGTTCTAAAGCCCTTCACAAAAGGAGCACTTGTCGGAAAGACAATAACAATTCTCGGCGCCATGTCGATCACGAATCCTACGAATTACATCGTAATTCCTACGCAGATTGATGTGGCTAAGTAATGTCTAAGCCAGATGTTGTTTTGCGAGCAAAGAAAGTTCGCAAAGAGTATGGGTTGACAGTGGCGCTTAACGATGTGGATTTCGATCTTGTCCGAGGAAAAGTCACCACCCTATTTGGTGAAAACGGCGCAGGAAAATCTACTTTGATGAAGATTCTGGCTGGAATCGAAAGACCAACATCTGGCTCCCTCGAACTTGACGGAACGGATATTAGTTTTACTAATTCGACTCATGCAAAATCGCATGGCATTTCGATCATTCACCAAGAATTAAGTTTGGCTCCGAACCTCACCGTAAGAGATAACATGTTTCTAGGGAGTGAAATCCGTGCTACAGGTGGCAGAGTGAACTACGCCGCCGAAAACGAAAAAGTTCGCGAAATCATGAAGCGCTTGCAACATAATATCGGGCCAGATGAATTAGTCGGCGACCTGCGACTTGGGCAGCAGCAAATTGTTGAAATTGCTCGTGCGCTTGCTTCTGATGCGCGCATTTTAATTATGGATGAACCAACCTCGGCTCTTAGCAATGTTGAAATCGAAATTCTTTTTACCGTTATTGAAGATCTAAAATCTCACGGGGTATCAATTATCTACATCTCTCACCATCTTGAAGAAGCGCTTCACGTAGCTGACTACATCTACGTGTTACGTGACTCCAACATGATTGCGACGGATGAGGCTAAAAATGTAGACCTTCCTGGCATCGTTCGAATGATGATTGGCCGCGAAGGGGTGGGATCAACAGCGACTGATCAGAAGACAGATCAAGTTGTTTTGGAGATTCGCAACCTCACAATTGCTGACCCTTCAAATCCAGCTCGACTTGCAATCGATAATTTCTCGCTCAAGGTGCATGCTGGTGAAATAGTTTGCCTATATGGCCAGATGGGCGCTGGGCGTACTGAGTTATTGGAGACCATTGCTGGTCGTTTAGATCAAGTCTCAGGAGAAATCCTGCTAAATGGGAGGGATATCTCCGCACTCAATATTGGAAATCGCATTAAAGCGGGCGTAGCTCTCGTGCCTGAAGATCGGCAACGTGATGGTCTTGTGCAGTTACTTTCAGTTGGTCACAATATTTCACTTTCAAGCGTCGGTGATTTTGTAAAGAGATTCATAATGCGAACTACGCCTGAAATTATCAGTATAGAAAAGAAGATTCAGGACGTACGAGTCAAAACGTCAAGCCACAAGTCACTTATTACCTCACTTAGTGGTGGAAACCAACAAAAAGTTGTCATTGGGAAAGTTCTTCTAACTTCTCCGAAGGCGATCATTCTTGACGAGCCAACTCGAGGAATCGATGTTGGTGCTAAAGCCGAAATATTCCAGCTTCTAACAGAGCAAGCCAAGCATGGATTGGCAGTTCTGTTTGCTACATCTGAAATAAGCGAAGCCATGAGCGCGGCAAATCGAATAGTTGTTCTTTCAAAAGGCCACATCTCTGCTGAAATGGATCCAAAAAAAGTATCACAATCTGATGTCATGGCGGCGGCAGATGAGAAGACGAACAAACAACGCATTGGAGCAGGTGCATGAGTAATATCGTGAGTAAAGTAAAGAAAAATCCTTTTGCAGGATTCACCTTTAGCAAATTACTAACAGAGGGACGTGCATTTATTGCTCTTGCGGTAATAATTGTGGTCTTTGCCTACTTGTCACCTAACTACTTGAACTTAAGCAATGTCATCGTCATGACCCGTCACGTGGGGTTAAACGCACTTCTTGCGATTGGAATGTTGCTCGTTATTTTGACTGCGGGCATCGATCTATCAGTTGGATCCACTGTAGGTTTGAGCGGCGTACTCGCAGGCTTTATGTTGATGCAAGGAATTCAAATCCCAGGCACACAGACGGTTCTATATCCTTCAGTTTGGGTGATTGTCGTTCTTTGTTTGCTTGCCGGGGCCTTGGTTGGTTTGTTAAATGGAATTTTGATTACTCGATTTAAGGTTGCGCCATTCATCACAACCCTCGGTACCTTGTACGTAGTTCGTGGAACCGCTCTTCTCATCGCTAAAGGTGAAACTTTCAATGACATGACGGGAAAACCGGAACTGGGAAACACTGGTTTTAGTGTCCTTGGCCTTGGAAAATTCCTCGGATTACCAACTGGCGTTTGGGTAATGATTGCTGTTGCACTTTTGACCGCAGTTCTTCTGACAAAGACAGTCTTTGGGCGCTGGCTGTATGCCCTAGGTGGCAACGAACGCGCAGCTGAACTTTCAGGTGTACCAATTAAGCGAGTGAAGATTTGGGTATACACACTTTCAGGAATTTGCGCGGCCGCCACAGGTTTAATTATCGCTTCAGAGTTAACTGCGGGAGCCCCACAAACGGGTCAATCCTATGAATTGAACGCAATCGCGGCAGTTGTGATCGGTGGTGCTGCTCTTTCAGGCGGACGAGGACATATTCGAGGAACACTTCTTGGCGCATTCGTTATTGGCTTCTTGGGTGATGGCTTGGTTATCGTCGGGGTCTCATCATTCTGGCAAATGGTTATTCAAGGCGCGGTAATTATTTTGGCTGTTGCTCTTGATGAAGCTCAACAAGTTTCAAAAAAGAAGCAGAAATTAGCAAAAGCTGCCTCAGACAAGTAAATAAATTTCTGGTGCCTTCACGGCGTACCGGATTAATGTCAGAAAATCCTCTGGCATTCCAAGATAGAGAAAGGCAGTACATGAAGAAAAATCTCAAGATTGCCGGAATTGCAGGAGCACTTCTTGCAGTGATTGGCATGACAACTGTTGGAGCTACTGCAGGACACGCGGCGACTAAAAAGGGCGGATTGATCTCAATCATCACCGTTACTTTGAAGAATCCGTTCTGGCAAGCAGAAGTTAAGGCAGCAGAAGCAGAAGCTAAGGCTTTGGGATATACAACAAAGTCGGCTGCTCACGAGCAAGATGTAAATAAGCAGAGCCAACTCATTGACGCTGCTATTGCAAACCACTCAGTAGCTATCATCCTTGACAATGCCGGTGCTGACGCATCTATTGGGCCTATCACCAAGGCAACAAAGGCTGGAATTCCTGTATTCCTAGTTAACGCAGAAATCAACAAGACTGGAATTGCAAAGGCTCAGATCGTTTCAAACAACGCTCAAGGTGCTGCAATCGGCGGAGCTGAATTCGCTCGCGTAATGGGCCAAACAGGCAGCTACCTAGAGCTTTACGGAAACCCAACAGACAACAATGCTGAAGTACGTTCATCTGGCTACAAGTCAGTGTTCTCTCAGTACCCAGGACTAGTACAAGCTCAAAAAGAGGTTGCCAACTGGGATCGTCAACAAGGCTTTGCAAAGGCTCAGACAATGCTACAAGCACACCCTGATGTAAAAGGAATCGTAAACGGAAACGATGAAATGGCTCTTGGCGCAATTGCTGCTCTTGCAGCTGCTGGCAAGACTGGCGTAATCGTTGGCGGATTCGATGGATCCCCAGATGCTGTTGCTGCGGTAAAAGCAGGAACACTTGCTTACACAGTCCTACAACCAATCACTGTTCTTTCAAAGATGGCTGTAGATCAAGCTAATTCATACATCAAGACAAAGAAGACAGGTGCTAAGTCAGAAAAGCAGACTGTTGACTGCACACTCATCACAAAGGCAAATGCTGCTAAGTACACATCTTGGGCTCTTAAGGCTTAAGTAGTAATTAACACGCGATAGCCAGAGGTTTGATAGAGAGCACCGAAGAGTTCCCGACTCACGGTGAAGGCACTGGTGCTCTCTTTCAAACTACAAGAGTTACTTAATTAATTTAATTAAACTGAAGAAATGGTGAAGTAAATTGGCTTACCTGATTAACGATGCCTCCGAGTTTGTGGACGAAATGACAGAAGGTTTCGTCGCTGCTTACTCGCACTTGGTGCGTTCAGTGTACGGAGGTGTTGTGCGCGCACAAGCGACCCCGGCTGACCGAGTGGCAATTGTTATCGGAGGCGGCTCTGGTCATTACCCTGCATTCTCTGGGGTTGTTGGACCTGGCCTTGCTCATGGATCGGCGATGGGAAATGTGTTTGCTTCTCCATCTGCACAACAAATTTATAATGTTTGTAAGTCGGCCGCGGGTAAGTCGGGCGTCTTCATGTCATATGGAAACTACGCGGGTGATGTTATGAATTTCAATCAAGCCCAGGATAGATTAATTTCTGAGGGTATCCCGTGTAAGACAGTTGTCGTTACCGACGACATCATGAGCGCTTCTAAGTCGGAAATTCATAAACGCCGCGGTATAGCAGGTGACCTCACCGTATTTAAGATTGCCGGGGCAGCATCTGATGCCGGCTACTCTCTCGATGAGGTGGTTCGTGTTGCAACAGAAGCAAACAACCGCACTCGAACGATTGGAGTTGCGTTCTCGGGCTGCACACTGCCGGGCGCCGACCATCCACTGTTTACGGTGCCAGAAGGCATCATGGCTCTTGGGCTTGGAATCCATGGTGAGCCCGGGCTGTCAGAAGCTCCAATCCCAACTGCAAATGATTTGGCGGAAGATCTCGTAAGGAGACTGCTTGATGAAACGCCTTCAGGTTGTTCAAACGACGGAGCTCGAATAGTGGTCCTTCTCAATGGCCTCGGTGGTGTTAAGTATGAAGAACTATTCGTTGTGTACCGATCGGTTTCCAAACTTCTAAAAGAAAAGAACATCGTTATCGTGGAACCAGAAGTGGGAGAATTGGTAACAAGCTTCGAAATGGCGGGAGCTTCACTCACCTTTACTTGGCTTAACGAAGAACTTGAAACTTTATGGGCCGCCCCTGCGTACACACCAGCCTTTAAAAAAGGGTCTGTTCAATTAACAGGTTCTGATGGAAGCTTCGGGGGAACGGAAATCCTGGAAGAAGTGATTCCCCACGCTTCCGCAGAATCGATTTCTTGTGCAACGAGTCTTGAGAGAGTTATTGCCAGTATTGATGCAACTATCACAAAGAATGAAGCTCACCTCGGTCAATTAGATTCTTATGCAGGCGACGGTGATCATGGAATTGGTATGGCGCGTGGGACGCACGCGGCTCTCACTAGTGCGAAAAAGTTTGTGGCTCTAAAAGCTGGCGCAGGAACTTTGCTTGAAAAAGCCGGAGACTCTTGGGCAGACAGAGCAGGTGGAACATCCGGAGCGATTTGGGGAATTATTCTTCGCGAGATTGGAAAAGAGCTAGGAAATTCTGAAAGGCCAACACCACAAGTTGTTGCAAAAAGTATTGTTAGAGCCTCGAATGAAGTGATGTCCTTCGGTAAAGCACAGCTTGGTGATAAGACGCTTGTCGATGCGCTAATTCCCTTTGCCCAGACACTTGAATCAGAAATCTTGGCTGGAAAAAACCTTGGCGACGCTTGGGAGTCGGCAGCAAGAGCGTCTGCTGCAGCAGCTGAATCGACCTCAACTTTGCTTCCAAAAATTGGCCGGGCTCGTCCTCATGCTGAAAAAAGCGTTGGTCACCCCGATCCAGGAGCAATCTCATTTTCTATGATTACAAGCGACCTTTCAGCCCTCATAAGAGAAATTGCGTAGGCATATGACAACTCAAGATAAAAAGTTGAATATCGTCATTGGATGCGATGATGCGGGATATCAATATAAAGAGGCTCTTAAGGCCGACTTATTGAAGAATACGCTTGTCGGGAGCGTTGAAGATGTTGGAGTAGATGCCGAAAGTCATACCGCTTATCCTTCGATCGCGACCGTAGCGGCTGAAAAAGTAGCATCAGGTGAATTTGATCGCGCGCTCTTAATCTGTGGGACAGGGCTTGGCGTGGCGATAGCAGCAAATAAGGTAAAGGGCATTCGCGCTGTAACAGCTCACGATAGTTTTTCTGTCGAGCGAGCGGTCCTCAGCAACAATGCCCAAGTCCTATGCATGGGTCAACGAGTCGTGGGAATTGAGTTAGCCCGGCGTTTAGTTAGAGAGTGGCTCACTTACAATTTCGATTCTTCATCTGCCTCCGCAGAAAAAGTCGAACTTATTAATCAATACGAAGCGAATTGTTAATACCATGCCCCTCATTCGCCCGAAAAAGATTGTAGGCGTTAGCCTCAAAATGTATATGGACCGCGAGGCTACAATCGCCTGGGCAAATGAGGTGAAGTTTCGTTTAGCTGAGCACCCAGCAGTCGTTTCCGATTACTTAAGTATTTTCGTCCTTCCTAGTTTCCCGCTGATCAATGACGTAAAAAGTATATTTCAAGGAACAAAGTTAAATGTTGGATCACAGAATTTGTCTCACGAAGATTCAGGCGCATTGACAGGAGAAGTAAGCCCTGTTGTACTCAAACAACTTGGGTGCGAATTTGCCGCCATCGGGCATTATGAACGCCGCACGCATTTTAAAGAAGATGAAGATGAAATTGCGCTGAAGGTGAACGCCGCCTACAGAAATGAAATTACTCCTGTGATTTGTGTAGGTGAGGCGACATATATCGATGATGAATCTGCGGAGCTAGAGACGATTGCTCAAATTCAATCAGCGCTTCTAGCATCCTCCGAATATAAGGATGCCCCAACCGTCATCGCATATGAGCCCTCGTGGGCAATTGGCGCAGAGGCGCCAGCATCCCCAGACCACATCAACAGATTGTGCGCGGCAATTCATAAAGAGGCCATATTGCTTGGCTTAACAAAATTCAGGGTAATTTATGGAGGTAGTGCTGGACCCGGTTTACTTGCAGCGGTATCGACGAATATTGATGGGCTATTTTTAGGACGGATGGCGCACGAGTCGGAGGCACTTGTTGAGGTAGTAGATGAATTTTGGTCGGAAAGCCATATTTCAAGAGTTTCATAATTAACCCTGCAATAAACCTGGAAGCGAAGGAGATTGAAAATGTCTGAAAAAATGAAAGCCGTTGTTTGTCACGGACCAATGGATTATAAATTGGAAGAAGTGAACATTCCAAAGGCGGGGCCAGGAGAAGCGCTCGTACGCGTCGAAGCCGTCGGAATTTGTGCAAGTGACTTGAAGTGTTATCACGGTGCTGCAAAGTTTTGGGGTGATGCAAATCGACCGGCTTGGGCTGAAACAGAAGTGATTCCTGGGCATGAATTTGTTGGAGAGATTGTTGAACTAGACGAGGCAGCCGCCAAACGTTGGAATGTCAATGTTGGCGATCGAGTTGTTGCCGAACAAATTGTTCCTTGTGGAGAGTGTCGTTACTGCCGTCGCGGCGATTACCATATGTGCGCGCCTCATACGCTTTTTGGATTTCAGAGAGTAACTCCGGGCGCGATGGCTTCATACATGGTGTTTCCTGCCGAAGCACTCGTGCATAAAATTTCAAAGTCTGTAAAGCCTTGGCATGCTGCGTATGCGGAGCCACTTTCGTGTGCGTTGCATGCGGTTGAACGCGCCAATATTCGGTTTGATGACGTCGTAGTTGTCGCAGGAGCTGGCCCAATTGGACTTGGTATGGTGGCCGGTGCTCGCGCAAAGAATCCTCGAGTACTTGTTGTTCTTGATTATGACGAGCGTAAGTTGGCTGTCGCGAAGAAATGTGGCGCAGACATCACGATTAACGTCGGCAAAGAAGATGCCGTTCAGAAGATACTTGACCTCACCGGAGGATACGGAGCCGATATCTATTTGGAAGGAACCGGACATCCGGCAGCCGTTCCACAAGGTCTAAAAATGCTCCGCAAATTAGGAACTTTTGTTCTTTATTCAGTTTTCAAAGAGGATGTAACAGTTGACTGGTCGATCATCTCAGATGACAAGGAGCTCGATGTTCTCGGTGCGCACCTTGGACAAAACTGCTGGCCTGCGGCAATCAAAATGATTGAATCAGGAATTTTGCCACTCGACGAAATCTGTACACATCAGTTCCCACTTTCCGACTTCCAAAAGGGTCTGGATATGGTGGATGCGGGGACTGAGTCAATCAAGGTTTCATTAATTCCATAATTACTTAATTAATGCATCTCGGATAATGCCTTGAATAGCCATAGCATCATGCTTTGATTGCGCAGCGCTGAGAGCAGCGAAATCTAAGCGCTCTACACATGCTTCGAGCTTTCGTAGAGTTAAAATGCTTTCCTTTACCGCCGAGACGGGATTTTCGCGGTAAGGGAAGAGGTCGAGCTTAAGTGCTGAATCCCAGCCAATTTTCTTAACCGTGTAAAGAAATTCCAAGGTTTCCACAAGATGTACTGAACCAGCAGTGAGATCGTCATCCCATTCGCGATAATTGTCGCAAAGTTCGATATCAACCAGACGCCCTTGCCCGTGAATTAAGCTGAGCACTTCTGCGGGATTTTCTTTCGCAAAGAGTGAATGGCCGAAGTCGATTACCAGGCCAAGGTTATCTACTCCAACTTCCGCAATATTAATTAGCGACGCATTCGCAGTACTCCATAGCAATCGAGTGCGCGGCTCTTTCAATTTATATTCGATTGCAAACTGAGTCTTTGGGTGGTTTTTTGCGACAGAACGAATTCCACCTAAACCATACTTGCGAAGTTCTGTGTAATCAACTTGAAACGGGTAGTCGTAACCGTCCTGGCCTGGCCAAAACTTGACGTATTTAGCCCCCATTTGATTGGCCACATCAACAGATTCATCAGCTAGCTCGTTTACATCCTTGCGCACCTGTGCATCTGAACTAGAAAAAGAACCTGAACGGTACTTTCGGCTATAAATTGAAGGAGTAATACAGACCGCTTCGAGACCAGCGGAGTCCAAGGTTGACTTAAGTTCTTTTGGTGTTAAGTCCTTTTCAGGCCACGGATAATTAATGTCGATTCCAGAGAGACCACTTTCTTTTGCATCTTTCACAATATCTAAAGTTGCGCGTGGTTCGTTGTACCCATCTGTTGCGTATCGGTCGATGATCTGGCCATAAACCCACATTCCACCGGTGTATTTGCGCTCTGTGCTCATTTTATTTCCTCGATTCCTATTCTGGCTATGGTTAATGCCTTGCAAGTGAAAGTGACTTCTTCCACTGTGAAATTAATTTTTCTGCCTCACTTATCGTTTTCTTCGGTGAAAAAATTTGCGTGTTCACATTTTCTAGAACATCCCTACCCCACACCTTGGCTTCGATTCCTGCCATGTAAGCGACTCCGAGTGCCGAATAATCAGATGATTGTGGGCGATTTACTTGCATTTGAAGCAGATCGCTTTGAAGTTGCATTAAGCCATCATTCGCACTTGCTCCGCCATCAACATCTAAGGACGAAATCTCCGACCCAATGGAATTCATTGCTACGACAACATCACAAACTTGAAGAGCAATTGACTCTATTGCGGCCCTGGCAAATTCAGCTGGTCCGTCTGCGAGAGTTAGGCCAGTGAGCATTCCTCTTGCTTGGGAGTCCCACCAAGGTGCCCCGAGCCCATTAAATGCGGGGATAATTTGAAGTCCTGTTTCTTTAGCATTTTCCGAGAGCGAAACAAGCGTTGAAACATCCAGTGAGGTTATTTGTGAAAGCCACTTGAGTGTTGCCCCAGCTGAGCGAATATTTCCTTCTACTGCGTGCGTAATGTCGTTTCCAATTGACCAAGCAATCGTTCTGCATATGCCACTGTTGGACTTTGCCACAGATGAGGTTAGAGACATGACAGAGGAGCCAGTCCCATAGGTTACTTTTGCTCTGCCTGGCAATTGAATCCCGTGGCCGTATAGCGCGGCATGAGAATCTCCGAGGATTGCTTGCACAGGAATTGAACCAAGCGCTCCTTCGGAATGCAGATAAGTTAAGAAATTGGATGGCCTGACATCAGGAAGGACTTCCATTGGAATATTGAAAATTGAAAGAAGTTCTTCAGACCACTGTCCACTTTGGATATCGAGTAACTGAGTCCGCGAAGCATTTCCTATCTCAATCGAGTGATTGCCTCTGCCTCTTGTCAACCAAGAATCGATTGTACCGACAGCCAACGCCCCAGACGCAGACATTTCTCTGGTTGGATCAAATTTATCGAGCAACCATCGGATTTTTGGCGCCGAAAACATAGGATCAAGTGGCAGGCCACTTAATTCTTCCACGCGATCACGTGCACCACTCTCTGCGATTACTTTACAAATGTCGGCAGTTCGAGAGTCTTGCCAACTTATGACGGGGGAGATTGCTTCGCCGCTTTCTTTGTCCCATAAAAGAACAGATTCTCGCTGGTTACTAATTCCCATAACAGCAAGATCGGAAATCTTATATTTCAAAAGCGCTTGCTCAATGGCTTGATAGATACTCGCTTCGATTTCGTTAGCATCTTGCTCAACCCAACCATTGGCAGGATTTGATTGTGAAATCGAATGTTCTCCACGTGAAATTATTTTTGCGGAGGGATCCAAAAGAAGTGTTTTGGTCGCGCTCGTACCTTGGTCGATGGATAGCACAAGATGTGCAGACGCCGCCATGATTACCTTGAATTTCTATTCAATCTTACTTAGTTATGCAAGCCTACGATGCACAACCACGCCCGTCAACAGTCAGTACTTAGATTTCAGCTAGCTTTTGTGCAGTTTTGGAGTCGGTAATCAGAACATTTATCCATCCACCTAATACTGCAGCCGTAATTGCTTTGAACTTCTTGGATCCACCGGCAACGGCAACGCGTCGGGGTATCGATTTAATTGAACTCTCCGAGATGCCGATGATTCTCTTATCAAGTGAAGATTTCACTGGTTTGCCTTGTGCATCGAAATATCTCAAACAAACATCTCCTACCGCTCCTGCTTTTACGAGTTCTGCTTTCTCCGCCGCCTTGAGTGTAAAGCCGCTCTCCTTAAGAAGTTTGGAAGGCTCAATGCTTCCAATTCCCACAAGTAGGAGGGAAAGCGTTTCTGTCAGTTGAAGTACTTCTGCAATATTTGGATTAGCTATAAGAGATTTTTGGATTTCAGTCGTATTGACGAGCCCTGGGGCCGCGAGGTAAACGGCTTTTCCACCCGTCACTTCAGATAATCTGCTTGTAAGTCGAATAGCATGTGATTGCGCGCTTGACTCGCCAACTCCGCCAATAACTTGTACAACGCGGTGAGCAACTTTGTTGAGTTTGGGCCGCATGGCATCGACGGTTGCAAGAAGGCTAGAACTCCAAGAAGAGATACCAATTGAATCCCCACCAGTAAGAGTTGCTTCAAGATAATGTGCGGCAGCCGAGCCAAGTGCCAAGTTTATGCTGCCGTCATCTTCCAAATCTGAGGTCTCAACTACTACAACTTCTGATAATCCAAATTTTAATTCAAGTAAATCTTCGAGTGGAGCATGAATAGCTCCAGTGTTAATCACGGTTGTGCGCACAATTCCAATTTCGCTAGCTTTCTTTAAAAGCCTTGACACTCTTGATTGCGAAATGTGGAGCTTTTGAGAAATAACAGGTTGGCTCAGAAATTGCTCGTAATAGAGTCGCGCGATTTTGGTAATTAAGCGCAAGTCTTCATTCGAAGAGCTAGAAATTTCTGATCCCATAACTCAGCAGTCTAGACCGGGGTGAATCTTTATTCACTATTGACATTCAACCCAGACATGCGATGATTCGACTGCAAGAAAATGCACTAGTGAATAGGTATTCATGCTTCCGAATAGTCCAGCACAAATTGAGCTCTGGAAAGCCTTCCGCAAGGAGATTTCCCAGTCGGATGCCGCTCACACCCGCTCTATGATTCTTGAACAATCTCGCCTTGCCCGCAGGGAGATATTGGCAATGATTCAGTCTGCCGGGATGGGTCATGTTGGTGGAGATTTCTCAGTCATCGACATACTCACGACACTCTATTTTGCCGAGCTAAATATTGATCCATCAAATGCCGCGAAGGAAAACAGGGATTGGTTTATCTTGTCCAAAGGCCATTGCGCGGCAGCTTTCTACGCAACATTGGCCTATTCGGGTTACTTCGATCCACATGAACTTTCTACCTTCATGCAGCCAATGTCGATGTTGAACGGTCATCCAAGCAAAGGAAAGATTTCTGGAATTGAAACCAGTACGGGTCCACTTGGCCACGGCTTGCCTATCGCCGTCGGCATTGCGATTGCTGCGAAGATTCAAAAACAAGAGCAGAGAACATTTGTGGTACTTGGTGACGGCGAATTACAAGAGGGAACTAATTGGGAGGCTGCAATGACAGCAAGCCAATACAAGTTGTCAAACTTGATTGTAATTATCGACAGAAACCGTTTGCAACAAGGTGCGGGCACAGAAGATACAAATGGATTAGACCCACTAGATAAGAAGTGGGAAAGTTTTGGATGGGATGTTCAGGTAGTCGACGGCCATGAGCCATTGGAACTACTTGATGCAATTCGCGGCCAAAAAAGTGACCGGCCTCGCTGCATCATAGCTAACACGGTAAAAGGCAAAGGCGTCTCCTTTATGGAAAATCGTGCGGAGTGGCACCACAAAGTTCCTTCGGTTGAACAAAACGGGGCAGCACTTGAGGAGTTATTAGGATGAGTACCGACAAAAGTACAGCCCAAGGTTTTGATAACAGAATTGCATTTGCTGAAACACTAATTAATCTTGCAAGCTCCAACCCACGGATTGTCGCAGTTGCAAGTGATTCAGTAGGCTCCTCGAACCTCAATGCCTTCAAGGCCGCTTTCCCAGATCGCCTGGTTAATGTAGGCATTGCAGAACAGGATCTCGTTGGAGTCGGCGCCGGTCTTGCAAATGCAGGGCTTATTCCATTTATATGTGCTGCCTCATGTTTTCTAACCGCTCGCGCGATGGAACAGATTAAAGTCGATATTGCATACAGCAATACACCAGCAATTCTCTGCGGCATGAGCCCTGGGGTTGCCTATGGTGAACTTGGCCCCACCCACCATTCGATTGAAGATTTGGCCTGGTTACGAGTCTTGCCAAATATCACTGTTGCCGTCCCAGCGGATGCAATCGAAACAGAACATGTTGTGCGCTGGGCTGCCCAAGCAAGTCAGCCAACTTTCATTCGCGTCTCGCGTCACAAAGTTCCACTTCTTCCTGGAACTGAACGTAATTTCCAACCAGGAACCGCTCATACTCTTGTTCAAGGTGAGGACATCACGATCATTGCTCTTGGAACGATGGTGAGTGCAGCCCTTGAAGCTACTAAGCTTCTTAAGAGTAAAGGTATTTCAGCCCGTCTGATTCATGTAACAACATTGAAGCCACTTGACGACGAACTCATTGTTAAAGCGGCAGGCGAAACTGGACGGATTGTCACAGTGGAGGAAGCCTCAACAATCGGCGGACTCGGCGGAGCGGTCGCTGAACTTTTGGCGCAGACCCACCCAACCCCCATGAGGATGATTGGCATTCCTGGAATCTTTGCCCCCACAGGAAACGTCGACTTCCTGTTTGAGAAATTTGGGATGACCCCCCAAGGCATCGCAAATACCTGCCTAGAATTTTAATTTATACCTATCTATTAGGCGGATTTGTTGTAAAAACCAGCGATTAAGCCTTACCCTAAGCGAGCAAACCGGCCCGGCCACTCGAGAAGCGGGCTCGTATTTCAGACCGACACTCAATGAGGAGTCTTTCCACGTGTCCACCACTGCAAATCTC
>Ga0114964_10001595_pt1 | contig 16434 bp, 16 predicted proteins | sample C_131016_MF_Meta_FD_92638 | JGI IMG/M metagenome (GOLD analysis project Ga0114964, IMG submission 92638) | Freshwater microbial communities from Lake Croche, Canada to study carbon cycling - C_131016_MF_MetaG | ecosystem: Environmental > Aquatic > Freshwater > Lake | place: Lake Croche, Canada... | reverse complement strand
ACTAATTATCCTAATTTTAATCAAAATTATACCCATGTATTAACTAGAGCATTAGATTTTACTGCTAATATGGATTTGTTTCCTGATCTTAAAGTTGACTTGACCGCCAATAGATCATATGCCAACAACTATTCCGAACAATACGACATAACGGATGGTTTTTACAACTCCAGATCCCCCTATAATACCGGAAATTTTGCGATATCTACCGTGATGTTGAAATCGTCTTTTAAACAAAGTGATGAGTTTTTCTCCCTTCCGTTTGAAGAATTTAGAAATAATCGTATTATAATTGCTAATCGTTTAGCAACCGATTATTATGGCACTTCTAATTTCCCAGTTGCAGCGGATGGTTTTCCAACTGGATTTGGTAAAAATAGTCCTGAAGTACTTTTGCCATCTTTTCTAGCAGCTTATACTGGCTTTGATATTCCTGCTTTAAAAGTAATTGGGGTAAGTTTAGCACAAAGTCCTGAAGATAGAGCTGGAAAAATTTCACTTAGCGCTTTTAAAAATATACCAATCCCAAATTGGAATATAAAATATAATGGATTGATGCGTTATAATTTCTTTAAAGAAAAGTTTAAACGATTCTCTATACAACATGCCTACAAAGCATCTTACACGGTTAACTCGTTTCGTTCTAATTTAGATTATACACAACACGCCAACGAACTTAATCCGCTTAACGGAAACTTTTATAGTCAAACTATTATTGGAAACGTGAATTTAGTGGAACAATTCAATCCGTTAATTCGAATTGATTTTGAAACTAAAAATTCTTTTAAAATCCTTGCAGAGTTAAAAAAAGATCGTGCTTTATCTTTAAGTTTTGATAATAATTTGCTAACAGAAGTTAAAGGAATGGAGTATGTTATTGGGACAGGGTACCGATTTAAAGATGTAATCTTTTCTTCTAAATTAGCCGATAGCCCTTCTGGGGTTATTAAAAGTGATATTAATCTTAAATTAGATTTTTCCTATCGAAATAATAAAACTATTGTACGCTATTTGGATTATAATAATAACCAATTGGGAGGTGGACAAAATATTTGGACTTTAAAGTTTACCGCCGATTATTCATTTAGTAAAAACTTAACTGCTATTTTTTATTATGACCATTCATTTTCTAAAGCGGTTATTTCTACTTCTTTTCCGTTAACAAATATTCGTGGCGGTTTTACCCTCCGATATAACTTCGGAAATTAATGAAAATTGAATGAAAATCCTTTTCAAGATTTAATAATAAACAATACATTTACCTAAATTTAAAACAAACAATTAAAATGAATATTCCAACTAATTTAAAATACACTAAAGACCACGAATGGATTTCAATGGAAGGCGATATTGCAACTATTGGAATTACAGATTTTGCACAAAGCGAACTAGGAGATATTGTTTATGTAGAAGTGGAAACGTTAGATCAAACCTTAGATAAAGATGAAGTTTTTGGTACTGTAGAAGCAGTAAAAACCGTTTCTGATTTGTTTTTGCCAATGTCTGGTGAAATTGTTGAATTTAATGAAGATTTAGAACGTAATCCAGAAACAGTAAATTCAGATCCTTACGGAAAAGGATGGATGGTAAAAGTAAGAGTGTCAGATGCTTCCCAATGGGAGGAATTGTTGGATAGCGAAGCTTATGGAAAACTGATAGGTGCATAATAAACGAATATACCTCTGGTTAGCATTAATTTGGACTTGTATCGTAACGATATTAAGTTTAGCTACAATAGGCGATGTTGGCAGTTCAATTCCAATTGAAAATAAAGATAAATACGTACATTTCACCTTTTATTTTATTTTTGTAGTAGTTTGGTTTTTATTTGCAAATCGAACTAAAATCAGAAAAAAAATCAAGTGGATTGTATTATTTTCGGCTGTAGGATACGGAATATTAATGGAGATTTGTCAAGGTCTTTTTACCTCTACAAGATCTCCAGATATTATGGACGTTCTAGCAAATAGTCTAGGCGCCATTACTGGTTTGCTATTTATCTCTTTGATTTTAAAAAAATACAAAACCACTCCTTGAGTGGTTTTTTGAATATTTATACTTTGAAAAACAAATCATGAAAATCCAACAATATTTAGATTCTACTTATCTTAAAACTCCAGACCAAGCTAGTCTCTCTGTTAAAGAGAATACCAAAGTAGTAGAGATTTTCATTCAAGAAGCAATTGATGAAGGGTTTAAGTTAATTATGATTCGACCGGATATGGTTAAATTGGCCAGTAAAATGATAAAAGAAGCCAATTCTAATGTAAACATCGGAACCGTAATTGGATTTCCAGAAGGGACTTATTCTATAGATGAAAAGCTAGTCGAAGCCCAAAAAGCAATTGAAGATGGTGCAGATGATTTGGATTTTGTTTGTAATTATGAAGCGTTTAAAAGAGGAGAAATAGATTTAGTGAAAAATGAAATATTGGAAGGGACTAAATTAGGATTGGCACATCATAAAATTGTAAAATGGATTATAGAAGTCGCTGCGTTAAATGCCAATCAAATAATACAACTTTCAGCATTAATAAAAAATGTAGTAATGGCTAATTTTAAAGAAGAATGTTATTCTTCTGTTTTTGTAAAATCGTCAACTGGATTTTATAAAACCAAAGACGGTTTGCCTAACGGAGCTACAGTTCCTACTATTATTATGATGCTTGAAAACGCTTCCCCACTTTCAGTAAAAGCAGCAGGCGGAGTGCGTACTTATGACGAAGCCATTGAAATGATTCGTTTAGGCGTGAAAAGAATAGGCACTTCTTCGGCTAAAGCTATTGTTAGTGGACAAATTGCTAACGACGATTATTAATTTGATATTATTAAGATGATTAAAAAAATAACTATTCTACTATTATTTCTAATTTTTATTCCAGCTTCCGCACAAAAAAACAACGAACAGGTACCTGTTTTTTTAAGTTGTAATCAATTGAATGGAAAAGAATTAGAGTCTTGTTTTTTTCAACAAGTGCAAACTTTTGTATACAATAATTTTCAAGTTTCCGATAAATTAAAAAGTTCTAATTATAAAGGCGCTATCTTAGTGCTTTTTGAAGTTGATGTAAAAGGAACTTTTAAAGCGCTTTATATTGATGCTAATGATGCCGATTTAAAAAAAGAAAGTCAACGGGTTTTTGATAATATGCCCAAAGTAGATCCTGCCACTTTTAATGGATCGCCAACGTATGCAAAATACACTATTAAAATTGCAATTCCGTTACAGAATCCTTTGGAGGTTAAAGTTGATACATCTTTACAAGAGGATTCAGCAGCTTTTATTAAAGCAAACCGAAACACAGAACTAACCGAATTGGATAGTATTTCTTATCAAAAATTTAATAATCCACAGTTTCAGAGTCATTTGAATATTCCGTTTTCGCACAGTTATTATGCGCAATTTGATGGTTCTATTAACCAAGTTGGGAGCAATAATCATACTGCATCTAAGCCCTTCACGTATGCTGAGGTTTCTAAATATTATAATTTAACAGCAGAGAATGAGAAACTGATGAAAAACAAAGCCACTTGGTGGGGCAAGAAAATTTGGAATGAAAATACCGTTGCTATTCAAGGAAAAGATTATTGGTTTACAATGAATCCGATTTTTGATGTGCAAATGGGAAAAAGTAGCCCAAGTACTGCAAAATACACCTATGTAAATACTCGCGGAATTCAAATTCGTGGTGCATTGGGAAATCAACTGAATTTTACTACTACTATTTTTGAAAGCCAAGGGCGGTTTGCCGATTATTTTAATAAATATGCTGAATCCTTACATCCCATTGGTACAGCTCCTGCTGATTATCCTGCCGTGGGTGATCCTGCAATTATTCCAGGAATTGGTATTGCCAAACGATTTAAAACCGATGCCTACGATTTTCCTTCGGCGGAAGCTAACTTGACCTATTCGCCTAGTAAGTTTTTCGATTTGCAAATGGGATACGGCAGAAACTTTATTGGAGATGGTTACCGTTCATTGTTATTAGGGGATGGAGCAGCACCTTACCCATACGTTAAATTAAATACCACATTTTGGAAAATCAAATATACCAATACCTATATGTGGCTTAAAGATGTAAGGAAAGACGCTATGGTAGACAAAACCTATGCCACCAAATTCATGGCGAACCACTATTTGAGTTGGAATATTTCGAAACGATTTAATTTAGGTTTTTTTGAATCGGTAGTATGGGCCAACCAAAATAATCGGGGGTTTGATATGAGTTTTGTCAATCCAATAATTTTTTATCGTTCAGTAGAATTTGCATCCTCTTCCAAAAGTGGAAATGCCCTTTTGGGATTGACTTATAAATATAAATGGAACAATCAATTCAATTTTTATGGTCAATTTTTAATTGATGAGTTTTCCTTTAGCGAAGTAAAAGCACAAAATAATAGTTGGAAAAATAAGTTTGCTTACCAACTTGGAGTGAAATATTTTAATGCATTAAACATTCCAAATTTAGTATTGCAGTTAGAATACAATCACATTCGTCCTTATGTTTATTCTCATAGTGATGTGTTAACTAATTATGGGTCCTATAACCAGAGCATGGGTCACCCTTGGGGTGGTAATGCCAAAGAATTGGTTGCCATTGCACGATACCATAAAGGTAGATATTTTGCTGATGCCAAAGTTACAATGGGTGTTAGAGGGTTGGATTTTAATACTGCATCGGATACTTATAATTATGGCGGAAACATATATTTAAGTTACAGCGATAATCGCCCTTATGACACAGGTGTTGTTGTTGGACAAGGAAATAGAACTTCTATTTTTATTACTGATTTACAAGCGGGATATGTAATAAATCCGGCAACTAATCTAAAGGTTTTTGGAAGTGTACTATATAGAAATTTCAATCCAACTGTAGAAACAGATTTAATTAAAAAAGAAAGTACTACTTGGGTTTCTTTAGGATTGCGATGTGATATTTTTAATTGGTATTTGGATTATTAAAATCCTTCCAATAATTTTATTTGGAAACGCCTTTTACAAATGGTTGAATAGAAATGCCTTTTTCTTCAAAAGCAGATTTGCAATTTTCTAAAATATCCGAAGAAACAGTTCCGAAATCTTCATTTTTTGTCCAAGGTCTTATAGATAAATGAATTGCGGTATCTGTTAAATCTTTTACCATTACTACTGGCTCAGGATTTGTAAGAATTTTAGAATGGTTTTGCATTACTTCTAAAACAATTTCTTTTGCCAACTTAATGTCTGTTTCATAGGAAAGCGAAAATACCAAATCAACTCTTCGCATTCCGGCAACTGAAAAGTTGGTAATGATTCCATTGGATAAAATCCCATTCGGAATAAAAATTGTTTGATTGTTTGCAGAAAGTAATTTGGTTACAAATATTTGAATTTCCGAAACAGTTCCAATTACGCCTTGTGCTTCAATGGTATCTCCAACTCGAAATGGTTTGAATAAGATGATTAACATTCCTCCAGCAAAATTGGAAAGCGAACCTTGTAAAGATAAACCAACTGCTAATCCTGCAGCTCCAAGAATTGCAACGAAAGAAGAAGTTTCAATTCCTAATTTAGAAATAAAAGTTACAAAAAGTAAAACGCGTAAAACCCAAATTAATATATCGGCTAAGAATTTGGATAAAGTAGGGTCCAGATTTCGTTTCACCATTATTTTTTTCACCATTCTATTGATGAAACGAATAGCATATATTCCTACAATTAAAATTACAAAAGCAGAAATTAATTTAGGCGAATAATCCAAAAGAACTTTTACAAATCCCTCCGAATACTCTTTGATAGCATTGATGTATAGTAGTTTTCCCATAATAAAAAATCACACCTTAAGTGTGATTATTTTTTTACAAAGATAGTTATTTTCTGATATTAATCAGCATCTTCTTCTACTCTGTTTGTTGGTGTAGGCGAAGAGGTTGTTGGAGCTTCTGCATTAGCATCTTCAGTAAAAGAACTTACTTTTTCTTTTAATGTTTCTATTGCATTTCCTGCTATTTCTCCTGCCTTTTCAGCATATTCCCCACCTTTTTCTTTAACGGTTTCTACAACATTTTCAATTGCTTCACTTGCAGCTGGAATGTATTCTGCTACCTTTTCTTTAGCAACATCTACATATTCTTCTGCTTTTTCCATTAAAGGTGCAGCTGCTTCTTTTGCTTTTTCAATAGCATTCTCAGCTAAATCTTCCGCCTTATCTGCTAAAGAACCTACATTTTCTTTGGCTGAACCAAACAAATTTTTAAAAAAACTTCCTAATCCCATAATTTTCTTTTTAATTAGTTGTTATTACTCAATCTCAAAACTCAATTTCAAATTTACTCGATATTCCACAATCTTTCCATCTTTAACAATAGCACTTTGCTCTTGGACGTATACAGAACGAATGTGTTTTAAGGATTTTGCAGCTTGATCCACTGCTTTTTGTGTTGCGTCTTCCCAGTTTTTATCTGAGCTTGCAAGTACTTCAATAACTTTTAATACTGCCATGATTTTTATTAATTTATACTAAAGTTACAAATTATTTTTATTACAACAAAAAGTAAAACAGAGTTTTTTTCAATTAACTATGGTAAACACGAGAAGCAACAATAACACCTTCTTTAATTTCTAATACTTCTGCAACCATCATGGATTCTTCATTGTCAACTAATCGAAGGTATTCCATAAAGACACGATCGGAATTAGCGGTTAATGAGGTTACTTTATATTTCAGGGATGGTAATCGGTTAAAGGATTCGCTCCACCATTCGCGCAAAGCATTTTTGCCAGTTACTAATCCGTTAGTTTCGGGATGTCTTAGTTTTAATTTCGGACTAAAATGTTCGGCATCGTCATCGTAAAGTGATAAAAGTTTTTCTAGATTGTGCGAATTAAATGCTTCAAACCAAGCATGTGCAATGGACAGATTTTTTTGTGTAACCATATTGGATAAAAAACCACGCGGGTGCGTGGTTATATGTTTTTGATATTAATAATTTCTTGCTCAGTTAGTGGCCTCCAATTCCCTCTTGGAAGGTTTTTCTTGGTTAATCCTGCAAAAGAAACGCGATCTACTTTAATAACGGTGTATTTGAAATTTTCAAAAATTGCTCGAACTACTTTTACATTTGGAGTTCTTAATTTGATACCAATTTCATTTTTTGGTTCGTTTTCAATGTAGCTGATATCGTCTACAAATAAACGATGTCCGTCCAAAGTGACACCAGTATTTATTTTTTCTAAATCTTCAAATTTTAGATTTTTATCTAACGTAACTTGATATATTTTAGGAGATTTTTGATTTGGCAAACCAAATTTTCTAATAATATCAGTATCATTAGTAAACATCAATAGGCCAGTAGTGTTTTTATCCATTCTTCCCACAGGAAATAAATTAGAAGTGGAAGCCCCTTTTATAAGCTCCAACACATTTCTATGTTCTAATTCTTCTAATGAAGTGGTGAAGTTTTTAGGTTTGTTTAGTACAAAATATTCTTTTCTTTCGGGCATTAAGGTAGCGCCATCAAAGTTCACAACATCTCCAGGTTTAATTTTGTAACCCATTTCGGTAACTGGAATACCATTTACTTTTACATTCCCCGATTGTATATAAATATCAGCGTCACGACGCGAACAAGCACCAGAATTTGCAATGTATTTATTCAATCGAATTTCATCCGATTTTATTGGTTTTGGAGTATTTGGCGATTCTTTTTTAACGACAGGCTTTCTGTTTTGAGAACGTTTATCCATAGCTGGTTTAGATGCAGAAGTAGATTTTTTTCTATCTGCAGAAGGTTTGCTTGGACCCGGTCGTTTTTTATTGGAATTATTCATGCTTTTTAATTTTTGCAAAGATACTCTTTTTGGGCGTAACTATGGTTAATATTATGAAGCAAGGGTTTTTAGAAATCTTGGAATAGTATTGGATACTTATTTCCTAAAATTTCGGATAGAACCTTAGGGTTAGTATTGGTGTAAAAGATAGTACTACTTGGGGCCGAATTTTCTCTTAAACCAACAGATTCCTGCAGTATTTTCTTAGTTTGTTTCGCAACTGCTTCACCCGAATCTATAATAGTAATATTTTGAGGAAGTATTTTCTTTATTAGCGGAATCAAATAGGGGTAATGGCTACATCCTAATACAAGATAATCAATGTTGGATTTAATCATCGGAGTAAGGTATTTATGCAATAATTCATCCATTTCTGCAGAATTAATTTGCCCATTTTCAATCAATTCTACTAAGCCATAGCCAATTTGTTCTAGGATTTGAATGTCCTGAAATTGTTCTACATTTTTATAAAATAATTCACTAGTTAAGGTGCCTTTGGTAGCTAGAATTCCAATTTTTTGAGTTTTAGAATGCAACGCGGCAGGTTTAATTGCAGGCTCAATACCAATAAAAGGGATTTTGTATTTAGCGCGTAATTCTTTAATAGCATTGGTTGTTGCGGTATTACAAGCAACTACTATGATTTTACAATTTTGTTCTAAAAGGAATTCGGTGTTCTTACAACTAAGATGAATAATCTCCTCTTTTGATTTTTGACCATAAGGAGCATTTTTACTATCTGCTAAATAAATTGTGTCTTCATTTGGTAGCAATTGATGAATTTCTTTCCAAATAGAAGTGCCCCCAATGCCTGAATCAAAAAGCCCAATAGGATTATTGTTTGTCATAAAACAAATGTAAAAAAAAACTGCTCAAATAAATTGAACAGTTTGTTTTTTTTGTAATTAGAATTAGATTAAAATCCTAAATCTTTTTTAACGTCAGCAGTTAAATCTGGACCATCAGCTAACAAAAGGGTATCGTTATTTAATACATATTGGTATCCTTTCGCCTTTCCAACTTTTTGAATAGATGCTTTTATTTTGTCGGTAATAGGTTTCATTAAATCTTCACGTTTTTTCTCTATGTCTTTTTGAGCACTTTCTTGAAAATCGCTAATTCTTTTTTGCATGTCCTGAACCTCTTGTTGACGAGTTTGGTTTACAGCATCGGTAACTGTAGGAGCTTCGGTATCGTATTTTTTTAATTTTCCTTGGTACTCGTCAATCATGGTTTTGTAATCAACTGTATAAGTGTCACTTAATTTTTTCAATTGAGCTGTAGCATCTAAAACAGCTGGCATTTTAGTCATTAATTCATTTACATCTACATGTGCTATTTTAGCAGGTGTTTGAGCATAAATAGTTTGAAATCCAAGTAAAGCTATGGCAGCTATTAAAAAGGTTTTAATTTGTTTCATCTTTTTAGTTTTAATTTAATTATTGTTTTAATTTATTAGGGTTTATTATTTTTAGCGTCTTCTTTTGCCTTTTTAGCAGCTTCTCTATCCGCAATTGTTTTTAATCTTTTTTCTTCGGATGCTTTTTTTCTATCGTCTATTACTTTTTGTCGGTCTTCCAAAGATTTCTTTTTTGCTTCTTCAGCTGCCGCTTTCTTTTCTGCTACATTGGTATTTGGAGTAGTGGTATTTTCTTTGGGAGTATTTGCAATAGTCTTATCAGAAACTGTGCCATTTCTTTTAGCCAAGTTGTCTTCTAGCATTTGTTTTCTCTTAGCATCTGTAGCTGCTTTCTTTTCTTCTGCCGCTTGTTTTTTGTCTTCCACCATTTTTAATCGTGCAGCTTTTCTTTCCTCCGCGATTTTCATTTTCTCCGACATCTCTGGATTGTCATCCAACATGTCTTGCTTGCGTTCTTTTTCTTCTTCCAGCTTTTGTTGTTTTTTGGACATTTGCTCTCTTTTTTCAGAACGAGTAAGCACCTGAATTACTCGATCGCTTAAGTCGTGCTTCTTAGCTGCAAATAACATGGTTAAATCGGAAGATTTGTCAAATATATAATCGTATTTTTTGGCTTCAGCAATATCTTGAACAGCGTTAAAAACCTGATCTTGAATAGGTTTTACTAAAACTGCTTTTTGAACAATTAATTCTCCGTTAGGACCAAACTTTTTTTGTTGGTATTCGGTTAATTCATTTTCTTGAAAGCTAATTTCAGCCTCTCTTTCTTCAATTAGTTCTTTGGTTAGTAATACTTTTTCGGTTTTAAGAGCTTCTTTTAATTTAGAAATATCACTCTTTTTAACCTCCATTTCTTGTTTCCACTTCTCGGCTTTTTGTTCTAATTGATTTTTAGCTTCTGCATAATTTGGAACTTTTTCCAAAATATATTCCATGTCAATATAGCCAATTTTTATTCCACGTGCTTGTCCATTTACATTATATGTAAATAATGCAGAAGACAACAAAGCTAATAAAATATATTTTTTCATAATATAATATTTTATAAATGTTAGGCAAATATACTAAAATTGTTGACCAATAATAAAATGTGTTTGCCATCCACTTTTAACGGTTGATCCTGGAACTGGGTCAAAGCCATGAGCAAAGTCAATTCCCAACAATCCGAAAGCAGGCATAAATATTCGAATACCAAAACCTGCAGACCTTTGTAGTAAGAACGGATTATATTCCTGAAAATTGTTGTAGGCAGCACCAGCTTCAAGAAAAGTTAATCCATAAATAGATGCCGCAGCTTTTAAGGTCAATGGATATCTCAGTTCTAAGGAGAATTTATTGTAAATAGTTCCACCTGTAGTTGCAGATAAAGATTGGTTAGGATAACCTCTTAACTGAATTACCTCTCTGCCATCTAAAGCATAATTAGCTAAACCATCACCTCCAAGAAAATATCTTTCAAACGGCACAACACCTCTAGCAGAATTGTATGAGCCAAGGTATCCAAATTCACCTAAAGTTCTTAATACTAATGCGTGTTGGTCATCTCCAAATAATTTACTATACCAATCCACTTTCATTTTTACTTTATAATATTCTAGCCAGTTGAATCTTTTTTGATCTACTTTAGCTACATTAACATCTGCTTCTGAAGGATTGTCTGTTCTAACAATTCCTGTTACTGTTTGTCCTTGTGGATTTACAACGGTTGCAGTTTTAATATAATCTCCTTGGTTTATGAAAACACCATCGGCACCAAAGTTTTGATCTACTATTGAAGAAGATTCGTAAGTTCTTTTGTATTCGTCTTGGTATTGTAAATTACCATAATCCACTTTATTGAAAGAAGAATAAGGAAGTGTAAATTTGGTAGATATACTAAATTCAGAACCTTTTGTAGGGAAAACTGGGTTTATTCCTTTGCTATTTCTGGTTAAACCGATATTGAAAGCAAAGTTTTTAGAAGATCCATTTCCAAAAGTAAATAATCCTGTATTATAGTTATGTAAGTCGTAATGTTGGAAACTCAATGCTGTAGATAATACAAAATAATCATCTGGCACAGTCAGTCTTTTAGCTATGCCAATAGATAGGGATGTAATGTTAAAACTTTTGCTTTTGTCAATACTACTGTACGATCCAGAATATAAGTATTGCTTGCTCTGGGATATAGAAGTTGAGAAACTAACCGGTTTTTTACCTCCAAACCAAGGCTCAGAAAAAGATAAACTATAGGTTCTAAAAAAGGTGCTAGCTTGTAATCTTAAAGATACTTTTTGTCCGTCTCCCATTGGAAGTGGATGGTAGGATTCTTTTTTAAAGATGTTTTTCATTGAGAAATTATTGAAAGACAAACCTAGTGTTCCAATAAATCCACCACCACCATAACCACCTTGAAGTTCAATTTGGCTGGATCCTTTTTCTACTAAATTATATTCAATATCTACAGTTCCTGCTGTTGGATCTACATTTTTAAATTTCGGATCAATTGCTTCTGGATCAAAAAATCCTAATTGTCCTATTTCACGAATAGTTCTAACTAAATCGTCTTTACTGTATTTTTGACCTGGCTTAGTTCTTAATTCTCTATAAATAACTTTATCATTGGTCTTGTCATTACCAACAACTGTAATTTTGTTGAAATAAGCTATCGGACCTTCGTTTACACGAATTTCAAAATCAATGGAATCATTAGCAGTTTTTACTTCTACTGGATTGATAGTAGAGAATAGGTAACCGTTATTTTGATATAAATTGGTTATGTCTTCACCATCGGGTTTTGTTTTATCGGCAATTCTTTTTTCTAATAATACCCCATTGTAAACATCTCCTTTTTTGATGCCAAGAATATTATTTAATAATTGATCCGAATAAATAGAATTCCCTAAGAATTTAATGTTTCCAAAGTAGTATTTATGCCCTTCTTCTACTTTTATATTAATGTCTAATTTATTTTTTTTGGAGTCTAACCATACGGAATCCGAAACTATTCTAGCATCTCTGTATCCTTTTTCTTTATAAGCATCTACTAATTTTACTAAATCTTCGTCGTATTTCTTTTTAATAAACTTGGAAGCTTTTAAAATACGAATTGGATTGATTTTTTTGGTATTTTTCATCGCTTTTCGAAGTTTTTTATCCGAAAATTTTTCGTTCCCTTCAAACGCAATCTGCCGTATTTTTATTTTATCTCCTTTATCAATATTAATTAACATATTAACCCCATTTTTAGTGCTATCTGCAATAGTTCTTATGTTGACTTTGGTGTTAAAAAATCCGTCTTTTTTGTATTTATTTTCTAAGTAAATCTTGGTAGTAGTTAGTAAATTTTCATTTACAATTTTACCTTTTGTTAAGGAGTTTTCTTTTATTAATTCTTCGGCTTTGTTTTTCTTAACTCCGGTGAATTTGACCTCTTTTAATTTTGGCAATTCTACAATTTCTAAATCTAAATAAATGCTATCTCCTTTCACTTCGTTTACATAAAAGTCAATATCACTAAAAAGTCCTAGTTTTCCTAATTTTTTTATAGCATTACTAATTTCTTCTCCAGGCACTGTAACGTTTTGTCCTTTTTCTAATCCAGCGAAAGCAACAACAGTTTGTTGGTTATAGCTTATCTTTCCTACTACATTTACGTTAGCCAAAATGTATTTTTTCCCTTGATCAAAAGGTACTTTATCTTGAGCAAAAGAGGAAAAAATGACTCCTAAAAATAAAAGTGTTATAAATATATTGGTATAGTTTTTTAGCACTTTATTTTTCTTTAATTTGTTCGCTTGTTTTTCCAAATCTTCGTTCTCTTTTTTGATAGCTAATAATGGCTTCATATAAATGTTCTTCTGTAAAATCGGGCCATAAAACATCGGTAAAAAATAATTCAGCATAGGCTATTTGCCATAACAAAAAATTACTAATTCGGTGTTCGCCACTTGTTCTAATTAATAAATCTACATCTGGTAGATTGTGTGTGTAAAGATGCTGATTAATAATTGATTCATCAATAGTGTCTATCGAAATTATATTATTTTTAACTTTATCGCTAATGTTTTTAACAACATTTAATAATTCTTCACGAGAACCATAGCTTAAAGCCAATGTTAAGGTCATTCGGGTGTTATTTTTTGTTTTTTCAATAACATCCTGAAGTTCTTTTAAGATAGAAATGGGTAGTTTGGATAGATTTCCAATAGAATTTAAGCGGATATTATTTTCCTGAAGTGTTTTTAGTTCTTTCTTTAAAGAATTTACCAAAATTTTCATTAAGGCCTCTACTTCTAATTTAGGTCTGTTCCAGTTTTCACTAGAAAAAGCGTAAAGTGTCAAATTCTCTATTCCAAGTTTAGCACAAGTTTTGACTATTTCATTTACAGTTTTTGTGCCTTTGTTATGACCTAATGTTCTTAATAAACCCTGTTTTTTAGCCCAACGACCATTGCCATCCATAATGATAGCTAGGTGCTTTGGCAAATTGTCGTTATTTATAGATTCTAGTAAACTCATATTTATTGTTTGCAATAGCAGGGTTTTTGTCCGAAGGTATAGGTTAGGGTAAACCCACTAAAAACATACCAATCCTTGCTTGTAATATTCCCAAACTTTAAGGGCTCTAAATTTTTATTTTTTGGAAGACTTCCGTCTAAATTATCCGTCATCGTGTATCTGCTTCCCACCTCAAATCCTAAAATTAGAGATGGAGTGATGTTTGATTTTACTCCAACTATCATTGGTATTGCAAAGGTACCGTGATTTATATCTTTTTTGGTCACTCCATTCAATACATATAATTCATCGTAATTTGTATAACACAATCCTGTAAATAGGTACGGCGTTACTTTTAGTCCGAATTCGTGCAAATTAAAGTCAAAATAATTAAACTCTAATCCCGCGGATATTTCTTTAATATTATTTTCAAAATTATAACCTCTTTTATACCGTCCAGGAACATCCGAATTTAAATCATTTGCTGTGATTTTAGATTGCGTATAGGAAATCCTCCAAGCATGTCTAGGGCTTTTATTCCATTTGTAAAGTATTCCAAAGGCAGCTTCGTTAGGCGCAACATAATTTGTTTTGCCTACATCACCAATATAATTGCTGCCACCAAGAAAAATTCCAACCTCATGAATTTGAGCTGTTAGCTTTGATAAACCCAAAATAAAAACAATTAAAAAAAATCTTTTCATCAATCGAAAAATAGCGTGCAAATATAACAATTATAGCAACTAATATTACATGATATTGGTATTTATAACAAATTAAATTTTACAGGATTAAACTTTTCTATACAATTCATTTATATAGGAATAGTTATTTAACGAAAAATTGAAAGGTGTAGTATATAAAAAAACTTAATTTCTTTTGTCTTCCCCCCAAAGGAGTTTATTTCGCAATGTTTTCAAGAAAGTTTCCTCTGGAATTTCAACCATATTGATTTGAAACGGCGTTTTGGTAATCGTTAAAACCGAATTATTATCTAAAGTTGCAATTCTAGAATCCAACGATACTAAATATTGGTCTTCTCTTCCTGAAACTTGAAGTGTTATTTTAGTTTCATCCGAAATCACTAATGGTCTAGCGTTTAAATTATGTGGCGCAATAGGAGTAATAACGAGCACTTTCACTTCTGGTGTTAATACAGGGCCACCACAACTTAAGGAATATCCAGTAGAACCTGTAGGTGTTGAAATAATTAATCCATCTGCCCAATAGGAATTCAAGTGTTCGTCGTTGAGCGCCGTATCAATAGTAATCATCGAAGTGGTGTCTTTTCTGCTAACGCTTATTTCGTTCATGGCAAAATTAAGTTCCTTTATTTGTTTGTTTTCCGGAAAACATTCCAAACTTAAAAGTGTTCTTTTAGAAATAGTATATTTTTTTTCTAAAACCAATTGCAAGAAAGGTTCAATGTTTTCCTTTTGTACTTTTGCTAAAAACCCTAATCTCCCAGCGTTTATTCCGATAATAGGAACTCCCGAATCTCTAACGTAAGTTGCTGCTCTCAATATGGTTCCGTCGCCTCCAATACTAACCATTATGTCAAAACTATTATCAATGCATTCATGATTATTGAATGTTTTATACTCTCTTTTAAGGATTTCTTCTTGGTATAAAATATTTAAAAAGTTCTCTTCAATAACCAATTCCACATCATTTGCATTAAAAAAAACAAAGATGTCCCTAATAATAGGTCGGGTGTCGTTTTGATAGTATTGACCAAAGATGGCTATTTTCATTTTCTGAGGTTTTATGCTTCTTAAATATTCAAATATTTTTCTAAATATTCCGATCGTTCTCTTAAGTTGTTGATGTAATTATCTTCGTTGTGTTCTGAGACTATTTCGTAATTGTAGCGTCTAAAGGTTTGAATAATTTCATTCGTAGAACCCATTGCAATTTTAATAGTCACTTGTATTTTTTCTGAGGAAGCATCTGAAATAAATAATCCAAGTAGTTTACCATTATTACTTTCTACAATTTGCGTGATTTGCCCCATTGAATAATCTATCGCATTTTTCTCCACCACAATTACAGCACCTTGTTCTTTTAAAAAAGGCGTTTCATGAAAAAATTTCACGATATCTTCCAATTCATAATAGCCCAAATACGCATTGTCCTCCCCTAAAACGGGAACAATATTCGAATGATTTTTGGCAAAAACTTCTAAAACATCCAACCAAATCATATTTTTTCTTGCAAAAAAACCTTCTAGAGTGTATTTATAATCGTCTACTTTTTTGTCATCGTCAAACGTTTCCACATCATCCGAAGCAATGCATCCTATATAAATACCTTCGTTTAAAACTGAAAAATGGGAGAAGGTAACTTCTTCAAAAAAATTCTGAACCTCGGCAATAGTTTCCTGACTATCAATAGCTTTGTAGTCGTTGGTGATATAATCGGAAATTTCAGTCATAACAAATATTCTATATTCGTTGCAAAATAATCAAATTTTTGAACATAAAACCTTATTTTAACTTTGTATTTTTGTAATCAGAATTTTAAAATAGAAATTAGTTAACAATACTATGACAAAATTAAGCGTAAATATAAATAAAATAGCCACTTTGCGAAATGCTCGTGGCGGCAATGTTCCTGATTTATTACAAGTAGCCAAAGACATTCAAAAATTTGGTGCACACGGAATTACCATTCATCCAAGGCCAGACGAACGACATGTGCGTTACCAAGATGCTAGAGATTT
>Ga0114964_10001592_pt1 | contig 16468 bp, 16 predicted proteins | sample C_131016_MF_Meta_FD_92638 | JGI IMG/M metagenome (GOLD analysis project Ga0114964, IMG submission 92638) | Freshwater microbial communities from Lake Croche, Canada to study carbon cycling - C_131016_MF_MetaG | ecosystem: Environmental > Aquatic > Freshwater > Lake | place: Lake Croche, Canada... | reverse complement strand
TTTGTGTGCCATACGTACTGGTGGGCAACTACTAGCAAGATCTTTGTTGGCTTGGTAGCTCAGTTGGTACGAGCGAACGACTGAAAATCGTTAGGTCGCCGGTTCGATCCCGGCCCAAGCCACGTTTGCTTTAGAACAATTTGAAGCTTTGGGCAGCAACTTTAACAAGTAGTCGCCCAGAGTTCTTTCGATTTGACTTGTCACCGATCATTAACGTGACAGTCACGCTTTCGCCCTTCAACATCTCGGAATCCAAATCCGCCTCCACGAGTAAAAACTCATAATTAGGAGTTCGGCTCTTGCTGAAATACATTGAATGCCTATTCGCAATAATCACCAGGAATCAACTTCAAACTAGTCATTAAGATGGTGTTTATCCAACCTTTGATCCTCAGCCCAAAAGTCCATATATTCGACTTGCTTGCCCGTATTTATCAAAGATAATTCACACGATGCCCTTAATTGCACGAACCACGACTCAACAATCGCTTTGTGAATTTCGAATTCCTGATCGGGATTAATCAAATTCGATAAATTTTGAACTCGACCCACGCTATAAACGCATAATCTACTTGAGGAAATTCAACCGACAAAATGCGATTCCAAAAGTCCCGACCTCTCTAATCTTCTTTGGAGCTAGACACAATCACGCAGGATTACACTCTCAAACTAATGTCGCGCCTAAGAATCCTTGGTAATTTCAAAGGCGTACCAATCAGCTTACAAAACGGTCGTTACGGTTCCTACATGACCCGTGGAACCGACAGCCGCACAATGACTTCAGAAGTCCAACTCTTCACAATCGCTGAAGCAATAGAACTCTACAAGCCACCTAAAGTTCGTCGCCGGGCCGATCCGAAACCACCTCTCAAAGAACTTAGCTCCTATCCCGGTGATAGCAAAAACTTCATCATTTAGGAAGGCTGATTCGGCATGTACCGCACCCATGGTGAAACAAATGCAAGGTTGCGCCGCGGAAATACAGTGGAATTTATGACGCTGGAGCGTAGGCTAAACCTGATAGCTGGAAGATGGGCGTGGGAAGCAGAAAATAGCAATTAAATCATTCGGCGCTAGTTCACGTCGTAGTTTCACAGATTAGGCAATTTGAATGCCTCCATTGGTAGAGTTAAATATGGATGTTTTTTCAAATCTCCCAAAGTTAAGACAAAGCAAAGTTCTTATAACAGGGCATTCAGGCTTCAAAGGATCATGGCTTATTACTCTTCTGAATAATCTTGGAATAGAGACGCTTGGCATCTCGCTGAATCCATCCGTGGATCCCAAATTCTTGCACGCGCAATTGCCTAAAAATCAGTCAGAAATTTTTGGAGATATTAGAAATTTGAATTTCTTAAAAAAGAGTTTAGACAAATTTGGACCCGATGTAGTAATACATCTAGCAGCACAATCACTCGTATTGGCAGGCTACGAGAATCCTATAAATACTTTTTCCACAAATGTAATGGGAACAGCTAATATTCTTGACGCGGCCCTCAGCAACAGGAATGTCAAAGTTGTAGCAATAATTACTACTGACAAGGTGTATGAAAATCAGTCTGCAGGCACGCGATTTAGTGAAACTGACTCCCTTGGCGGAGACGATCCATATAGCTCAAGCAAAGTTGCATCTATTAGTGTAATTCGATCTTGGCGTAAGATTTCACAAAATTTAAACGGTGGAAAAGTTCTAGAATTTCGAGCCGGAAATGTGATTGGGGGGGGGATAACGCAGAAAAGAGATTACTCCCGGACTTAATTCGGGCATACTCAAGCGGATATCCTGTTGCCATCCGAAATCCAAGTAGTACCCGGCCTTGGCAGCATGTTCTCGACCCTCTCTTTGGCTACTTGCTCGCCATTGAAGCGCATCTAAATGCGAAAAGTAAACTTTCTGAAACTTTCAATTTCGGTCCCTCGGAATCAAGTTTAACCGTGAGTGAAGTCATAAAGATTGTTCAAGGGGAGTTAAGTGGGCTTCCGAAAGTGAGTTGGATTGACTCAATACAAACACCATTCAAGGAAATGCAGAATCTTGAGTTGGATTCTACTCTCGCAACCGAGTCGCTCGGTTGGATTCCAACATGGACGCAAGCGCAAGCTATAAAATCTACAGTTGATTGGTGGAAACGCTTTTTGAAGGGAAGCGAACCCCTTATTGACATTATGAACTTTGATATTGAAACGTTGATAAACAATTATTCGCCGGAGTATAGAAGGAGTGAGAAAAAATGACGGTCAGCCAGGATTTAAAAAATACTCCTCTCGTAATTTTTGCAGGTGGTAGAGGGACTCGAATTGCTGACGCAAGTTATGGTCTTCCAAAACCTATGTTGTTGGTTGGGAAATATCCAATAATTATGTGGATAATGAAGCATTATTCAAGATTCGGAATAAATAATTTCGTAATTTTATCTGGATATAGAAGAGAGTACATATCTCAATATTTTGGTAACTTATCAATTCAAGGCTCAGTCGTTCAAATTAGAAATGGTAATCTTCAGGCGCAAAAAACATCAGAAGAATTCAAAAATTGGAGCATAACGATTATTGATTCAGGTCTTGATACACCAACCGGAGAAAGACTAAAATATGCTGAACCATTTATAGAGAGTCAAAAATTTTTTTGCACTTATGGAGACTCACTCTCAAATGTTGATTTAAATGAATTGAAGACGGAGCACGATCAATCTGGGTTTATGCATACGCTTACCGTCGCAAAACCTCAGTCAAGATACGGAGAAGTTGAATTTGATAAATTGACAAAAAAAGTGACATCATTCCGAGAAAAACCGATTCTTGCTAACACTGTAAATGTTGGCAATTTTATATTTTCAAAGTCAGTTTTTAGTGACTTAAAAGTTGGTGAAATGTTGGAGAACGAGCCACTTAATCGATTAATTACCAGAAATCAAATTGGAGCGTTTGAACATAGTGGTTTTTGGCAACCGATCGATACCGCAAGGGAACTCTTGCTTGCTAATGATTTGGCGAACTCTGGGAAATTCCCATGGATAAATGATGACCCTAATTAATAAATCAAATATATTTGGTTCATCCGTATGGATGAGTCAAAGGCCAGTTACTCGAGACGGTAGAGGGTCATTTAGTCGACTATATGACTTCACTAAATTGAATCAGGCCTTGGAATCCATGGGAAAATTTGGATTTCTGCCTATAAATATCAATTTCGTGCAAAATGAATTACAAAACACATTTCGTGGATTTCACTTCCAGAGAGAGCCATATTCGGAATCAAAAGTCATAACAGTTGTTCAAGGCGAGATTTTGGATTACGTTTTAGACATTCGCGAGGGGAGTTCGACTCGATTCAAAACAGAAGCATTCTATATAACTGCCGAAAACCGATACCAACTTTTTATTCCGAAGGGGTTCGCTCACGCGTATTTTACTTTGACCCCAAATACGACCGTCGTCTATGCAACAGATTGCGCCTACCATCCCGATTATGAAAGTGGCATAAATATCTCCGATCCTAAGGTAAACATAAACCTCCCGGCAACAATCGCTAGCATTTCGGACAAGGATAAAAATTGGAAAATACTTCAGAAGGAATAATGTGAAAATTCTCGTAGCAGGTTCAAGTGGGTTCATCGGGCAGGAACTTACAGCTCAATTAATTTCGGCTGGTCATTCAATAATTGAGGTAGGCCGCTCAAAAACAGTTCACTCTGGAAATAAATTTATAGATAGTGAACATATGGATTTTGAAAGAAAAATATTAGATGCACAACCGGATTATGCAATTGATTTGGTAACGGATTTCAATTTGAATCCTAAGTCAGAAGATTTTTCAAGATTTATCGATTCAATGCTTGTATTTCATATTAGATTGGCTCGTGCACTTGAACCTTTACATACACCACTTATCTATACTGGATCTTTTTGGCAACGATTATCAACGCCCCCAAGTAATTACCACTATTTTAAACAACTAACTGAAGATGTCTTAAAGGACCGAACAACGCTTCGAATTATTTCCGTGGATTTCTTGGACACCTATTGCATTAATGATTCGAGAGGAAAATTGATTTCCACCCTTCTAACAATTAATCCGGAAGAGTTGGATTTGAATTTAAGTCAAGGGGAACAATATTTAAATCTTCTTCATGTTAGTGATGCGGCGCAGGCACTGGTTTACCTCGTAGAAAATTCTGACACCATTCACCCTGATGAAAGCGGTTTTACAGCAGCTGATTCCGAGTTTTACCAACTTCGAAATGTTGTGGAGATGATCGAACGAGCCAGAGGACTCAAATTCAAAACAAACTGGGGTGCGTTGAATTATCGGCCTGGCGAATTTTTTACTCCACCAAGCATTCTGAACCCCATTCCAGGTTGGAAACCAAAATTTAGCTTATTGGAGCATATAGAAAAATCAGTTTCTTAAAATTTGACGGTATAACGATTCGCGGGAGAATCGATTCAAATCTGCAGAATGCAAGTTTTTGTAAATTCTAAACAAATACTCGAGGATAATTGCAGAGAGAATTAAGAATATTCCTAAAAATAGAATTAGCGTTAAACAAACGAGGAGTATTGTTGAAGTTACTCCATAAATGACACAAAGCAAAGCAGGAATAACTGAAATAATTACAAAAATCTCTAGTGTGAACCCCAAGATAAAGAGACTTCTAAAAAGGCGCTCTCCGTGCAAAAGTAAGGCATCAAATGCAAACATGTATTTTGCACTAAAATTGAATTTACTTTTTCCCTTTGATCGAACTACCCTTGTATAGGGAATCACGCTATCAATACCGATGTCTGCGATAATGCGACCTCTGATGAACTGATTGATCAGAGGTAAATCACGCAACTTTACATATGAACTATGATCAAGAAGATAAAAGTCAGTAAACCACTTAAATTTGGCGAAGTCACCCACTAATTTAAATAGGCGAATAAAAAGGTTCCGACCGATTTTCTCACCAAACGACTCACCGCGATTGTCTGCTTGGCCAACTACGCATTTTTCACCTGCTAGCCAACGCTCGATCATTCGGTGCATTATTTCTGGTGGATCCTGTAGATCAGATTGTAGGACGATGAAGGCATCACCGGTCGCATGATTAAAGGAAAGAGAAAGTGACTCCTGATAGCCTATATCGCGATTGAAACGAAAGGCTACAATTTTATGATTCTCTTCTGCCCACTTTTCAATTAGATCCCAAGTACAATCTTCGCTATCGTTGTCATGAACCAGAATTTCGAGATCAAGGTTATGTTTAGCAAGAAAATTTTCAAAAGTGGACACAGCGTTTTTGAGGTTCGGTATAGAACTTTCCTCGTTTTTCATGGGTAAAAATAGTGTAATTTTTTTCATTTATCCTCTATTTCATATGTCGAGTTTATGTCCACTATTTTTGAAACTGACTACTCTAAAGCCTTCGGAAATTTTGATTGTGGTCGAAGTGGCAATATATGACGAACAAGCTGGTATTGCCTTAAATTGGGCGTACTCGTCTTCTTTGAGAAGCAACGTAACTGTGTTGGATCTGTTGAGATATTTATCAGAGGAGATAATCCAGCGATATGGAGTCAAGCAAGTATTCATGTCAAGCAAAATTGTTTTTGAGTGAATCTTCCCTCCAGAAGCCGATGTCATGATATTGCTATTCCAAAAAGTGGCTGAAATAGATTTGATTTTGAGATGTTCAAGCTCCTGAACAGTTTTCAAGTAATTTGAATTGGTATTGGATATAACATGAATTGTGGAGAGAAATTGAGAACATATAAGCAATGCGTAGAATAAGAAAATTACGTTCCTGTGCAAATTTCGATCTTGAAACTTGATTACCAATGCATTAAAACCCAAAAACAATACTAAAAATGAAGGAATTAGATATCTTCCCGAATCCAATCCAACATTCAAACCAGTTGTGCCAAGTTGGTATAACGTGAATGAGAATGAAACGGCAAATCCAACCAACAATGACTTCTCATATCTTGAGAGGTTAAAGCGATTCTTTACGAGAAATGAAATTAAAGCAGCATAGAAGGCTAAATGTGCTAGGGCACTGATACCAGAGCCGCTAATAAGTGGTGAACCAGCCACTGCGCTTGCTCCTATTGTATGCACAAGATCATTAACTGCAGCTGCAAAGTTCTGAAGATAATTACTTGGATCGAGATATGTTGCAGCTAATACCCCGCGATGGATGGGTATTTGTGATTGAAAATGTGCCCTAAGTAATACAGTCACTAGGAACATCGGGAAAAAAGCTGAAATGAAAATACCATACTTGTAGCGTCGGAATCGAAATTGTTGTGATTTAATTTCGTCGAGCGAGGTGAGTGTGATCAAAACCGGGATGATACCCCAAAAGAATCCTCGTACCGGATTCTGAAGAAATAAGAAAGATGTGGGTCCCCAGGCAACACAAGCTTTAAGAAAATTACTTTTATTCAAATCTATCGATCGTATTATTGCCAATGTGGCAAAAATGCACGCAACTACGATTCCATAGGAACTTTGTCCGAATACAAAAAAATTCATATTAGAACTTAAACCAGATGCAAGCAAACCAGTAATGGCTAAAGTTTGCGTGTTTCGTAATTTAAATGTACGTATAAAAAAGTAGGCGCTAATCAAAGTGACGACTCCAAGAATAAGATTGCTTAGCACATACAAGCCCATTGAAGGATTAGTGAATTTCAACAGAAAATACATTATGACATTTACACTTAAAGGCATATCACCATTTGCGTAATAAAACTCTCGCGGGATTAATGAATTGTGGTCCTGCATGGTTTGTGCTAAGACAAAAAAACCTGCAGTATCTGAATTAAAAACTCGATTATATGCGAAAATGCTATAGTGAAGCCATGTGAGTATTCCTAAAATAAAAACTATTAATTCAAAAACTTTTGATTTTGAAAAATCGCTTATATTTCTCATCTAGTGAATAACGTTTCTCGAAAAAATGTTTCGAGTAATGCTGCATATACGAATACCATTCTCCTCAAATTTTGCTTTAATCGAGTATTAAATTTCATCAAGATACGATCACTTAAACTCAGTTTGAGATATGATCCATTTGTGAGATTATATAAGCGTAGGCATTCGTTGAATTGATCTACATGGTTAGTCTTTTGCTTTGCACTGATAGAGCTTCCATGAACTCGAAAATTTAAGCCCACGTTCGGATCCGCGTAGATTTTTGAGTTTAAAAATGCTCGACAATAAAAATCAAAATCAAGCATGTAAGGAATTGAATTCGACCAGGGTAGATTCTCTTTGAATTCTTCCATTCGAAACATAACTGCTCCTGGTTCACCTAATACATTCGTTCCATTTCGAATGGAACTACGAAAGAAATCTATATCATTTACTTCTCCCGAAAGTTTGGCAAGCCCGTGTCGCTTTAAAAGCATTCGCCCACTTGCAGAAATCACAGATCTTTTTGATGCTACCGCGACAATCGAGGAGTAAGAATTTAAAATATCTACTTGTCTGGCAATTGCCTCTTTAGGAAGAGTGTCATCTGCACAAAGTAATTTAATGTAATCACCTTTTCCGAAAGTTGAAACAAATGACCAATGTTCTGCCGCATTTAATGATTTGGTTGGCGACACAAGTTTGATTCGATAATCTTTTAAGCTGCTCAAGTACTCAGTCGTTCCATCTGTGCTTGCGTCGTCACTAACTATCAATTCAATAAGTTTATAAGTTTGGTTTAAAACTGATTCAATAGTTTCTGGTAGATAGGGCATTCCATTTTTAACTGGAATCAACACTGTCACCAGGGATTCGTGTCGGCCCTGGATAATTTTCATATTGATCCCTTAATTGATTTGTAATATTTAATAACGTTCCTAAATTCTCCAAAGTCTATGTAAGTCCCGGTATTGGATTGAACTTTAACTTGAAGATTTGGGTCCTTTGCCCAATTCATCATTTGCAAACTGGGAGTTGACAATACTGAATCAATTTTTACTTCTCGGATAGCAAACGCCCCCCAAAGGTAGCCGTAAGTGCAGTCATTAGATTTATCTTTTAGATCGATCAAGCTCATCTTGTCGTCAAACAAAATTTGACCAACTTTACCAATTTGGTCAGCTGAGCACTTGAATGCTGAAATTGTGACGTTCGCAGGACTGCTCGCCAAAGACTTGTAGTGATTTATTTTGGAATTGTTAATATAGGTATCAGGCATTCCGACTAGGTAAGTTGCTAAGTCATCTTTCATCATAAAATTTAACGCGTCGCTAAAAGTTGAAGGTTCTTTGATCACTATTTCACATTTTGGTAAATTTAAATTGGAAATAATTGGAAGCCATTGCGCGCGAGTAGCTATGACTATTTCATCGCAACACTCTTTCATTTTGCGCACATGCCACTCAATAAGGGTAATTTCTGAATTTACGGGAAAACAAAATTTTGGGATGCCAGATACTCTTGTAGCAGAGCCCGCTGCCGGCAATAAGCCAATTATTGACATATACACCTCCATAGAGATGATACATTCTTTTTATAAGGATTTCGGAGTAAAACTTCGTGGTAAATAGGGTTTGACCACGAATGGAGGTATCTTGTTCTTACCGGATTATGAAATCAGGAAGGTTTTCTGAATGTACGACCACCAGTTAACAAGATACGTCAATCGCCCAGGTATACGTCTCCAAAACTGGCTCAACAACGTGATATCTGTCGCTGGCGTTCCACGCGGAAGTGAAGTGGTGAAGATACTTGAAATCGGATCCGGAGTAGGCCAACTTGCTCGCCGCTATTTATCAGCCGGGTACGCCTACGATGCCGTTGAACCTACGAAGTCGATGAGAGAGATTGTTTCTAAATGGGGGAAAGAGTTCCCGTCCTTCGGTGAAATATACTCTGAGAAGCTACCCTCAAAGCATTATGAAAGTCTTCATAATCAATACTCACACATTGTTGCGGTGCATATGATTGAACATTTCGAGTCTCCGTATATAGCGCATCAAGCTCTCGACCAGGCATTAGAAATGTTGCTTCCAGGTGGTCGAATATTTGTGTTAACTCCCGACTATCTTGATTATGGGAAACTTTTTTTTGACATCGACTGGAGTCATTGTTTTCCATTGACCGCTAGCAGACTTGAAGAATTACTACTTGATTGCGGTTTTGAGGAGGTAAAGATTCAAACATGGAGAGGCCCTTTTAAAAGTGCAATCCCGAAGGCTTTATTGTGGTTTATTAGTAAACTGATTCCGAATAAAATTTTCGATTCTATATTTCTTAAAATTTTTGGACACAAGCTTCTCGCTTCGGGTTTTATGGTGGGATTTATTAAACGCAATATAGTAGCCACTGGGATCAAACCCCATAATTGATTTACGAAATTACTGTGATTCTAGCGCTAGATCATTTTCAATCATTAAGCCGACCAATTCGTTGAACGTCTTTGCAGTTGATCAACCAAGATTTTCATGGGCCTTTGAGGCATCTCCAACAAGCAAATCAACTTCAGATGGACGCGACATATCCTTGTCATAGCTCACATATTTATCTATATCGGGTTCAAGGTCGGCACGAATAAGCGCGGCTTCAACAAATTCTCTGACGGATCTCGTCTCACCTGTGGCAATTACATAATCATCCGAACGGTCCCACTGAACCATTTTCCAGATGGCTTCTCCATAATCGCCAGCATAACCCCATTCTCTTCTGGGATTCAAATCTCCCAGGGAAAATGTCTCTTGCTTGCCTAACGCAATTCGTGCGATGTTCGATGTAATTTTTCTTGTCACGAATTCGTGACCACGATATTCGCCCTCATGATTGAAAAGAATTCCTGAAGAAATATGCCTTCCATACGCCTCACGATAATTTAGACATGTGTAATGTGCAAAGGTTTTTGCGACACCATACGGAGAACTAAGGTGAAATGGAGTTAACTCTGTTTGGGGAGTCTCCCGAACTTTCCCAAACATTTACCAAGAAGAAGCCTGATAAAAACGAACACTCGTTTCTCTGCCTGACTTGCGTACTGCCTCTAGAAGCCGTAAAGCTCCCAAACCAGTAATATCTGACGTCAACTCTGGTTGCTTAAAACTCATTCCAACAAAACTTATTGCACCAAGGTTATAGATTTCATTGGATTGAACTTGATCATCTATTTGGAGAAGGCTTGGAAACCCGTTAAGTCACCGCGACTCAATCGACATTCCTATTGAATCTAAGCATCGAATATCTTGCATTAGCGAAATAGACCTCATATTTATTGAAGTCCAAACCGGATCGTCCCTTGACGAAGATGACATCGTTTGTTACAAAGTTAGTTTTGGTCAATCATAAATTAAGAGCCGAGGTGATATTTGAAAAATTCTGTAGGGTCGCAATCTTTCCCTTTGGAAAATACTGAGATCGCATGATTTGGCCCGATAGATCAAGCAAATTATGTACTTCCTTAATTCTATACTTGACTTTTCTTAAACTTTGAGGTTTCAATATATGATCAGTAAGAGATTGAATAGTGGCGAGATATTCCGCGTGACCTTTAACAACTTCTAAATGGGCGACTTCGCCAATTGCAATCCAATCCAAACCGCCAATTATGGGTTTTCCGCACTTTGAAATAAATACACCTGATTTCTTATCTGAAATATAATTAGACATCGTTGGAAATTTTTGAGAAATAACTGTGCGACCGAAACTCATGGCTTCTAAGAAACTATGTCCTATTCCCTCACTCGGTCTTGGTGCTACAAAAATGCTTGCATTCTTAATTTGAGAAAAGTGTTCATTCCTATTTTTCACTTCAACTATCTCCAGTCGGCTATCTTTCACCCGTGAATAATCCAAGTTTGAAAGAGGCTCTGTAGTGCTTCGAACTATTAAATTTATATCTGGGTAATTTTTTGTTGCATCCAAAATTCTCTGAACTGAAACAAACGAATGATGCCCTCTGGGCCAATAATATATTGAGTTTGACGCTGGTGCTTCATAGGTTTGTGGAGACGGCCAGTACTGAATTCCAAATGAATCAATTCCATAAAGTTTTAAAAATTTATCCAAAGTGGGAGAGAATGAAACAAACTTACTCATTCTTAGTCGTTTCCAGTGCTCACTCCCATAGCTAGCCGAACCGTCAATCATCGGCACAATAACTACATTTTTTCTAGCTTCTATGAATGCGTAAGCTAAAAAATCAAATTGAAAAAATACATACAGTTCAAAGTCACTTTCTATAGCCCATCGAAGAGAATCATCTACTGTGACACCATTAGGGCGCAAATAGGTAACCTCGCCTAACGTTTCAAGTATTTCCTCAAAGAATTTAGATGATCCTGACCACTCATGCGCAGGATGTCCGAAATAGCAAATTCTCATCCTGCAATCAACTTTTCGAAGTTCTTTTGTCTTTGTAAATTGTATGAAGCAAACCTTCTTTTGAGAGTTTTAGAATCTATTTGTAAGAGAGCATTCAGTGCCATGAGTATGTCTGCTTCTCCCGTAAAAGTTGAACCTAATCCATATTTTCTGACAACTTCACCAAGTCCAGTTTTGCTTGGAACAAGCATAGGTATCCCTAGATCTGCGGCTTCGAATAGCATGGCAGAGCCACGAAACTCGTATATTCCAGTGTCATAAGGCATCAATAGGGCGTCACATTCCTTAATTGCACTATTCATTTCCTGATGTGTTAAGAAACCCGGCAAAAACTTGATTTGCGAATAGTTTTTTAGGGCAGATACCGTTGCATCATATTCATAACCCCAACTTTGGGTCGCTTCTTGAACTAAAATCTCGATTTCTCTGGCTTTGAATGCCAATAGACGAGGAATCAAACCGCTAAGTGCGCTAAAACCTTTATCTGGTCTTGCTGAACCTAACGAACCTAAAGTTAAGTGCTTACTTTTTCTAGTATCAATTCGTTTTTTTGAAATTTCCAAATTTTGAGGATACTCACAGATGCTAACTCCTGTTACAAATTGACCAATATGAGCACGGTAGCCGTCAGTTTCGGCAGTAACATCTATGCTAATACCGTTCGACTTATATCTTTGAATATATCTAAAGAGTGAGTTTGAATTTTGAAACTTGGGAATCCCGTTATTCTCCATAACATTTATGAAGCGAAGCCCAACACTTGGCAATTTAGAAGTAAAACTACCCCTTAAGTATTTGAGGAGTGATCTAGTAGTCAAATGGTCAGCATTTGGAAGGATAAACCTGTCTTTTTCCGTGAATGAGTACTTGGAATTTACTTCAGCCCAAGTCTTATTGGATTTAATTCGATACTCAATATACCAATTCAAGCGATCAATGAAGAATATCGCCTTCCTGCGTAATTTCTTACCCAGAAGGACTGAAAAAATTAACACCAATATTCGCAAGTTATATCTGTATTTTAAACCCCCAATAAGAAAAGAATCATATGTGTTAGGGAGAATTCTTACTAGCTCAAATTCTCTTTCGACATGTGTCCCGAATGGAGCATTCTCAGGAACCAAGATGACTACATCAAAATTTAACTTCTTTGCTTGTTTGGCGAAAATATAAGTGCACTGACTCACATGCCCAACTTTAAGTAAAAAAGTTGGTTCAACCAGAAACAGTCTTCTTTTCGCTTCCTCACGATTTTTTGTCATTTAGCTTGCCTCCCTAAAGGAATAAAGACTAGACATCAGAAAGTTTAAAATAGATTCGTAAATTAAATATTCTCGACTCTCTCTCATGTATATCATCAAATTCCTTACTTCTGCCCTTCAAACTTAGTCATTGTGTAAGCGCAATCAAGAAATAGCTGAATTGATCTTCAAAAGAGGGATATTGTGTCTTACCCGTATTCTTAGTCGGGATATTCAAGGAATCATTTAAAGCACACGTCATGGAAATAATATTCAATGGATCGAACCATGCAACTGTGTCATCTTTGACAAATTCGTGATGAACTTTAATATCAGATAGTACTAATCGACTTCCAACAGATTGTGCTTCATGGAGTGGAATATTGAAGCCTTCATTTAATGAAGCAGAAATAAAAGCAAATGTATTTTTATACAACTCATGTAATTGATAGTCGCAAATACCTTTCAAATGTAATACATTGTTTTTAGCACCTAGTTGGCGTTCTATTTTTTTATCATGCCAACCTAAATTTCCAACTACAACTAATTTGAAACCAGAATTATTGGGCTTTGACCTTTCCCAAGCAGACAATAAATTTGTGTAGTTTTTTCTAGGTTCGATAGTCCCCACAGCCAAAAAATAGTCATCCATAGGTTGAAAGTTGATGCATAAGTCACATCTTGTGCAAGGTTTGGCCATCTTGAATTCAGTACTAGGGCAAGAAACTTCCATAACTTGTTCTGGCGAAATTCGATCTTTCATAATATGAATTAATGACATCGTCGTAGCTTTTGAATTTGTAATCAATACGTCGCTAGCACTAACCGAATTCAATCCGGCTTTGAAATGAAGTCGTGCCTTCGGGGTGAACCAATTAGGATTAGTAATGGGAAATAGATCGTGAATTCGAATAATTCTTTTGCAGGTTGATTTCTTGGTTTCAACCTTTATTGGGGAAACTTGACTTAAGTAAAAATAATTCGCATCCAAGCTGGAGGTCTTCAATGATTTCCCAATCGTCATTGCTTCGGCTGTAACTCTGGCCAACGATTTATCAATCTGGATAGAGGGTGACGTATTGCCATCACCCCACTTAGGGCTACCGGTTTTGTACTGCAACAGATTGACTGACCATTCATTTTGAATAAATTGTTTCAGAAACGCACTTGAATCACGCGCAATCCCGGAATGTGCTTTCCTGTCCAAAAATCGCGAATCAAAAATTATGGAACTTAGAGATTTCATCGCACCATTATAGGTAACATATGCAGTGTTTCGTGGATTTCATTGGAGGTAGCATGAAGAGAGCATTAGTTCTAGGTGCAGGCGGTTTCATTGGAAGCTATATGGCAAAGCGCCTAAAGTCTGAAGGATTTTGGGTTCGGGGAGTAGATTTAAAGTATCCGGAATTTTCTGCAACAAGATGTGACGAATTCATAATTGGAGATCTGAGATCCGTTCAACTTGTCGAACAGGTACTTATGCTGGAAGACGGTTTTTTCGATGAAATTTACCAATTTGCCGCAGATATGGGTGGGGCGGGTTTTGTTTTCACGGGTGAAAATGACGCGGACATAATGCATAATTCTGCCACGATTAATTTGAACGTCTTAGAGTGTTTACGGCAGATGAACGAACTGAAAAAAGTAAACAAAACCAAGATTTTTTATAGTGGATCAGCATGCATGTATCCAGCTTACAATCAAGAAGATCCTGAAAATCCAAACTGTCGAGAAGACTCTGCCTATCCAGCGGCACCAGATTCAGAGTACGGTTGGGAAAAACTCTTTAGCGAAAGACTTTTTCTTGCGTATAACCGAAATTACAAGATTCCTGTAGCAATCGCTAGATATCACAACATTTTCGGACCGGAAGGCACCTGGGATGGAGGTCGAGAAAAAGCCCCTGCTGCAATTTGCCGAAAAGTAGCAAAAGCTAGCGACGGTGGCGATATTGAGATATGGGGAGATGGACTTCAAACACGTTCTTTTTTATACATAGATGAATGCATCGAAGCCACGCGTCGCTTAATGACTAATGAAAAATTCATGGGTCCTGTCAACATCGGCTCGGAAGAAATGGTTACGATAAACGAATTAGTAAACATCACGTCCAAGATCGCAGGAAAATCAATCGGGAAAACACACATTCCTGGGCCGATAGGTGTTCGAGGCAGAAATTCAAGTAACGACATGATTCGTAGGGAGTTAGGATGGGACTATTCGCTTCCTCTCTCTGAAGGAATTAAGAAGACTTACACTTGGATTCAAGCTCAAATCTTAAACTCATAGAGAAAGCTCTGAGAAACTACCGAAAAACTTTATTCTTAGCTTTTTCATTACGGTGTTGATTCTCTAGGATTCTCAAGTGATTTTCATGTTGTAAAACTCTTATTTTTCTTAACGCATACACCTGAACCGAGATAGCTTCATGTTTAATTCTTGAAAACAAAAAATCCCCTACGGTCTGTTCCACCAAGAGAACTTCTACAAATTCATCGAATGTCACCGACACAAGCCCCTCTGTTCTTGAAATATAAAAAACAAACGGAAGGGATTGAGTTATCTTTTCATAAACTTCAGAAATATTTGCGTTAATCTCCACTTGGTTCCTATTGAATCGCATTTCTAAATCACTGAGTGAGAATTCGACAATAGCATTTCTTGTTAAACGTAAGGTTTCATCCGAAAAACTTAGCACCTTATCTGTATATCCTTCGACATCTATCTTCAAGAGATCAATAGAGTTGACATTTAGATTTGCAATAAGAGCATCTAGTTGAGCGGATTTAACTTTTGCTCCTTCGGAATCATATAAATTAATATGAGCATGAGTATGGTCACCAATTAATTGAATCTCCCCGTTAATTTCGCTTACGGCTACCGGGATAACTTCGATTTTTAGTGAAGAATTTTCTATATTCTCCGCGAGAAGACTCAAATTGATAGTTGCTGGTTCGATAGCTACAACTCTTGTTTTTGGGCACCGCGCCTTAGCGAAAATACTATTAACGCCAACATTCGCACCTATGTCAATAAAAGTGGGATTTTCACCATTCAGTAAAATTCTGTAAAGTTGAAGCTGCCATGGTTCCCAACATGAAGTTCTCATAATTTCAGTTGAGATAGCATCTTCACTTTGATTAAATGTTAACTTCAACGAAACTCCCTCAAAATTAAAATTGACAATTTTTTTCTTGATTTCCATATTCTTACCGGCCGGTTTCTCATGTCGTATTAAGGGAAAATTAAATTAATCGAGTGTCACTCCACCGCTAGGAGTTGTTAAATGCACCGAAACTATCCCTGACTCACCATCGTTTGATGACGGGTCAATAAACTCAATATCTGTTCCATTTAAGCCATCAAGAATCTCTGACTTAAACCAAGAATCAGCTAGCTGATCAGTGTCAGCAATCGTGATCTTCTCAATCGCTGCAACTGCTTTTCCATCTTGTGATGGGTGATCAGCGGTTAACCATTGAATGAAGAATGGAAGTTCGCGAGAGTCAGTGATTTCATTAACTCCAATTTGCTTCCACTTAAGATCGGTTCCATTAGGGCGTGTGCGGTGACCTTCGATTGCGCTGCGCCCAAACTTCTCTTCAACTATTGAAATATTGTCAGTTGCAAAAACCCACGTTAGCCAGCCGCCGCCTTCTTGTGCTTTCTTACTAACAGCTTTACCCCACGGAGTTTGCTCTGTTGCTGGGTGATCTAGTGGGCAGACAACTTCGATGTACTGACCGTTTTGTAACGGTAATGTGAAGTTGCGTGTACCAAAGCGTGGGTGCACACCTCCGTCAACGAAGGTGGAGCCAAGGCGTGAGCCCAGGCGTTGAACTGTGTCGGCTAGTTGATCATGGGAAGTTACATATGAGACATGGTCTAAGCGCAT
>Ga0114964_10001591_pt1 | contig 16477 bp, 17 predicted proteins | sample C_131016_MF_Meta_FD_92638 | JGI IMG/M metagenome (GOLD analysis project Ga0114964, IMG submission 92638) | Freshwater microbial communities from Lake Croche, Canada to study carbon cycling - C_131016_MF_MetaG | ecosystem: Environmental > Aquatic > Freshwater > Lake | place: Lake Croche, Canada... | reverse complement strand
GAAACACCACAAATTCGGTCTGTTCCGCCCCTTCTAACGGCACGGGCGCGCGGGACACGATGCTGAGTTTGGCAGCCGAGCCTTTGCGATAGTGCTCAATCGCTTCGGCGCGCACGGTTTGCAGAGCCTCGCCCGCAATCGTAGACCCTGTCAGGGGCACAACGACAATGGCAGGTAGCAAAAGCGCAAGGGCTGCGAGTTCCAAGCCCGCACGATCAATCACGCTGGTGGCACCCACTGGCGCATCGGCTTTAGCGTCGGCTTTTAACGAGAGCGACATGATGCGCTCACTGTCCATGCGTGGCAGCGCGATGGAGCCCGGCGTTTGGCGTTCGACGCCTAACCGATGAAGGCGGGCGGCAGGCAGCACCAAATGCGCTTGGCCTTTGGCGAGATCAGCCAAAGCGAGGGAGAGTTCATCGCTGAGCGCCTCGGCATTGGCGATGAGGCCGGCGCGGTCGCCATCGGTCACGATCACCGGACGCCCTGCACGCAATTCCGCCAACGCCCGCTCAACCGAGAGGCGGTCATAGTCCTCAAGCAAACGGGGCGGCTGGCGGTGCATTGCGGTTCAATTTCCTTGGTTGTTGGCTCACATAGGCACTTAGAGAGTCAAAGTCTATGGTTTGGAAGCAAGCTTAGGTTTTCGGATTTGCCGGGTTAGTCCAACTCGGCTCTAACCGAGGCAAAAACAGCCTCGAACATTTCTGCCGTCAAAACGCCGGTATTCGTGTTGTAGCGCGAGCAATGGTAGCTGTCATACAGCGTCGTCGTGCCAACAATGTGCTTTGCCCCGTGGGCAAAAGGGTGCCGAGAGAGCGGAACGCCAAGCGATCTCAGTACGGTATCATGAGCGATCCGCCCCAGCGCCACCACGCTGTGCAACGCCGGCATGGCGGCAATCGTGGCTGAAAGAAAGGGACGGCATCCAGCAATCTCGGAAGGCGTTGGTTTATTTTCTGGCGGCACGCAGCGGACACCATTGGTAATGCGGCAGTCGACGAGCGCTAAGCCGTCATCGGGAGACGCTTTGAACGCACCGGTTGCAAAGCCGAATTTCAAAAGCGTGGCGTACAGCAAATCCCCCGCATAATCGCCCGTAAACGGTCTTCCCGTGCGATTGGCCCCTTTAAGGCCCGGCGCTAGGCCGACGATCAGCAACCGAGCCGATTCTGGCCCAAAGGAAGGCACAGGCGAATTATGCCAATTTGGCCACTCCGTCCGAGCTTTTTGCCGGAACGCTACTAGTCTAGGACATAGCAGACAATCGGCATTGGGATCGGATGGTGCCATTAGATTTCGTCTTCAGGCTCGCGACGGTCGGTCGAACGGTTAGGCGCTGGCCGGTCTGTCGATTCGCGGCCAATGCGGGGCAGAAGTTGGATAATATCCACAAACTCATCGGCTTGGCGGCGTAATTCATCGGCTACCATCGGTGGGTTCGAACTAATCGTTGAGACCACCGACACTTTTACGCCTCGGCGCTGCATGGCTTCCACTAGCGAGCGGAAATCGCCATCGCCCGAAAAGATGACCGCATGGTTGATATAGGGGGCGAGCTCCAAAGCATCGATCGCGAGCTCGATGTCCATATTGCCCTTGACCTTGCGGCGACCGGTCGAGTCGACAAATTCCTTGGTCGGCTTTGTAACAACCCGATAACCATTGTAATCGAGCCAATCAATCAGGGGCCTGATTGAGGAATATTCCTGATCTTCAATCAATGCCGTATAATAAAAGGCACGGACCAAATAACCTTGCGATTGATATTCTTTCAGTAAGCGCTTGTAATCGATATCAAAACCAAGTGATTTTGCGGTGGCATAAAGATTGGCACCGTCAATAAATAGAGCGATCCGCTCGGAACTCTGCATTTCAATTTCTCTTTTCTTTTTTGAAAAAGCTAACGCATTGCAGCTTTATCTTGCAATTAATTTTGTGTTTATAGGAACAGATAGAAGGGCAAAAAGGAGTAACGTGCAACCTGAAACTCGATTTTTCAACTTGTTTCAGGCTATGGTTGTTTTTTAAAGTTCGGTTTGAGGCTTGGTCAAGAGATTTTGGCCTCTTTAAGCAGCCAAATAACCCGAAAGCCTCCCGTCAAAATTTACGCAAAATCAGCTTTGCCGGATTGATTTTTTTATATCCTTTGTAAAAAACTTGCTTCGCGCGGGATCGGAGTGTATCAGACGGCTTAATTCCCCGCCCCATCAAACATAGGAGACTGGGTCGCATGGCTCGCGTCACCGTTGAAGATTGCATTGAAAAAGTTGATAATCGGTTTGAACTCGTTTTGCTCGCGGGCCATCGAGCCCGTATGATCTCGGCTGGAGCACCGTTAACGGTTGATCGCGACCGCGATAAAAACCCAGTCGTTGCGCTGCGTGAAATTGCCGACGCGACCGTTTCGCCGGAAGATCTTAAAGAAGATTTGATACACTCGTTGCAGAAACACGTCGATGTGGATGAACCGGAGGCTGCCGCCGTGCCCATGCTTGGCACGCAAAGCGCAAACACTTCCGAAGACACGATCGAATTTGACAGAATGACCGAAGAAGACTTGCTACGCGGGCTTGACGGGTTGGTACCGCCCGTTGGATCGGATGACGATAGCGACTAAGTTAATTATCATCGCTTTGTATTTAACCCGGCTGCCTTGCAGCCGGGTTTTTTATTTGTTTTGGCTCTTTTTTGCCTGAAGGCTTGCGGAGAGCCGGTGAAAGCGGGATAGTTTCTGGTATGATGAGGCAATATGAACTGGTCGATCGCGTAAGGAGCTATAATCCGCATACGGATGAGGCTTTACTCAATCGCGCCTATGTTTATGCGATGCGTGCGCATGGGAGCCAAAAGCGTGCATCGGGTGCGCCTTATATTTCTCACCCTCTCGAAGTGGCCGCGATTTTAACCGAGTTAAAACTCGATGACTCGACAATTGTTGCAGCGCTTTTGCACGATACGATTGAGGATACCGAAACGACGCGTGAAGAAATAGATCGGCTTTTTGGTCACGACATTGGCCAATTGGTCGATGGCTTAACAAAAATCCAAAAACTGGATTTGGTGTCTAAACGCGCGGCCCAAGCCGAAAATCTTCGCAAATTACTATTGGCGATAGCTGACGATGTGCGGGTTTTGCTGATCAAACTTGCCGATCGTCTTCACAATATGCGGACACTGCATTTTGTACCCGAGACAAAGCGAGCGCGCATTTCCGAGGAGACGTTGGAAATCTACGCCCCACTCGCAGGCCGCATGGGCATGCAAGACATGCGTGAAGAGTTGGAAAGCCTGGCGTTCCGTCATTTGATGCCGGAAGCCTATGCCGCCATTCGGCAAAAGCTCGACGAGTTGGGCCCAAAAAGTGGGCCACTGATCGAGCGAATTGAAAACGAGTTAACCCAGAAACTGCAAGCCTCTGGTATCAAAGCGCGCGTTAAAGGGAGATTGAAGCGAGCTTATTCGATTTGGAAAAAGATGGAACGGAAATCCGTTTCTTTCGAACAATTATCGGATCTGTTCGGTTTCCGCCTTATTGTTGATAGCGTGGCTGATTGTTATGCCGCGCTCGGGCTTGTCCACACAACATGGTCGTCGGTTCCAGGGCGGTTCAAGGATTATATCTCGACGCCGAAGCAGAATGATTATCACTCGTTACACACAACCGTCGTCGGTCCTGGTCGGCAGCGTGTCGAATTGCAAATCCGTACGGCGGAAATGGATCGCCTAGCCGAATATGGTATTGCGGCGCATGCGCTATACAAGGATGAACACACCGGAAAAACTTCTGATTTAAAAGTGCGTGAGAGCAATGCCTATGCTTGGCTGCGCCGGACGGTGGAAACGCTGGCCGACGGAGAAAATGCCGAAGAATTTTTGGAACATACCAAGCTGGAATTGTTCCACGACCAGGTTTTTTGTTTTACGCCGAAGGGCCGATTGATTGCGTTGCCGCGCAGCGCCACGCCAATTGATTTTGCCTATGCTGTTCATACCGATGTGGGTGATACGGCGGTCGGGGCAAAAGTGAACGGTGCACTGGTGCCGTTGGTCTCCACCTTGAGGAATGGCGACGAAGTTGAGATCGTTCGGGCCGAAGGCCAAACGCCGCCCTCCGCTTGGGAGGCAATTGTCGTAACGGGCAAGGCTCGTGCAGCAATTAGGCGGGCCACTCGTGTTGCAGTTCGCAATCAATATGCCGGACTAGGCCAGCAAATCATCGAACGTGCGTTTGAACGGATTGGCAAGTCCTATGCCGAAGATCGCTTAAAAATTGCACTTCCAAGGTTGGCACGAACAACGGTGGATGATGTCTTCGCGGCCGTTGGACGTGGCGAGATGTATTCCGGCGACGTCGTGAAAGCAGTTTATCCGGATTACCGTGAAGAACAGGCTGCCGGGGTAGGGGCAAATCTGGCTGAAGGCGGATGGTTTGGCATCAAACAGGGCCAAGGTCTTGTCTTCAAAGTGCCGGGTGCGGGTGACGGTGAGCAAGACAATCAATCGGCTATTCCTATAAGGGGGATTGGCGGCGATTTGCCGGTGCAATTCGCGCCCAATGGGGGTGCGGTTCCGGGTGATCGTATCGTGGGTATATTAACCCCGGGCATTGGCATTACCATTTACCCGATACAATCGCAGGCATTGACGGCGTTCGATGACCAGCCCGAGCGTTGGTTAGACGTGCGATGGGATATTGACGAGGACCATCCTCAGCGTTTCCCTGCTCAGCTTCAAGTAACGGTTATTAACGAGCCTGGCGTATTGGCTCAGGTCGCAACGGTAATAGGCGAAAGTGACGGCAATATTGATGCAATTTCCATCACCGGAAAAACTGCTGATTTCCGGGAAATGGTGATTGATGTCGAGGTTTGGGATTTGCGGCATTTGAGCGCTATCATTAGCCAATTAAAAGCAAAGCCTGCCATTCATGCGGTTACCCGCGTGAATGGTTAAAATGAACGTGAAATGCTCGCCTAGACGGGTCGCGTTTTCTCATCGATGTGGTAATGCTCGGCTTCAAACAAAGGAAGCAACCGATGAATTCTGATGACGTAATGGCAGAGTTTCGCGCGGCGGGCGCATTGCTGGAGGGGCATTTTATTTTGTCCTCGGGTTTGCGCAGCCCAGTTTTTTTGCAGAAAATGTTTATTTTCCAAGACCCGGCACGGACTGAAAAACTTTGCCGCGCGTTAGCTGAGATGATTACGGCGCGTTTCGGTAAAATCGATGTGGTGGTCTCTCCTGCGATTGGCGGGATTGTTCCAGGCTACGAAACGGCGCGGCATTTGGGTGCCAAAGCGGTTTTCGTTGAACGTGAAGAGGGACGCTTTCAATTACGTCGTGGCTTCACCATTCCAGAAGATGCAAAGGTTTTGATTGTTGAAGATATTATTACCACCGGTCTTTCTTCACGCGAATGCATCGAAGCGATCAATGGCTTGACCGATCATTTGGTGGGTGAGGCGTGTTTGATTGACCGATCGGGCGGTAAAGCCGAGCTAGGCATTCCTTACATTGCGCTCGCGACGCTTGATATTCCAACCTACCCAGTGGACCAACTTCCGCCCGAATTGGCGGCTATTCCGCCGATTAAGCCCGGAAGTCGGGCGCTGAAAGTTTAAATCGATGTCCAGGATACTACCCTTGCGCCTTGGTATCAATATCGATCATGTCGCCACCATCCGTAATGCGCGAGGCGGCAATACGCCGGATCCCGTTCGCGCGGCGATGATGGCGATTGAAGCGGGTGCTGATGGCATTACCGCGCATTTGCGCGAAGATCGCCGCCATATCCGTGATGAGGATATGGCGCGGTTAAATCTTGAAATTACCAAGCCACTGAATTTTGAGATGGCGGCGACACACGAGATGAAAGCGATTGCGTTACGCGTCAAACCTCACGCGGTCTGCCTTGTTCCGGAGAAGCGTGAAGAGCGAACGACCGAGGGTGGCTTGGACGTTGTAGGGCAGCATAACCATCTTGCGCCGTATATTGCGGAGTTAAATGAGGCCGGCATTCGCGTTTCCTTGTTTATCGAAGCCGATGTAACGTCGATTGAAATGGCCAAGACTTTGGGTGCTCCGGTGATCGAGTTGCACACAGGGGCATATTGCGATGCACTGTCAGATGGTGACCGTACTAAAGCGGATTACGAATATGCCCGCCTTGATAAGGGTGCGGAACTCGGCGGAAAGCTGGGGTTAGAAGTCCATGCAGGTCATGGGCTGGATTTCTATACGGCAGAGCAAGTCGCCATGCTCCCGGAAGTTCGTGAACTCAATATTGGTCATTTTCTGGTCGGCGAAGCGATTTTTATCGGTTTTCCGCACGCGATCCACCAGATGCGGACTGCTATGGTAAGGGGACGCACAAAGGCAATGGTGCGCACTTGATTATCGGTATTGGCTCCGATTTATGCAATATTACACGCGTGGAGCAAACTTTGGCGCGGTTTGGCGAGCGCTTTACCCATCGGGTCTTTACAACCGAAGAACGTCGCAAAGCGGAAGGTCGCGCCCATCGGGCCGCAACTTATGCCAAACGCTTCGCTGCAAAAGAGGCTTGCGCAAAGGCGCTAGGTACGGGCTTCAACCGTGGTGTTTATATGAAAGATATGGGCGTTATCAATAAGATTTCCGGTGAACCTACACTAAAACTTGAAGGTGGTGCTTTGGCTCGCTTGCAATCGATCACTCCGGAAGGGCATCGCGCATCGATCCATCTCACGCTGACGGACGATTATCCAATGGCGATGGCGGTGGTGGTTATTGAGGCTCTGCCCTTTGCCTGAACGGAAAGGCATTCATTGCCTCACAAAGGGTGAGTGCCTATAGGAAGAGGTACGGCGAAAAGTCGATCGATTGGAAGGGTTAGTTACGATGAGCGTTTCGCGTGGTTCAGAAGGCACGAAGCCGGATGGTGGCGGGTTGGTTGAAACGGTTTGGGTCATTGTCCAGGCCCTTTTGATTGCGCTCGTTATTCGTACGTTTCTTTTTCAACCGTTCAATATTCCATCAAGCTCCATGGTCCCGACGCTTCAAATTGGCGACTATTTGTTTGTTTCAAAATATTCTTACGGATTTTCCAAACATTCGATCCCTTTCAGCCCTGCGGTTTTTTCGGGACGTATATGGGGAGCGGAACCTAAACGTGGCGATGTCATTGTGTTTAAATGGCCAGGGGACCAGTCAACTGATTATATCAAGCGTTTGATTGGACTGCCCGGGGACCATGTGCAGATGAAAGATAATCTGCTCTATATCAACGGCACTCCAGTTAAAAGGCTCCTGACCGGATCAGAAAAAGGCGATGCTGGCGCCGGCTTTGAAGAGGAGTTTACGTATTTCAACGAGGAGTTACCTGAGGGGTTGGTTCATCGGCTACAGGAGAAGAAGAATTACTTCAATGTGATGGCTCGTAATACGCCAGAATTCGTTGTGCCGCCGGCTAATTATTTTTTTATGGGCGATAATCGTGATAACTCGAGCGATTCGCGGTTTGAGGTGCCTTATGGCGTCGGCATGGTGCCTTACGAGAACCTTGTGGGCCGCGCGGAATTGATTTTTTTCTCGATTGACGGATCGGCATGGAAAATCTGGGAATGGCCTTGGTCGGTGCGGTGGGGTCGCATCTTTAACCGGATCCATTGAAGCTGATGGCCCGACGACCGACTTTAGAACTTTCAGAACTCGAAGACAATATAGGGCATAATTTTGCTGATCGCGATTTGTTGGTTCGAGCGCTAACCCATATTAGTGCGCTTCCCGGAACGCCTGCTTCGGGCCCGCATTATCAACGAATGGAGTTTTTAGGCGACCGGGTGCTTGGGCTTGTGATCGCCGATATGTTGTATCGCTCGTTTCCTCTGGAAAATGAGGGTGATTTGTCTCGCAGACTGGCTGATTTGGTCCGGAAAGAAAGTTGTGCGGAGGTAGCGGAAGCATGGGATGTATCGCCGCATATCCGGCTCGGAACGGGCGAAAAGCAGTCTGGCCTGCGTAAAAAGGGTACGTTATTGGGCGATGTCTGCGAGGCGATCATTGCCGCCATATTTCTTGACGCGGGGCTTGGCGCTGCGCGTAGTGTAATCGAGCGTAGTTTTGGGCCTAAGATGATGGTGAGCTTACGCTCGCGGCGTGATGCTAAATCGGCGTTACAAGAATGGGCGATGGGCAAAGGATTGACGATTCCAGTCTATCGTGAAGTTGGGCGGACGGGCCCAGATCATGCGCCTGTCTTTTTGATTGCAGCAGAAATAACAGGCTTCGCCCCGGTTGAGGGTGAGGGACAATCGAAAAAGACGGCAGAACATGCCGCCGCTGCGGCTTTCTTGCTGCGCGAAGGCATTGAGGAGATTGCATGAGTGACGAAGACTTCCATTTGGAACCTATGAAGGGGCCAACCTCAGTAACGCGTTGTGGCTTTGTGGCTCTTATTGGCGCACCGAATGTTGGCAAATCCACTCTGGTGAACCAGTTGGTCGGCGCGAAAGTTTCTATTGTGTCACGCAAGGTGCAGACCACCCGGACACAGGTCCGCGGTATCGCGCTGAAGGACGATGCGCAGGTCATATTTGTCGATACGCCGGGTATTTTTACACCCAAGCGGCGCTTGGAACGCGCGATGGTGACGTCTGCATGGGGTGGTGCAGGGGACGCAGATGCCATCGCACTCGTCCTTGACGCACGAAAAGGGGTAGATGAAGAGGCAGAAGCGATCATCGCCGGCCTACCCAATCTAACGCAACCCGTTTATCTGATTTTGAACAAGGTCGACCTCGTTGAACGGCCCTCGCTGCTGAAACTGACGGAACAGGTCAACACGCTCTTCAATTTCAAGGAAACCTTTATGGTTTCTGCTCTTACTGGCAGCGGCGTTCCACGTGTATTAGAGCGTTTTGCCTCCCTGATGCCCTTGGGTGCTTGGCTTTATCCGTCGGATCAAGTTTCGGATGCGCCGTTGCGTATGTTTGCGTCGGAGATTACCCGCGAAAAATTGTTCGAGCGGCTTCACGATGAATTGCCTTACCGATCCACGGTCGAGACCGACCAATGGCAAGAGCGCAAGGATGGGTCAGTTCGTATTGAACAGACAATTTTTGTCGAGCGTGAAACGCAACGGATGATCGTGTTGGGCAAAGGCGGACAGCAAATCAAGCTTATCGGTGAAATGGCGCGCAAGGAGATCGGTCTTGAGATCGAGAAAACTGTCCATTTGTTTTTGCATGTCAAAGTTCGGGAAAACTGGTCGGACGATCCAGCGCGGTATCGTGAGATGGGGCTGGAATTTCCGAAAGCGTAGCTGGTGAGAGGCTGACCTTCAATGGAGTGGCGGGACGAGGGCATCGTCATCGGGGCGCGCCGTTTGGGTGAACGCGATGTCATTCTGGAGGCGATGACGCGCGAGCATGGTCGTCATTTGGGGGTGGTGCGCAGTGGTCGTTCGCAGCGGATGCAGCCGGCACTTCAGGCGGGTAACGGGTGCGAACTTGTGTGGCGGGCGCGCTTGGATGAACAACTTGGGCAATACTTAGTAGAGCCAACCAAGCTGAGAGCAGCGTCTCTGATGGAATCAGCGGCGGCACTTTATGCAATGGCTACGCTTGGTTCGCTGTTGCGGCTTCTACCTGAACGCGACCCGTACCCGGCACTTTACGAGACGCTGTGCATCGTACTCGACACGTTGGATCAGCCTCAACTTGCCGCCCCGTTGCTTGTTCGCTTTGAAGTTGCGTTGCTTGGTGAGCTTGGCTTCGGTCTTGATCTCACCGAATGCGCGGCTACGGGGAGCAATGACCGACTGATTTATGTGTCTCCCAAATCTGGTCGAGCCGTGTCTGAGGCGGCTGGTGAGCCCTATAAGGAGCGGCTTTTAGCGCTCCCGGATTTCTTAAAAGGCGGAGAACCGGTGTTCCCGAGCCGTTCTGATATTGCAAACGGCTTGGCGTTGACCGGTTATTTTCTCGAGAGGCATTTGTTTGGCCCTCGCGGTGTCGAATTACCTGAGGCACGCGCGGCCTTTGTGGCACTTTTCCCTCCCGAACCGGATTAACTATAGAGCGGGACAAATCTGCCTTAACACTTGCCGCGAATCACTCTTGCAGGCTAGCGGTTACCCTTGTTTTACAGGGGTTTGTCGATGGGTAAGCCGGTTGAGCCGCCTGAAGGGTCGGGCGTTGAGGTCATTTCGTTAAAAGATGCGCTAGAAGAGCGCTATCTTGCTTATGCGTTGTCCACGATCATGCATCGTGCATTGCCGGATGCGCGCGATGGTTTGAAGCCCGTCCACCGCCGATTGCTCTACGCCATGCGCTTGCTTAGGCTTGATCCAGGTCAAGCGTTCAAGAAATGCGCCCGCGTCGTCGGTGACGTGATCGGTAAATATCATCCGCACGGCGATCAATCCGTTTATGATGCTTTGGTCCGTCTGGCACAGGATTTTGCGGTTCGCTATCCACTCGTTGATGGCCAAGGCAATTTTGGCAATATTGATGGCGATAACGCTGCCGCTATGCGCTATACTGAAGCGCGTCTTACAGAAGTTGCCCGTCTTCTTCTCGATGGCCTTGATGAAGACTCCGTTGATTTCCGAGAAACATACGACGGCTCGGAAGAAGAACCTCTGGTGCTTCCGGCCGCTTTCCCGAACCTTTTAGCCAATGGTTCTCAAGGTATCGCAGTAGGTATGGCAACCTCTATTCCGCCACATAATGCCGCTGAATTATGCGATGCGGCGCTCTATCTCATCTCACATCAACAGGCAACGTCTGACCAGTTGATGACTTTTGTGCCGGGACCCGATTTTCCGACCGGCGGCATTATTGTGGAAAGTCACGCGTCGATGCTCGAAACCTATCGTACGGGGCGCGGTTCGTTTCGCGTTCGCGCTCGGTGGGAGAAGGAAGAGATGGCGCGCGGCGGTTGGGTCGTCGTGGTCACCGAGATACCCTACATGGTGCCGAAATCTCGTTTGATTGAAAAAATAGCCGAACTATTGACCGATAAAAGATTGCCACTTCTAGGTGATGTCCGCGACGAATCGGCCGAAGATATCCGGATCGTGTTGGAACCACGTTCGCGCACGGTTGATCCTGAAATTTTGATGGAATCGCTTTTCAAGCTCACCGAGCTTGAAAGCCGTTTCTCCATGAACATGAATGTGCTGACAGCGGGCCTCGTGCCGCGCGTGTTGGGATTAGCCGATGTGTTGCGGGAATGGCTCGGGCATCGGCGGGTTGTGTTAGAGCGGCGCTCTCGGTTCCGGTTAGGGCAAATCGACAAGCGGCTTGAAATTTTGCGTGGGCTTTTGATCGTTTATCTTGATCTCGACAAAGTTATCAAAATCATACGCGAAGAAGACGAGCCTAAGGTCGAGCTGATGCGCTTTTTTGAGTTGAACGAGGTGCAGGCGGACGCGATTTTGAACACACGACTGCGCTCGCTCCGCAAGCTTGAAGAAATGGAATTGAAGCGGGAATTCGAAGCACTTTCGACGGAGAAAACTGACGTCGAAACATTACTCGCTTCGCCGGATCGACAATGGAAGGTGGTGTCGTCTCAAATTCGCGAAGTGAAGAAGAGCTTTTCGCAAGAAACCGCGCTTGGCAAGCGCCGCTCGACCTTTGCCGACGCTCCTGTTGTCGGTGATTTTGATTTGACGGAAGCTATGGTCGAGCGGGAACCTCTCACAGTAATCTTGTCGAATAAAGGATGGATCCGCGCAATGAAGGGGCACACGGCCGATCTATCGGCCGTACAATTTAAGGGTGATGACAGCTTGGCTCTGTCGTTCCATACAGAGACCACGGCGAAGATCATGGTTCTGACCACTAATGGTAAAGTCTATACGCTGGAAGCTTCGAAATTGCCGGGCGGGCGTGGTTTTGGTGATCCGGTGCGGCTAATGGCGGATATCGACGAAGGAGCGGATATCGTGAACGCTTGGGCGCATAAGCCCGGCGCGAAATTGTTGTTTGCGTCGTCGACTGGTCGCGGCTTTATCGCGAACTCAGATGATACAGTCGCCAATACCAGAAAAGGGCGGCAAATGCTTAATCTGGACGAGAAAGAAACCGCTCGGTTTGCCGTTCCGGTCGAGGGTGATCACGTCGCTACAATTGGCGAAAACCGGAAGCTCCTATGCTTCCCGATTAGCCAAATGGTTGAAATGGCACGAGGCAAAGGCGTCCGGCTGCAGAAATATAAGGATGGCGGCTTATCCGATATCCGTACCTTCGCGGTTGCTGACGGTTTAACCTGGAAGGACACGTCCGACCGGACATGGACTGTAGCCGAGCCTGAATTAAAAGAGTGGATTGGCAACCGCGCCGAAGCAGGCCGTTTACCACCAAAGGGTTTTCCGAAATCGAACAGGTTTGCGGGCTAGGTTAGGAAGTTGGGTCGGACATTTGGAAATATGAAACCTTCACCCTAATCGGTCTCAACCCTCTTCCATCCCTCAAAGCCCAGTCGCTCTTGGGGCATGAAACGTGATTTGTAGGCCATTTTCCTGGAGCCTTCGATCCAATAGCCAAGATAGAGATAAGGTAGCCCCATTTTTCGGGCACGTTCAATATGGTCGAGGATCATATAGGTACCAAGGCTACGTTCGGACTCGGCCGGATCAAAAAACGAATAAACCATGGATAGGCCATCCGACATCGTATCGGTCAGGGCGGTCGCGATCGGCTTACCTGTGCCGTGGCCCGTAATGAAGCTGTCGATGCCACGGGGGCGATATTCGACCAGTTGAGTGTCGACATGGCTGTCTTCCACCATCAACGTGAAATCAAGAACGCTCATTTCCGCCATTCCGCCATCCGAATGCCTGTCATCAAGGTAATCCCGAAACAGGCTGTGATGCTCGGACGTCACCAAATTGGGAACGGTTTTGCCGATAAGATCGCTATTGGCTTCCAACACCCGACGCATGTTGCGCGTTGGCCTAAACTCGGCGACGGCGACCCGCGTTGAAACACATGCGTTACAAAAATCGCAAGCCGGACGATAGGCGATTGTTTGGGAGCGACGAAATCCCGCTTGCGTCAGTAGTTCATTTAATTGTCCAGCCCGCCGACCCACCAGATGGGTAAACACCTTCCGTTCCATCATACCTTTCAGATAGCCGCACGGTTGGGGTGCAGTCATAAAAAATTGTGGCGGATCTTGCGTTTGGTTGGTCAAACTCGGCCCAAAATTAGAATTTTAACGGTAAGAATCATCAATGATCCAAAAATAACGTTCCATGGCGGGAGATGCAATCACGAGGATCTTATTTTCCGAAAGGCACGCCCCATCCCGTAGGATTGTATCCCATCAAAATTTACGTGGGACATCAAAGAGAATAACGTGGCATGTCGACCGGTATTCCATTAATTGACAGGTTATTACAAAAATATCGGAGATATCGCGAATGATTCGCCGACTATATATCCGTGTGGGCCTGTTGGGGTGCATTGTCTTCTCGATGGCGGGTTGCGTGACCACGCCAACGAAAGTATCAGGCAACGTGCCTGTTAGAGATGTTTCCCAGGAAGCCGTGGCGTTGATCAATCAATTCCGTGCAAATAACGGTCTTGGTCCCGTCATTGTTGATTCATCATTGGTTGATGCTGCCCGTTATCAAGCTGTTGCGATGGCATCGGCGAACGTATTGTCGCATGAAATTGGTGGCGATTTTACCACGCGCATGAATTCGGCAGGTTTTTATTACGCCAATGCCGCTGAAAATGTGGGCGCTGGACACAGTTCAGTCGAAGATGCGATCAATGCTTGGATAAGATCTCCTCATCATCATGAAAACATGCTGATGAAAGATGCAACGCGTTTCGGTATGGTCGTTGCGGATGCACCGAACTCGCGTTACCGGAATTATTGGGCGCTTGATTTAGCATCGGCCGCCGCAGGTGCGCCCGCAAAGGTTGCAACAGCAAAGCCGTCCGTTCAGCCGGCAGGTGGCGCTTTTTCGATCGTTTTTCCACGATAGAGCTTAATCGAGCAATCCACTCAGCATTGCGGCGACCTTAGGAGCGAAATAGGTTAGAATTCCGTCTGCGCCCGCGCGCTTAAAGGCAAGCAGGCTTTCCATCATCGCTTTGTCGCCATCGAGCCAACCGTTTTGGGCGGCCGCCATTATCATCGCGTATTCGCCGGATACTTGGTAGGCAAAGGTAGGCGCACCAAACGTGTCGCGCACGCGTCGCACACTATCTAGATATGGCATTCCAGGCTTGACCATTACCATGTCGGCCCCTTCGTCAATATCCAGAGCTACTTCACGCAACGCCTCTTCGCCGTTAGCTGGGTCCATTTGATATGTACGTTTATCGCCAATCAAAGCGCTTTTTGTTCCGATCCCATCGCGGAAGGGCCCATAAAAGGCGGAGGCGTATTTTGCTGCATAGGCCATGATTTGCACATCGATGAAGCCTTCGTCATCCAAAGCGGCCCGAATAGCGCCGATACGGCCGTCCATCATATCGGACGGAGCGATGATATCTGCTCCGGCGCGCGCCTGAATCAAAGACTGCTGAACCAATTGGTAGACGGTTTCGTCGTTAAGTATCGTTTCACCACTCAATAACCCGTCGTGCCCATGGCTCGTATACGGGTCAAGCGCCACGTCGGTGAGAAGGCCGAGATTTGGAACAGACGCTTTGATTGTGCGACACGCCTGGCAGACCAGATTATTTCCATTGAGTGCTTCACGACCTTCAGGATCACGTTTTGCTGGGTCAGTGTAGGGAAATAATGCGAGAACGGGTATGCCGAGTTTGGCCGCTTTTTGAGCTTCACCAACGGCAAGGTCGACGCTGACCCGATCTACGCCTGGCATGGACGAAATTGGATCACGTCGATTTTCACCATCGATTAAGAAGATAGGCCAAATCAAATCATTGACGGTTAGAATGTTTTCTCGAACCAAACGCCGGGTCCAATCTGCTTTCCGGTTTCGTCTCGGTCTCTGGGGTAGCATCAGGCGGGACTGGGGGTTGTTAGCCATGAAATGCACCCTTCGTTTAAGTTGATGAAGACCTTATAAAACGCTCATTCTTGTTTTAAAAGCAGATATAGCGAATAATTACCCCGTGCCGCCGTGTCACGGTGCCAGAATGTTGATTAGGACGAGGTACCACGACCGTGGCTATCCATTTGGATGCAACAACTGCGGGTTGGGAACGGCCTTTGCGTTGGGCCTACCGGATACTTGCGTTGCTTTGGGTTGCAAAAGGACTGTTCGGTTGGGCAGAACTGATTGGATTCTTCGGCGAATTGCCGGAGTTTACACGAACGATGGGGTGGTTCGCTTTCTTTGTTCCTGTTGTAATGCCAATTGTCGATATCATTGCTGGTGTTTCTCTTTGGATATCTTGGCGTTGGGGTGCAGGGGTCTGGACAATTACCGCGCTCGGATTTGTGAGTTGTGAGATGTTTGGAAGCGTAGCATACCAACCGAAGGGCGCTACAGGCGTAGTGGTCTTCGTGTTAATTCTCCATTTTTTGAGGCTTATTTTTGTGCGCTCTCAATCCGGGCAAAAAATCACCGTCGTTTAAAGATAAAATTTTCAAATAAAATTTTACAATCACATTACCTTACATTACGTAAAAATATCATTCATTATAATTTTTAATGCATCTTTTAGATGCATAGCTATATTACCCTAACGTAATGATTGTGTTTTTCATAACTTAGGTATTTAAACATGAATAAAATTGTCAAAATTTCGATCAATGATCAGGGCGTGAATGCTATGTCCTCCCATAATCCTTTTTATCTAGAGGCCTTATCCTTGGTTGAGAGACTCCACCGTTCCCTGTTAGATGTCATTAAAGATGAATTCGACAGACGCGGCCGGTCAGACATCAATCCTGTCCAAGCATTACTGTTGTTTAACATTGGCGATAAGGAGTTGACGGCGGGCGAACTCAGATCGCGCGGGTTCTACCTTGGTTCTAATGTTTCCTACAACGTGAAGAAACTCGTAGAAATGGGTTTTCTCTCGCATGAACGGTCGCAAACCGATCGCCGTTCTGTTCGCATTAGCTTGACTGATTTGGGACAGAACATTCATGATATTGTTAGTGGACTGTATGAAAAGCACATGCGAACTGTTGAGCAAGTGGGCGGAATTTCGGAAACGGAATTCCGTCAAACCAACATGATCTTGGTGAGACTGGAGCGCTTTTTGACGGATAATGTGAAATACAGGCTTTGAAATGGAATTTATGGGTTATTTTTTAGAGAGGTATCTGATCCTCGGTAAACATTTTTGGCCATGAAATTGACATAGCGATTTGTGAAAGACCTGACGCTAGTGGTGTGGTGGCGCGAAAGCATTCCTTTACTGTCATCGGCTATACTGGAGTTAAGTTGATTGGATTCGATTTCATGATTGGTTTAAAAATGGTCTCACGTCGGTCGGTTTTGTTGAGAACCGCGGCCCTCTTGTTGTCGCCGGGTCTCCTTGCCGAGGCT